>Ga0307937_1000048_pt1 | contig 80757 bp, 73 predicted proteins | sample OrgLakmetagenom3_FD_201814 | JGI IMG/M metagenome (GOLD analysis project Ga0307937, IMG submission 201814) | Saline water microbial communities from Organic Lake, Antarctica - #3 | ecosystem: Environmental > Aquatic > Non-marine Saline and Alkaline > Saline | place: Antarctica: Organic Lake...
ATAAATATTAAATTGATGGTTTAAGCGACTATCAGTAGCAAAATTATACCCAAGACTCAAAGCACCACCTTTTTTATCATAGGCACCAAAGTATAGAGATTTGATTCTAGATTGAGCTATTGCACTCAAGCACATTGGACAAGGCTCGAGCGTTACCACAAGTGAACAATCTAGTAGTCTCCACGATCCCAAATTTTTAGCGGCTTTTTGAATTGCTAAGATCTCTGCATGTGCAGTTACATCGTTTGTATTTTCTTTTAGATTATATGCCTCTGATAGAATTTCCCCAGATGGAGAAACCACTATTGCACCTACAGGGACTTCATCCTCAAAGGCAGCATCCTTTGCTAATCTAAGTGCAATATCAAAGTAATATTCAATTTTTTTATTTGGTATCATTTTTATCGAATTTGCTTCTGAGTCTAACTTGTTTGTTGTTCTTCCAAATCTTTAGAAGTTTTAAATATATACTTTTAGTAATAACCTCATCAAAAGTAAATCTCACTCCATAGCGAAATGGACGTCCAGCAATTACTCCTTTATAAGTTTTCACTTTGCCTTTTAGAAGAAAATTTTGATCATCAAAGTTTACTTCTACAAATATTTCGCTATCAAGAGGAATGAAATCAAAACATTCAACACATGCACTATATCGTCTATAGTCTGTCAGTCTTGCTTTCATTACGCTTCCATCATATCTAATCAATGCTTTTAAATCTGCACGAAACTGATAGTCGTATTCCCACCACTGAACTCTTGGATAAAAAAGAGGGGAGGACATTGTATAACAGTTTAGAATAAGAAATATAAAAGCTAAAAAAGCGAGGTAGAGGATAAACATGTTACCCGTAACAAATGTAGATTGAAGTATATCTAGAAGTAGATAAACCAAGATTCCCAAACTTATTGTCCAGTATGCATAGTTTCTATTTCTTTGGGCCTTATAATAAAAGACGCTTCCCCATACTAAGAAAGTTAGTTCGATAAAATATGAAAAGCTAAAAATACTTCTTTCAGCAATTGCCGAGCATATACTCAAGCTAAACAAAAAGATTAGTAAAGCGTTTTGAGTTAAAATCGCCTTTCTAAAATCATCATTAATATCTTTTTCAAAAAATCTATTCATCTTTTGGGTGCTTCTCTTCTAATTCTTTTAAGGTTGTCTTAATAATATAGATCGGATCTTTATAACCTGTCTCTATCTTTATAGCATTCTCAACCTTTCGAGGTGTCATGTAAAATATTGTCTGATTCTCATCGATATCTTTAGTAAGGTTAAGCAATGAGTAATGTGAGTCTCGTCCTCTAAAATGCCTTACAGGTATGATTTTACGCATCTCAAATGATACTTTTGCACCGTACTGATATGTCTCAGCAACAAGTGGAAAATCCTTAGTCTGCTCCTTAATTGATTCAATTCTTTTGTTCCAAAATTTAATCTCATTAAGACGGCCAATTTTATCTTCTTGATACATAGTCTCTGGCAATATAATCACAGCTCTTAAAACAATTATTAAAAGGATAGATAAAGAAGATAGAAGTAAAACTTTTTTTCTAGAAGCCTCGGTTCTATCAAAAAGAATATACATCAATAAAATAAAGCATCCACAAGCTGAAACAGTCCAGTTTGCTTCTATTTGATTTCTAAATGAGACAAAAAACAATAATCCCAAGAAACCTAATACATTGAATGCCAATATTCGTTCTTTTGAATTCTTGAAATTGATTTTTCTTATATTTATTAAAAAAGAAAAAAAGATAAAGATTCCAAATAGTCCAATTTGGCTGGTTATATAGTTTAAAATATTCTTTAGCTCAAAGTGCTTTTCTGCTCTTCCAGTTAAGTGAAATTTAAAACTTATAAAATCATTTGTGTACTGCCAGTACATATGAGGCAAATAAAGTAAAACAGATCCAGCAACAACTAACCAAAAAGTTTTTCTTTTACAGACATGAGGTATAGCTAACACAGTTAAAATAACAACTAGAAGTCCATGGTATTTACTGTAAAACATTAAAGCGATTGTTAAAGCTAGAAGTAATGCATTCTTTAAAGTGTCTTTTTCTAAATACTTAAATGTTTGCTTGATAAAGAGCACTGAAAATAAAAGAAGGGGAGTATCTGGTAGAGCTAAAAAGCCAGAGGCTTGAACTAGCGGCAAGGAACAAGATAACATTAAAAAGATGTATGGCTTCTTTTTATTCGTCATTGTCCAAAGTGTATAAAGAGTGAGAATTGAAGCTATATTAAAAAATAATCTAACTCCAAATTCATTATCAAATAAGCTTGCTCCAGCTTTTATAAAAATGGCAACCATCGGCGGGTGATCGAAATATCCCCATGATAAAAACTGAGAATAAATCCAGTAATAAGCTTCATCGTATGAGAGTTCTACTAATCCGCCCATTAAGCAATTAATGAAAAACAAGAAGATTAGGAATATGTAGACTTTTTTAGTTGTGTTTATATGCGACATAGACTTCAATTTTATCACAGCATATTGCTTATAGGAACCTTGATAGTGTATGAGTAAATAATGAAAAACCTTAATTCTGAGATACAAATTCTTAAACAATTTCAAAACAAGCATATCGACCTTGTTGAGATTGAAGTTCTAGGTTCTATAGGACCAGATAATCTTCCAGTTCATGGGATTAGTATTGGATCCAATGATCCAACTCATCCAACTCTTGGCTTATTTGGTGGAGTTCATGGTCTTGAGAAAATTGGAAGCCAGCTTTTGCTTTCATTTATTGAGGTAATGGATTCAAGACTAGACTGGGACGATGACTTTAAGGAGCAACTCAAAACAACACGAATCGTTTGTATCCCTATGATTAACCCCTGGGGGTTAATTAATTTTAGCCGTTGTAATATTAACGGAGTAGATCTTATGAGAAATGCTCCTGTAGATGCAGAGGAGAAAGCCACTTTTTTAGTTGGTGGTCATAGAATTTCTAATAAGCTTCCTTGGTTTAGAGGAAAGTTGGATGAACCAATGGAGGTTGAATCTTCAATTCTTATGGATTTTGTACAAAAGAATATGTTTCAATCAAAAGTATCTGTTGCTCTAGACTTTCATTCAGGTTTTGGTCTAAAGGATCAGATTTGGTACCCGTACGCAAAATCAAAGAAGCCTTTCCCATTTTTGAATCAGTTTCTAAATTTAGCCAAAGTTTTTGAAGATACTTATTCTCATCATGTTTATAAGATTGAGCCACAATCACTAACATATACCACTCACGGTGATCTTTGGGATTATGCTATAGAACTTCATTCAAATTCAGAAAACTCTCACAATACTTTTATTCCTATAACGTTAGAGCTTGGTTCTTGGGCCTGGATTAAAAAAAATCCGATTCAGATATTCTCTTTATTTGGATTATTCAATCCAATTAAGAAACATCGCTATAACAGAATAATGCGGCGTCATATTTATTTAATTGATTTTCTATTTAAGGCAATTAGAAATGATAAGAGTTGGAATAAAATGGCGCACCCTGAGGGATTCGAACCCCCGACCTTCTAATTCGTAGTCAGATACTCTATCCAGCTGAGCCAAGGGTGCGCTTACTTAAGAACTATTTTTTAAGCCATATTCAACAGAATATCAAGACCTTAATTAGTTTCTCAAAAATCTTATAATAATTTTAATAAGTTACAGTTGAAAAAGAGTACTCATCAAAATACCATGTTTTATGAAAAAAATTGGAATATTAGATTCTGGAATCGGGGGATTTTCTATATTAAAGGATCTTATCGACTCCAACTTAGATGCTGAATATTTTTACATCAGTGATAATGATAATGTTCCATACGGTGAGAAGACTCAAGATTTTATCATTAATAGGCTTCGTTTAATGGTTAAAAGTCTTATTGGTAAATCTGTAGATGCAATTATAATTGCCTGCAATACAGCAACTGTTGAAACTATTAACCAATTAAGAGCTGAGTTTGATATCAAGTTCGTTGGTATTGAGCCCTACATTAATTATCTAAATCACTCAGAGTCCAAGAGATTAGCTCTTATTTTAACCAATTCAACCTTCAAATCAAAAAGATTTTCTTACCTAAAACAAACTCATGACCCAGAAGGTAAAGTAGAAATTTATCCATTAAAGAGTTTAGCCTTAATTATCGAGAGACTTCTCACAAACACATTTGAATCAATTAGAGCAGATGTAGATAGTGAACTTGATAAAATTGATTTTACTAAATATGATAACTTAATTCTAGGCTGCACTCACTATCCACTTATTAAAAACTACATTGAAACTAAGTATAATATAAAAACTATAGATCCCAACAAATCCGTTATTAAACATCTATGCAAAGAACTTTCACTAAAAGAAGGTCCACATAACGATATTTTTGCAATAGACTTAAACATACAAGATAGATGGATTCAATCGAACATTAAAGATTTCAAAATCTTTTTCTAGGAGTTATAAATGGATGCTAAAAGTCCCATTATTTTATTAACTGACAAAGTACTTACATGGTACGAAGTCGTTATTAAAAGTGTACCTAATATACTTGTTAGTATCGTTGTTTTATTTTGTTTTCTATTTGCATCTAAGATGCTTAAAAAGTTTTCTTACAAACCATTTCTAAAGCTTACTAAAAATCAGGTCCTTTCAAACCTGTTTAGTTCCGTGCTTTCAGTTTCAGTATTTATTATTGGATTCTTTATAGCTCTTGAGATTTTAAATCTTGAAAAAACCGTTGCCTCAATCCTTGCTGGTGCCGGTGTACTTGGATTAGCCTTAGGTTTCGCTTTCCAAGAGATTGCAGCGAACTTTGTAGCAGGTGTTCTAATAGCTTTCAGAAAACCCTACAGCATCGGTGATACTATAAAAATTGAAGGTTTCTTTGGACAGGTTACTGAGATAAATTTACGTGTAACAAAAATCATTGATATTGAAGGTCTAGATGTCATCATTCCTAATAAAGATATGTTCACGAAGCCTTTTATTAATTTTACGACAGTTCCAAAAAGAAAACTTATCCTAGATGTTGGTGTAAGTTATTCTGATGATCTTGATAAGGTAGAAGAAGTTACAAGAGAAGCCTTAAAAACAACGAAAAATATTATTGGAAATGAAGTAGAAGTATATTTCAAAGAGTTTGGAGATAGTTCAATTAACTTGAACGCACGATTTTGGATTAATTATCCCAACAATACATCTTATCTTGAAGCGAAACATGATGCTGTCAAAAAGCTTAAGAAAGCTTATGATGCAAATGGAATATCAATCCCATTTCCTATACGAACATTGGATTTCAATAAAGGTGCAGTTGAATTACTCAAAAATCGACAGGTTTAGCTTATATTTTTTTCCTATCCACATAACATAGTCGGTGTGATCTTTAAGGTCATCACCGCTAAGTCCATGAATAAAAAAAGTTAATCCTTCATGGTTTTTAAGAAGCCAGGGGATCATTACATTTAAATCAGAGGTTTTAAAAAGAAATTGGCAACTCCACACTGGGTGAGGACCGACGGGTTTCTTATGGGCCGTACCCACTGATACATAGTCAAGAGTTTTTGCTTTTTCAATAATCTTTAGTGCAGATTGGTATGAATCTTCATTGTAATAGAGATGCGCGTGAAATGCTTTCATTTGTTTAAGTACATTAATCCATAAGATGTGGCCATGTCACTAAAGAAATCTGAGCCTGATATTCCATTAGGAGAAGGCGATACGGCAGCACCATTCATACTTCTAGTACCTATAGTCTCTCCTGACTTTTCTAATTTTTCTACAAGCAGCTTTCTCACCGCTCTCTCGTTTGGAACAGCCTGGTCAGAGTTCTTTAAGACAAACGCAACAATAGACGTTGCGTATGCATCAGTTTGAGTCTCTCCCGTTCCCAGTATAAAGTCAGAGCTCCATCCACCATCTGCATTTTGTTTTGATTTTATTTCTTTTAATAGTTTATTTACTTTTGCAATCGATAAAAATGAATCGCCTCTAGCTTCCGCATTTGCCCAAAGTCCAAAAAGCTTATTATGATTAGACTGACTCTCGAATTCTTCTGCAAGATACTTATAGGTTTTTTTAAGTTTTGAGCTTGCCTGACTCTCAACTAAGCCACCCATTACACCGGCCATTGATGTTCCCCAGTAACCGCTATTTTGCGATTCATGAGGTCTCAAACCAAAGTGATCTAGCCATTCGAAAGATCCATCTTGTTTTTGTCTCTTCCACATAAGGTTGTATGCATCTTTAGCAAGGTCAGAAAGTCCTGCGTTCCTAGCAACTAGTTTTTCTGCCATAACAACTGAAGAGGCATTTAAAACAACCTCTGTTGAGTAAGACTTATTAAGTTCATACCAAGGAAGGTTATCAGCCTCCACAAAACCGTCTCGCTTAAAGTTATCTGTTCTTTTTTGTACTAACTCTCTTATATAGTTTTTTTTAGTTAAGAGATTATCTGCCGCACCTAACATCATATAGGGAAGAGTTGTGTGGCAAGATAGACATTTTTGTGAGTTTCGTACATTAGTATTTTCGAACCAATTATCAACACTTTTATTTAGATACTTATATGCATTTTTTGTAACTGCTTTTACCCGCACTGAATTCGTGGTGAGCTTGTTAGGTATAAAGACATCAAAACACTTATCTAGCGATTGAGCGTATACGGTATTTATCAGAAATATAGAAACAATTAGTAATTTTCTCACAAATCTTTATCGGTATACTCAACTAAATACTAAGCGAAAACCTCAAATTATTGAGTGTACAGTTTATGTACAAAATATTCATAGGGCTTGACCAACTAATCAACATTTTGAAGTATATTAATTGGAACTTTTGAGGATTTTCATTACTTTATATAGAAATAAGCCGCATCCCAGATTACTCGAGATGAAAGGGATGAAGTAGCATCAAAATACTTTTCCAATATTTCTTTTTTGTTTGTAAAAATTTTCTCTGCAGAATATAGAGAACTTGGTAGCTTATTATCTTGTAGAATCTTTATAAACGATCCGCAAATGTTCTTGTCAGTCATTAATTTCTTAAAAATTTCATTTAAACTTAGCTTAGACTTATGCCTTGGGTACTTTTCTCTGTAGTCTTGATAGAGATCGTAATTTGAGGATTCTACAGCTATTTGTTTGTTACACCTTTTCAAAGGATCAATTGCTCTAAGTCCTCTTACTTTTATTGCTCTAACTTTTTCAATAGAATACTCAGATTTAAATTTTTCTATAATTGAGGAGTGCATTGATAAAAGTGTCTCTATGCTTTGATCGCAGTCTTTGTTCTCTCTGATATTATCACTTACTTCTAATGTTATATTCTTTTCATTCTTTGAACTTGAAATCGAATAAGACCATTTTATTAAGCAGCTATAGCTTTCAATCCAGTAAGATCCAATAATTCCTCTATTTTTATTATTAAGGTTTACCTTGATATCTTTTTGTACATTGAAGTCTTGTTTCATTGATGTGGCCTTCTCTTTTTTAGTACAAGAGACGGTTAGTATCAAAATGGTTAGAACAATTAATTTCATAACCTAATATTAACATTATTTGTTTAGCTTTTAAAAGAATCGAATTTTAGACAATAAAAAACCGAACACAGAGGATCGGTTTTTTAAATGGCGGAAGCGGCGAGATTCGAACTCGCGGAACGCAGAACGTTCGGACCCTTAGCAAGGGCCTGGTTTCAGCCACTCACCCACGCTTCCAGTTTATGCATTTAATAATTACTACTGGCAAAGTAGTAAAAGCCTTTCTCCATTTTTTAAAATACGAATGAATGTACAGAAAAAAATGGCGGAAGTGATAGGATTCGAACCTACGGAAGGCGCGAACCTTCGACAGTTTTCAAAACTGTTCCCTTCAACCACTCGGGCACACTTCCATTGAAAAACTTAATCAAGAATATAAGGCCTAAACTTTAATAAATCAATTATTTATTTTTAGGAACAATAATTTCCTTTCCACCCATGTACGGTCTTAGTACCTCGGGTATAGAAATTGATCCATCTTCGTTTTGGTAATTTTCCAGAATAGCAACTACAGTACGCCCAACAGCCAATCCAGAGCCGTTTAGTGTATGCGCAAATTGAGGTTTTTCGCCTTGCTTCTTAAATCGAATACTAGCGCGGCGCGCTTGAAAATCATTACAGTTTGAACATGATGAGATCTCTCTATACGTTTCTTGAGATGGTACCCACACCTCGATATCAAATGTCTTATTAGAACCAAAGCCCATATCACCTGTACATAATCTAACTGTTCTGTGCGGTAAGCCTAACTTTTCAAGGATAGTTTCAGCGGCTTTTACCATTTCGGCCAATGTTTTATCAGATTCATCTGGGTGAGTGATATTAACCATCTCTACCTTATTAAATTGATGTACTCGTATAAGCCCTCTAGTGTCTCTACCATGTGATCCAGCCTCTGACCTAAAGCAAGGTGTAAATGCAGTATACTTTAAGGGTAATTGCTCTTCGTTGTAGATTTCGTTAGCCGCCAAGTTTGTTACTGGAACTTCAGATGTTGGGATTAAATACCAATTTTTATCTTCCAGAGTTAGTTTAAATAAATCTTCGCTAAACTTGGGCAACTGACCAGTTCCGTATAGAGTTTTTTCGTTTACAATATACGGTGGAATAATTTCTTCATAACCATTTTCTATATGAAAATCGAGCATGAAGTTAGCAAGTGCCCGCTCCATTCTTGCTAAATCTGCTTTATAAACGCAAAATCTTGCACCTGTGATTTCTGCAGCTTTTTCAAAATCAAGCATTCCAAGTTCTTCGCCTAGGTCAGCATGATCTTTAACTTTAAAATCAAACTTACGAGGTGTTCCCCATTTATTCACTTCTACATTTTCACTTTCATCTTTCCCTATGGGAGTATCATCAGATATTAAGTTGGGAATTGTTGAAAGTTGGTACTCTAACTTAGTTTTGATTTCACTTAAGTTCTTATTATCTTCATCAATTGATGACTTAATTTCAGATACTTCTTTCTTGATCTTTTCTGCAGAGTCTTTATCTCCACTTTTCATCAAGCCGCCAACTTCTTTAGACTTTAATTTTACTTGAGCTTGTGCTGTTTCAACATTAGTTGTCAGATTCTTTCGCTCAGAGTTTAGAGAGACGACACTATCAATCACTGAAAGGTCAAAGCCTCTTTTACTTAAATTATTTTTAAAGCTTTCTAAATTATTCTCAATTGATTTTATATCGTGCATTATTCCTCACTGCATTTTTTGAACATATGAATTTATCTCATCTTTATACTTTGACGTCGGTGAAAGCTCAAGAAACAATTTATAGGACTCCATTGCAAGTGAACTTTGTCCCATCTTCCTATAGGCATCGCCTAAAAGCTTATGTATCTCTGCTCTCTCAGGAGCATTTTCGCGAGCTTTTAAGAATAAATCTATGGTTAAGTCATATTGGCTTTTCTTAAAATTAATCTTAGCTAATCCAAGAAGCATATCGACATTTTCACCATTAATTTTCTGAGCTTTTTTATAACTATTTTCTGCCTCGACGTATTCTTTTTTTCTTGAGTATATATCCCCAAGAAGGATATAACCGAGTTCACTAGAGGAGTTTGCTTTTACTTCTTTCATTGCAAGTTCAGTGGCCTTATCCAAGTTATCAGTAAGCATATATAAGTTTGCCATGTACAGCTGAAGCATAGGGTAGGTTTCTAGACGATCTTCAATTGCCTTAAACTCATTCAACGCTTTCTTATACTTCTCTTGGGACATGTATATTTTGCCTAAGTTGAGTCGAGTCTTAAGGTCACCAGGGTTTTGTTCAATTAGTTTTTGACTGTATTCAATTTGGTCTTGTGGCTTGCCATCAATTACAGCTGCCTCTATTAGAAATTCGTACAGAGTAGTATCTTTATTTGGAATCGATTTCAACTTATCTTTGATCCCTTCAAAACTTTTTATTTGTCCACTTCGGTAGTAAGAAATACCAATTTGGCTCAGTATTCTTCCGTTGTCCGGAAAATCTTGAAGTACATTGTACAAGTATCCAATAGCAAATGATGCACCATCAACCTCGTAAAGGATTTTTGAATATGCAACTCGGTATTCTGTATTTGCTGGGTCTAAATCCATCGCCTTATTCAGCCTTGTTTTAGCTCTATTAAATTTATTGTACTTAATATACATCTTAGCTAACTCAAACTGATTCTTATCATTGAGAGGGTCTTTATTGATTGCTCTTATTAGCCAAGCTTGAGAGTTAGTAAAATCATCTTTGTAAATATAATACTTCGCAGTTAATGATGTGTATTCAGGTGAGTTTCTCAATTCAGAAGAGTTAAGAATTGTGAGAAGTCTTTGAACATCCGTAAACTTATAGGATTCGATGTAAGCATCTACAAGTGTAAATACAATCTCTGGATTCTTTGGATTCTTATCATAAAGTTCTTCAAGTGTATCTATGGCCTCTTTAAAAATGCTCTGATTGATTTGAAGTTTAGCAAGATAGATTTTTGCAGGTAAAAAGTTAGGAGCTATTCTGTTTGCTTCAAGCGCATCTTTAAATGCAAATTTCCAATTACCTTTTTTCGCTTGTAATTTTGAGTTTGCAATTAATTGAACAGCTTTACTCTCGGAAACCATGGTGTTTTGACTAGACGCCCCCTGAACATATAACTCTGCTAACCGTGAGCGTAGTTCCAAAGACTCATGGGTTTTCAAAGCTTTATCAAAATAATATTCTGCTTTTTTCTCATTTCCCTCTTTAGCCGAAAGAAGTCCCATATATTCTAAATATTTTGCATAATGAACTCTCGACCCACCTAAATTTACAGATCTAAGCTGTCCCAGTAATTTTTTTAGTGATTTGAAATCTTCGTTATAAAAAAGTAACTTTGCCCTTTCTAAGTTGAGAGGGATTGAGCGTTTAAATATTTTTCTAGCATCAGCAACTATTTGAGAGGGTCTCTCTAGATTTCCAATCAATGTATAATAATTAATTAAAGTCAAATGAACATAAATCGATCGTGTCTTCATATCAACTGTTTCAATTTTTTTAGCTACAGCTTTGGCTTTTACCAAGTCTCCAGTTTTGATCAAGGCATCAAGGTAAACTGCAAAGAGTTCAACAGTTGGATTACTTTTTTTAATAGCATTATATTTTTCTATAGTGTTAACAGCTGCTGTATATTTCTCAGTTTCTATATAAAAAAGAGCTATAGCTGCTGCAAAATTTGGATCTATGAGAGCTTTAGTTTTAAATATTTGCACAAGCTTGAATATTGTATTTGCATCTTCTTTAAGGTTTGAAGAATTGTCTAGGTGACTCGAGTAGAGAAATATTAATCTAGCTAATGCTGGGTTTGTATTAAATTGATTTTCTGCAGAAAGTTTATATTTTATTCCCGCCTTTATCTCTGAGAAGTAACTTCCTTCTTTTTCGTAAACTAAGCCAGCTTTATATAATATTTCAGCTTTATTTTTATCTGGCTGATCGAACCTAATTGGAAATTCAATTCTAGGCTCTTTAAGGACGATTTTTTTTACCGTATTTTTATTCTCTTCAGCAGGAAACAATACGACATATGCTATTGCTAATACGACTAATATTAATAGGATCTTTTTTCTTTTAGGATTAAGCGACTCTAAGTCTTCATCTTCATCATTTTCTTTTTCTGCTAATTCTGAATCCTTTAGTCTTTTTTCAATTTCTAATTTCTCTTTGAGAAATGATTGTTTTTCCTTTTCAAATTCAGCTTCTGAGTTTTTTTCTGACTTCTTTAATTCCTTGAGCGAATCTAAACTTATAATTTGTGTCGCATCAGTTTCTAAGTTAATCTCAGGCTCAGGTTCTACTTTTTCAACTTCTTCTTCTAAAGCTTTTTCTTTTTCTCTTTTTAGCTCTTCCAAATACTTTAAAGTATCAGTATTAATTTTTGTTTTATCGTCAGTGTCTTGTGCCGATTTTTTCGCAATACTTTTAACAACTGTTGACTCGGAGTTCACTTCACTTTCGATTACACTTTCATCAATTTCTTGTGGGCTTTCATCCAACTCAATTGCATCTGACCTACTCGAAAAGGGTGTCTTCTTTTCATATTCAAATTTTTTAGGAAATTGGTCAGTTTTGCTAACTTCTTCACGAAGTTCTTCTAGGTTTATTTTTCTAATAAACGTTGCAGCATCTTCTTCATTTTCTTCAACACTTGATAGTTCTAATAACTCGGGAAATGAAGCCATTGGTTTCCAATCGCCAGTTGGAAAAATCTGAACATCTTCGTTTCCTTCAATTTTACCAGCTTTCTTAAGCTCAATTAGGTCTTCAAAGTTAAGAGGCCCAATTACTCTTTCACTGTGGAGTCTAAGTCTGTACTGTGTCATAGATGTATAATACCACTAATATTGATAAGAAGCATGCAAACCCCTTAGCTAATTTGTTCTTATTACTTTCATCGAAAAGATTATTGTCTATTTTCATAATATTTATAAAAAATATTATGAAGATAAATCCGACACCGATTAGTTCTAAGTCTTCTAAGTTCGTATTTTTTACCTTCGATATTACAATATAAAAGAAGGGACTAATAGGAGTAAGCATTAATAGTGACTTCAAAAAGTACTTAGTATTTTCACTATGAATTCTATTACATACAAATATTGTAAAAAATGAAAGAAATTCGAGAGAAATCATAAGTTCAAAACTGATTATCGAACTTAGATACAAATAAGCTAATAGTAGTGACGAAATAAGTTTAGCAGTACTAAAAGTCCTTTTTATAGATAAATACAATATAGCCCCAACAAAGAAAACAAAGAATATATTAGTTGCACCATCGAGAACGAGAAAACTTAAAGAATTTTCCAAAGTTGATATTTTGTATAGTATCAAACTTGGAATAATAACAGTATCAACTATGTTTTTTGTTATGATCAAAGAATCTGTGGATTGCTCATAACTATAAACCCTTAATTTTTCAGTTCGAAGATGAAAGTACAGTCCAAGTAAAATTGGAATAATATATATATTATTGCTTGATCCCAAATAAGTAGAACCTAAGAATGCAATGGTTAGAAATATTAATTGAGTGAGACTGTTTTTAATAAAGTTGTATCTTTTCTCTTTTGGCCCATCAGAATAAAACGAAGTAGTTATTGCCTTCGAAATTATGACGAATAAAAAGAACATTGGAGAATCTATATTCCTTACTAGAATAAGTATCATTAATATATAAAAGATATCAAACCTGTCGTCTATTTCTTTATTAACTAGAGAAAATCCATAAAGAAGTGGAGTCAAAATAACAAGTAAACCGAAGGGGGACGCAAGTATGTTTGTATAAACTAATGACTGAAGAGAAAATCCAAAAAGAACTATAAAAATCAAAAGTTTTACAATTGTTCTTTTGTTAGAGGTAAGTTTTTCTATTAAAAATGAATAAATTATAACGATAAATCCAATAATTGATAAGGCACTCATAAAACCACCTTTTCTTTTATTCGCATTTTATCACCCATACAGATAAATAAACTTAATATTATAAACGCGATCAACGAAATATTGACTTGATCTACTCCAAAACGACCTATAATAACAATGCAAGCTAAACAATATATTGAAAAATCTCTTGTTTTCAGCTTTTCATGCAAAAGTGGAAGCATTATAAATGGAATAAAAATTAGAGACATGGTTAAATCATCTAGCGCGATTGTCAAAACAGGAAAGCACAGTAATACAATTGATAATAGTTTTTTGCTTAATCCCGGGATTAAAGTCACTACGAGTAGATTTGCGACAATGAATTGATTAATATCGAATGAAAAATTTGTCCTAGCATTTGTAACTAATTGTATCATTAGAAAAACAGTAGTGAAGTAGCGCAAGATAATTTCATTAATTTCCATTCTATCTTTCGGAACAACAATCAAAACAATATAAAGTATCATGAAAAATTTAAAATCAACTGTTTGTACTGGAAAAATAAGCATACTCATCAACAAACTTATATTCAAGAAGTTGAGAATATCTTTCTTAAGAAACATAAACATTGATATAGCAAACATTAGCGGCCAGAGTTCCAAAAACAGACTATAAATTTCCATACTGAACTCCTAGGTAGATTAATGTTCCAATCGTTAGGACAACTAATAATGCATCTGCTTGATTTTCTCTATTGGTGATATCAACAGATAAAGTATTTCTTGGTTTTTCTTTTTGACCAGAAAAAAATACTACTGGTTCAAGATCTTTGTTTTCATTTGCACCAGTAATCAAAATTGAAAAGGTAACTTTATCTATAAAATTATTTTTTATTATTTTACGTTTATTTAATAGAAGCATTTCTCTTATAATGAACATACATAAAAAAACCGAAATCAAGCAATATAAGCCTATCTCGTCAAATGGTTTCAAAGTAACATAGCTTGTTAAGATAAAATATGAATAGTTTGTTGGTGTAAAAAACCTTACGAGTTTCATTCCGATGATTACGAGTACAACTATAATGTAAAAGGAATCAATAATAATATCTAGAAAAAGTAAATTCCCTAAGGCTATCATACTAAGCCCTAGCATTAATGATTTATTTTTATTACTAATTTCTGTATCCAAGTTGATGACAAGAACAGTAATTAAACTCAGGCAAATAATATAAATGTCCATTGTCGCAAGGATAAAGCTAAAATATAAGACACATCGATAATTTGTTATTTTCCCTCTCAATTCCTGTGCAAGGTAAGTTAAATGAATAACTAAATATATTACGGTAGAAGCAACAGAAAGTTTAAGATAGTGAATCTCTGAGAATAAGTCTAAGAAGTTAATAAGCCCTAGAACGATTCCTGTACACAGAATATAAATTGCTTTATTTTTATTTATCAGAAAAAAAAGAATAAGCTGGACAATCAAAGCGATTAGGATCATATAATTTCCTCGTCATTTTTCTCTTGATAACCAAGCCTAGCTAATAGTACGCATAGGCTTGCTATGAAACAAAACAAAGAGAGCCCAATTAAAACTATATTAACCTCTTGAATTTGTGGCAATGTTGATGACAATGATATTGTTCCAATAGTCATATAATAACCACCGATTAATCTATCTGAGGTTTTCCAACTCATTATAAAAAATCGCAAAGAAAGTATAAAAGCAATAATAGAAAAATATATCATGCTCGTCCTTTATTCTTTGTCAAACCTAATGATATAAAGAATAGAGTTACCAATACTATAAGATCTTCGTTAACCTCAATTGGTGTATAAGTTAAATTCGATATAATTATTTTTTGATAGGTTAGTATTAAAGCCGATAGCATTATCAAAAAAATTATTATTTTTCCGGGGTATGCTTTATATACTTTTCTTGTTCTTGGCTCGTTTGATGATAGTGATGTACTTATGAGTAGATACAGTATTAAAAAACATATTGAGATTATTATGCTGGCACTCATAATCGATACTGTATTAGCCAGTAAAACTGAAAATATCAAGGTCATACCGACGGCATGCAAATAGTCTTGATTTCTATTTTTTGATAAAAGTGACCAAACAGATAATGATACAGCAACTATAATCGCCAAGCTATATAGCATAAATAAGTCCCGTAATTGTTGTCAGAAATATAATAATATAAGCGACAAGATTATTATTAATTAGGTTAAGTGAACTTTCAGCTTTAAGTAACCCAACATTTGTTTTCACATAAGTTGCCATGAATTCTATTAGTATTATACTAATACTAAAATACCCATATTTCACAATCGTTTGTGGGTGTGAACCAAATGAATTCAGAGATATAAATAGGCTCACAATTAAGAAGTAAAATAATATTTTTCTTAGATACATATTTAATATCTTCTCATTTCTTTTTTCTGATATAAATTCATTTAGATATAACAGTGAAGTTATATTGAGAAAGATTGCAATTTTAGCAACAACTGAAAAGATAGTATTCTGATCCAAATCCCCAACAACAAACAAAGAGTAGACTGCGAAACCAAACACTAAAAACATCAACATACTTTTTTTTGCAAAGTAATTTTCGATATCCTTATGTTTTACTTTTTGTTCAAGGTATAGAATAAAATCGAATGTAAAATATAGTACATTTAACATCAGAAATGTATTTCTCTGGAAATCCACCCCATCACTCATGGCTTTCACAACTAAGAATGAGAACAGCAGATATAGACCAAGTTTTATTGAATAAAACTCGATATTAACCTTACCTGTCAAACTAGATAAAATGATTTTTTTGAAAGTTAGTTTAAAGTACTTGAATAAATTAAATACTCCTTTGGAAATTTTGAAATTTTCTACATAGCCACTTATCGATAATAGCAACATTCCCATAAATATAGCACTTGTCTGAATCAAGATTACCCTAGTTAACTCTATCATTTTATAAATCTTTTTCTAAAAAATATTAGAAGCAATGCAATTGCGTAGATATGAAACACAAGATCCCTTCTATAAACGACTAAGATATTTGCTATAAGTATTAGACCTATAATTGATATTACATATGACTGGTTGGGTGATTTATTTTTTATAAAATTATAACCATCTAGGGGTTTTCGCGTAATCTTTGTTCTAAAAAACAAACAAAAAAATCCTATTGGCACAATGAAATAAATAAGTGCATTAAAAATGTAAAGCTTAACATCCATGTAACTTGCTTCTCTTATTGGGTTGACTTAGTATAGGGTAGCTAATATTTAACATGATGAAAACAGTGTTTTTAATAGGTTAAGGTAATGTCCGACTTTTCTAGTATAATTAATAATGTTAAATCAATTTTCAAAAGCAATAATGTAGCAAAGCTATCAGGTGTTGATTTCTCTACCTGGAGTTTTATATATTTTAATTTCTTCAAAAAAGTCCTTAATTTTAGTGATTCAGATGTTTTTGTTTTCAGAAACGAAGAACAAGCTGAAAAAGCATACGAAAGCTTAAAACAGTATCAAAAAGAAATTCTATTTTTCCCAGGTTTGTCTGATAATCCCTTCTCATCAATTATCCAGTCTGAAGCAGCTCTATATAAGCGACAGCTTGTATTACAATCTCTAGTCAGTAATCCATCTGCTAAACGCGTTATTGTCACCACATATTCTGCAATGCAACTAAAACTACCTCCAAAAGAGCATTTTCAAAAGTCTTTTAAGATTGAAATATCGGATATTATTTCTCCTGAAGATTTAGCACTTAAACTCAGCTCATTTGGTTACAGTAAATCTCCTACTGTTGAAGAGCCTGGTGTATTTTCTAAAAAAGGTGAAATTTTTGATATATTCCCTCTTGATGGTGATCCTGTAAGACTCCTTTATTTTGATGACATGATTGAGGAAATTTTCAAGATAGACAAGGACACTCTTAAAACATTAAAAGATTTTCCAGTTGAAAGTTTATCAATTGCTCAGTCCCCTCAAGGAATTGTTTCTCCAGAGTCTATGTTAGCTCTACGCTCTCAACTACCCAAATATCCACCCGCTCAAAAACTCAAAAACAAAACTAAAAGTGCAATATTTCAAAAACTATCTCAGAACATGCTTTTTGAAAATTATCCACTTTTTTTTCCTCTCTTTTTTGAAACGAATCTCACCTTCAAAGACTTTTTGAACCCTGATTTTAAGTTTCACTATTTTGAAAAGGATATTTCAGAAAACCAATTTTCAAACAGTAAAAGTATTTTTGAAGACGCTGTTACTAGATCCGAAGAGGATCCAACTGACGAAGAAGTGTTTCCCCAGCCAGCTCAAATCTACAATTTCACTGAAAAACAAAGCGCTTTTCAAGAGTTTAACATAGATGAAATCACCGTAAATGTAGATTTGAACGAAAATTTTAACAACACACTTGATCTTCATTTCGAATCAACAAAAGTTTTCCTTAAAAAGTTTTCCACAGTTGAACCTAAAAACAAATTTGAATATCTACATCAACTTATCAAGGCCATTGAATCTAAACTAGGATCTTCAGGAAAACTCTATATTCTTTATAGAAACGAAAGCTCAAAAAGTGAGTTAGAGTTTTTAATCGCCGAAAACATGAGCAATAGTATTCTCAAAAGCAAGATTGCATATTTTCAGATTGGTTTGAAGTCTGGCTTTTATTATAAAAACGAAAATACCTTTTTTCTGTCTGAATCTGATCTATTTGCAGAAAAAATCAAAAAAACTAGAAAATCCAAAAAAATGAATACTCAAGATATGTTTGCTGAACAGCTTTCTACACTCAAGATAGGGGATTACTTAATTCATAAAACACATGGTGTTGGTAAGTATCTAGGTATGGAAAATATCAAAATGGGTACACAGGAGAATGATTTTATAATTATTGAGTATAAAGATAATGATAAAGTATATCTCCCTGTTTATAAGCTTAATCTTATCCAAAAACATGCAAATCAGATTACAGAACAAAAAGTAGATAGTCTTAAAACCAAAAAGTTTGAACAAGCTAAATCAAAGGCCAGAAGTTCTGTCAAAAAATTAGCTTTTGATATCCTCGAATTAAATGCAAAAAGGAAACTTAGGAAAGGTTTTTCTTTTTCTCCACCAGATCACCTTTTTAAGGAGTTTGAATTGGATTTCCCTTTCGAGGAAACACCTGACCAACTGTCAGCAATAGATGATGTACTCGATGATATGCAAAAAGAAACACCGATGGATAGGCTCATTTGTGGAGATGTAGGTTTTGGTAAAACAGAAGTTGCAATGAGAGCATCATTCAAAGCAGTACTAGATAAAAAACAAGTTTCTATACTTGTACCTACAACTGTTCTTGCATACCAACATTTTAATACCTTCACAAAAAGGTTTGAGGGCTTTGCTGTCAACATAGAATACGTTTCGCGTTTCAAATCTGCAACTCAAGTTAAAGAGATACTACAAAGAGTTGAAGAGGGAAAAGTTGATATACTTATTGGAACTCACAAGCTTTTATCGGATAAGATTAAGTACAAAGATCTTGGTTTAATAATAATTGATGAAGAGCAGCGTTTTGGTGTTGCACATAAAGAAAAGCTCAAGCTTCTCAAAGCTTCTGTAGACAATTTAGTTATGACTGCAACTCCAATACCTAGAACACTTCAAATGTCTTTTCTAGGAATCAGAGAACTATCTCTAATCCGCACAGCTCCTCTTAAGAGACAGTCTATAAAAACTTACATCATTAAAGATGATGGAAAAACCGTTAGAGATGCTATCGAAAAAGAGTTATCTCGAGGTGGGCAGATATTTATTGTCCACAATAGAGTAAATGATATTGAAGAGTATGCTGCCTCAATTAAAAAATTAGTTCCTGATGCAAATTTAATTGTTGCTCACGGACAAATGCCTGAGAGAGAACTAGAGAAAAGAATTAAAGATTTTTATGAACACAAATATGACATCCTAGTATCCACTACAATTATTGAATCTGGTATTGATATACCTGCTGCAAATACGATGATAATTGATCGAGCCGATACTTACGGTCTTTCACAGCTTCACCAATTAAGAGGTAGAATTGGTAGATCAGATAGAAAAGCTTACGCTTACTTTTTAGTGCCTTCAAATAGAAATTTATCCACACTTGCTACAAAGAGATTAAAAGCACTTCAAACTTATGCTGATATGGGTTCTGGATTTGCTCTTGCAACTTCGGATCTTGAGATTAGGGGCAGTGGAGATATCCTAGGTGCCGAACAATCCGGGCATATTGCCAATATTGGCTTGGAACTATATATGGAGCTCTTACAAGAGTCTATTGAAGAACTAAAAGGGCAACCAGTTAATCACAGTAGATCTATCGAAATTCAAACACCATTTCCATCGTATCTTCCTAATAAATTTATTGAAGATACCGGACTTAGACTTAAGTACTACAAAAGACTTTCTAACTGTAAATCCCATGAGCTTTTAGATGAAATCATTAGCGAGATAGAAGACCAGTTTGGATTATCTCCAGTACAAGCACAAAACCTATATCTAATACTTAAATCTCGAATAAATCTTCAACATCTTGCATTAGACAGTATTAAAGTACTCTCAAAATCTATAATTCTTAACTTTAATCAACTTGAAATTGCAGAAGATGAAGCTCTTAGAAGTAAAGTTATTCAATTTTTTATGGAAAGACCAAAAGTTTATAAACTTAATCCGAACTTTTCAGTCAACTGTTCTTTCAAAGATGGTGTCCAACCTGAAACACTCCTTGAATTTACGAATTACATTGCACAGCAAATAGACCCATGTTAGTGTTTTTATTAGAATGTAGTTAAACAACAAATAGGAACTCTTTATGAAATGGATTTTATTAAGCTTATTATTAGTATCTTCAGTAGCATTTTCTCAAACAGAAAAAAAAGAACAGGATAAAGATCCAGTTGTAGCTGAAGTTAATGGTCGAAAAATTAAAAAGTCTGAATTGTACCGCTACCACAGCAACAGTTTAAAATTCGTTCAAGGTGCTAAAAAAGTAACACTTGAGTCTTCTCTTAATGATCTTGTAAACCGTATCGTCGGTATAGATAAAGCTAAGAAGAACAAACTTCATAAGAACCCAGTCGTAATAAAAAAAATGAATGATGTTGTTTATCATGCTCAAATTTCAAAAGACTTAGAGCCACAACTTAAAAAGATAGAAGTATCTGATGATGAAGTTAAAAAATATTATGCACAAAATCCTGAATACAGGACTGCTCAGATTCTTTATAGATTGAGAGCAAACCCTTCCCAAGATGATGTCAAAGCCGGGCAGGCACAGTCAGCAAATATTTATAATCAATTACAAAAGAAACCTGAAGCATTCATGGACATGGCTAAAAAGTTTTCACAAACTTCTGATGCCCCTATAGGTGGAGATTTAGGCTATCAACCAAAGACTAAGCTAACACCCGAATATTACGAAGCCATTAAAAACAAAGCTAATGGTTTTATAACTAAGCCCTTCAGAACGCAGTACGGTTTTCACATTGCGAAAGTTTTAGGTAAAAAGACCTTCGAACAAATTGATATAAAATTGTACAAAAAGATCATTTACGATGTAAAAAGAGATGCAATCTTAGAGAATTACTTTGAAGCTGAAAGAAAGAATGCAAAGATAAAACTATTCAAGGAAAATATTAAATAAATGAAAATATCTCTCGCTGCACTTTTAATTTTTATTTCATTTCAATCTTATGGAAAACTACTTGATAAGATCGCTGGAGTTATAAACGATAAAGTTTATTCATTATCAGAATTAGAAAGAATTAAAAGTACAATTCCTGCGAGAACTGAAATTGCACCCTTCATATATCCTAAAAAGAGTAACTATACCCTTAGTGATATTTTAAAGATTCAGCAGCAAAAGTTTATTGTTAAAGATAAGTTATCTGCTCAAGGTTTTGTCGTGTCTGATGATAGTGTAGAGGCAAGAATTAAAGATACTGAAAAGAAACTTGGCTTAAGACGAGCAGACCTGATTGATTTTTTAAAAGCTAAGGGAATAACTTTTGACGAGTATTTTGAATTAATTCGTGAAGCAACCGAATTCAATATCTTTAACAGAAGAATTATTTCTCCACTTGTTAATATTACAGACCAAGAGTTGAAAAATCGCTACTATGAAAACAACTCATCAAATAAAGCTCTAAGTTTTGAATATGACATTGTGGATTTTACACTACCTGAGTCTAAAATCAGAAAAGGTGATCTTCCTAAGATTCCAGCGATGCTTACTAATTATCAACAAACAGGAAATCTTCCTGCAATCTATTCTGAACTCGAAACAAATAACTTAGGAAAACTCTCAGGCGACGACCTTCCAAAAGATCTCAACGCTGTTCTTAAAGTTACAAATGCTAAGTCATTTTCTAATGCATATGTAAAAGAGGGTACAGTTCATTTTTTCTATCTTAAAAAGAAAGAACTTAAGGCTTCTCAAGATTACCTTAAGATGCGAGACAGACTTTATAGCCAAATATATGCACAAAGAAGTGTGGGAGTTACTCAAAGTTGGTTTTCAAGAGAATATCTAAACTATTATATTCTAGAAAATATCTAAATGATTCTGGTAACCCAAGGCCATGAAAAAGGAATTGGTTTAGAAGTTTTTATTAAAAGCTTTTTGTGTCTACCTTCATTTTCACAATCTAAATTCAAATTATTTTGTAATAAAGAAACACTGATTGAGACTCTTCGATCTATTAATATTAGCTTCGACTATTTATCGGACAGACTACTTTTTTCATTTATTGAATCAAATACGACTCAAACTATTAGATCAATGAATTTGGCAATTGATGAGATTCATTCAAGGGATATATTACTTACACTCCCATCTTCTAAAGAACAGTTCATATACAAAGATAAGGTACTCAGTGGTCACACAGAATATTTTAGAAACGTGTATAGTGATTCTAATATTGTGATGAGTTTCATTTCTAAAGACTTAAATGTTCTTCTTTTGACTGATCATATTCGAGTTAATGATATCGGACGATCCATTACACAGGAGATGGTTACGAACAAAGTTTCACTTTTTCTTAATAATATAAAGAGTCTACGAAATATAGATAGAGTCTATTTCTCAGGAGTTAACCCTCATAATGGAGAAAATGGAATGATGGGTGATGAGGACAATGAAATAAGTAAATCCATTGTTCGATTAAAACAAAAGTTTAGTAATATTAGTTTTTTGGGGCCAATTGCAGCAGATACTTTATTCTTTAACCAACATGATTCAAACACACTCTTCATATATGCATATCATGACCAAGGATTAAGTGTTTTTAAACAACATAACGGACTCCAAGGTATAAACCTAACCTTAGGTCTTCCATTTATTAGAGTCTCTCCAGACCACGGTACGGCGTTTGAACTGTATGGTAAAGATAGGGCAAATTATTTGGGTATGAATTATTTATTAGATGAAATTCTCAAGTGGCAGGCATAAAAAAACCCCGCATTCACGGGGTTGTTACTTTTTAAGTAAAATGGTTATTTATGCACCAATCTTCGCCTGAAGAAAGAATGCGATAAGAAAAGATAAAATTACTAGTGACTCGATAAGTGCAAGACCAATAATCATTGGTGTTTGAATATCACTTTTCGCAGCTGGGTTTCTTGCGATACCTTCAAGTGCTGCAGCTACTGCTTTACCTTGAGCTGAAGTTCCACCGTAAGCACCAATTGCGATTGCGATTGCTGCACCTAATGCTAACATTGATTGACTGTCCATTTAAAACTCCTTTAAAGTTTAAAAATTAATTTTTAGTGCGCGTGGTCTCCATGATCTTGAAGTTCCACCGCTAAGTTCATATAAACCATTGATAAAATTGTAAAAACAAATGCTTGCATAAAACATACAAAGATTCCAAGTACGTAAAATGGAATTGGCACTATATAAGGAACAAGATCAGAGAAAACAGCTAGAACCGTGTGATCTCCCATCATATTTCCTCTAATTCTCAGACCTAATGTTAATGGTCTCATAAGATGAGAAATTAATTCAATAACAAAAATAAGAGGGGCCATTGCAGCAATCGGTCCCATAAGGTGAGCGATATGTGCTTTAAGACCTTGCACTCTAATACCGTGAAAATTGTAATATAAAAACACTAAGATCCCTAAACCTAAACCAGTATTAAGGTTTTCAGTTGGCGGCATAAATCCTGGAACAAGTCCTATAAGATTATTCATAAAAATTAATAAGAAATAGAACATGAAAAATTTAAAGTATTCAGGTCCTTCTTTTTCACCGATGGTACTTTTTGATAGGTTATAAATGAAATCACCAAAAAATTCGTAGATATTTCTAAAAGTTATCCCTTTATCGGGCACTAATGCTTTATCGACATTGCTAGTTTTAGCTCTATAGATGATCCCGAGTATCAAAAATAAAACGCATATGATTGAGAAAGTAACAACGTGATCCGGTTGACCTACTGAATGCGTAAGTCCCTCTAACCACATGAATCCACCTGCAGCTAATGCACTTGCACTCGTTAATAAAAGCATTAAAGCTAAAATAAACTTCATATATTTTCCTTAATTTTTTTTACCTAATCTTTTAATACTTAAAGAGAGGATAATCAATTGAAATATGTAATTTCCAATGATTATTAACTTATTTCCTTCAAATTTTTCCATTCCGTACCAAAGTCCGGCAACTAAAATAATTAGCTTTGCTGTAAACAGTAAAAATATTCCAGTATTATCGCGTTGTTCACTCGGTACATTCAAAAGCTTATGCATAGCAGCGAACAAACATGCTTGGTTTAAAAATATTGCGAGAAATACTATTAAAAGAACATTAATATTGTCCTGTCCAACATAGTATACTGTTGCCGCGAGGTGTAATATTGAAAGAACAATATAACGAGTAATACTAACTTGATTTTTTATTTGCATATATAACCAATAGATAAAGTTGAACGAAAATATTAATTACAATAATGCTCACCATTTGCAAACTACCAATGTATTTATTCTCTTCTAAGTAGAAGGCGAACATTGTTACACCAATAATACTTGTTGGTAATCCAACTGCAATGGCCACTAGCTTTGATTTATTCATCTTTTACGTGCCACCCTTCTTTGATATAAAGAGTTTAATCTACTCTTTATAACCTCAGGATTTGGATAACTACTAATTATACTATAATAAACATTATAAGCTTCTTTGAGCTTTTCACCGCTTTCATATGCATTGGCAATTAAGAACTTTATTTGAACAATCTTATCTTTTCTTTTTTCTCTCTTAAGATATTCAAACCAGTAAGAAACTGCCGTTTCCCACTTTCTTTTATAAAAATTAATGAGTCCAATATTATAAAATGCATCGGTAATATATTTTGATTTGTCCTCAATTATAATTTCTTTTAAATATTCGGATGCTTTAGAATAGTTCTGTTCATTAAAGTAGGTAAGTGCAAATCTCAGATTATAAAAATCTTGGTTTTCCAATCTTGGAATAAAGTTTTTTAGTTTTGTGTATGCCCGTCTTGAACTTTTATAGTCTTTAAGATTTTCAAATGTAATTAGACCTATTTTCTCTAATGCTTTTGTCTGCCAAAGCGGATCGTCTGTAATACTTGTTACTCTTGTATAGTAATCTACAGCATCTTGATATTTATTTAAGTAGAGATAATTTATTTCAGCGAGTTGATAACTAATTTTGATTTCTATTGTTTTTGAAGGCCGTCTTAAAAGAATACTTTTATAAAGACTTACAGCTTCTTTGTATTCTCTTTCATTTATATGCTCTTGAGCTTTTATAATGTCTTTGTAAGAGCCGGAAGTGAATCCACAACCGGCTATTAAAAATAAAATTGAAAATAGTAATCTACTCTTCATTCTCGACAATTTCGTCATTTTCATCAGGGTCAATAATTTTCTCAATTGCTACAACTTCTTCACCTTCTTTAAGCCTAATTAATCTAACACCTTGAGTGTTACGACCTAGAAGTGAAATTCCAGAAATTTTTGTTCTAATAACCTGACCGTTATTTGTAATGATCATTAAGTCATCTTTATCTGTTACTGGCTTAATCTGAGCAAGTGTTCCTGTTTTATCAGTTAACTTCATTGCAATGATACCTTTACCACCTCTTGATTGTTTTCTGTATTCAGTTGCACTTGATCTCTTACCGTATCCGTTTGTTGTAATACTCAAGATTTCAGAACCGTCATCAATAATCGCCATTCCGATTACATCTTCAGTATCATCAATAGAGATACCTTTAACTCCTTGAGACACTCGTCCAAGAGGTCTACAATCAGCTTCAGAGAATCTGATAATTTTTCCACTGGTAGCACACAATAAAATATCTTTTTTACCATCTGTTACTCTTACACTTAATACTTCATCATCATCGTTAACTTTTATTGCTCTAATTCCTGAATTCTTAACATTTGCATACTCTGAAAGTTTAGACTTTTTAACTAATCCACGCTTAGTAGAAAATACTAAATAGTGATCATCAAAATTCTTAGGAACAGCTGTCATCTCTGTAACTTTTTCACCTGGTTTAAGCGGAAGAAGGTTAACAACGTTTCTTCCTTTAGCTGTTCTTGTTCCTTCGGGTACTTGGTAAACTTTAAGTGTATAAACTTGTCCACGTGTTGTGAAGAACATCAATTGGTCATGAGTCTCTGCTGTAAAGATATTAGTAAAAAAGTCTTCATCGCTCTCACTTGAAGAACCTTTAACACCCTTACCACCGCGTTTTTGTGCTTTGTAAGTATCTAGAGGCATTCTCTTTAAGTAACCTTTGTGAGTTATTGTAACAATAACTTCTTCGTTTTTAATAAAATCTTCTGTCTGCATTTCATCAGCAGCACCAACAATTTCAGTTCTTCTTTCATCCCCATAAGATTCAAGAACCTCATTAAATTCATCACCAATTATTTCACGAATTTGACTTTCATTTGCTAGAATTCCCTCTAGTCTAATGATCTCTTTCATAATTGTGTCATAGTCAGCAATAATTTTATCTCTTTCAAGACCTGTAAGTCTTTGAAGACGCATATCTAGTACGGCTTGTGCTTGTATGTCTGATAATTCAAATTTAGATTTTAAAGATGCTTTGGCTTGTGCTGGACCTTCGCTTGATTTAACAAGTTCAACGATCTCATCTATATTTTCAACAGCAACTTTTAAACCTTCTAGGATATGTGCTCTAGCTTTAGCTTTTTTAAGTTCGTACATTGTACGACGAATAACAACTTCTCTTCTGTGATCAATAAAACACTGAAGTTGTTCACGAATATTCATGACCTTCGGTTGACCGTTTTTAATAGATAAGAAAATTATTCCAAAAGATGTTTGCATCTGAGTCATTTTAAATAATTTATTTAAAATGATGTTTGCAGGTTCACCTCTTTTAATATCTATAACAATTCTAATACCAAGCTTAGAAGATTCGTCTCTAATATCTGAGATACCAACAAGTACTTTTTCTCTTGCAAGTCTTGCAATTTTTTCAATCAGCTTTGCCTTGTTCACTTGATAAGGAATCTCATTAACGATAATTCTTTCACGCTCTTGTTTTCCGTGAACTTCTATGTCCGCTTTTGCACGTACTTGAATTACACCTTTACCGGTATGGTATGCTGATTTTATTCCAGCAGTTCCTTGTATTTCTCCAGCAGTTGGAAAATCTGGTCCTGGAATAATTTCTAAAAGTTTATCGATCGTAATATCTTTGTCTTCTAGTACCGCTTTCATACCATTCATAATTTCAGTAAGATTATGTGGTGGAATATTTGTGGCCATACCAACTGCAATACCTGCAGATCCATTGATTAATAGATTTGGAACTTTTGTAGGAAGAACTCTCGGCTCTTGAAGTGAATCATCGTAGTTGGGTTGCCAATCAACGGTTTCTTTATCGATGTCTTTTAACATTTCCTCAGCAAGTTTTTTCATTCTTACTTCTGTATATCTCATGGCAGCAGCATTATCGCCGTCAATTGAACCAAAGTTTCCTTGACCGTCTACAACAGGATATCTCATCGAGAAATCCTGAGCTAGTCTTACAACAGCTTGATAAACTGATGAGTCACCATGTGGGTGATACTTACCAATTACATCACCAACAACTCTTGCTGACTTCATATAAGGTTTAGAACTGTAACAGTTAAGCATATGCATTGCATATAACACTCGTCTGTGAACAGGTTTTAATCCATCACGAACATCTGGAAGTGCACGACCTACAATTACGCTCATAGCATAGTCGAGGTAACATTCTTTCATCTCATCTTGAATTAATAACGGGGCAATATGTCCGTGGTTATGTGGTGTATTGTTATTTTCGTCACTCATATTTTTTCTTCCTTAAAAATTAAATATCCAGGTTTCTAACATTTAACGCATTCGATTCTACAAATTCACGTCTAGGCTCAACTGCATCTCCCATTAATACTGAGAACACTTGATCTGCATCAATTGTATCTTCAATTTTAACTTGAAGAAGTGTTCTATTTTCAGGATCCATTGTAGTTTCCCAAAGTTGCTCTGGGTTCATCTCTCCAAGACCCTTATAACGTTGGATGTAGGCTCCTTGTTTACCAGTAGCAATTACGAATTCTGCAAAATCATTTAAGTTTTCAAATTGCTCGTCAATTTTATCAGTTTTATAAGTAAACTTAGACATCAAATAAGTATTAATACCATTGTAATGATTTACTAAGTCTGAGAATTCTGCTGAATCAATAAAAGTATTTCTAATTTTAAATTTCTTAGTTCTAAGAGTTGAATCAATTGTAACTTCAATTGCATGTGATTCATGTTCTGGATCATCAACAATAGTGAATTCATATTTTTTTAAAACATTTTCATCAACCTTCAAAACTTCATGAATTTCTTTAACAGCTTTTTCTAATAGATTTCTAGATTTTAAAATCTGAGTATCAATAGATCCTTGCTCAATTATTTGTTTTAAAAGTGGTTTATCAAAATGCCTATCGTAAGAATTTAAGATAGAGTTATATGCTTTATATTTATTCAGCATCACTTTTACATCTTCAATTGGTTTAGTTTCTTTATCAACAGTTACATCTGAATTATCAAGTGATGTACTGATTAAAAATTTCTCTAGACTTTTTTCATCTTTTAAATAGTTTTCGACTTTACCTTTTTTATATTTATACAAAGGTGGCTGGGCAATATACAGATGACCTCTTTCAATTAATTCAGGAAATTGTCTATAAAACAATGTTAGAAGTAGTGTTCTAATGTGTGCACCATCGACATCGGCATCGGTCATAATAACTATTTTATGATATCTTAGTTTTCCTACGTCAAAATTTTCCTTACCAATGCTTGTTCCCATTGCCTGGATAAGCATCTTGATTTCGTCGTTTGCAAGCATTTTATCATATCTTGCTTTTTCAACGTTTAAGATCTTACCTTTTAATGGAAGAACTGCTTGAGTTTTTCTATCTCTTCCTTGTTTTGCTGATCCGCCTGCCGAGTCACCCTCGACGATATATATTTCGCAAAATTCTGGATTTTTTTCCTGACAGTCTGCCATCTTTCCTGGGAGACCAGCAAAATCCATCGCTGACTTTCTTCTTGTTAATTCTCTGGCCCTTCTTGCTGCATCTCTTGCAGAGGCGGCATCGATAGATTTTCTAATTACTGTTTTACCAACAGCAGGATTTTCTTCTAAGAATTGTTTAAATTTTTCACCAACAAGTGAGTTAACAATTCCTTCAACTTCACTAGAACCAAGCTTATCTTTTGTTTGGCCTTCAAATTGAGGATTGGCTAATTTAACAGAGATAATTGCCGTTAGACCTTCTCTCATATCATCTCCGGTAAGACTTAGTTTACCTTTGATTAGATTGTTATCTTTTGCATAGTTATTTAAAACTCTTGTTAGTGCCGTTTTAAATCCAGAAATATGTGTTCCGCCACCTGGAGTATTAATGTTATTGGCATAACCTGTAAGTGTTTCAGAGTAACTATCTGTCCACTGCATTGCTATCTCAATTTCATATTCTTCTTTCGAATGGAAAAAATATACAGGTTGTTTATGAACAGCTGTTTTTGCTCTATTTAGATAGAGTACAAATTCTGCAAGTCCACCATCAAAATGAAAAGTTGCTTTCTTCTCATGTCTTTCATCTTCAATAAGAATTTTCAGACCTTTATTTAAAAATGCCATTTCTCTAAATCTATTTGAAAGTCTATCGTAATCAAATTCATGAACTTCAAAAAGTTCATTATCAAGTTTAAAAGTTACTGATGTTCCTGAAAGTGAAGCTTCACAATCTCCAATAGACTTTAGAGGTTCAACTGCTACACCTTTTGCAAATTTTAGTTGGTAGAGTTTTCCTTCTTTTTTGATATCAATTGTCATGGTTTTACTCATGGCATTTACAACAGCTGCACCAACTCCGTGAAGACCACCGGAAACTTTATAAGCTCCCCCTTCTTCATTGAATTTTCCACCTGCATGGAGTTTAGTAAAAACGATCTCAGCTGCGGAGACACCTTCTACACTATGAATGGCAACAGGAATCCCTCTACCATCATCAACTACAGTTATTGAGTTATCGACGTGAATAATAACTTTAATTTCGGTACAAAATCCTGCTAATGCTTCATCTACAGCATTATCTACGATTTCATAAACACAGTGATGAAAACCACGTGGACCGGTATCACCGATATACATTCCTGGTCTCTTTCTAACTGCTTCTAAACCTTCTAAGACTTTAATCTGATCGGCACCGTAGGCTGTATTAACCTTGGCGATTGATTCGTGTGTTTGATCCATATTGAAGAACTCCCTTTCAACTGTATGGAATCAACTTTATTCTATATGCCCATTGGTTATATAAAACTTTTTTGATTCCTCTATGCTCTCAAGCTTATTTCTAAAATTTTCATTTGCAGTCGTGATCATAACTTGAAATTTTTTATCACGAAGATAATCAATTAAGTTTTTCCAACGACGGCTATCTAATTCCCCAGATACATCGTCTATTAATACAATCGGGTAAGAGGTAAATTTATACCGAAAAAGCTCTATATAGGCAAATATGAGGCTCAGAAAGCTCATTTTTTGTTGTCCTAAAGAACAATATTCATAAGAATTAAAACCATCAAATTGGAGCACATAGTCATCTCGGTGAATACCGTAGTGCGTTTTAAACATTATTTCATCTTTTTGAATTGATTCATCATAAAAAGTGTGGATTTCTTCAATTGTTTTTCCATGAAACTTTGATTCCATTTTAATCTTTAATTCATGTTCTTCGTGAAATATATCTTTGAATATTTTTGTGCAGTAACTTTCAATTCCGGCTACATATTTATCTCTAAGTTTTAATAGCTTAAATGTATTTTCTGCAAGTGAAGGATTAATGGCCTTAATTTGCTCACGATATTGATTTGGTCTTTTTGATAGAAGGTTATTTCTAAATTTTAAAGAATCACTAAAAAGCTTCAGACTTTTTTTATAATCGGAACTAAGTTTTGAGAAAAGACTGTCAAACCAATCCCTTCTGAATGCTGGGATACTGTGAAAAGAATATGAGTCAAACGGGTTTATAAATACTGTAGATAAATTTGGCTTCTTTTTAGTAGAAACATTATCAATATACCATTCATGTGACTTTAGAGACCATTTCCCTGTATATGGAAAGAGATTACCTTCTTGTTTTAAAATTGAAGAAAATATTATTTCAGGTTTTTCACTTTCTATACTAATTATTTGTGGAAAAGAAGTATTTTTACGAAATGATTTTCTATTTATTAAATAATGAATAGCTTCCAATATATTAGTTTTACCATTTCCGTTATCACCAAATATACAATTTATATTATCTGAGAATTCAAAAATGTCATCTGATAGATTTCTAAAGTTTGTTACTTGAAGCTTATGTAACTTTACGTCCATTATAATTTAAGTGGCATTATGATTCCAAGAAAATCAGGCTCCTCGTTAGAGCGAATAACCACAGGACTTAATTCATTATTAAATTCGTAAATAATTTCATTAACATCTAGAACCTGCAAAGAATCAAGCATATACTTAGCATTAAAGCCTATTTCAATATCCTCACCATCGTAATCTACTGGTAGTACTTCCGTTGCATGTCCAAGTGAAGGATGGTTAGCTGCTATTGTTAATTGATTTTTAGTAAGAATACTTTTAATACCATTAGTTTTTTCATTTGATAGAATTCTAATTCTTTTTACAGCATCAAATAGTGCACTTCTTTCAACAGTCATGGTGTTAACAGTTTTAGATGGGATTACCGTTTGATATTTTGGGTATTCTCTAGCAATTAAGCGTATTGATAAAAAGTAATTATCATTTGAATTTATATACATGAATGATTCATCTAAAGAAATTAGTAAATCGCTTTCAAGATTGTTTTCAGCAATTTTCTTTAATTCAATAATACCTTTTTTAGGAATTATTACTCCATCAACTAAGCTTTGATTATCAGAGTCAAAATTATGAATATCTAGTAGCGCTAATCTGTGTCCATCGATTGCTACAGCACGTAGTTTTGAATCTAATTTTTGTAAATATATACCATTAAGATTTATTCTTGTTTCGTCGGTAGAAATTGAATGAGAGGTTTTACTGATTATTCTGAACAGATCTTCAGATTTTAATTTAAAGCCTTCTCCAGTATTTTGAAAGTTCACTTGTGGATAATCTTCAGCATTTGTGATGAGAAGTGAATAATTTATTTTTTTACATGTAAGATTTAATAAATTACTTTCTTGATTAATATCTAGTTGCATTTCAGCATCGGGTAATTCTCTCACGATATCAAAAATATTTTTTGTGTTGATACAGAAATTACCAGTCTCAGAAACTTGTGCAGGTATTTTGATTTTTGCCATAACCTCAAGGTCAGTTGCTATTAGCTCGATATGATCCGAGAATGAATTAATTAAACAATTCGTGAGTATGGGTCTAGAGTTTTTCTTATCGATGACGGTTAGTACTTTATTCAAACCATCTCGAAGAACCTGTGATTGGATATTTATTTTCATGGCGTTACCTAGCGTTAAAACTTTTTTTTAAGATGGCAAATATTTAGCTTCAAAAATTCTAATTTGCAAGTACCCAAAGTTTAGCTCTTTTATAAGTATAATATATATATATAAAAAACATTATTATTATTAAAAGGGTACAGCCGTGGATAACTCATATAATTCAATAATTTTAATGAGTTATCAAAAAAGTTAAGATTAGTTATCAATAGATATCTAATAAATAATTAATATTTTATTCGTATATTATTTGATTAATACACAAAGAAATTTTTTATATTTTATTTATCCACTCAGTTATCTACAGTAAACTGGTTTTGTTTTTATTGAACAGCATTAATTCTAAGATTATTTGCTTTTTATCTTCATTCTATCAACATTGTTAATAAGTTTATGTGTTATTTAGACTTATACTTATTAACAGGGGTGTAACTTGTAGATAAGTTTATAAGACATAAAAAAACCTCTATATAATAGAGGCTTTTTCAATTATCAATTTAATTATTTAAACATTTGATTCTATTTCATATATGAGTTGAGAAAATGATGCTTCGTCCGATATTCTTTTTTTCATTTTATCAATGGCATGAATAACCGTACTGTGATCCCTTTTGTTAAAATATTCTCCAATTTCTTCTAATGTTTTTTTGAGTAGCTTATGAATTAAATACATTGAAATATGTCTAGCAAGTACAAGTTCAGCCTTTCTATTTTTACCTCTTATGTCACCCAGAGGAAGCTTATAGTAGGATGATACAGTCTTAGCTATACTCTCTACTGTTAAGAGCTTATCTTGATTATCTTCAGATAAGTTCAATTGTTCTTTTGCAATTTCAAGATCTATGTCAACATTCATTAGGTCAGAGTAAGCGCCTAATTTTATTAGTTTCCCTTCAAGTTCTCTAACATTATTTCTTACACAACTTGCGATCAGATTGATTACGTCATCACCGATATAAATATCTCTCTCATTTGCTTTATTCTTGAGAATTGCAATTCTTGTCTCTAAATCAGGTTGTTGTATATCTGTTAATAGAGCACTAGATAGTCTAGTGCGTATTCTATCTTCTAATCCATTGATATCTTTTGGTGCCTTATCCGAAGTAAATATAAGCTGTTTTTTCTTGTTTTGAAGTTCATTAAATATATGAAAAAATTCAGCTTGAGTTCTAGCTCTGTCTTTTAATTCATGAATATCATCTATTATTAGTACGTCTACTAAATCAGTGTATTTTCTTTGAAATTCACTAATAGTCTTGCTTTGGATGGACATGACCATTTCTTTAGTAAAGTCTCCTGCTGAAGTGAAACAAATTCTCTTCTCAGGATTCTTCTCGTTTATGTAGTTGCAAATTGCATGAAGAAGGTGAGTTTTCCCTAAGCCTGAGTTTCCATAAAGATAAAGTTGTGGGTATGCCGAGCCTGGGTCTTTAGAAACGGCTAATGAGAAGGCGTGGGCCATATTGTTTGATGGACCGACAACAAAATTATCAAAAGTTTTAGTTTTATCAATTCTACCAAATATATTTCCATTTAAATGTTTGATTTCACTACTTCTGACAACGTCAGCTATATCTTCTTTTGATGTCGCAAAAGTTGTATCAATTTTAAAACTCATATTTTTAACAGAATTTGTTTTTTGCACGTCCATTTTTTGACTATCATTTATTGTATTTTCTAATATTGAATTTACAGGTGAGCTGTGTGAATTTTGAGTTTCAATATTATCTAATAAATTTATATTTATATTAAACGATTTACCCATTAATTCGATAACTGCTTGATTTATATAGTTTAAGTAATGGTTTTCGATCATCATTTTAATGAATTTCGTAGTTACACTAAAGTGAAAATCATCCTCATTAAAGCTACTTAGAACAAAAGTATTGGCAAAATAAGTACTAAACTTCTCAGGTGGTATATTGTTTTTAACAATTGAAAGAATTTCATTTGTTATTGTGTATAACTCATCGGAATCTAGGCTAACTTCTTGTATTTGTTGTGGTTTTTGTGCTATTGCAACATTAGTCTCTGTTTTAAAAAACTTTGACATGTCTTCTTTTTGACTTTCTATGTTATTGTTATTATTAGACTTGATGAATTTATCAAAAGGAAAACTATCGCTCATATAACCCCTGTATAATTTGTTTGAGCGATTTTCTAACACGTGGCCGTATACTTTTCAACATTGATTATTATATTTACAAAAATTAAGGCTTTCTAAATTACATTTAATTGGTTGACCCATTCTCATTCTTCTTGTAATTATAGGCACCAAAAAAGATTTTTATATAAACATATTTTGTTTTAGGATTCGTTATGAGTAAAAGAACTTGGCAACCAAAGAAGTTAAAAAGATTAAGAAAACATGGTTTTCTTAAAAGAATGTCATCTCCAGGCGGGAAAAATGTTATTACTGCTAGAAGAAAGAAAGGTAGAAAAAACCTTACAGTTTCAACTGGTACGAAATAGTATCGCTTAAAAGTATTTTAGATTATTCAAAAATATTTAGACTATTATCAAAAAATGACTTCTCATCTTTAAGAGAGGGTAGTCTTTTTTTGCGTTCAAATTCTATCTTAATTTATTATAAACCTAACAATTCAAATGTCTCTCGCCTTGGTATTAGTGCTTCTAAGAAGTTTGGTAACGCTGTTAAAAGAAATAAATTAAAAAGAATTGTTAGAGAATATTTTAGAATTTCAACATTAAAAAATTCAGGATTTGATATTCTTGTCGTTGCTAATAATAGATTCACAAAACAAAAAGAACCTTTGAGTGAAAAACAGATATTTTTTATTCGAGAGGATCTAGCAAAGTTATTCAAAAAGATCGTTTAGTTAAATGGTTATTTTATCTTTGTTTTTAATATGATAGAACGTCAAAAATTCTATTCTTCGGAGATTTCATGAGTGGTGAGCAAAGACGCGCAATAATAGCGGTAGTAATATCTGGGTTAATTTTATTTGGTTGGCAATACTTCTTTGCACCAACTATACCAGTGGCTAACAACGATATTCAAAAAGTTGAGATAGATAAAAATCCTCCAATAGTTGATGAAAATCTCATTGACTCTGTAAAAGCAGAAGTTCAAAAGAAAACTGCAAACAAAATTATTGAAGTTAAAGGTAAGGAACTTACTTACTTTATTACTTCTGATTTAATTGTTAAGGATATCCTCTCTAACCAAACAGGAAAATCTTTTAAAGAGCTTTTTCCTGCTGAAGATAACAATAAAGTTCTCTTTAACTTTGATGGAAAATTTCAATCTTTAAATTTTCAGATCACAGAAAAAACTGACAGAGAATTTATTCTTTCAAATGCACAACATGATATAAGAGGAACTCTAAGCCTTGATGATTTAGGTTATCTAAAAATAGATCTCTCATCATCAAAGAATTTCAAGTATCGATTCACCATCAATGAAACAGAAGAAGAATTAGAGGGTGGTAAATACAAACAATTTGTTATGTTTTCTGATAGTCTAGATGCTTCTAATGTTGGTGATGATGATAAAGGTGATCTCGAACTTAAGTGGTTTGGACTTGATTTCTATTACCATGTATTTCTTATTTCAATCGATAAAAGACCTCTTATTTTTGAAATGCAAGAGTCTGGAAAATTTACTATCCAAGATGCTAAGCAAGTCAAGAACTTAAGTTTTAGCTACATATTTGCAAAGAAAGAGTATGATCATCTTTTAGGTCTAGGTAATAATTTAGAAGCTGCTGTTGATTTTAGTTTCTGGTCAATTCTTGCTGTTCCTATTCTTAGAGGATTGCAATTTTTCTTCTCACTCATTCCTAACTGGGGTGTATCTATCATACTACTTACCATTCTTATGAGAATGTTAACTTTTCCTCTTCAGTATAAATCATTTAAGAGTATGAAGAAGATGCAGGAGATTCAACCTGAACTTACGAAAATTAAAGAGAAATATAAAGAAGACCCTCAAAGAATGCAAAAAGAAACAATGGCTTTATTTAAGAAAGCTGGAACTAACCCACTAGGGGGGTGTCTTCCAATGATTCTACAAATGCCAATTTTCTTCGCATTCTACAGAGTTCTTTATTCTGCTGTTGAATTAGTTGATGCACCATTTATGTTGTGGATCACTGATTTATCTTCAAAAGATCCGTATTATGTATTACCAGTTCTTATGGGTATAACAATGTTTTTCCATCAGCGTTTAACACCATCTACTACTATGGATCCTACTCAGAAAAAGATCATGATGTTTATGCCATTGATTTTTGCTGTATTTATGAAAGATTTCCCTGCAGGTCTTACTCTATATATAGTTATATCAACTTTTGTAGCAATGCTGCAGCAGTTATTTGTTTATAGAAGAAACTAGAGCTATATGGATTTTTTAGACTCTAATGATTGTATTATTGCTTGTAGTTCTGGTGGTGACATCAACTCAGCAATTGCAATTATTAGAATCTCTGGTTTTAAGTCCTTAGATATATTCCAAGATGTTTTTTCAATAAATGTTCAGAAAATAAAAAAAAGATACGCACATTTTTGTAAGATTATTGATAATAATTCTGTAATTGACGAAATTGTTCTTACATATTTTGAAGGTCCTAATTCATTTAATGGTGAAAATATTCTTGAACTTTCTGTTCACGGAAATACGATTAATATTCAATCTATTATAAATTTATTTTGTGACAAATTTGAAATTAGAAAATCTTTCCCTGGTGAATTTTCTTATAGAGCTTTAAGAAATAAGAAATTAAATTTAACTCAAGTTGAGGGGCTAGACCTTTTTCTTAATGCAAATAATCCACTGAGCTTAAAACAAGGAATGTCACTTCTAAACGGTACACTCCAAGATGCCTATCACCAACTTCTTACAAGTTATAAAATGCACCGCTCTGCTATTGAGTTATCTATTGATTTTATGGATGATGTTGGTGAGGATGAGGCTAATTTTCAAATAACTAAAACCTTAAATGACCTGAAGTCCAGTGTCTCTGTTCTTAAAGATAGAATTATAAACAATGGGGCTAGTCTTATAGAGCCCGAAGTAGTTTTAGTGGGAGAACCAAACGCTGGTAAAAGTTCTTTTTTTAACTCTTTATTAAATAACCACAGAGCAATTGTTTCTAATATCGCAGGAACAACTCGAGATTATATTACTGAAGAGATTTTTTTTAATAATGCTCGGTTTAAACTTATTGATACTGCGGGTGTTAGAGATACATCTGATTTAATTGAATCTGCTGGTATTGAAAAAACTTGGCAAGTTGCTAAGAATGCATTTTATAAAATTTTAGTAATAAACCCCTTTGAAAGTAGTATAGAACTCATCGATACTTATAAAAAAAATGAGTTTGATTTAATGATATTTTCCAATGCTGATAATAATGATTTCAAGACTAAATCATCCTTAATTCTTTCACAGCTTGATATTATTGGTCCTATAGAACCAATATTCTTAACTGGTCCTATAGAACCGAATATTAATGGTTCTATAGAACCAAAAGTTTCAACTAGTCCTATAGAACCAAATATTATTGGACCTATAGGGGCAAATTTAAGTGAAACAAATGAAAAACTTAATTTATTTGTGTTAAACAATATTTTTTCAAAATATAAAGATATATCTAATAAAGAGCCTATCCTCCTAAACAGACACATTGACCAAATAAAAATTATTTATGACAAAATAGACAATTATCATTTAACAATTAAAAAAACTACTGATATATCCATAATCTCCTCTGAATTTAATATAATAGGCCATTGTATTTCTGAACTGGTTGGTATAATTTCGCCAGACGATGTTTTAGAAAATATTTTTCAAAACTTTTGTATTGGAAAATAAAAATGTTCCACGTGGAACTTTAGGTCTTAAATGAACAACTTTGATGTGATTATCATTGGTGGTGGGCATGCTGGTGTTGAAGCAGCATATCTTTCTTCCCAATTTGGGCTTAAAGTGGCCATTATTACCCTTCCAGGCGTTGGTTTGGCTTCTGCGCCCTGTAATCCATCTATTGGTGGGGTAGGTAAGGGTCAAGTCGTTCGAGAGATAGATGTTTTAGGTGGAATCACTGGAAAACTAGCAGATCTCGCAGGAATACAATTCCGAACATTAAATGAATCCAAAGGTTATGCAGTTCAATCTACAAGGATCCAAATAGATAAAGAAATGTATTCTGTGTATGCGGAAGATTTAATTTCAAAAATAGCTAACATTAAAGTTATTCGTGAAAAAGCAACTAAAATTGAAAATACTGACAATGGCTTTATTGTTCATGGAGAAAGTTCCACGTGGAACACAAAGAAGATTATTGTCACTGTTGGAACATTTTTAAACGGGAAAATGCACACTGGAAGTGAGCAAACAAGTGGTGGTCGTTCGGGTGCAGACTTGTCCATATCGTTAGCTGAATACTTTAGAGATATAGATACAGTTTCAGCCCGATTTAAGACTGGTACACCAGCTAGATTGAACAAAGATAGTATCAACTATGATGTTATGGAAGAACAAAAAAGTGATATCAATGTACCTTCATTTCATTGTTTGCATGAAGAAAGCTACAGAAATATGAAGCAAGTATCGTGTTATCTTACTCGTACAAACGATAATACTTTAAAAGTAATAAGAGAAAATAAAGAAAAATCTCCTATGTTTAATGGACAAATTCAAGGTGTAGGAGCAAGGTATTGCCCTTCAGTTGAAGATAAAGCATATAGATATCCCGATAAAAACATTCATCATGTTTTTATTGAACCAGAAGGTATTAATCTAAATACTGTGTACCCAAGCGGAATATCAACTAGCCTCCCAAAAGAAATACAAGAAGAGTTCCTCCGCACCATAGAAGGACTAGAAAAGTGCCACGTGGAACAATTTGGATACGCAGTAGAATATGATGTTATTGATACGACTCAACTCAATTATGGACTTGAACTGAAGAAAATCCCAGGTATTTATTTTGCTGGACAAGTAAATGGTACTTCAGGTTATGAAGAAGCGGCTGGGCAAGGATTAATAGCAGGAATAAACGCATCGTTATCCATTTTGGCTAGAGAAAAGCTTGTTTTGAGTAGAACTGATAGTTATATCGGAGTTATGATTGAAGATCTTATTTCTAATACAAGAGATGAACCATACCGTTTATTCACTGCAAGAAACGAAAACAGGTTATCTGTAAGAGAAGATAATTCTGTCACAAGAATGGCTAAATACAGAGAGCTGTTAGGGCTAAATACCAAGATAGATTCTTATAATGATACTTACTTATTAACATATGTTTCTTTGTCTAATACATTAGCAAAAAATAGCTTAAATCCGGACTGTAAGTTTCTAGCAGACATAGGATTTAAGACTGATGTAAAAGTTACTTTGTCTGACCTTTTAAAGAACACTAACTATGAGCCTATATCAACTCTAAAAAATTACTGTAATTTTCTTGGAATCTCTATCGATGATTCAGTTGTACGAAATGTTGCAATTGATACTAAGTACAGTGGATATATTGCTAAGGCAGACGTACATAATCGAAAAATAAGTGGTCTTAATCTAAAAAAGATATCTTGGTCAAAATTAGTTAAGTCAGAGAACATAAGTTATGAGTGCAAACAAAGGATAGAGAAAATAAAGCCAGAAACCTTTGGACAACTAAAACTTATAGAAGGATTAAGACCCGCAACTTTAGCTGTAGTGGCGGGAATGTAATGAATCAACAAGAGTTTTCAAGAAAATACTTCGACTTATTAACAACAGATTATGCTGGGATAAACTTAACCAGAATTACAAATTATGATGAGTTTGTTCTCAAGCAGATAGATGATTCACTGGCACCGCTCTATCAGTCTGATGTATTTGTGTCTGACCTTAATATGACTGGAACTTTAGTTGATATCGGTTTTGGTGGCGGTTTTCCCATATTACCTATGGCCCATACTCTAAAAGACAAAAAGTTCATTGGTATAGAGACAAGAAATAAAAAAGTAACTGTAGTAACAGAGATTGGTAAGCAATTGGGCTTAAATAATTTTAAGTTGCTGCATAGCAGAATAGAGAACATAGTTTTTGATGTTCCTGTTACTTGTACTTTAAAGGCTGTGGGCAAGGTTAATGACTTTTTATCCAAAATAAACAGTACGAATGAAATATCAGTTTTCTTTTATAAGGGTCCCGGCTTTTATGAACTAGAAAAAGACCAATTAGAGATAGCGAAAAAGAACTGGACCATCATTGAAGAAAAAGAGCTTAATGTTGAAGGTACTGAAAAGAGACTATTAATAGGATTTAAATCAAAAAATGTTCCATGTGGAACAACAAAAGTTACAAACGAGCTTGTCAAACTTTCCACTCTTCTTTAAAACTTAGTTTCAAAGAAGATCACATATAAGAGGTAGAATAAATGGCTAAAATAATAGCAATTGCAAATCAGAAAGGTGGAGTTGGTAAAACAACAACCGCGATCAATTTAGCAGCATGCTTGGCTGTGGCTGAGAAGAAAACACTAGTAGTTGACCTTGATCCTCAAGGTAATGCAAGTGTCGCATTAGGACTAAGTAAAGAGAGTTTCTCAACTGCTAATATCTATCACGCAATGATCGGTGGAGAAAACATTGAGAGTTGTATTTATAATACTGAACTTCCAGAGCTTCATATCTGTCCATCGGATAATAACCTCATAGGAGCCGAGGTAGAACTAATGCAGGCATTCGCTAGAGAGTCTAAATTAAAGTCGGCTCTAGAGCCATTAGAAGCTTTATACGAGTACATTATTATCGACTGTCCACCGTCTTTATCTCTTTTAACAGTAAATGGTTTAAGCGCCGCAGATAGTTATATCGTTCCACTTCAAACTGAATATTTTGCGATGGAAGGATTAGCACAAATTATCAATACAGTTAAACTGATAAAACAAAATCTCAATCCTATAATTGAACTCGAAGGGATTTTACTAACAATGTTTGACGGAAGAAATAATCTATCAAAACTTGTTGCTCAAGAAATTAGAGATACTTTTCCAAACGATACATTCAAAACAATTATTCCAAGAAACGTAAAGCTTTCTGAATGTTCAAGTCATGGTCAACCGATCATTATTTATGACATTTCATCTAAGGGATCTGAAGCTTACCTAAATGTAGCAAAAGAGATTATTTTTAAAGATAAAGTGAAAGCTGACAATAAGAAAAAAGAAGAAATAAAAGAAGAACCAATAATCGAGAAGATTATTAATAAAGATGAATTTAACATTCCAAGTTTTGATGATTACCAAATATAAGAGAGGGAATTAAGATGGCAACAACGAAAAATAAATTAGCATTAGGTAAAGGCATGAGTGCTCTTCTAGGAGGAAATGCTTCACCAATTATGAGTCAACCAAAAGCCCAAGGAAACGGGTCACTTCTGGTTCCAATAGAAAAAGTAAAAGCAAATAAAGATCAACCAAGAAAGATTTTTAAAGATAAAGAAATCACTGAACTTTCGGCTTCAATTAAAGAAAATGGTATTATCCAACCTTTAATAGTTACCGAGCAAGAAGACGGAACTTTCCTGTTAATCTCAGGTGAAAGAAGGCTTCGTGCATCTAGACTTGCTGGATTAGAAATGGTTCCAGTGGTTACTAAAAAAGTGAGTAAAAAAGAACATATGGCCATGGCCATAATTGAAAATGTTCAAAGAGCAGATCTTAACTGTGTAGAAGAAGCTCTATCTTATTATTCGTTAATGAATGAGTTTGGATTAACACAAGAAGAAGTTGCTAAACAAATTGGTAAAGAGAGATCAACAATTGCAAACTTCTTAAGAGTATTAAAACTTCCAAGAGAAGTAATTGGTCATCTTCAAAAAGAAGATATCTCTTTTGGTCATGCAAAAGTGTTAGCGTCTTTAAAAGATGATGAAGCGACAAAAAGATTTTCTAGATTGGCAATTGATGAGAAGATGTCAGTTAGGGACCTTGAAAAAGCAATCAAAGCTAAAAAGATAACTAAGCCTAAAGCAGCTAATAAGTTTTTTGATGAAAAAATTGATAGTATTAAGAAAAAATTAGAAGCAAAAACTGGTTACCATTTTGAACTAAAGACAAAAAATAATGGTTCTGGTACAATTACAATGAAGTATACAAATGAAGCTGAGTTTAACGATATTTATAAATATTTAATATCTAAATAATTCTACTTTATAAAGATCAAGGGAGATCTTTGTGGCAAGTAAAAACGAAATTTGTGCGATTATAGAAGAGGGTTGTCGCTTTGAAGGCAACCTTTCATTTAATGGGATTGTTAGGATCTCTGGTATCGTCACAGGAAGTATCTTTTCCAACGATACACTCATTATATCTGAAGGCGCAGTAATCAACGCCGACATCAATGCAAACATCATTCTTATCTCCGGTGCTGTCAAAGGCAATATTAAGGCAACCTCAAGAGTTGAGATAAGACGTCCAGCAAGGTTTGAAGGAACTGTTACATCACCAAGTCTAATTGTAGAAGAGGGCGTCATCTTCCACGGCGTAACGAAAATGAAAGATAAAAAGTAAGATCTTACTTGACTATGTTGGCCGTAACGAATATCAAATATTGTTAAAATTAACTTCAATTAATTAGGATTCAAACTATGGATATGGTTTTAGGTATTTTTACGAGCTTAGGTGCAGATAAAACCCTATGGATACAACTTTCAATAGCTATTGTTATGCTTTTTGTATCAAATTTTCTTTTTCTTAATCACTTACAAATAATTATAGAAAAAAGAGAAAAAAATACAACTGGTTTAGAAGGTGAAGCAGATAGTAAGTTCGAAGAAGTTGATAGACTTGCTGCTGAATATAAAGAAAAAATTTCTTCTGCAACAAAAGCTGAAAGAGAAAAAATAGAAATTGAAAAGTCTGTAATTACAAAAAATCTTGAATCAAAATATAGAACAGAAGAAAAATCTGTTAATGACCACGTTGATAAATCAAGAAAAGAATCAGAAGCAAAAGTCGCTGCACAGAAAGATGAAGTCTTATCTGGAGCTGAAGAACTTGCAATGTCATTAGTACAAAAAATCACAAAAGGATAATTGAAGATGAAGTCAATCTTAACTTTATTATTAGTTAATGGATCTGTTTTAGCTGCAGGTGGAGCTGGTCACGGTAGCCCATCAGACTTAATACCATCATTTGTAAATATCGCAATACTAGCCGCTGCACTTCTCTATATATTAATTCCTATTATGAAAGACTACTTTAAAACAAAGTCCCATGATGTTTCTCAAATAATGGAGAGAGCGAGTGTGAAAGCTAAAGAGGCAGAAATGCTTATGGTTTCTCAAAAGAAAAAAATATCAAATCTTGACTCTGAAATTGATGGAATTAAAAAAGATGCATCATCTGAAGTATCAACTTTTAAATCAAACTATGAAAAAGAAGTTCAAAGCAGAATCACTAACTTAAAACAAGAAGCTTCTATAAAAATTGAAACTGAAAAACAAGAAATGGCCAATAACTTAAACGAACAATTAATTGATGCTGTTATTGCAAATGCAAAAACAAAAATTAAAGCAGATCAAGGTCTTAACACTGAAGCAACAAATCATATTTTAGAAGGTTTAAGATAATGAAAGAACAAAATACAGCTAAAGTTTATGCAAAGTCTTTTTTGGAGCTAGCCAAAGAAAACAATTTTAATATGGCCGATGAGTTAACAAAACTTACGGAAGTAATAAATTCATCAAATGAACTCGAAAATGTTTTATTCTTAGATGTATTTTCTGAAGAAGAGAAGTTATCAGTGTTTGGTGCAATCGCAGATAAAATGGAATTGAATAAATTCACAACAGCTTCAATAAACTACCTTATAAACGAAGGAAGAATTAGTCTTCTTCCTCTTATTTTCAAAGAAGTTATCGTTATTGATGATCATGAAAAAGGTTTCTTAAGGGGAACAATTGAAGGTCACACTGATTCAATTTCAGAAGATCACAAAAATAAACTTTTAGCCGCGTTGAAGAGTCAACTCGGTGGTAAAGAGCCAGTTTTAGAATATAAAAAAAATGAAGGTGTAACAGCCGGATATAGAGTAACAGTAGATGATCTACAAATAGACGCATCTGTTGATAACCAGTTAAAGCATTTTAAAGAGTCAGTTTTAGATAACTAAAAAAAGACGAATAAAAAATAACTTAACAATAACATAAGGATTAGTTGGATGAGTACAATGAGACCTGAAGAAATTACGGGAATTATCAAAGAGAGAATCGCGAATTTCGAGACTAAATTAGATGTAAACGAAATTGGAACAGTACTAACTATCGGTGATGGTGTTGCACGAGTTTTCGGTTTGAAAAACGTTTTAGCCGGAGAACTTGTAGAGTTTGACGGTGGTGTAAAGGGGATGGTTTTAAACTTAGAATCTAGTAACGTTGGTGTTGCAGTTCTTGGTGAATCTTCTCACATTAAGGAAGGATCAACTGTTAAGAGAACTGAAAAAATTGTTCAAGTTCCAGTTGGTGATGGTCTTCTTGGTAGAGTTGTAAACTCTCTAGGTGAACCACTTGATGGTAAAGGCGAAATCGTTGCAACTGAATACAAAAACATTGAGATTAAAGCTCCTGGTATTATTAAAAGAAAGCCAGTTCATGAGCCAATGCAAACTGGTATTAAAGCAATCGACTCTATGATTCCAATCGGAAGAGGGCAAAGAGAGCTTATTATCGGTGATAGAAAAACAGGTAAGACTGCAGTAGCAATCGACACTGTTATCAATCAAAAAGGTAAAGACGTTAAATGTATCTACGTAGCTATTGGACAAAAACAATCTACCGTTAGACAAGTTTATCAAAAGCTTCAAGAAGCCGGTGCACTTGAGTATACAATTATTGTAAATGCATCTGCATCTCAATCAGCTCCTCTTCAATACATTGCACCTTATTCAGGTTGTACAATGGGCGAGTACTATAGAGATAATGGTCAACATGCACTTATCATCTACGATGACTTAACTAAACAAGCACAAGCATATAGACAACTTTCACTTCTTCTTAGACGTCCACCAGGGCGTGAAGCATTCCCAGGGGATGTATTTTATGTTCACTCAAGACTTCTTGAGCGTGCAGCTAAGATGAGTGATGAAGCGGGAGCGGGATCACTTACAGCTCTTCCAATTATTGAAACTCAAGAGGGTGACGTTGCGGCTTATATTCCAACAAACGTTATTTCAATCACTGATGGTCAGATCTTTTTAGAAGGTGACCTTTTCAACGCCGGTGTAAGACCTGCTGTTAACGTTGGTATCTCGGTATCAAGAGTTGGTGGTGCTGCACAAATTAAAGCAATGAAAAGTGTAGCTGGTACATTAAGACTAGATCTTGCACAGTATAGAGAACTTCAAGCATTCTCTCAGTTTGCATCAGACCTTGATGAGGCTACGAGAAAGCAACTTGAAAGAGGGGAGAGACTGGTAGAGCTTCTTAAGCAACCACAATATTCACCTTATGAAGTTCACGATCAAGTTATAAGTATTTACGCTGCAACAAAAGGTTTCTTTGATAAAGTTGATAAATCTAAAATTGTATCAATGGAAAAAAACTTATTAGAGCACGTTAAGGCTAAGCACTCAGATCTTCGAAACGCTATCGCTAGTGAGAAAAAAGTTTCTCCAGAATCAGAGGCGAAGCTAAACGAAGTTATCAAAGCATTTGTTGACGCCAATAACTAATAAAAACTTAAGAGGAACTAATGGCTAATATTAAAGATCTTAAAATAAGAATTAAAAGTACGAAAAATACTTTTAAGATCACTAGTGCCATGAAACTAGTTTCTGCAGCAAAGCTGTCAAAAGCTCAAGGAAGAATTGCGAATTTTAAACCTTATTCATCTGAATTAGAAAGTACAGTTCGCATGGCTTCTTCACTTGTAGAAAACTACTCTCATGAGTACCTTAAGGAAAATAAAGAGGCTAAAAAATCAATTGTTCTCGTTGTTTCATCAAACAAAGGTTTGTGTGGTGGATACAACGCTCAACTCTATAAAAGAATACTAAAACTTAAAGAAAACTCTGCTGAAAACTTTGAATTTTATTTCATTGGAAAAAAAGTAGAAAGTCTTTTAAAAAGAGTTGGTATTCCTTCAAAAAAGAAATACGAGTTTGCAAAAAACGACCCTTCATTTGATGAAGTAAAAGTTATTGCAAATGAACTTGCTGAAAAATTTGTTAAAGGTGAAGTAGCGAATGTCTATATTGCTTTTAACGCTTATGTTTCAGCGATTGAATTTAACTCTGAAGTTAAAAAACTACTTCCTATGACACAGGCATCTGGTGAAAAGGTAAGTCTTGATACAACAAAAGACTTTATCTACGAGCCAAGTGCAGCAAAAATATTGGATAGTTTAATTCCGGAAGTATTAAACACAACAATATTCACATGTATCCTCGATGCAGTTGCAGCAGAACACGGAGCCAGAATGACGGCAATGGATAATGCTACTAATAACTCAAGAGACATGATTAAAGATTTAACATTAACAGCAAACAAATTAAGACAAGCAGCTATTACGACAGAATTAACAGAAATTGTGTCAGGTGCTGAGTCGCTTAACTCTTAGGGAGCATAATAATGAGCGGGATAATTAAACAAGTTTTAGGTCCAGTTGTAGATATCGAATTCGCAGACGGTAACGTTCCTGCAATCAACAACGCCTTAAAAATTACAAACAAATCTATTTCAGATGTCGAGTGGAACCTCGTTGTTGAAGTTGCATCTCACCTTGGTAATAACATGGTAAGAGCAATTGCAATGGACGCAACAGAAGGTTTAGCACGTGGTCAAGAAGTTCAAGACACAGGTGCACAGATTCAAGCACCAGTTGGAGATGAAGTTCTAGGTCGTATTATCAACGTTATCGGTGAGCCAATTGATGAAGCCGGTCCTATCGGGGCAAAAAAGACTTATTCAATTCATAGAGAAGCACCAAAGTTCTCTGATCTTTCAACTAAACTTGAGCCATTTTATACTGGTATTAAAGTAATCGATCTTCTTGCTCCTTATGTTAAGGGTGGGAAAATTGGACTTTTCGGTGGAGCCGGAGTTGGTAAGACAGTTTTAATTATGGAACTCATTAACAATATCGCACTTCAACACGGTGGTCTTTCTGTTTTCGCCGGTGTTGGTGAGAGAACAAGAGAGGGTCGTGACCTTTATGATGAAATGAAAGAATCAGGGGTTATTAATAAAACTGCCCTGGTATATGGTCAGATGAATGAACCTCCTGGAGCACGTGCAAGAGTTGCACTTACAGGTCTTTCAATCGCTGAATACTTCAGAGATGAGAAAAAACAAGATGTACTATTTTTCGTAGATAATATTTTCCGTTATACACAAGCAGGTTCAGAGGTTTCTGCACTACTTGGTCGTATCCCTTCAGCCGTTGGTTACCAGCCAACTCTTGGTACTGAAATGGGTGCAATGCAAGAGCGTATTACATCTACAAAAGATGGATCAATTACTTCTATTCAAGCAGTTTACGTTCCTGCCGATGACTATACGGATCCGGCTCCAGCAACTACATTTGCTCACTTAGATGCAACGACTGAACTATCGAGACAGATTGCTTCTTTAGGAATTTATCCTGCAGTTGATCCACTTACTTCTAGTTCAACTATTCTTTCACCTGATGTTGTTGGTCAAGAGCACTATGATACAGCAAGAGCAGTACAGGAAGTTCTTCAAAAGTATAAAGAACTTCAAGATATTATTGCAATTCTTGGTATGGATGAGCTTTCTGAGGAAGATAAAATGGTTGTTGCAAGAGCAAGAAAGATTCAAAAATTTCTTTCTCAGCCATTCTTTGTTGCACAACAATTTACTGGTATGGACGGACAATTTGTAAAAATTGAAGATACAATCGCATCATTCAAAGCAATCTTAAACGGTGAAGTTGATGATCTTCCAGAGCAAGCATTCTACCTTGTTGGTGGACTTGATATGGTTAGAGAAAAAGCTGCTACCCTAGAAGGATAGAAAATGAGTAATTTTAAATTAAATATTTTCACTCCAAACGGTGTAATTTTGAAAGGTCTAGAGTGTGACTCTTTTACTATTCCAACTATTAATGGAGAGATAAATGTTTTACCAGGACATATAAATTTAATCTCAGAACTAGCAACTGGAATCCTTACGGCAAAGACTGGTACTTCTGAGAGAAAATTTTCTGTAACAGCAGGTCTTTTAAAAGTTATTGAAAAGGAAGTAAATGTTCTTTCAACAACTTCTGAGACAGCTGATCAGATCGACATTGCTAGAGCAAGAGCTGCTAAAGCAAAAGCCGAATCAAGACTTAAAGGAGATGCTCATCTAACAGATGTAGATATCATTAAGTTTAGAAGAAAACTTGAGAGGGCCAAAATGAGGCTTCACTTAGGTGGACAAAAATAAATTCAAATATAAAAAACTCGCCCCGATAGGGGCATTTTTTTTGCCCATTTTTGTCCCTATAGGACCAAAAAATAATCATGGTCCTATAGAACCATATCTGAATAAGACTGATCCATTAAATCAGACTCTTTAATATTTAATAAAGCTTGGTAATGTAGACATAAAGCTTTCATCTCATCAATTGAGTACTCATTATTAACATCAACCACTTCTATCTCAACGAATGACCCCAGACCTTCAAGATAATCAACGTGAAACTTAACAAGATCAATAAAGTAGATGTGACGTTTTTAGATACAATTTTCAATGTACCTAAAGCATTACTAAGAACATCAAGTATATTATATGTTTCTGAATCAATTATACAAAATGAAATGTCAGACTTTTAGCCGTTTTGGTATTTTCTCTACTATAAAAGATTAATGAGTTTTCAATATATCCTTGTCGTAATTTGTACCTTCCGCTTTCAACTTTGAGATAAGTATCAACTTTCTGATCACATCCTTTATACACTGCCGATAGCTTAATTAAGATTTCTTTGAGTAATTCTGGAGAATTTTTTAGCTTTAAGTTCAAAGTTTTTAATTTGCATAGTCACCTTTTAAGTGAATAGTCATACAGAAAAAAATGATGAATAGTCACAAACTTGCTGTATTAGCTTCTTTAGAGTGTTGTTTTTTATAAGAACATGTAAAATAGGATAACTAATATGAAAAAGAAAAGTCTAGTATTACTCACATTCATTGTTGCTTTGGCGGTTTTTTTGCCGAAGTTTCTAGACGATAGAAAGGCCGAGATAGCCTTTGATAAAGCCGTTGCGGACTCGAATATAGCGAGTGAACACAAACTAAAGCAGTCTATTTCTGTAGTTCAGTCAAGCGTAATAATAGTAACAAAATTGATAGAAGAAGAGAATTTCAACGATGTAGAAAGTCTCGATTTTTATAACGTATCAATCGAAGAGGAAGATTTTTCCGATACTAAAAGTGTAGATGTTGAATTTCCTAAAGTGGAAAGTACAACGATTTCTAAGCAAGTAGCTAGTTACAATCTACCTAATAGATCGAATAAAATTTTAAAATCTTTAACTAAGAAATCTTTAGCTAAAAATGTCTATGAGTTAGACATGTCAGATCCAGTATCTGTTGAGAAGATTGTATTAGAACATACAGTTGCAACCACTAAGTGGGCAGTGATTGATGTTAAAGTAAAAGATTACTCTATTTATGAGAGGCCAACACTTATTGCTTCAAATCAAAATGGTTTTGATAGGATTTCTACGACGCAAGCGTCAAATGAAAAGCCTAAGGTTTTTAATCAAGCTCCAAAGGTTCAACCTTTAAAAGAGATTGCTTACAAAGCTGATCAATCAAAAAAAGATGATGAAGAACTAGTGTTTTTTGACTACTCAAAAGACGATAAAGAAATTACAGCAAATTCAAATGTTGTAGTTACTGGAGGCTCACCCGTAAAAGTTGCAGCACTAAAAAAGACGATACCCACTTTTGTTGCTTCTGGTAGTTCTATTAACAAAGACAAAGAATTGAGCAAGATCCAGACAGCTAAAAATATTAAAAACGATGACTCAAATAAAGTAATAGAAGCTAATAAGCTTTGGAATCTTTATGATAAAGAACAATCTAGTGAAGCAAACAATAAGTTAGCTCAAAATGTGAAATCTAATCAACCTAATAAAGATTTTTTAAAAACTAAAACTAATTCAGAATCACTTAATAAAAGCTTTAATAGTTCTAGAGCTCACAAAAGTAACCTCTTGGTTAAACCATATATTGTAGGAACAAAAGCTCCAGTAAGAAACTTCGATATAAGATTCTCTGATGATAGCAAAGATATTATTTCAGACTCAGGAAATGGAGAAGTAAATATTTCATTATTGATCAATAATGAAATGTCTATAAGAAGAAGTACAATAATAGTTAAAGACATGATGCCAACGACAATCGATCTAGTTTTCGAAGAAGGTGACGATATTGCCCCGGTACCAATGATTTCTAACAAAAAAATTGAATCTATTTTGAGTAGTCAAAACTTTAGAGGAAACGAATCATTTTTATTGGTTGAGCTAGATCGAGCAACAGAAGATGTCGATATTGATGCAAAATACAGTGGAAAAGTATTCTTAAACTCAAAGTTCAAAGTTGTAAACCGTGCCGATAGTGACTTTAATTATATTTTATTTGTAGACGCAATGCCTGGAAATACAATTATCAATTTTTTGAATACTAAAAATGAAACCATTTCAAAAATTATTCATTTAGAGGCGGAAGAAGTATATTTTGAACCGAACTTTTACCGCGAAGTTAACGAAGATGAATTTGATTTAAATGAAGAAAACTTACTTTCTAAAACTATTGCACCTTTAAGTGTTGATAGTGCAGATATAATGGGGCTTACATTTGACTCTGACTTTAAGAAGTTAACACTAAATAAGTATCAAGTTGGTAATGTATTATATCCAGTAGGAACGCGTTCTTATATTCAACTAAACCATCTCAGGGAAACCGTATTTGTAGGTAGATGGAATACTAATCAAGTAACAATTCCTAGCGAAACATACATGAGGTTTGTTTTAGGTCAATTTTCATTGGGGAGTGTTGGTTCTCAGTGTCTAATTCAGATCAACTTGAGTAAGAAGGCAAATTCTTATAGTCTCTCTGGTCAAGCTGCAGATAGGATGATGGGTATTCAAACCAAAATACTAGACACAGATGGATTGTTCTATAGTGATTTTAGCGCTGAATCTAAGAAAATTTTTATTTTAGGTGAAGAGCAAGGAATCATAAACGCAAAAATTAAATATACTGATGGTTCTGAGGATTATCTTCAATCATACTGTTCAAATTCTACTTATTTGGTTGAGCAACTATAATCTGCCACACTTCTTAACTCTAGCTTTCTTAAACCAATACTTTGACTTCACTTTCTTTAATAAATAGTCACTGACCTTATGATAACTTCTCTTGTTTAAATCAATATCTGAAACTAAAATATGACCTCTTTTATAATTACGTTTAGGATCCCTAAAGTGCATATTTAGCTTTCTGTGATTTGGAGAGGATTTTTTGAGTAGATTATCGATCCTATTAGGGTTAATCCTACACTTAGCTATAAAGAAGTTTATGTTATCTGATTTAAACCTTTTTGATTCTTTTTCGTACTGATTGATGGGATAGATCTCTTCTCTGTAAGCGAGAACATGAACAAGTGCTAAGAACTCGGCATAGAAATTCTTAGAAGCAAAACCAATATGGTCATGATCATAGTATTCTAAATAGTTTTGAAGGTTAAATTCTTTTTTATTTTTAATAAACTGTTTTTTTGCCTTTAGAAGATGCTTTGTTCCCGAGTTATAAGCAGTAACAGCAAGGTCCCATCTTTTTAAGATCATTTTATTTTCTCTGAGCAAATCAAAAGCTGAAATACTAGATACAAATATATTCCTACGATAATCTAGGTACTTATTTCTTGGAGGCATGAAGAGACTTGAAATAAATGGCATGAATTGCCAAGCGCCAGATGCACCAACCTTTGAATGTGCATTAGGATTAAACGAAGATTCGAGAAAAGGTATCGCTAGTAATTCTTTGGGAATATTAAAGAGTTTTATCTTTTCCTCTAAATAAGGAAAATAAGGAATCGCTCTTATTACACCTCTTTCAATCATATCCCTTTGTCCAGTCTGGGTTCTTAAGTTATCCGCAAGTCCAATAAAAAAAGATTTTCTTCTTCTTTTTCCACTTGGGACTCTAAAAACTTTTTTAACTTTATCAAGAAGCTGTTTTTGAGAGCTTGAAAGATTAGAGAAACTTTTGGATAACTTAGTAAAATCTGATTTTATTTTACGAGTTTGTTCAAGGGAAAGCTTTGCTTGTAGTTTAGCCTTAACATAACGATTAAGATCCGAATTTGCGATGTCATTGAAATCTACTACATTGTAAACTAAGGCTAAGTTTTCTTTATCATGAATAACAACTTGATTTGATGTGAATTGTGTATATATCCTAAACCAAAAATGAACTCTGTCTTTGAAATATTTATCAATACTGAAATTAGTATCTACTCTTTTTTTATAATCTTTCAAAATTCTGTCTACTGAAGAGTTACTAATTGCACCACCCCCAGACAATAGGGATGACTTAAGTTTCGTTGTGCTTACTTTTTCTTCAAGCTCAATGACACCACTTTTAAATGAGTCTGGATCAACCCAAGAGAAAGCGGAAAATGAAAAGATTAGTAATAAAGTTTTAATCATAGAAATTCAGGCTGACTTAAAACTTGCATTGTCTTCTTATAACCAGCTTTGACTGTGTGAGCTGCTACTTTGGGATTTAATGAAAAGGAATTTCCAAAAAATAACTTATAGTCCTGATGATCTGGATATATATCAATTAATTTAACATTCTTCTTGAAATTTAATTTACGTTCTAAAATAGCTAAAATCTCACGTCTATGCCTTTCAGTAAAATTTTCACTTTTCATGTAACCTGAAACTGTATTCATAATATCATTCGCCGTAGCTCTTCTTGCTCTAGATGCAACAATCTTTTTTTGAATCATTAAGTAAATGGATTGGATCGCAATACTTGGAAGACCATAGTTGGCCAAAGAGCCAATTTCATCAAAGAAGTGATAAGGTGTATGGGTCCAAGAGCTTATAATAATGTCGCATCCATTGTCTTCGGCAACGTGGGTAGATAAGGTTTCTCTAATTTCTCCGTCAATATAGTAATCCATCTCCCCAGTCTTAGGGTTCTTGATAGGATAAGGAGTGTAAAAAGGAGGCACCGACATACTTGCAGCAGCTGCATCAGATATAGAAGTTCCAGTGTAGTAGCAAGCTGTCGCATCATGTGAAGGTGAAGGATAGTTATATTTACTAAAAATAACTTTACGAGAATGATCTAGTTGAGTACCAACAATAAAAAGGTCTGGCACAAACTCCTCGAAGGAATCAACATCTAAAACATGATCGATTAAATACTTTCTGACTCCCTCAGTAGAGAAAAAACCAGAAAAACTAGAAAATGGCTTAATTAAGTTTCTAATTATTGGCGGAAACTCATCAAGTGGATGATAAATATCAGAGTTTAGAGGCTTTGATTTCTTTTTTGCTAAGTGAAAAATATGTTTATATGAAAGTTTCTTCATTCTTGAGCTTTTTAGTCCAAGAACTCCATTGATAACTTCCTGAGGAGTGAAGCCACTTGCTAAGAATATTGCAATCATCGCACCAGCTGAAGACCCAACGTAGGTACTGATTTCAAGAGAACGAGACAAATTAAACTGATCATCAGTAGAGTTTTTATTGCTCTTTAGATTAAAGCCCAACTCTTCCAAGGCCAAAGCTACACCAAGATGCCAAGAAGCAGCTTTTACAACTCCACCAGACAATACTAGAGCAGTCTTTTTATTTTTAAATTCGCTTAGGTTTATGTCATTCATCAGGTAAGTATAAAATAGAGGAGTGCTAAAGAAAACTTATAAAAGTTTGATTTTGCGAAATTAGAACTAATTCATTACTATATAAAGAGAAATAAAGCTTAATAACTGAGCAAAAAAGAAGGGTATTTACTATGGAAGGTAAATGGTTAAGTGTTTTAGAATTCGCAGCTTATAAGAAAAAGTCTATCTCGACCGTAAGGCGATATATAAAAGCTAATAGAGTTGAACACAAAGAAGAAAGTGGAAAATACTTTATCTTTGTAAAAAACTTTAACGATGACTCCAGAGAAAAAGAAATTTTAAAATTAAAATTTGAGAATCAAAGGTTACAAAGAGAGCTTCAATTAAAAATTGAGGAACTTGAAGAAACCAAAATGCTTGTTACAATTTACGAAAATATCAACCAACCAACTCCACAGATTCAAAACGAGCTATCATGAATAAATTAGTTTTATTATTTACAATAATTCTGTCGACAAACTTGTACGCTGAAAAATTTAGTATGAGAAAGTGTTCACTTCTTCCTGTAACTGATACGGCTGGACATGCACTTGGGTATAGAGTTTATGAGCGTTTAGAAGATTATCTGAAAGAAGGGAACTGGTGTGACTATGAGTCTACGGCATCACTTCTTACAGTTTTCAGTAAATACAGAGAAAGATTAGCAGAACACCTAGAAGATCCAAACGTATTAAGAACAGTGATTAATAAACTACAAGTCGGGTCACTTATAAGAGTAGATATGAAGTTTTTGGTGAACAGCGTTGAACTAGAAATGGATATAGTAGGTGAAAATGGAATAGACCTTTATTTTAAAGAAAAAACGACAATCAAAAATCCGAATGTTGAAAACGTATCTAATCAATTAGTAACTTGGTTGGAAACATATGAACAAAGTTTACCTTACGATGGTCAAGTTATAGGTGTACTTGGAGATCAAGTAACGTTTACAGTGTCTCCAAATAAGAAAAAATCAATTGGCCAAAAATTCTCTATCAGAAGATATAAAAATAAAACACGACACAAACTTCTAAATACAGTTGTAGAGTGGGACTCTGATGAACTGGGAGAGGGTAAAATCTTTAATAAAGATTCTAAACAAGCTCTAGGAATTATCAAAGTTTATAACTCTAATAGAAAAATTAAGCCGGGTGACTGGGTAATTCTTGAAGAAGTTACTGCTTTAAATAATCTTGGTAATAAAAAATTTGATGATGCAAAAGAAAAAACTTTTGGAAAACTTGGTACAGTTTCAATAAATATGAAAATTGGATCTAGCTCACTTGGAACATCACCTGCAGCAGGGTCAGTAAAAATGTCTGGTCTTACTTACGGGTTAAGTATTGAGGGTGAGGCATGGGTAACAAGAAACTATTTTGTAGCAGGTGAATTCTCAAGAACTCTTGGAAACTTGACTAAAGATTCAGGTGATCCTGATCTTAAAAATGTCTCGGTATCTAATGGAGTACTAAAAGTAACAGGTGGATATAAGTATCTTCCAATGGGATTTTTCTTTGGACCACAAGTAAATCTTTATGCCGGTTATGTAAATTACTCATACAATGTTGAACGAAGTAATAGTGATGGTTTCGGATCTAATAGCTTGTCTGGTTTTTTATTAGGTGTTGGCGGGAATATGCCACTTCAAAGAGGTATGAGAATATATGCAAAAGGTGAAATAGTTCCTTTTTCAAAGTTTAATGATGACGATAATATTTTTAACTCTAATAAAGATTCTAACTCACTTCATTTTGAAGCAGGGGCTACTTTTAAGTACGCACCTGAAGTCACTCTTATAGGTGGTATTGAGATTACAAATAATAGTGCAGATTTCAGTGGAACTGTATCAGAAGTAACTTACAGGGACACGATGCTTAAGTTGGGCGCGTTGTTTTCATATTAATGAGTGAATTACTTGCAAGTTTTTCTGGATTTATATGGGGTATTCCTTTATTGGGATTACTTTTAGTAGCAAATATAATTCTTATTGGTTATTCAAAATTTATTCCACTCAGAGGATTTTTTCATGCAATAAAATTGGTTTCTGGTAAAAAGAAACATGAAGAAGTTGAGGGGCAATTAACTCATTTTGAGGCTCTTTGTAATGCGCTCGCTGCAACTATTGGACTTGGAAACATCTCTGGTGTTGCCATTGCAATATATCAAGGTGGTCCTGGTGCCATTTTTTGGATGTGGGTCGCAGCTCTTCTAGGCATGAATACAAAATTCTTTGAATGTACACTTGCTGTTCTTTATAGAGGAAGAGATTATAAAGGTGAGGTTCAAGGTGGCCCAATGTACTATATAGAGCATGGTATGGGGGCAAAGTTTAAGTTCATGGCAATACTTTTTGCTTTATTTGGTGTCATTGGAACTCTAGCTCTTTTCCAGATTAATCAACTCTCACTTTTTGCTTTTGAAAGCTATGGTTCACCCAAATTATTAACTGGTAGTGTATTTGCTTTTGCAATTTTTTATATTCTTCTAGGGGGATTGAAGAGAATCGCTAGCATTACGACTAAAGTCGTACCATCAATGAGTGTTCTATATGTTATTTTATGTATTATTATTTTGATAATGAATTTTAAAGAAATTCCAGAAGTTTTTGGAAATATATTTTCACAAGCATTAACAGGTAAAGCTCTCGGTGGTGGTGCTCTTGGTTATGGAATTATGCATATTATTAAAACTGGAGTTAAAAGAGCTGCGTTTTCAAATGAAGCCGGGATGGGAACCGCACCAATGGCCCATGGAAATGCACAAACAAGTGAGCCTGTATCTGAAGGTTATGTAGCAATGCTCGGTCCTTTTATTGATACAATCTTAGTATGTACTCTTACAGCGCTCACAATACTTGTAAACTTCGATTCAAGCGCATCAGACCTAAATGGGATTAATCTTACTACATATGCATTTGAGAGTTCTTTAGGATCTTTTGGCCGGCATGGACTTGGAGTTATAATATTACTATTCTCATTCTCAACAATGATAGGGATGGCAAACTATAGTCAAAAATGTTGGAACTACTTATTTCGTGGGAAATATTACCTCGGAGAAAAATCTTTTATATTCTTTTATTCTGGGTCTCTTATTTTAGCAGCCGTTGTTGAGATGAGTGATATTGTAAACTTTATTGATATCGCATTTGCTCTGATGGCAATTCCAAATATTATTAGCGTTGTTTATCTAGCATCAAAAGTAAAAGTGAAACTTAAGGAATATAATAATAAATACAAGGTTTAATGAATGAAAAAGATTGAATCTCTAGAGAAAGAAATAATAAGACACAAAAGTTTATACTATCAGGGAAAACCTGAAATCTCCGATATTGAATATGATAAACTTGAAGATGAATTAAAATTACTTGACCCAGAAAACACTATACTTTCAATTGTTGGAACATCGGTTATTTCTGGTGAGAAAATTGAACACGAAAAAAAAATGCTATCCCTTTCTAAAACTTATAAAGTAGATGACCTTCTTTCATGGGCCAACGGTGAAAAGGTGATAAGTACTTTTAAAATCGATGGATCAAGTTGCTCATTAGTTTATGAAAAGGGATCTCTGAGTATTGCAAAGACTAGAGGTGACGGACGATTTGGTGAAAATATTCTAAATAAAGCTTTATGTATTAGTAGCATTCCTAAAAAATTACACATGTATAAAAATAAAGTCGAAGTACGGGGGGAAGTCTTTTGCACTGAAGAGAATTTTATAAAGTTGTCAATTGAAATGGAAAATAGAGGCTTGGAAAAGCCAAATAATCAAAGAAATATTGTTGCAGGTTTACTAGGAAGAAAAGAAAACTACGAGCTGTCTGAGTTCCTTTCATTCCAAGCTTTTGAAGTTATTTTTGAAGAAAGTGAACTTCAGACTGAGAAAGATAAAATGGAGTGGTTAAAAGAAGAGTCATTTATAATTCCCGACTATGTAATGTGTTTAAAAAAATCTGATTATGATGAACAAATAGAAAATGCAAAGTTATTTATGGCAGAGGGTGATCACTTAATAGATGGAATTGTCTTTTCATTAAATGATTTATCATTTCATCAAACAATGGGAGAAACTGCACATCACCCAAGATATAAAATGGCATATAAATTTCAAGGCGAGTTTAAACTAGCTAAAATTGAGTCCATATCGTGGCAAGTATCACGAAACGGCTACCTGACACCTGTTGCCAATATAGAAGAAACTGTTCTCAGTGGTGCAAAGGTTACTCGCGTAACGCTTCATAACTTTGGTATGGTAAAGCAGTTTGAATTAAAAAAAGGTGATATCATTGAGGTCGTTAGGTCTGGGGAAGTGATTCCTAAGTTCTTAGGAGTTTCTAAGTCGAGCTCTAATGAATTTGTATACCCCCAAGAGTGTCCATCTTGTTCGGGACCAATAGTTGAAGAAGAGATAAGACTAATTTGTAAAAACCCGACTTGTGCAGGAAAAATAAAAGATGAAATTTTAAACTTTATAAGCAAAATTGGTATAGATGACCTTTCTGGAAAGAGATTAGAGGAATTAATAAAACATAAAATCGTTACAGATATACCAAGTTTATATCTAATAGATAAAGAGAAGCTACTTAAACTTGAAAAAGTGAAAGAAAAACTAGCAACAAAGATAATTAAAAACATTGAAAAGAGTAAAAGTGTAAATCTAATTCAATTTTTGTCTGCCCTTGGAATTACTGGTGGTGCTTATAATAAATGTGAAAAGGTTGTTCTTGGAGGATTCGATACTATAGAAAAAGTAGTTAATTTAACAGTTCAAGATTTAATTTCACTTGATGGGTTTGCAGAAAAATCAGCAACAGACTTTGTTGGATCAATTAACGAAAAGAAAGAAACCATAAATAAACTTATATCTTTAGGTTTTAACTTTAAAAAACTAGAGGAAATTAAAGATTCAAAAATTTCAGGACTAAAGTTTTGTATAACAGGATCTTTATCCATGAAACGGTCCGATCTTCAAAAAATTATAAAACAAAATGGTGGAGAGGCTGTTTCAAGTGTTTCTTCTAAAACAGATTATGTAATAACGAATGATACAGAAAGTACTTCCTCTAAGTTTGTAAAAGCAAAAGAGCTTAATATCCCTATAATTAACGAAGAGACATTTATTGAGCTTATTGGGCAATAGCTTTAGGCTTATTAAAGTAAAGATGCCAACTTTGTGAGTAATAATAATTGTTTGTAGTATCTGTAAGTGATTGATATTACAATTTGTCTTTGGTTGGTTTTGTTTGTCCTTTAGAATTAATTTCGAGAGGTAACTATGAACTTAATATCAATAATTAATAAAAATTTAAAAAATGTACCAAAAGACGTTGAAATATTCGATGGAAAAGAGGTTTATTATAAAAAAAGTATAAATCCACTTTGGGCATCTTTTTTTACTCTCTCTTATACTGCTTTAACCATTTTTGGAACTTCATATCTTTTAGGATCTCAAGCCAAAGAAGACAATTCAGAGCAAAAGCTTTCTGAGATGAGAAGTGAGTTACTTCTTGAAATAAGAAAAACTAAAGCTCCTATTATTGTAAGTTCAAATGATAGTAGAAACCAAATTGAAAAACTGAGAGCTGAAATAATTGATGAAGTAAACCGCATGAATATAAAATATCTAGATATCATCGAACAAAATAAACATAAATATACTGCTGTCATTAAAGCTGTCTCTGAAAGAAAACCGGCGAGTATTTCAGAGGGAAAAAAAGTACTACCGTTTAATTCCGTAAATGAAGAAGTTCTGGTTTTTAAACATCAAAAACTTTATAATCGAGAAAAAGAAAAGCTTAAGGAGAAGGAGACATTAGAGATCTCAAATCTTGATCTTACAAATAGTAATGGTATTGATAAAATGAAGAAAATTCAGGACGAAACTGAAGTTGCTTTGTTTGAATTAAAACAAAAGCTATATTATAAAAGAGTAGGCTTTAGAAAAGACAAGTATATCGTGATGAATGACTAATATATTTTCTTAATTAAGCGAGACCACTCTTTTAGTTTCTTTATAGAGTACTCTGATGGCTTTGGACTAAAAGTCTTATCAATCTTTCGTAAATCTTTTATTTCTTTAAAGGTAAGTCTATCGAGACCCACAAGTGCTCCTAGCGCGGCGCCGTAAGCTGTGGTCTCTATTACTTCTGGTCTTGAAATCTTACAGTTTGAAAAGTTTGATTGAATTTGCATAAGGTAATCATTTAATGATGCACCACCATCAACAAATATTTCACTTAGTTCAACTTTTACATCAGCTACTAAAGCCATTATGGAATCATTAATTGATAGTGCAATTCCTTCAAGAGCCGCACGTGCAATTTCTGAGTCAGTTGTGCCTCTAGTTAATCCCGTAATAGTTGCTGTTGCATCTGAGTTCCAGTAGGGAGAACCAATTCCTGTAAAAAATGGAAAGAAGAAGATATCTTCCATCTTTTCGTCTTTGGCAAGCTTGGCCAAAGTCTCAATATTAGCTGATGACTTTATAATCTTTAAATTATCTCTAAGCCATTGAACTGCAGCTCCCGCAATATAGGTAGAGCCCTCAAGTGCATAAAAGGGCTTTCCTTTGTGTTGATATGCAACTGTGGTTAAAAGATTGTTTTTTGAGTATTCAATTTTAGATCCCGTGTTGAGTAAAATAAATGCACCAGTTCCATAGGTGCACTTAAGGTCACATTTTTCATTTCCGCCTTGACCAAAGAGAGCAGACTGTTGATCGCCCAAGATACATGTAATGGGTATACCATCAGGTAGAAAATCCAAATTCTCTGTCTTTCCAAAATTTGAGAAAGAGTCAGATATCTTGGGTAAAGTGGATTCATCAATAGAAAAAAAATCTAATAGTTTACTATCCCAGTTAGTAGTTTTTAAATCCATAAGTAAAGTTCTGGAAGCATTGCTGGGTTCAGTAAGAAATGAATTACAGTTAGATAAACGATATAGTACAAAACTATCAATAGTAGAAAAAAGTAAATTATTATTTTTTGAAGCTTCTTTTACATCATGACAGTTATCAAGAAGCCATTTCATTTTTGTAGCACTAAAATAAGAGTCTAGTGGTAACCCTGTTTTTTGTTTTAATTCAGCGTAAGATTTGGAATTATCCTCACAAAATTGCTTCGTTCTTCTATCTTGCCAAACTATAGCATTGAATAGTGGAGTGCCATCTTTTGTGTAGGCACATGTTGTTTCTCTTTGATTTGTAATGCCAATTGACTCAATCTGATTGCTCTTTATCTTAGTTTCTTTTAGAACATCAATTATAGAACTTTTTATACTGCTCCAAATTTCTTCAAGGTTGTGTTCAACGTATCCTGGTTTTGGAAAAATTTGTGGAAACTCATGATTACACTTACCCACTACTTTAAACGTTAATGAATCTACGAGAAGCGCCGTTGATCCAGTTGTTCCTTGATCAATTGATAGGATGTACTTTTTCATATTTACCTGAGCTTTAGATTTTGTTTTTGCGGTACGTCTTTTAAGAGAATATTTCCCATTGCTTGCCAATAATCCGCTATTCCGCGATTGACTACACTCATATAAACAAAAGATATAGACATTACTATAAGTAGTAATAAAACAAATTCGACAAGAGTCTGACCACTATCATCTAGCAGTTTTTCATCTTCTAATTCATCATGTATAGTCACTTTTATTGCCATAGGTAATTATATCCACGTTATAAAGTTATGGGAATTATTATACAATTTTCTCGTTAAATGAAGGTTATAGATATGAAGAAATTTTTTCCAGCAATCGCTCTTACAAGCCTTTTCGCTCTGATGCTAGTCATACAGATGATCTTTAATGGTCCTGAGTCAAGCGCTGAAAAAGTTTCAATAAAAGAAGCGAAATACTCAAGTTACGAGACAATATTTGAAAGTATGAAACTTCAAACGACTAAAGGTACAGTTGTTTCTGCAGAAAAATTAAAAGGAAAAGTTGTTATTCTTAACTTTTGGGCTAGTTGGTGCAGACCTTGTGTTTCAGAATTTGCAACTCTCAACAAATTAATTCAAAAAGTTAATAGTAAAGATCTAGTTGTTATTGGAATTAACAATGATGATGAATATCCAGAAAAAGAAATCAAAAAAATTGAAAAAAAATATAAGTTAAAATTTGAATCAGTAAACGATATGAAGTTCAATGTAACAAATAAGTTTAGAATTCAAAAAATTCCAGCATCAATCGTATTTAAAGATGGAAAAGTTATATTTTTCTCGAATGAGGAGTTTGATTTTGTGGAAGAAAGCTTCGTATATAAAATAACAAAAGCTCTTGAATCTAAAAGTCAGAAGTAAAAAAGTTTCTACCCCAGCTGTAAGTTATTTGATCAATATTTTCAATATTAAAGAAACTAAAAACCGGTGACTTTCCTATTTCAATACTTCCAATATCTGGCCTATTAATAGCTTTCCCAGCATTTAATGTAATTGCTGCCCAAAGCTCAGCAATATTAAATCCAAGAGACTTTGCACTTATTGATGCAACCATTAATAAGTTATCACAATGAGACGAGCCTGGGTTATAGTCTGAAGCAATGGCAACTGCACAACCTTCATCAAGAAACATCCTGGCATTAGCAAGTGGTTTTCCTAGAAAAAACGCCGTTCCTGGTAAAATGGTAGCAACAGTTCTCGACTTTGCTAATGCCTTAGCACCATCAATACCCGTTGCAAGTAAGTGATCAGCACTTAGAGATCTATATTGGCTGGCTAAAACGGCTCCCTTATTATCGTTAAATTCATCTGCATGAATACGCGTATTTATAGAAAGCGTTTGGCATTTTTTAAAAAGAGTTTCAACGTCTTCAGCATTAAAGTAGCCGTCTTCATGAAATATATCTACAGAATCGATAGTCGATTTTATCTCATCGTCTTCGAGAAGAGGTATAACAATTTTGTTTATATACTCTTTTGATGAATTAAAAGATTTCGGAACAGCATGCGCGGCCATAAAAGTATTATGAATGATTACTTTTCCGTTAAAGTGTTTTTTTAACTTATCAATTATAAGAGTTAACTCTTTTTCTTTTTCAAATGTAAGAGCGTATCCACTTTTGATTTCAATAGCTTTAACTCCATATGAATAAATCCTTTCAACACGCTCACAGGCTTTATTGAATAAATCGGAGTTAGTACTTGAAATCGTTTTTTCCATTGTTGATAGAATTCCACCACCTGCATCAGCTATATCTTGATAGTCAGCACCATTGAGTCTCATAGTATATTCAAATGCTCTATCACCTCCGAAAACTAGGTGAGTGTGAGAGTCTACTAAGCCAGGAGTTAAAACTAAACCAGAGCCATCTTTAAAATCCATGTCTTTATACTCATTTGGAAGATCTTTGTTTTTTCCGACCCAGATGATCTTAGACTCTGAGTAAACAATTGCTCCATTGTTGATGAGGCTTATATCGTCTGGAACAAGCATTCTTCCATCTTTCTTAGATGCAGACTCTAGAGTTAAAATTTGATTTAAATTTCTTATAACTTTCATAAACTTGGAAACTTAATTTTTGTTTTGCTATCTTTTGCAACCTCTATAGACGTTTCATATCCAGCATCAGCATGACGAACAATCCCCATTCCAGGATCACTATTTAATACAAGTGACAGTCTACGATCCATATCTTCTGAACCATCTGCAACAATAACCATCCCCGAGTGTTGAGAAAATCCCATACCAACTCCACCACCGTGATGGAAGCTAACCCAAGATGCACCGTTATTGATATTTATAAATGCATTCAAAAGTGGCCAGTCTGAAACAGCATCTGTTCCATCTTTCATTGCCTCTGTTTCTCTATTTGGACTTGCTACACTTCCACAATCGAGATGATCTCTTCCAATGACAATCGGAGCTTTTACTTTTCCGTCCCTTACAAGTTTGTTAAACATAAGAGCAGCTTTTTCTCTGTCTCCATACTTAAGCCAGCATATCCTCGATGGTAAACCTTGAAACTGAACCATCTCTTTGGCTTTTGTTAACCAATTAATAAGTTGCTTGTTTTCTGGAAACATTTCCATAAGTGCTTTGTCTGTTTCGTAAATATCCTCTGGGTCTCCGGATAGAGCGATCCATCTAAAAGGACCGCTACCTTCGCAAAATAATGGTCTAATATATGCTGGAACAAATCCAGGGAAGTCGAAAGCATTCTCAAGACCAACTTTTTTAGCTCCGGCTCTGAGATTATTTCCGTAATCAAAAACATGAGATCCTACTTTTTGAAAAAGTAGCATTGCCTCAACATGTGCTTTCATTGTGTTGTACGATAATTCAGTATACTTTGTAGGGTCTGACTTTCTAAGACTATTTGCTTCATCAATAGTTATTCCATTTGGAATATAGCCATTGAGTGGATCGTGGGCTGAAGTTTGGTCAGTAACGAGGTCAGGAACTATTTTTTTGTCATAAACGTATTTAAAAAAGTCTGCAGCATTTGCTTCAACACATATTGATATAGCTTCTTTGTTATTTTTTGCCTTCAAAGCTCTATCGATTGCCTTATCCCAATCTTCATAAAATTCATCAACGTATTTTGTATCAAGTCTTTTTTGAATTCTCCACATCTCAGCATCGCAACCTAAGAAAACACCGCCTGCCATTTTAACGGCTAAAGGCTGCGCCCCACCCATTCCACCAATACCTGCAGAAAGGGCAAAGATTCCACTCATGTCTTCTTTATCCCAATGCTTTTTAGCTGCGGCCATAAATGTTTCATATGTTCCTTGAAGAATTCCTTGTGAACCAATATAGATCCAAGAACCTGCAGTCATCTGCCCATACATCATTTTATTTTCATCTTTTAGTTTATTAAAGTGATCCCAGTTTGCCCATTCTGGAACTAGATTAGAGTTCGCAATTAAAACTCTAGGACCATTTGGATTACTAGGAAACACTGCAACTGGTTTACCAGATTGAACAAGAAGCGTTTCATCATTTTCCAAGTTATGAAGTGTATTAATAATATCATTGAGGGCTTTGTGGTTTCTTGCAGCCTGACCGTTACCGCCGTAGACGATTAAGTTATCTCGATCCTCTGCAACGTCTGGATGAAGATTGTTTAAAAGACATCTTAGTGCTGCTTCTTGGTGCCAACCTTTACAAGTTAGAGTTGATCCTGTTGGGGGTAGTGGAATATTGCTCATTTTTGCTCCTCGTTATATAGCAAATTTATACAACGAGAACTCTAAAATGTATAACCAGTTTGCAGCATTAAAACGTTTGTACTACCCATATTACCAAGACTAAATATTAGATCTATTACTGGTAATTCATAGCGGGCTTTAACGAATAATCCGGCACTTAGTTGACCTTTTCCGGGAATCGAAAAGTTATCTGGTTGTGCATATTCACCATCTCTATAGAAAAGAGGTATAGAGAATATCATAGCTACTTTTTCTGAGTAAGGTTTAAATACATATCCACTATCAATTAGGAAACCTGAAACAGCGACTCCGTCTTGAGAATATGTTGCAGCATTGTCAGCACTTATATTGGCTGAGCCTGAGTAGAAGCAAGATGAAATTTCAATTCCGTGATAGGCATTTGTATATCTATATCCACCACCAACACAAAGAGCTTTAGCATTAGATAGTAGTTTAGTTTTAGCGCCGTTAGTAGAATCAATTAATTCTAATTTTTCCTGCCAATTAAGAGTACCTAAAGTTGCAAACCATTTTCCAGAAAACTCTTTTTTATCAATCAATGTTTTTACTGATGCCAAGCTATCAATATACTCAGATGCATTGTCATCAAGATGCTCTTTCTCTTCACAGATTTTAAAATATTTCTCACTTGCTCTATAGTATGGAATTGATTTCGTCTTAAAAAATATTTTGTAATAGATTTGTCCCAAATGATAATAGATTCTTAGTAGTTTTTGAGGAACTTCGACATCGGATAGACCACCAGAGCTTAGAGACCTAAGAACCTCTGCATGTTTTTCTCTATAAGACCTTCTGATTACAATATGAAAGAATCTTGAAGCGACCTTATACTTTTTTAACTTTAAATAATTAAGCGCAAGAAGTTGTATTACAGGAGTTGGAGTGCTCTTTGTTCTTTTAAGATTAAAAGATTTCTTAAGGCTAATAATACTTTTTACATACATTTTTTTCTTATAGTACTTTTGCGCCAATTGGAGTTGCATAGATCTACCAGAGGTTCTTGCGAATAATGAGGTACTAGAGCAAAGAATAATTAATATAAGAAGTTTTAAAACCATAAGTGCACCTGTCCTAAAAATGACCAAGAATCAGCAGCAACTGGCGTGTTGGTATCTTGATCGACAACTCTTTGGTTTTGAATCTCTGCACGAAGCTCAACTCTTTGCCAAGGGTAATATTGAATACCTGGGGCAAACATATAAATCTCAGACTCTTTCTCAATATCCGCTTGAAAGTATTGATAAGTGAAAAGAAAATTCATACCTCTTTTTATATTTAAATGGTTTTGCATAAATATATATCTTGAGGACGTTTCACCTGCAGACACTAGTTCATTATTAATTTGACCAGTTTCTAGCATTAAGGATGATGCTTTGCCGACTTTTGCTTTGAATATAAAAGCAGCCATATTCTTTTTGTTCTGATTGATATCCTCTTCGGATAAAAAAGAAGCCCCAATTCTATAATCTGTAAATATCGAGTATTCAAATGTGGATGTGAATCCTGTTGTTTGTTCATTATCTTTCTTTTCAATATCACCTTCACCATCAAAATATTGAACACCAAAGTCAAACTTCTCTTCTCCATAGTGAAGTAAAACTCCACTTGAGGCAGAGTATTGACTCAAGTTTGTTGCTTGCCTAGAGTATGCATTATGATCTGGCACACGAATTCCAAAAACCTTATCCATCTTTCCAACGTAAATTCCAAATGAAGGCACTGGTCTATAACCAACATAAGCTTCTCTAGTATAATTCAATTCTTCTGTTTTGCCGTTAATAGGTCTGGCGGAGTTGTCAGGAACAATCCCGTGAGTGAAAGTTGCGATATAATTATCTTTTTTACCAAATTTAGCAGTAAGAGTAAGATCAATTTGCATATTTATATAACGTCGATCGGGATCATCTTGATCAATTCCTCTGTCTAGTTGCATACCTCTATAATCTATTGAAGGGCGAAGATACTTCTGTGAGGGTTTAGAAAACAAGAACCCTGAACTTTCAGCCAATTGTTCATCAGTGACAGAGTCTGGAATTAAAAGTCTATCAGCAATGGCACTTGCACTTACTGCACGGCCATAATCATTCAAAGGACCATTTCCAAATGGATTATAATGACAGGTAAGACAGGCATGATAACCCTTGGAGATAAAGTTAGGGTAGGCCAGGGCACTTCCTGAGAACAGAATTGTGATTAAGATTATAAATTGCATGCAGTAATTGTAATTAAAGGTGGGCTAAAAAACCAATTATTTCTTAATAAAATGGCTATATAATTTTGACGCTACTTTCTCTAGATGTTTATTATTATCACCTTCCCTGAGTGTCAGTTTCACATTCTTTCCTTCGATCAACTTCTCAACATAAGACTCAAAAGCATAAAGAGGACCTTGAGATCGATGGGATATAAATATTCCTAAAACAAATGTGCTTAGCGCAAATAAAACCGATAAAATGGAGAATATGATAATAAAATCATTTATTACTACAGTTGGTGCCTTTAAATAGACTGACAGGAATGAATAAGAAAATATTCCAAAAAAGAATGATGTTAATAAAGAGGCCATGAAAAATTTAAAGGCTAGCTTTAACTGTTCTTTAGGATTAACTAAGTAATTAGCTCTACTATTGTCTGGTACCCAAATTAAGTTATCATATTTAAAGATAATTAGAATTATTCCAAAACATCCAGCTGCTAAAAAAATGTCAGCAACATTATAGAAAGACTGAAAACTTTTGAGTGAGAAGGGTATGAAGTCTCGAGTGTATCCTAAAAACAATCTATCTAATACATTTCCAAAGATACCACCCAGTAGCAGACTCATTGAGTACTTGAGTGATTTAATTTTGTTGGGAAATAAGTACAGAGAAACAAAGTAAAGAAAGAACAGAAATCCAGAAAAGGTGACTAGTGTAATCACACGAAATGCAATTGGTGAATTGGAGAAGCTACCAAGAAAAAGACCATGGTTTTGGTGAAGGCCAATTTGTTGACCAATATAAGTTTTAGTCAATTGATCAAGTATAACCACAACTACAAAAAGTAATAAATTAAGAGCAAAAATCTTTCTCATACAGGGATGTATCGGCAAAAAATACAGATTAATAAAGTCTTATTAACTTATATTAAGGAGATATATAATAAAGCCGAAAGGTATTGCTGGAGATTAATATATGAACAAATTCTTATTATTATTATTACTATCAACGAGTGTTATGGCCACTGAAGCAAGACTTAAAGCTTGGGATATTCACAATAGACTTACCGGTGTCCCACCAACTCCTGGTAGTAATACTATCAGTATGATGGAAAGCCAAATAAATCAGATTCCTGGAGACAGAGGTTTAGAAGAGGCAGCAAAAATCGCGATAGAAAGTAGATACTTTTATGACGTCCAATTAAAAAACTGGTTCAAGCCTTTTTCAAATGCAGGAAGAGCGAAAGCTGTAGATCTGAACGACATGGTAGCAACTCTTATCGGTGCTGTTCGTGATAGTGACATCCCAGGAAAACCATTCACAAGAGCACTCTACGATGATCTTGTTTATGTTGGACCGAGCATGGGAAATCAAAACGATAACTTTAGAAGAACAAGTAATGATCACTATGAGGCAATTGAATCAAGAAACCTATCATTAAAAGATATTCTAGTTGAAAGAAGACAATCAGAAGTAATTCAAACTGAAAATAATGTAACGGATAATAACAGAAGAGATCAAGTTAATATTCTAGCTGGTGGCAGAAATGGAAGTGCGGGAGTTTTTTCTACGAGAGCAGCAGGCGAAGCTTATTACACTGCTGGTACAAATAGAAGAATGACTCGTTATGCTTTTATGAACTTCATGTGTAAAGACTTTGAAGACCTTCACGACACAGCAGTTCCAGATTACAGAGTAAGAAGAGATGTTCCAAGAAATCCAGGTCTAGACTCAAGAACATATAAAAATACATGTGTAGGTTGTCATGCTGGTCAAGATGCACTCGGAGGAGCTTTTGCTCACTACGATTTTAGAAATGGTAGAGTCCGATACGAAAGTGGTGTGAATAGTAAAATGAATCATGAGCCAGAGTTTGCAGCGGGCTATGTGACCACTGACGATAGTTGGATTAACCTATGGGCAAATGGACAAAACTCAAACTTAGGGTTTAGAGGTCCTCAATCGGGAAATGGAGCTAGAGAATTTGGTATGATGCTTGGAAAGTCTAGAGCGTTTTCTGTCTGTATGTCTAAAAAAGTATTTAAATTGGTATGTGTAAAATCTCCTGAAGAAGATGATGAAGCATTTATCGATCAAATGGCGGACGAACTAGAAAATAATGACCAATACAATATGAAAGATCTTTTTGTAAAAACCGTTGCGAAATGTGTAGGAGATAAGCATGAAAATTAATTTTCATAATAAAAATATATGGAAGCTAATTTCATTAGGACTTCTAACAACAATGTTTTTTACATTTAATCAGTGTGTAGTTCAACAGTACGATGCTCCAGTTGTTAAAAATAACAATGAGGTTGTAGATAGTTATCATGACGGTCCAGTCACTGGTGGTGGAACACTTCCTCCTGGTGGATCCGGTGAATTTCAAGAAACTGGTGCAACAGAAGTTGCAAGGCTCATAACAGATGTCGGAGTAAAAGATTTTGAAGCGATCTACGTTACATTTCAAGTTTTAACCGGAGTTGATCCACTTGAGCAAAATGTAATCAGGAATTCTTTTTCAGAACTTAAAACACAGCTTCCATTTGATGCAAGTATTAAAAGCTTCAATACAGCTCATCAAATTGCAACTATCAAGCTCGCTTCTGAGTTTTGTAACACACTTTTTGATAGGTCGGCTTACTACAACATATTTTTTACCAACTTTAATATCGGACAATCCCCAAATAACGTTTTAGATCCAAATGGAAAAATTATTATGATAAATGATTTTATCAACAGGTTCTGGGGGGAGAATGTCCAGCCTGTAGCTGTAGAGCAAGTTGCCATCGAACAGATGTCACAGTTAATAGATGCTCTTTTAGTTGATGAAAATATGGGTAGCTCAACAACAACACGAAAAGTAGCAAAAGGCGTATGTACTAGTCTTTTAGCTTCAGCTCCAGTAACAACATTATAGGGATTGAAATGAAAAAAGATGAAAAAGAAAAAATCATTGTTCCAAAAGATCACAAACTAGTTACAAGGAGAGACTTTCTCTCTCAAGGATTAGTTACTGGTACTGGGTTCGTAATGGCTCCCACTCTTCTAGGTGCTTTGAGCATGAAGTCTGTTTATGGAGCAGAAGACTGCTTTAAGCCGATGGACTTATCCCAAAGAAAAACTCCAATTATTATGATCGATCTCTCTGGAGGTGGAAATATTGCAGGCAGTAATGTCATGGTTGGGGACGCTGGTGGACAACATAGTTATATTACAGATTACGGAAGACTCGGACTGCCTTCGAGTATGAATCCTGCCAATAATGGAATGATAAACACAGAGCTTGGATTAAAATTTCATTCACAATCTGCAATGCTTGAATCAATAAGAGCAACAACAAGTGCAGGTGTTCGTCAAAAATGTGAAGGAGCAGTTTTTTGTGCAGTCTCAAGTGATGATACTTCAAATAATCCTCACAACCCAATGTACTGGTTAAATAAAGCCGGATCATTTGGAGATCTAGCGCAAACTGCAGGTACTAGAAATGGAAGAAGCGGAGGAAGATCAATTATTCCAGCAATGAGTTACGACCCTACTGTAGCTCCAGTCGCTATTAATAGACCTGAAGATTGTTTAGAGCTTATTTCACTTGGAAGAGTTCATTCAATTTTTGATGATGTTAAGGCCAAAAGAGTACTCCAAACAATTCAGTATATGAGTGAATCAAAACTAAATTCATTCTCGCAAAAAAGTTTACCAGAACAAGTTAGAGAAGTTGCTGCATGTGGCTTTTCTAAAACAAGTATTGATAGTCGCGTTCATAATAATACAAATAGATATTCACCTGGAGCAATAGACCCAAGACAAGATCCTACTGTTACTGCTGTCTATGACAATCTAAATAATAATAACCAAAGACAACAAGCTTCAATAGCTAAGTTAGTTTTAGATGGTTATATCGGAACAGGAACAATTGAAATCGGTGGGTTTGACTATCATGGTCGAACAACGAGGGTTGCTCAGGAGGATAAAGATCGTGAAGCTGGTGAGGCAATTGGAAGAATTTTAGCTCTTGCTGCTGCAAAACAAAGCGACGTGATGATCTATGTTTTTACCGACGGCGGAATTTCAAGCAACATGTCAATGGTAGATGAAAATGCAGGTGGAAAGTACAAGTTCACAAATGATGATGGTCAAAGAGCAGCTACATTTATGCTTAACTATCAACATGAAGGTGGAAGGCCAACACTTCGACACGGGACCAGTGGTTCAAACACTGTCAAAAGACAAGTCGGTCATGTTAAATCAAACTCAGCTGTAGAGAAGTCCGCAAATGTGATTAGTAATAATGTTACCAATTTAGCAAAAGCCGTTGTTGCAAATTACTTAGCTAAACATGGAGAAGAAGGACGTCTAAAAGAGATTGTAGGTGATAATCCTTTCGGAAATAACTTAAACGACTATTTAATATTCTAGGAAAGTAATGAAAAGAATTATTCAAATTAAAATCGTCCTTTTATTGGTTATAACATTTTTTGTTTTTAACCAATGTGGAAATCCATATACACCGAGACCGACAGAGTTAAAGTTTAGTGGTGGTGGAGATGCAGGGGTACTTTCAACAAACGCTTCGCTAGATTCTTTTGAAAAGACAGTTTATAGAGTGACAAGAAAGAACTGTATTGGCTGTCATAGTTCACAAAACCCAATCCACGCATCAGACGATGTTAAAGAAGCACATGATATTGTCGTTAATCAATTTAAAGTTAACTTTGCAAACGTTCCAAACTCAAGACTTGTCGCAAAGTTAAGAGATGAAGCACACAATTGTTGGTCTGATTGTTCTGAAGATGCATTAGAGATGCAAGAGGCGATAGAGCAGTGGGCAGATGTAGTAAATGCACAAGTAGAACTTGAGGATGAAGAAGAAGACGGTGGGGCAACAACTGGTGGTAGCAACACTGGATCCGGAACTACTACTGTCGTTACTCCAGGAATAAGTTCTTTGGCAGCTTTTTCACAGACAGTACATGAGATCACTAAGGTTAGGTGTACTACTTGTCACATAACAAGAAGACCATTTCATGCAAGTCCAAGTAATACTACGGCACATAATGGAATTTTAGATAATGCAGCAGTCGATTTTAATAATGTTATAAACTCTAGGCTTGTACAAAGACTAGCGAACGATGGACATTACTGTTGGACTAACTGTGCAGACGATGCAAATGAGATGAAGGCGGCCATCGATTCATGGAAAGCTTTACAAGAAGATACCGTGGTAGAAGTAAGTAATGATGGTAAAACAACAACGCTTTCTTTAAGTGTTGCTCAGGTCATTGCAACCAATCCAGTCAACGGTCAGCAGGGTGCGGGATATTTAGAGTATGATATTTCAACTCTTCTTGGAACGACTGAAGAAGTTATGCTTAGGTTTAAAGTTTCCGAATATGATGAATATAGTTATCTCATATGGGACCCAGAAATATTATCCAATACTGTAAGCGTGAAAGTGAAGGGTATTAAAACTTTAATCAATGGTTATTACAATCCTCAGCACTCAGTTTATACAGTTGTTGATACAACGACGACACCTCAAATGAGAAGTGTATCAAGTTCGTACCTTTTAGCTCTAAAAGATAAAGGTATTAATATTGATAAGTTTTCATTTCAATTTGAAATTATTCAGGTGGATAACTAAATTTCTGCTAATATCTTTTGCATGAAGCTCTTGGCATAATAAAGAGCTTCATCTTTTGAAAAATCGAACTCAATTTGTAACTTGCTTGCCAAATCTTCAAAGCTTTGTTGATTCTCAACATGCTTTAAAATTCTAGAAAAAACATCCACTCTTTGCCTGTAGGCTACTAGATCCGGAGTAAGGTCTATAGATTGCGATATACTATTCTTTGTAATCTCACATAAAACTTTATCTTGAGAACATATAAAAAGAATCTCTTCTATTCTTTTTTGGCTAGAATTTGGATTGTCTAAATATGGACAAAACTTTTTCTCAAAATTAACGGTTGAATAGTTTTCTTCGAAAGATTTAATAATTTCTTCGGTCGTTTTTCTTTTTGATATTTTTGATTTGTGAAAATTACTTGGGCCAATAAAAAGGTTTTTACCTTCTGGTTTAAGCAGCCTATTTGTTATTTGTAATGACTGGCCTAAATCCATATCTATAATATCGTAAAACCACGGACTGATAACAACATCAAATGATTCTTTTACAAAGGGGAGATCATTGAAGTCACAAAATACTTGAAAGTGATTGTGAGATGATTGAACCTTTTCAAACTCATGAGTATAGGAGAAGTCCTCTATCGACGATGGAAAGTCATTAAACTCACCAAGTTTAAGAGTTTTACCATTAAATAATTTTTGTGCTGACAGCATTAGATATGGGTTGATATCAGTAGCAATAATATTGGCACTAGATTGTAATGAAAGCGAGTGACTCAGACCACATGCTCCAGCTCCTAGTACTAAAATATTTTGCTCAGTACCATCCAAGTTTTTGAGAATGTAATCTAGATAAACATCATTTTCTTTTTTTCCCCAACTCCAATCTCTAAAAAGTAGATCTTGATAAGCTAGTATATTCTGTTGAGAATTAATAGTTACTTTTTGAGTCTCTTTCAAAAAAGGGTCTAATACCTTTTTTAAACTTTTGATATGAGAGTTTTTTGTCTTAATCAGATTTTGTATCTTCTCTTTGGTAGGACTTGCAAACTCATTGGCATTAAGTTTATTTTGAAGCGCTCTAGAATTACTTTGTTCAAATGAAAAGTAATTCTGTGTTAAAAATGACCACCGGGTAAACTCTTCGGATGGATTCTTATAAGCCCAAGGAATGCCAGAAATTCCTCTTTCCATGTACTCAGGAAGAAATAAATCTTTAATCAGTTCATTATCTTGCATTAATCTAATTCACCTATAACTTTTTCAACGACATCAAGTATTTCAAAGTTTGAAACTAAAGCCGTAATGTTTTTTATATCTATATAGAATACTCTGTCTTTATCGATTGGTTTCACATGCTTTCTTATAAGGGTATAAACTTCTTCTAGAGCCTTGTTTGATTTAAGTGGACGTAGTAGGTCTAGACCTTGAGTGTTACATAAAAATTCAATTGCTATACATATTTTTACATTTCGCATAACTTCGTGAAGTTTTCTTCCTGAGGTTACACCCATAGATACATGGTCTTCCTTATCAGTAGAAGTGGGAATTGAATCAACACTTGCTGGGTGGCAAAGGTATTTGTTTTCTGATGCAAGTGCGGCCATTGTTACATGAGCGATCATTAAGCCTGAGTTAAGCCCAGATTCTTTGATTAAAAAAGCGGGAAGATCAGAAAATGTTGGATTCATCATCTTCTCTACTCTTCGCTCCGAGATACTTGCGACTTCTGACATTCCCATTGCAAGGTAATCCATACAAAGTGCTAGTGCTTCACCGTGAAAGTTTCCACCTGAAATTACTTTTTTCTTATCAACAAATATAAGTGGATTGTCAGTTACAGAGTTTAGCTCAACTGTAATGACATCCTCAGCGTGTTTGAGAGTTTGTCTAATTGCACCGTGGACTTGAGGTACACATCTAAGAGAATAGGGATCTTGAACTTTACCACAGTCAACATGTGACTTTGATACTTCAGATTCTTCATCAAGCAACCTCGTTAGATTTTTTGAAACGAGGATCTGTCCTGGTTGAGGTTTTAGTGCAGAAATATCTTCGTCATATGCCTGCTTAGTTCCGCGAACAGCTTCAAGAGTAAGAGCCGTTGCAATATCTGCTATTTTAACAACTCTCTTGGCTTCATAAACTGCAAGTGCTCCAAGTGCTGCCATGACAGCGGTACCATTAATTAGCGCCAAACCATCTTTTGCTATAAGTTTAGCGGGCTCTTTATTGATATAATCAATTGCAAAATCTGATTTGATTATCTTGTCTTGAAATTCAACATCACCTTCACCAATTAAGGCTAAGGCAATATGGGCAAGTGGTGCAAGATCTCCAGAGGCTCCAACTGATCCTTTTTCTGGAACAACGGGTGTAATTCCATAGTTTAAAAAGTCTAATAAAAGTTGAACACATTCAAGGCTTACTCCCGAAAAACCAGAAGCCAGGCAGTTTGCTCGAAGTATCATAACTGCTCTTGTTGTTAACTTCGGGAATGGACTACCAACACCTGTGCAGTGAGAGCGTATTAAATTATATTGAAGAGTTGAGAGGTCTTCTTTAGCAATATGTTTTGAAGACAAGGCTCCAAAACCGGTATTAATTCCGTAAACAGCTCTACCTTCTTCAACAATTTGATCTACGTAGTCTCTAGACTTTTGCATTAGCCTAAGTGCTTCATCACTAAGCTTTACATGGACATCACCAACTTTTGCGTTACTAATTTCATATATTTGATCAATCGTGAGACTATTTCCATCAAGGACATAATTTTTTGCTTTACTAAAATCAACCTGCATTATTATTCCTATCGTAATTTGTTAACGGCATCAGCATAAGAGCTTGAGCCAAATATAAAAGAACCTGCTACTAAAATATCTGCTCCTGCATCTTTCAGTAATTTAGCGTTTTTATCTGTGACGCCACCGTCTACTTGAATTTTAAATTTGGCACCAAGAACTTTTCTTTTCTCATCTAGAGACTGTACCTTCTCAATTGTACTTTCTATAAATGACTGTCCACCAAAGCCAGGATTAACAGACATTACTAAAAGAAGATCTATTTCTTTCAAAATATAATCTGGTATTGAACATATTGGTGTTGCTGGGTTGAGTGATATACCTACAGAATTAAAATTCTCTTTGAGTTTTGAGATAGCACTGTCGTGGTGAGTGACAGCCTCCCAGTGGAAAGTAAAGTTCTTGAGATTTAGTTTTTTAAAAGTATCGATGTAATCAAGTGGGTTTGTAACCATCAAATGAGCGTCTAGAGCATGCTTAGTTATCTTGGAGATATCTTTAATGACACAAGCACCAAATGTTAGGTTGGGAACATAATGTCCATCCATTATATCTAGATGAAACCATATGTTTTCAAGATTATTGAAAGATTCAATTTCTTCTTGAAGCTTAAGAAAATTACAAGCAAGAATACTTGGTGCAATAATAGTCATAATAATTCCTATGGATTTACTTTTAAATCTTTGTCTAAACCATTAACAATAGTGATAACTTTTGTTTTATTTTTACCTTCAATTTGTAGGCTCAGAATTGAAAGAGTTGAATCTTTACATCCAATTAAAAGTGAGCTTGATGTAACTTTAAGTTCACCTGGTGGCAGTTTTTCTATTGATTTTTCAATCTCAAAAACTTTTACTCGTTTTTTACCTAAAAAACAAAAGGTACCAGGCCACGGGTCAAATGCTCTCATTTTATTATTAATTTCTTCATATGTTTCATTTTTAAAGTCGATCAATCCATCATTTTTTTTCAACGTTGGAGCAAATGAAACCGTGCTCTCATCCTGAGGAGTAAAATTTAATTGATCAGTAACAGTTAGATTTATAAAATCATTTAAAGTCAGGGCTGCTTGAAATTTAAGTCTTGTGTAGAGTTGTCCACCATTTTCATTTGGCGAGATGCTAGTGGGAGCTGAAATAACTAAGTCTCCAGCATCCATTTTTTTTACCATTTTTTGAATGGATACTCCTGTTGACTTGTCTCCATTTAGAAGTGCATATTGGATTGGTGCAGCACCTCTATATTTGGGTAGTAGGGATGTATGTATATTAAAACAACCAATTTTTGGTATCGACAAAAGATTATCACCCAGAAATTGAGCAAAAGCCAAGACAACGAATATATCAACACTTTCTTTTTTAAGTGAAGATAGAAAATCTTTATCTTTATTAATGTTATCGGATTGAAAATAATTTATTTTTTTATCTTTTGAAAACTGTATTACTTCCGGTGATTTAACATTTTGTCCTCTTCCAGAAGGTCTATCAGGCATAGAGACAACACTTAAAAGCTCTATATTTGGATGAGTTGATAACAACTCGAGAGCTGGAACTGCGAAGTCCGGTGTACCAAAAAAAACAACTTTTAATTTCTTTTTATGATTCATTACTGTTTTTTGGCTTTGGTTAACTTCTTTTTAAAGAATACTTTTTTTAAATTACTCAATCTATCGATAAAAACTTTACCTTCTAGGTGATCATTCTCATGTTGAATACAAATTGATAAAAGTTCATCAGCATTTAAAGTATGTTTATTTCCCTCAGTATCTTGATACTCAAGTTCAATTGTTGCAAATCTTTTAACATCCTCATAAATACCAGGTAGAGAAAGGCAACCTTCTTGGTAAACGGTTTCACCTTCCGTTTTTTTTATAACGGGATTGATAAATATAAGAGGGTTAAAATCACCTAGGACATATTCGTCTGAGTCTTCAGATGTCTCTTCTCGTGAGAACTCGACATCAACTACAAAAATTCTCTTACTCAGTCCAATTTGTGGAGCTGCAAGGCCAATTCCTGGAGCATGGTACATTGTATAAAGCATATCAATACAAAGTGTTTGAAGCTCTTCATTAAACTCAGTTACAGGTTCTGCAATTTTAGTGAGTACTGGGTCTGGGTAAGTCACTATGGGAAGTTCTTTACCGGTTAATTCATAATTTTCTAGTATCTTTTCCATAATGATTTATAGCATATTTCTTATCGTTTGCGAATAGGCTAGAGGGATCGATTTTTCTTAATCACAGCCAAAATATATAAAGTAAATATAGCGGGTATCCCCATAGTGGCCAGAAGTGGGTTCAAGCTTCCATTATTGCCCATTGCAATAACTGACGAATATATTAACCAGAAACCGATGGTAAAAATGAGTGTTAAAACGACACTTTTACCAAAAGATCCACCCCGTCGACTAGGAGAAAAAACTCCAGCAAGCGGAAATAGTGAGAAGATAACGCAAATAACCGACAAGGAAACTTTCTCATAAAGCATAATTTCATACTCGGAGGAGTTGATTCCAGTATTTTTTAATCGGGAAATAAACTGATAAAGGCTGAAAAATCCAAGAGTCGTAATATCAGATTCAAATTGTCCAAAATCACTCGGCTCCTCTTTAAGAGTCACCATTAGCTTCCCAAGCGGGCTTACTTTTGGAAAATCATTATTATCCAAGAATTGCATGACGTTTAGATTATTAAATTCCCATTTAAAATCTTTAATATATTTAGCATATTCTGCTTTATACACACTTGTTGTTTTACCTTGAGGAGAATAAAAATAAAATGTTACTCCTTTGAGAATCTTATTCTCACGGTCATATGCTTTAAATGAAGTGAAGTAATTATCCGATTTATACCAAAGAAGCCCAGTTCCACCAAGGGATGAACGCGCTAAGTACTTACTCTCGTTTTTACGAGACTTTTCAAATTCAACTCTTTTCGTTTTATTAGCCTGAGGCATTAAGAAACCAAGGTTAATAAACTGTGCTGCCGCAACTGTCAAAGAGCACAAAAGAACTAAGATATAAATACGAAAAGCAGAGTACCCACCAGCAAGAATGGCTATGAGTTCACTGTGGCCTTTAAGTTTATTAATTGAGAAGAGAGTTGCAAGTAGAGAGCTTATTGGTAACATTTTACCCATAAGTTCTGGCATTTTAAGAATATACTCAATGAAAACTCGTCTTGCCGAATAGCTTCTAAGGAAACCGTTTACTATGTCTCCGACTGTAATGAGAATAAAAAGAACAATGACCGCTCCTAAGAGCGACTTGAACCATTCTTTTGCAATAATTTTAGATAGTAGGAACATCTTTTAAATATACTCGTTTCTGTAAATAATGAAAAGAAGGTTAAAATTGGTATAAACAGATAGTTCTTAGTAATTTGAAGTAGTTTATATTTTCTCATCTTTCTTATCATTAAAGGCGAAGATTTATAATACCAAGCGACAAGTGGCTCGCCAAAAGGCCATTGCAGAAGTTCTTGTTTGAAACTTCTCAGATTATTTGTGTGAAGGTGATCAATGCCAAAGCATTCTGTGGCTATAAAACACTTTTTTGATTGAACAAATATTTCTGAATATGCTTCAGAGTATTTAGCTGCAAATCTAGATCGTTTGCCATGAAGCTTATTATATTTTCTCAACATTTCTGCATTTAGAACTTGATAGGGTTGATTTGCTGTGAATTTAACAAATTGAGAAAGACACTTTTGAAAATTGATCTGTAGTTTTGGTGTCATCTCATTGATTCTGGCCATTTCCCAATAGACATGACTAATTAATAAGAGCTCAGATAATTGAGTTGTATCATCAAAGTGAGATGGACTAAGAGTATAAATATCTGACACACCTTTCGTATCTGCCATTATTGTTAAATACTCGATATATTTTTGCATACATTGGACGTACTGTTTGGCTAAAAAAGCCTCTCTTCCATGTCTTGCTATAGTTATTCGTTTTGAGAATTTCTTCTCAAGATTAAGAATACGCTGACGCTCTTTCTTATCATCTTCTTTAGATCCCATATTAAAAAATCACAGCTACTGATAGTGAGCTCTCTACAATTTTTTCATCTTCATATAGGTAGTCAGATTTTTCTTGAGTTACCTCGGATGTTTTTACTGCGTACTCAAAAGCGAGCCTTGGACCAATCCAAGAGATTCCCCAAGCGTTGCCTGCAAGTCCTGTAATATTGTCATGAAATCGTCCACCTCTGAGAAATAAGTCTTTAAAAAAGTTTATTTGGAGAGCACCTTTAGTAACAGAGTTTTTATTAGGATCGTCGTTAAAATTTACTCCGTAATCTAGAACAAATACAAGGTTACTTATCAGGTTGTATTGCATACCAACAGTTGCCCTAGCGTCTTCTTTGTTAGAAAGAAAGGGATCAACCAGGGTTGCTCCAATAGATAGCTCTTCGGATAATATATGCATAAAGCCTAAAACGACTTGATGATATTTTTTCTCGTCGTTAGCTCTTATGTCCTCGTCAGTAGTATAGCGATAAAGAAGTCCTAAAGATGATCTCTTTCCATAATTTGCAGCAAGTGAACTTGTAAATCTTAGTCTTTTATATTGATTCTCGGCTTGCCTTTGATAGCTGAAAGTTCCTTTTAGTTGACCTGAGGAGTCG
>Ga0307937_1000051_pt1 | contig 79351 bp, 80 predicted proteins | sample OrgLakmetagenom3_FD_201814 | JGI IMG/M metagenome (GOLD analysis project Ga0307937, IMG submission 201814) | Saline water microbial communities from Organic Lake, Antarctica - #3 | ecosystem: Environmental > Aquatic > Non-marine Saline and Alkaline > Saline | place: Antarctica: Organic Lake...
ATCAACTGCGAACTCCTCTTTGTAAGGATTCATTCCTTCAGTTCTTCCCTTATAAATAACTCCTTTAGAGTCACACATTAAAAGGTTCTTAGGATCTACACCTAATGTAAAAAATAGTTTTGCAATTGCCATTGAAGCTGCACCAGCTCCACTGAAAACCATTTTTGTTTTTGAAATGTCTCTTTTAGTGATATCGATAGCATTTAAAAATGCTGCTGTTGCAATAATTGCAGTACCGTGTTGATCATCATGGAAAACAGGAATATTAAGCTTTTGTAATTGCTTTTCAACTTCAAAACACTCTGGTGCTTTAATATCTTCAAGATTAATACCACCAAAGGTTGGAGAAATAGCTGTAATAGCTGTCACCATTTCATCTACAGTTGTACAGTCAATTTCAATATCAAAGACATCGATATCAGCGAACTTCTTAAAGAGAACTCCTTTACCTTCCATCACTGGCTTTCCAGCGAGTGCACCAATATTTCCAAGTCCCAATACAGCTGATCCATTTGAAACAACACCAACTAAATTTCCTTTAGCTGTATATTTGTAGGCATCTTCGGGATTCTTAGCGATTTCTAAACACGGTTCAGCAACCCCTGGAGAGTATGCCAAAGAGAGGTCTCTAGATGTTATGCAAGGCTTAGTTGCTATAACTTCAATCTTCCCTGGTCTTCCGCTAGAATGGTATTCAAGTGCTTGGCTTCTTTTCTTTTCTTTCACGATATTTCCTTTAATAATTTTTAGACATACTCTCTCAAAAATTACGATTTTTCTAGTGGTTTGCAAGGTGTCAAATCTTTAACTTTCAATAAATAGTCAAAATAAGTATAGTGGGGTCATGAAAACTTTAGTGATATATTTCAATGTGTTGAGTCATGGATATAATTTTTAATGATTCAAGTTACAGGCCTTGATAAAGAACTTGGCGATCGCATACTTTTTAATAACGTAACATTTGGTCTTTCTAGAAATGAAAAGGTTGGTCTCGTAGGCAGAAACGGCTCGGGAAAATCTACACTTTTTAAAGTTATCATGAATGAAGTAGATAAAGACGGCGGAGAGATTAGTATTCCCAAAAACTACTCAATTGGCTTTTTACAACAATACATAAAATTTAATAAAAAAACTGTACTTGAAGAATGTATGCAAGTTCTAACCAAAGAAGAACAGTTTGATTTATATAAAGCTGAAAAAATCTTGTTTGGTCTGGGATTTAACGATGAAGATCTACAAAAAGATCCGCTCAGTTTCTCCGGTGGATTTCAAATAAGAATTAACCTTACAAAGATTCTTTTAGAAAATCATGATCTTTTACTTTTGGATGAACCCACAAACTATTTAGATATCGTCAGCATGCGCTGGCTTGAAGGTTTTTTAGCTCGCTATCCAGGTGAGATTATTCTCATTACTCACGATAGAGATTTTATGAATAAGGTCTGTGATCATACAATGGGTCTTCATAGGCAAAAGCTAGTAAAAATCAAAGGCAATTATGAAAAGTACAAAACAAAAATAGAAGAAGAAGAAATCGTTTATGAAAATACTAGACTCAACCAAGAGAAAAAAAGAAAAGAACTAGAAGCTTTTGTCACAAGATTTAAAGCCAAGGCGAGTAAAGCTGGCCAAGCTCAGTCCAGAGCTAAAATGTTAGAGAAAATGGACGAAATTGAAGCATTAGAGAGTGTTAGAACTTTGGACTTTAAATTTAACTACAAAGACTTTCAGGCCAAAACATTTTTAAAAGCAGATGATCTATCATTTGGTTATGATAAAAATAAAATTCTATTTAAAGACTTATCCTTCTTCATTAATGCAAAAGACAGAATCGCTATCATTGGAAAAAATGGTAAAGGTAAATCTACTCTTTTAAATATTATTGCAGGAAAACTTAAGCCATTAACTGGAAATATTGATGCTCATCAAAGTGTTGCTCTGGGACACTTTGGTCAAACAAACATAGACGTACTACACGCAGATAACACAATTGAAGAAGAAATTAACTCCGTGAACGCTGACCTTGGTACTGCTAAAGCCAGATCCATTTGTGGAACGATGATGTTTACTGGTGATGATGCTAAAAAGAAAATAAAGATACTCTCTGGAGGGGAAAAAAGTAGGGTTCTGCTTGGTAAGATTTTGGCCAAAGAGACTAATTTACTTCTTTTAGATGAGCCAACTAATCATTTGGATCAAGAATCCGTAGATGAACTCACTCGAGAGTTAAACAACTTTAAGGGCGCAAGTATTATTGTGACCCATAATGAACTTATTCTTCGTCGATTTGCCACGAAGTTTATTGTCTTTCAAAAAGATGGATGTGAAGAATTTGTTGGTACTTATGATGAGTTCTTAGAGAAAATAGGTTGGGAAGATGAAGCTGGAGAAGAGCAAGAAAAGCCAGTCGATACTCCAAAGCTTTCGCATAAAGAATATAAACATCAACGCTCTGAGCTTATTAAAGAGAGATCAAGAGCAACAAAAGACTTGAAAAAATCAATTGAGAAAATTGAAGATAAGATTATGAAGGCTGAAGATAATATCAACCTCGCTAATGAAAACCTGATTAAAGCTTCCCACGCCGAAAATGCACCAGATATAATAAAGTACTCGAAACTTTTAGCCGAAAGTGAAAGTGATGTTGAATTACTATTTGAAAAATTAGAAGTTGAAAGTGAGAGTCTCTCCCTAATTGAAAGAGACTTTGATGTTAAACTAGATGAGTTATCTTAGTTAGATATTTTTAAAAGCATATTATAAGTTTTTTGAATTAGATCGTTGGCCCCTCTATACTCATCAATTCTTTGCATCTCTCTTCCATTTAACATTAGTACTATGCCGGGGTATCTTTTTAGACCATATCTTCTGTGGACATAATTTCTTGTGATATCTACATTTATAATTTGAATACTCTTGGTCATCGCAAGTACTTTGGGACTTATAAAATCAAGCTTCGTCTCAAAAGGGTAGCAGTCAAAACGAGTGTCGTTTACTGGACAGTAGCGACCACCAAAAACTACGACAGACCACTCCTTTTCAGCAACAACTTTCGAGAAGTTGAAATCGTCAGCCTTATTAAAACTTTCAAACTCATATGAATTTTCTTGAGCAAAAGCACTAAGACTAAGCAGGGCCAGTAAAATTAATGATTTCATTAGAACTCCAAATATAGTTGATTTTTTGGGAGCATAGCAAGTTATTGAAATAAACGGGCTGGGTTTGAAAATATTACTCAAATACTTCATCAATAAAAGCATCTACTTGCAACTCTAGCTCATTTATTGAACCGCTATTATTGATAACATAGTTAGTCATATCCCTTTTATTATCAATTGGAAGTTGCTTACTAAGAATACTTTGTGCCAAAGATAAATCTATATTGTCCCGATCAAGTAGGCGCTTAATCTGTGTTTTTTGTTCGCAGTAAACTAAAACGGTAAAATCTAGGGATAGTTGTAAATTCTTCTCAAATAAAAGTGGAACGTCGTAAATAACAAATTGTGGGTTTTTAAACTTATCTAATGCCGCTCTAAAAGCATTTGGTAATTCTTTATAAATAAAGTCTTCAATTCTTTTTTGTATCTCTTTGTCGCTGAAAAAAAGTTTCCTCAATACTTTGAAGTCAATTTTCCGATCTATGATACTAGTTGGCGCAAGTGACTCGATGAATGCAATCGTTTTACTATCTGCGTAAATTTGATGAACAAGTTTATCGGCATCAATTACAGGGAAGCCCCTCTTTTGTAATATACTAGAGACGCTAGACTTTCCTGTGGCAATACCTCCAGTTAAGCCAATTATAGGTATTATTAACCCATACAGCCTTGCACTAGACGTCTGCGTTATGTATGTTGATTTGAGCTTTGATTCTGTCATAACTCATTGTAAGCTGAGCGCGACATAAACTAAAGTAAGAAGTTAAAGTAGATACTGAGGTCGATATATGAAAGCACATAAATACGTTTCAAATCCTGTTGATGAGAGTGGTTATGTAAAGTGGTCCAATATAGAGAACGAGACATGGACAAATTTAATAAATCGTCAAAGTGATATCGTTAAAGATAGAGCATGTGATCAATATATGGAAGGTCTTAAGATTCTGAACTTTGAAAATGAAGTTCCCCAGATACCTGAACTCAATAAGAAATTAAATGAATGTACAGGTTGGGGAGTTGCTCCAGTTCCAGCACTTATTCAACCAAAAGAATTCTTTGAGCTTCTGGCCAACAAAAGATTTCCCGCAGCTACTTTTATAAGAACACCAGAGGAGATGGACTATCTTCAAGAGCCTGACATTTTTCATGAAGTATATGGACATACTCCACTGCTAACAAACCAAGCATACGCCGACTTTATGGAAAAGTTTGGAAGTATCGCTCTTAAAGCAGATCCAAAAGATAGACGTCGATTATTTCGGCTATTTTGGTTCACAATTGAGTTCGGTCTATTGAAAACAAAAGACGGATTCAAAGCCTACGGCGGTGGAATTCTCTCTTCAATAGGTGAGACGCAATTTGCGCTATCTGATAATAATGAAAAACAAAAATTCGATATTTTAAATGTACTTAGAACTCCTTATCGAATCGACATCATGCAACCACTTTACTACTACCTTGAAGACTTTGATGAGCTCTTCACAATTCTCGATCACGATATTTTGGGCATTTTAGCTGAGGCGAAACGTCTTGGTGACTTTGATCCCAAATATCCACCAAAAGTTAAGAAAGTAGAAGAAGATGACTGCGATGACGGTCCAATGGGTTCAATGGGAATGGGGTGTTAAAATGAGTCATGATCTAAATTCAGATTGGGAAACAATCGACAGTAAAAAACTTAAAAGAGTATTTAAATTTAAAGGGTTTCTTAAGACTATGTCTTTTGTTAACGCTGTCGCATGGGAAGCCAATCGCCAAATGCATCACCCGGATATGGAAGTTACATTTAATACATGTACAATAAATATCACAACTCACGACGAGGGAAATACTCTGACTGATAAGGATTACAAACTTGCTAAGGGGATTGACTCTTTAGAGTAGGTTTTTAATTAACAAGGAGATCCGAAGATCTCCTATATTGCTACTAAAGTAGTTCTAGTAGTTGTTTTTCGCTCAGTTGAGGATGATAAGGATTACTTTTAACTTCTTTGGAATTATCAAGTTTGCCTTCGCCATAAATATATTTATTAAAATCAGCTTCAAAGTTTAAACCCGTAAATGTTTCAAGTTCAGTTCTGAAAGTTTCAGTATTGATACTTCTATGATTATATTTTTTATACATTTGGCTTAAAAATGTTTCAAGTCCACCTAGATTTCTTAGATTGTAGTTTAAATACGCCATAAACTTTGAACCAGCACCATAAGCCTTGCGGTCAGTTGTTCTTTGATACTCAGAATGTCCGGCCATCTCAGATCCACTAAAGCCTGGTGTCGAGCGGGCCTGATAGCCGTCATCTCTCCAGCTAGCTATAGCTTCGTCCATCCAGCCAGAGTTTCCATCTATTGGCATTACACCTCTAGCGAAGTAGCTGTGAATAAGCTCGTGTCCAAGTGCTCTCATGGATGTAATCGTGGCACCGCTGTGCTCCATTCCACCTTGACCAGCAACATAGATCACAAGACTTTTATGTGCCCATGCTCCAAGCTTGGCTTCAAGCTCTTTTAGTACGCTCTTTGATGCCTTTACTGCTCTTGGAACATTTCCACTACCCCAAATAGACCCTTTACTATAAACAGTGACGGGAAAAACTTTTCCATTAATGGATGTATAATTATATTTTTCCTCTTCAAATCGTCCTTCAGTTGCGGTGTGAAAGTACACAGATGATGCTGTGAAATATTCTGGAAAATCTAATAGGTAATGATGAGATGCTTTTTTAGTGACCTTAGCATTTGTATATACCGTTTGAATTTTTGTGGCATTTATAAACTTCAGATCAATCGTCATCTTGTATTGATCGAATTCAAGATTACTTGGAACATACTGCTCAATATATCCTCTGTCTGTAAGATCGCTTATCCAAAAGGCAGACTGAACACCGCCCCTTTCGAACCTAATATTTCTATCAATTTCATTTTTCACTTCAAGGGTATGGGTTCCAGCACTTAGATTTTTAAGAGCTGCTCTATATTTAGTCACCTTATCTGGTGACTGAACAGATTTACTTTTTACAACCTCTCCATCTAATTTTACTTCAGACGCCTCAGGCACGAGATCAAATAGTGGATTACCAGCTTCACTTTGTTTGAAAACAATTTTAGTAATAGCTGACACTTTTTCATTTTTCATATCGTAAGTGATAGAGTAATTCGCCGTCTGAAAGTCAACAAATGTGTATTGATCATTTTGTTGTCCAGATGAATGTGGGAAGTTATTTGGTGCAGTAGTAGCAAATGCGCTTACGCTTAAGATGACCAGTAGAGTCATTAGTTTTGTCATTTTCGTCTCCTTGAAAATTTATATGTAATAATCTTAGGTTTTCTTAAACTTACTGTAAATTCATTGTTAGTAATCGTTAGAAACTATATACTAAATCCGGTAGCTTAAGCTGCTTAGTTGATATTTTAGGAGCAGATCATGAGAAAAGTAGACGTCGCAATCATTGGAGCTGGAAGTGCTGGTTTGTCCGCCAGACGAGAAGTTGCAAAGAAAACTGATAACTGGGTGGTTATTGATGACGGTATTTTAGGAACGACTTGTGCTCGAGTTGGTTGCATGCCTTCAAAAGTTCTTATTCAATCAGCAAATGATTTTGCGAGACGTGATAAATTTGAAGTTCAAGGCATAAGTGGAGCCGATAAATTAAGTATTGATGTTGATAAAACGATGGAGCATGTTCGCTCGCTTCGTGATCGGTTTGTTCGTGGAGTATCGTCTGGAATGTCTTCTTGGATGAATGATGAAACACTTATTAGAAAACGAGCAAAATTTATTGATCAAAACACCTTGGATCTTGGTGATGAAATAATTTGGGCCCGTGAAATAATAATTGCCACAGGATCAACTCCTGCTATACCTGGTATGCTCGCTGATCATAAAAAATTCTTATTAACTACAGATGTACTTTTCGAACAGAAAAATATTCCTAAAAATATTGCAGTTGTAGGACTTGGTGTTATTGGGATAGAAATTGGTCAAGCTCTTAGCAATCTTGGAATTAATGTTCTGGGTATTGCAAGAAGAGAGATGATTGCAGGAGTGTGTGATCCTGAAATATTAGATTACGTTATTAAAAAATTCTCAGAACAAATGAACTTATCCTATACCGGATTAAAATCGGTTGAAGAGATCGACGGCAAACTACATATTAAAACAGGTGATAAAGAAATAATTGCGGATAAAGTCCTTGTCACAACGGGAAGAAAACCAAATCTCAAAAACTTAAATTTAGAATGTTTAGATATTCCTCTGGATTATGATGGAGTTCCAAAATATTCTAAAACAACTTTCCAAGTTGAAGGTGTTCCAAATATTTATATCCCAGGTGATGTTAATGGTGATAAACCAATTTTACACGAAGCAAGTGATGAGGGAAAAATAGCAGGCTATAATTCAGTTCGAGAAAAGAAAATTCATTTCCAAACGAGAACTCCATTAGAGATTACTTTTTGTGATCCCAATATTGCTTCAACAGGATTAAAAGTTTCTGAAATGAAAGAGCAGGGAATTGACTTTCAAGAAGGGAAGGTCTCTTTTGAGGGTCAAGGCCGCTCTATCGTAAAATTAAAAGAGATAGGTATGCTTAAAGTATATGGTGAAACAAAAACTGGTAAAATTTTAGGTGCTGAGATGTTTGGACCTGACACTGAACATATCGCCCATTTAATGTCTTGGGCAATCGGAATGAATCTCACTGTTAATAAAGTATTATCCTTACCATTTTACCATCCCGTAATTGAAGAAGGATTACGAACAGCTCTAAGAGACTTAAGAGAGAAGGTAGAAGAAAAAGTACCTGATCTTGAAACGTATAGAGTTGAGGATTAAATGAATATTGCTCTTGTAGGCTTTGGTTTGGCGGGGAAAACCTTTCATGCACCACTTATTGAAAGTACTCTTGGCCTAAACTTACGGGTTATTGTCTCATCTCAAAAATCCATCATAAATGAGATGTATCCTAACGTAGCTACTTCAACTAACTTTGAGGCTGCTCTTGCTGATTCTATTGACACCGTTGTTATAGCAACTCCAAATGAACTACATTTCGAACAAGCTAAGAGAGCACTTCTTAATGCTAAAAATGTCGTAATAGACAAGCCAATGGCAAAAACTTCAACCGAAATAAAAGAGCTTATTAAACTATCTGAGGAAAAAGGTAAGTTCATTAGTGTCTTTCACAACAGAAGATATGATGGCGACTATATAACTTTACAAAAAATGATTGAAAGTCAGCAGCTTGGTAAGGTTAGAATGTTTGAATCTAATTTCAATCGCTTTAGACCACTCATAGATAAGAGTAATTGGAGAGAGACTACTACCTATGCTGGTGGAATCCTTTACGACTTAGGTCCGCACCTTATTGATCAAGCCGTGGATCTTTTTGGAAAACCTAAAAGAGTTCTTTGTGATATAAAAAAACAACGTGTAAACGCTGTAAACGATGACTACTTTCATATTATTTTAGATTATGAAGATGTAGTTGTTCACTTGAATGCTAGCGCATTAACTAAAAATGTTAGAGAAAGATTTGTTTTGCAAGGGGAGCACGGTTCATATTCTAAATTTGGAATGGATGTTCAAGAAGGGCAATTGAAACATAATATTTCACCGTTATCTCAAGAGTTTGGCGAAGATAGTGAAGACAAGTATGGAACTTTAAAAATAAATGAAAGCGAACAAAAGGTAGTAACTGAAAAAGGTAACTATCTAAAATATTATCAACAGATTGCAAAAGGTGTTGCTCCTGTGAGTGCAAAAGAGGCATTCATAGTTTCTACACTCTTAGAGGCATGTATTAAAAGCTCAGTTAATGAGAAATGGATAGCGATATGAGTATTTGGTTTAAAGAACAAGACCTTGTTGAGATCAATAAGCACTGTGTAGATACCATGGTAGATTTTCTTGGAATTGAAGTGACAAAGATCACTGAAAATGAATTGCATGCAGTAATGCCTGTAACAAATAAAGTTAAGCAGCCTTTTGGAATAGTTCATGGTGGCGCAAATTGCGTTCTTGCTGAAACCCTCGGGAGTCTAGCTGCAAATTTTACTCTCGACTATGAAAAATATCACGCTGTAGGTCTTTCAATTAATACTTCTCATATCAAAGCTGTAAGAAATGGCAATGTCACAGGTATTGCAAAGCCTGAACATATGGGAAAAAGTACACAGGTTTGGAGAATTGAAACGTTCAACGATAATAACCAACTTACATCTTTAACAACTTTAACAATGGCCGTAATTAATCGATTAAAGTGAAGTTCGCTATGACAGGACGATGATCAGATGGAAATCTTTTATTAGCTCCAAATCTACTCGTATCTATCTTCCAAGAGATTGGCTTAAAGATTGAATTTTTGGAGTAGAGTATATGATCAACTCTACAAGCTGGAAATATATTACCCTTTCTCAGATAACAAAGATCTGCCGACGAAGAGCTCGCAATGCCTCTATCCCTGGCTAAAAACGAATTAGTGAGCCTACTCTTTACTAGATTGTGGTATCCACGAAAGTCGACAGTTGCATTAGTATCTGCGGCAAATATAACTGGCATAGCTTTTTCGTCTATAAGATTATTTACAATACTTGCACTTCCCATCATATTTTCAATTCTATTGTCAAAGTGACTTCCTATGAAAATAAATTTCTTGTTAGTTTTTCTCTCTTTCACTACTGAATAGACTACAATTCTTGGGAGAGCGCTTTTCCAGCCTAGTCCAAATGCTGATCCAGTTGGATTCAACCATTTGTGTCCCATCTCTAAAACTTTAAATTTTTGAGTATTTACTGCTATAGTTGCATCGGCGTAACTAATGAATGGATTAGCATAGAAGTGAACAGAATAATTTGGAAGATTTGAAAAAATCTCTCTTGCTTGTTGTCCAGTTCTTATTTCTTGCAGACTAATTAGATCTGCTTTATGGGTTGCAACTACTTTTGTTATCTGTTTAATTCTTTTAGGAAATGAATCATTAGTCTTCTTTGTACAAAAATCACATAGAGTGTTAAAAGTCATAACCTTAAACTCCGAAGCATTAGAGTTCAGAGTGAGAATAAAAAAGAATAACACTATAGAGGTTTTCACATTAAAATTATATGATATCGATAGCAAACGACCAAGGCTTAATAATTGCCTAATAAAAGAAGTAGTGGACTATATGAGTAAAGTAATTCTTAGTTTTATATTTTTAACAACACTCGCTTACGGCCAGTGGAGCCCTAAAGCCCGGAAAATAATAGAAGATGAAGCAGTTAAATATAAAAGCTTTGATGATGCTGGTTATGTTTCATATTGGGGAGGAATTAGAAGACGTTTCGCTGATAGAGAAAATACTGGTGAAATTAAAGAATTTAAACTTCCAGGCTTAACAGAGCTGGGTTTAAAGACTTACTTTAGAGAAAATAAGCAAAGCGCAAAGCTTCATGTTTTCTTTCCTGGTGTATTTGGTTCACTCGATTCAGAAATTACTAAGCGTATGACTCAAATCTTTGAAAGTATTGGAGGGAACGTCCTCGTCATACCAAATTTCTTGGCCGTAGACTATATTCAGTCTAAACCTATTTATGGAAAACGCTCTCTAGTAACAGACATTCTAATACCGCTTAAAATAATTGATAAGTATAATAAAAATGTAAACGAGATTCATCTTTATGCTGAAAGTCTTGGAAGTTATATTGGAGCGAGTGTTTTGGCCAGGCTTTCTAACAGATCAGAGATGAAAAATAAAAAACTTTCACTGACATTACTTTGGCCGCCCATAGAAATTAAAAGTGCAATTTCTAGCTTCGACAAAAATATAGAAAAATCTAAATCGATTTATAACGACTGTAGTTTAATTGTCAACGGAATAAAGACAATATATTACTTTATGAAAGACTTTTACCCAAAAGAAATTGATCGAGATTACATAACATGTATGAGCTCAATGTTTTATCATGCAGCATTTGTTAAATCGATTAAGAAATCATACGAGGAGACATCAAAGTTTGATAAAAATATTGAAATCGAAAATTTTAGCGATTATTTAAAACAATCAAGACCCGGACTCCATACTCTTTTAGACAATAATGAAAAAGACGCAACATTGAAGTATTGGCTGAATAAAAGAAATGTTAAGAACACACGCGTTCAAATTGTGACTAGTGTGGATGATTTTCTAAATATTGATAAAGATTGGAAGCAGTTTTTAAAAGAGACGGGGCTTAGTGATGAGAGTTTTATCTTAATGAAGTGGGGAGGTCACTCTGGTCCCTTGGGGATGCCAATTTGGGCCGATGCACTTAAAGCTAACCTCTAAACCTAGAGATTAGCTTTATTACAATTATATAACGATATTTATAGTTTTAATTTCTCATTAAGATAATCATCGTAGTTCGTAAACTTATCTTCAATTAATTTACCGTCAGCTCCTATATCAATAATTCTATCAGCTACCGTTTGAATAAACTCATGGTCGTGACTAGCAAACATAAGAGTTCCCTTATAACGAATTAATCCCTCATTCACAGCGGTGATACTTTCAAGGTCCAAGTGAGAAGTTGGTCCGTCTAAAGTTACAACATTTGGCCTCTCTAGCATTATTTTTGAGAGCATACATCTAACTTTTTCACCACCTGATAAAACATCAGTTTTCTTCTTTGCTTCTTCGCCTGAAAAAAGCATTTTTCCAAGGAACCCTCTAACAAAGTTATCACTTTGGTCATAAGAGTATTGCTTCAACCAATCGATGATAGAGTATTTACCATCCATAAAGAAGCTTGCGTTATCAGAAGGAAAGTAAGAGTTACTTATCGTCACACCCCATTTTACTTCACCCGAGTCTGGCTGCATTTCTCCGTAAAGAATTTCAAATAGAGTCGTTACTGCTAAATCATTATCTGATAGCAAAGCAACCTTATCATTCTTATTTAAAGTAAATGAGATATTATCGAGAACTTTAACCCCATCGATTGATTTTGTGAGTCCATCAACCTTTAGAATATCTTTTCCAGCTTCTCTTTCTTGGACGAAGTCCACAAAAGGGTACTTTCTAGAAGACTGTGGTAGGTCATCTATTTCAAGTCTTTCAAGCTGTTGTTTTCTAGAAGTTGCTTGTTTTGATTTAGATGCATTGGCCGAGAACTTTTGAATAAACTCTTTAAGCTGCTTTGCTTTGTCTTCATTCTTTTTCTTATTGTCAGAGCGTAACTGCTGAGCAAGTTCACTTGATTTTCTCCAGAAGTCATAATTCCCAGAGTATGTATTAATTTTTCCAAAATCTAAGTCTGTAATATGTGTACAAACCTTATTTAGGAAATGTCTATCGTGAGATACAACAATGACAGTATTATCAAAATTATAAAGAAACTCCTCAAGCCACTTAATAGCTTGAATATCAAGATGGTTGGTAGGCTCGTCGAGGAGAAGTACATCAGGCTTGCCAAAAAGGGCTTGCGCTAGAAGAATCTTAACCTTTTGAGAACCGTTGAGATCAGACATCTTCTTTTGATGAAGGTCGTTAGGAACACCCATCCCACTTAACATAATACCTGCATCTGACTCAGCTTCCCAACCATTCATCTCTGCGAAGTCTGCTTCAAGTTGAGCAGATTTTATTCCATCTTCTTCAGTAAAGTCTTCTTTAGCATAAATTTCATCTTTTGCTTTCATGATTGCGTGAAGGTGGCTGTTGCCCATGATTACAGTATCAAGAGCTGTATAGTCGTCGAATGCATAATGGTCTTGATTAAGCACCGACAGTCTTTCTCCAGGAGTAAGTTCAACGTTTCCTGTATTTGGTTCGAGCGCTCCAGAAAGTATTTTTACAAAAGTAGATTTTCCAGCACCGTTAGCACCTATGAGCCCATAGCAGTTCCCTGGGGAAAAACGAATATTAACGTCATCAAATAGTTTTCTTCCACCGAAGCTTAGGCTTATATTATTTGCGCTGATCATTGAGTAATCCTTGAATTAAATTTAGGTGCAATCTATAGAATTTTTAATGAATTGTAAAAGGATTATGCACTGCCGTGAAAAAAATCTATCTCAGGAGGTGTGGGGCAGCAACAATTTGTGCCAGGTTGGAGTTCCAGATTAAAATTAACGTATCGATGTAAATAAGCTCGTTGTGACTTAAGTGGCCTTTGAATTGAGATTTCCAAGCACTTGGGTTTAGTGACTTCATTTGCTTTAATAACTGTTTTGAGAGCTCTCTAGATGGGATTCCAACATTTGTGAGTTGCTTATCATAGGATTTCAGGTACTCAATTGACTCGGAGATCGAATATCTAAAAGGTGAAAGTAATACGTCTTTAAGAATAGGCTCAAACTTCATTGTTTTTATATTAAAAAGCCATGCTTTATTGTCCATTTCGGACGCATGAAAGGAGCCAAAAAGTTTTTGGATGTAAAACCAGATTTGATACTTACGTTGATCAAGTTTCACTCCATTTTTTAAAAAATTAAAAAATATGAGATCATTTTTATCAGAGCCGACAGTTTTATAAAAAAGTGGGTTGTAAAGAGCGGGGTTGGGTTTAGAGAATGAATTGAGGTAACTATTACTATATAAAGTAGGGTGCTTGTTTGCCGACTTTCTAAACCCATAATGTGGTTTGAAAATAGAGCTTCCTCTTAAAAATCTAGATTCTAGGAACATCTGAGTGGTATCTTCTTTGAGAATATAGAGACCACACTCATTAGATATGCACAATTTAATGAACTCAAAGTAAGGAACAGTCAAACCAAAGCTTTTGGCGATTTCCAAAGCAAAGGCTTCTACAAAAAAACCTTTATCCGAAGCCTTGATTACATTAAAGCTATTCATTCTCTTGTAAAGTGAGTCCTTAAGAATAACATTGTACGATTTTGAATTGAAGTTCCAGTGCTTTGGTAATTCACCATTCGTTTTTATTCTTGCACGCATAACTTTCTTGTTTATTTCAATAAGTGCGGCTGATGATTGATTTGTGTAAGATATTAAATTAAATTTTCTATAGATTTTTTTCTTATAGTTTATAGCATTATAGTTTTTGAATTCTAAATTTATCCTAGTAATTGAAAATGAACTTGTCGAAATTGCTAAAAGTATTAAGAGAAGCATTTGGCTCCTTCAAAGAATTTACTGAAACTTACAGGTCTTTTGAGCATGAGATGTGCATAGAGAAGATCCATCCTTTCATCTCTGTTAGAGTACTTAAATTCAACAATAAAGACACTATCTGAAAACTTAACAGAGTGAGGGCTTATATGTTTAGTAAATTCTATATTAGAGTCAATGGTAACTCTAATATCCTTGTCATTAATCATTAACTGATAAGCTTCCCTTTTGTAACGAACCCAGACCGAAGGAATCAGAATCTCTTTGAAAAAATTCCTTAAGTCTTTTTGATTTATTATATTCATATATTGATCAGAGCTTAGGTCAATCTTCGTTTTTCTATTTTGAAGCCCTTTCTTTTCTTTTATTTCAAAGTGAGAGAAGTCTTCATTGTAGTGCCTAGCACGTAGTTTCGTTTTTAGATATTCCCCATCAAGTTTAGTGCGGTAGCTATCCCCATTTAATGTGTCATAATAAAGGGAATTGACCTGATAAATCTCTTCCTTATAAATTTCTCCAAAACTTGAAATCTTCGCCTTTATGAGTTGAATCTCAGATTGTGTACAAACAAATTTATCCTCAAACCTAAAGAGATTCATTTAGCGTTCCTGGTGATGAATAAAGCTTACTTGTGATTAACCTTAGAAGAGTTGTTTTATTTTTAGATAGTTTCTTATTCGAAGAAATAATTTCACTATCATCCTTTAGGGCAATAGCGATATTACAATTGGAGATTTGGTAGGAGTCTACTATAACTTTAGACATTTCTCCGACACTTAGCCCTTTGTCTTTGCAGTCATTAATTTTAATGTTTTTGAGTTTTAAATTTGAGTTATAGAAGTCAATAGCATCGCCACCAGTATTAAGAATTGTAATATTTGAGATAGAGCCTGTCGATCGATCAAAATCGATAGCATCACCGTGGGAATCAAAGATTGTCGTCTTTGAAATTATAATATTTGAATCTTTAACATGAATAGAATCACTGGCCATAGAACTTTTAATGATAATATTTGTAAGGCTTATAGAGCTTGAATTGTGAATACTTATTGAACCTGAAGTTGATCTTGAATCGTTGTTAAAGTCAGTCCCACCTTCAATAAGAAGACTTGATACTTTTACTTTCTCTTTTGTATTGATAAGTAAGCCGCCCCAGTTGTGACCAATCATTTTAACTGAGGCTTCACCTGCATCTGGAAACTGAGCTTTTCCATGAATAGATAAAGATGCACCTTCCTTAAACTTTAGAATAGAACCTTTTATAAAAGTTACGTTGCTGGTTTCTGTGAATACCCATGAATCTGAAATATTGTGGGTACCAGCGCTAAATGTATAGTCACCATTAATAATATTTTTCTTATCACTATCGAATAGCTCGTTTGAGTGAGAGTGCAGTATTTTACTTTTGTGAGTAGAAGATCCATTGATAGTAAATTCAATAATTGGTTTGCTCATTTGACATAACTTAGAGAGTTTAATCTTTTTATCGCTATACTCAAATGCTTTAGGTTTTAAATTAAATCGGTATTCACAACCACTATTTAAACTCAACTTCGTTATGTTAATTTCTTTGTCAGTATCAGCAATATAGCTTAGAACTAAGAACCTTTGCTTGTTTACAACTTGGAAGTAGCTTCTAACCAAAAGAGCTGGATAACTTGCTATAGTAGACTTCTTTTCGAGCTTACTCAATGAAGAGTCTAGGTTTTTTCCCCATTTAAGCAAAGCTAAAGAAGCTAGCAGTAAAATAAAAATAAACAAATACCTATGCATTTTTTGATAAGTTTATAGAAGTGATTCCTTCAATATTATCAAACTTAGAAATGACCTTCGAATGACTTATCTCGGGGGATAGAAAGTATGAGTAGCTTGCACTATTCTTATTAGATCTGATAGTACTCATCTTGTGATTTTTATCAATTGAGTTTAATACTTCCTCAATTAAAGACAAATCAGTATCACTTGTTTCTATCACAAGGTATAAATCTTCCTTGTTTTTGTTCCCTTTAACTAAGTTCAACCTTTCTAATATAATGATTGATATAGAGATAGCGAAACTTATAAAGAAGACTTCGTTGAATTTTCCGCTGCCGATTCCGATTCCAGCTAGTATGCACCAAAGTAGAAGTAGTAGTTCAAATGAGCTCTTAATGGCGGTTCGGAATCGGACGATCGATAGCGAACCAATTAGTCCAATGGATAGAGTTAATGATGAGCCTACAAAATAGATGATTCCCATGATAATCAAAGGAAGCAAAATTAATGTTTTATGAAAAAAAGGATCGGGCTGAATATTACTTTTCGAAACTTTCAAAGTTAAGAGAATTAGACATCCCAAAAAAAGAGCTGAGATTGTTTGAAAGAGAATCGGCTGAAGTGCTAGAAAGTTCATAATTCATGGTAAAATAAATGAATGATTACTGAAAGCGATATTTTAAAATTAAGTAACTACTTGAGCTCAAAGCCTGAAATTCAGTGTCAGATACTGTCCATCTATCGATATGGTAGCAATGACAATGTGCTCTCAGACACTGATCTTCTTTGTATCATAGAGCCTAATGTCCAAATTGATGATATAGAAGACTGCTTGAAAACTATTTTCCCAACTAAAAACCTAGATCTCTTTATTGCGGAAAAGCCAATTTTTAGATGTGAGCCACTCATATCTACAACAAACGAATTCTCAATAAGTGTTATTATTAACTTACTCCCTTCAGAACTTATTTATGGAGTGTCCTTACAAATTATGGAGCCAAGCCAAAAGTCTCTTGAAAACTATATGCTGTTTAGGCTTGTTAAAGACCTAGTTAAATACCAACAAATATCGATTCACAAAGACTTGTTGCGTAATAGGAAAATGGCTAAAATCTTACTATCAGTATATTTGAGCTCATATTGTATTGATATTTTAGAAAGGACAGGGGTCACCGACAAACAAACAATTCTAAAGAAGTATTCACCTCAGATGGGGTATCAAGTTAAATCACAAGACTTGGCCTTTCTTTATAAAAGACTAAGGTTTTATGGCCCTCCAGTGGACTCTAAAGCTTTTGATCTCTTTAACATGAAACTTTCCGAATTTATAAAAGTTACGACAAAGGTTGCGGATCAATGTCTAAAAACCTTGCCACTAATCATTGGCAGACTTCAAGATCATGACGTGCCAATAGAACTGGGTAATGAGCAAATAGAGCTACTAAGTAGTAGAAATCCCATTCATAAGGATGCTCATGAGCAGTTTTGGGATAACCACTTCTATTTATATCAATTATTTGATAAACTAGTAGCATCTAAAGAGTTACAAGACACTCTTCAGAAGAATAGATACTGGAGAGGTTAGGTAATGGAAAAGTATATTAAGCCTGAAATTCATGAAATTAATCCAGAGCTGGATATTGATGAAGCAATCTTTTTAGAGGAAAGTGCAATTGATATCTTAGAAGCGCACGCTTTTATGGTCAATGATACAATTACAGACACCTACTGATTAATACAAAACTCTCTTCTTTTTTAACTGTCCTATAATGCTCAGTAGTGATTTTACTTCAATCTCTGGGCAAGTGCTTATTAAGTCTTTCATTGAGAACGGATATCCACTGAATATAGTATCTGCAATCTCAGGTTTTATGCTAAAACTATATTGAGAGCTAAATGTCTTTATTTTTATTTTAGTTCCTTCCTTTTTGATTTTTTGTATATTTTCTAAGAAGAGACAAAATAAATTTTCATTAGTAAAAGGATTACTCTTAAATTTGTGTGGAAGTAGATCGAGCTTTGGTTTCAGAAAGAGGAATTCGTCTGATATGCCCCGAGAGAGTACTTTTATCGCTTGCTGTAGCTTATCGTCTTGATCTTTACTGGAAAATTTCTCATCCTTTCTTTTAATGTATAAATCTTCTTCACTAGCTAATAGGATCGACTTTATGTGGTCAGTAATATGCTCTGGTTGAACACCAACAGTGATGTGAGTTGAGGCTTGAGATATCGTCTGAACCTCATGATATAATCCCCTAGGAATGCACAATATATCTCCTTCTTTCAATGTGTAGTCAACACTATCAAATATCCACTGCTTCTCACCGTATAGTTGGAATATAAAGATTGGATACTCATCCTTGTGACGGCCAAGGCATTCGTTGCTATTTTGAGAGTGGTAGAGATTCATCGTCGTTTTAGATTGATAAAAGTGCGAAAACAGAGTTTTGATATATCTAAACTGAGGAATAATTTTGTCTACACTATTTATTCTTAGTGCAGTTGTTTTATTTGATGCTGACTCTAAGACTTCTTTTAAATGCATGCCGCTGTGAATTATTGTTTTGTTTGGGGTTATTTGTTGTATTAAGTCTATATCATAAAACTTGATTGACCCTGATAACCAAGACTTTCTTGTCGATTGGATAATCTGTACTAACTTTTGGTTTTGATTGTTTTCAGTTATAATGGTTGGTGTATTCCCTCCTGGTACCTTTATTGAGTGATCCAGTAGTGAATTTAAAGTTTTTGTCATACTAAAAATTAAGAGGTTTTAAAATGAAAGTCAAATTATTAGAAAATACAGACTATATACAGAAACTAAAAGAGGGGAGTTTTCTCTTAACAGAGAACAAAATTTTCAAGCTGGAAGGAAGCTCTAAAACAATTTTGGAAGTCATACAAGCACTAGGTTCTAAAGCTGAACTGAACTCTATCCACAAAGAGTTGAAGTTAAGGCTTGAAGGTTATGGAGATGACGAAAAAGATGATACGAGAGAGTTTATCGAGGTTCTAAGTCTTAATGGAATCGTCAGAATTGATTAGTTTACTTTTATTTTTCATCACAATTGATGCCTTTGCATCTTCATCTTTAATGATTTCGTCTCATCGTGGGCTAGTCGCTGAAGATCAAGTTGGAGAGAATCAATATAAGGCAATTAAAGAGGCTGTTGATTTGGGAGTTGACTATATTGAACTTGACCTTCAAGTTTCACGCGATGGTGTCGTATTTCTTTATCATGACTTCTTTTTTGAGTCAGTTGCAAATAAGATAGCTCAAATTAATAAACTCTCTTATCAAGAGATTAAGAAAAAAATACCTTTGGTAACGACTTTAGATGTTGTTATTAGAGATTTTCCAAGGCAAGCTCTGCACTTGAACCCCAAAAACTTTACGAAGGACCATGTTGAAAAACTGATAAACACTCTAAACTCAAGAGGGAGAAATCTCGATTCATCAATCTATTGGGGCAATCAAAAAGTTTTTAAAAGCTTAAAGCAACTGGGTCTAAACTACTTTATTTCGAACTATACTCAAGCGAAACAATGTCACCTTGTGGTAGAAAAAAATATTTTTATATTTCTGTTGGGAATTCTCCCATTAGAGTGCACGAGTTTTAAAGCGATATCATTTGTCGACTATGGTACAATCTTTGAGGCGAGCATCCGTAATAAGGTTCTTGTCGAGAATGGAATTGATCCATGGTTTCTGTATACTAGACGATATAAAGATAGGAACCTTAAGTGGGCCAGATCTTCGGGTTATAAAGGAATAATAACTTCAATAATAAAGAAGGAGCTACTGTGAAGAAAATTTTTTTCGTCACTCATCTAGCTTCAAATCAACTCACATGGGAAAGTACAAAACAAATTATTGATGCAGTAGTCGAGGAATCGATAAATCAGCACAGAATTAGTGTTATAGACTTCTCTGAAATAGCTCAACTGGAGAAACAAAGTGGTAAGATCTCTATTGTCCTCTACACTCCTGTTCTAAGGCAATATGTTGTTAAAAACTTAAAAAAGATTCTTTATTCTTGTGATGTTACTTACCATATTTCAATATTTGCAAACCTCCTAACTCAAACATATCACTGGGCACCGATACTATTTGAATTGAAAGGAGAGAAAGTGCAATTTATCTGTGCTTGTCAGTCAGCAAGGAAACAGGCACAAGTATTACTTGGCAAAGAAGTTGATGCTCAAGTCATTCCTTATCCTGTAAAGCAACACTTTTTCATGGGGAATAAGCTTACCAAGAGAAAAAATAATTTTTTATTTGCTGGTCGTTTGAATGGCTCTAAAGGCTTTCAGGCAACTGTGAGCTCGTTTCTTCAAGCGAGAAAGATAAACTCTAGTATTGTTTTACACATCTGCGGTGGGCTATCAACTAGTTCTGAGCTGATATGGGAAATGACAGATAATATATATGAATTGAAGAATTGGCTGGACCTAGTTTTAGAACAAAATAAAGATTGTATTCATTATTACCCTAAGATGGGAGAAGAAGATTTCTTGCAGTTACTTGATAAAGTTGAATGTCTAATTACCCCTAGTATGTACCATGATGAGGACTTTGGATTAACAGTGGCTCAAGCAGTCCTAAGAAACTGTGATGTAATTCTCACAAATTGGGGAGGGTATAGAGATCATATTCAAAACTTTGACTTAATACCTTTGGATGTCCAGAAAACAGATAGGGGGCCAACATTTAATACTCGAACCCTAAGAAATAAAATCTTAGCTTATAACTTCAGTGAAGAAAGAGTTTCTAAAAATAGCAAAGTTGGAAAAGATAAATTTAGCGCTGAAACTTTCTACACTAACTTAGAAAAAGTTGTGTCAGAGAGTTTGGAGGCCACTTTTGATTTGAAAGGTCTTTTTGTTGAGGTCCTCGCTCATCCTCTGGATAAAAAAAGAGATGAAAGTTTAAAATTATATCGAGATATATACGAGGAATACTAATGGAAATTGAATATTTTTGTTTTCACTTAAATAACTGTAAAAAAATTCTTCATCCAAAGACGAAACAATTTTTCTTTATAAATAATGATGGTTCTTCAATTCCTGTAGTATTTGTCTCATTAGTCCAAAAAAAATATGGACCAATATTTACGAAAAAAAATATAACTGAATTCGAGTCAAAGTTTCTGAACGGAGAGCCAAAGTTGCTTTCTTTATGTAAGAGAACTAATCCCTCACTGCCCATTAGTGTCGAGAATATCGCTGACTTGCATCGATCTCCAATAAATGGAGATGCCAGCTGTCATGTCCCACAACATGAGAGAAAAATTTGGTGTGAAAACTTACAACAAGGTGATTTCTTTGCATATAAAGTTGAAGACGATAGACGCGTGGAACTATTTGATAAAGTAGACAGGATAAAAGACTCTTTTTTGGTAACCAAAAGTATCTTTCTTATTCATAAAAGATTTGAACTCTCAATAAGTGAAACTCCATTGTCAGCGTTTTCGGCAGTAGATTTTCACTTCTTCCGTCAAGCGAAAGCAATAGAGTTGTTAGAGCCTTTAAAAGTAAATTCTCTATTTGATTTTGGATGTGGAGATGGCCAGTTTTTAAAAAAGTTAAATAATAAGGTTGAAGAGCTCTCTGGTTACGACCTCAGAAAATACTTTGTCGAGGGAGTTAAAGTCTACTCTGATGAAGAGTATAGATTGTTGAAAAATAAAAGTGTAGATTGTGTCACTTTAATTGAAGTTATAGAACACCTTGAGGAGAGTGATGTATCAGTGCTTATGGATGACTTATTAATTAAGTTCAAACCCACTTACTTGCTCATGTCTACTCCCGTTAAGGTGGAAGGTAAAAACTTTACTCATCCGGATCATAAATTCGAATGGAGCACTGATGAATTTGAACAGTTTTGCATAAATAAAATTAAAGGATACAAAATTATTGAGTTTGAAACTATTACAAACCCAGTAAGTGAGAGACAGACACAGCTTATCTTAATGAGTCGATTCTAGATTACTCTTTTTTATTCGCTGGCTTAGAAGTGATTTCAACATAGAAAGTATCAACTTCCTTTTTCTGGTATTCATCAACTTTCTTATTAAGATCAGAAATTTTGATATCATACGTAGTTTGATCATCTAGTCCAACCTTACAGTCAAAATGCCAAACATTGAAAGATTCGGGAAGTTTTTTCTTGCGCTCACGAGTGATGTACTTTTTTAATTCGTGTTTAATTTTGTCTGCAACTCGTTCTGGTTTTTTTGTCTCAGATACGAAGCTAAATGTTTTGCGCATAGTGTTGGCTTCCTGTTGTCGGTTTACAATTTGTATAGCACTAATGCAGTACAACGCGCAAGCTATATCAATCTTATTGAGATAGGCTATAATGACATTTGATAATTATATAAAGGAGAACTTAATGAAGTTTATTTTACTAAGCATGCTTGTTTTAGCTGGATGTGCAACCAAAGAAGATAGGAAGCTAGTTGTTGAGTCAAAGAAGATAGAGCCTATAAGCTATGAACAAAAAAAGGTCAGAATAAGAAAGGTGTTAGATAATCACCCCGAGTTGAACAAATCGAAGAAAGAAAATGTTGAGAAACTTTTAATTGGTGCAATCGAGAGAAACGAAAAACTTAGAATCAGAGAGTCTCAACTCATTCAACAGGTTGCAAGATATACACTCGTTGAAAGTGGGACCTTTACGCAGATTAAAAAACTGAAGCTAGAGCTTAAAAAAGTTTACGACAAAAAATACGTCAACATATCAGAAACAATTGAAAAGTTAAAAGCCATTGTTGGGATAAATATTGTTAATAGAAGTCTTATGGACGACTTTCAAGTAGATCATATTTTAGAATTTAGATAAAAAAAGCTCCTCTTTAAGAGGAGCTTTTTTATTATTATAATTGTATGAAAAACTATTTCTTTGGAACTACTCCGTCCCATTCTGATCTCAGAGCGTCTTTGTAGCCTAGATTAAGAGAGCTATCAGTGTACTCAACAGTGTACCTTTTACGATTAACAAACTTCTTAAGTTGGTATGGTTGCCAAAATTTCTGTGAAGAAAATATAAAATAACAATCAACTTCATCCTGGTTGTTTCTGTAGTCTCTGTAGTCTTTGATTACGGTACATTCGGCTTTACTCTCTATGAATATGTCTTTCCAGTTGGTCACGTTAAAGGGAACCATTGTGAAGCCCCTATCGAGTATGTATCTTCCGTTTGCATCATTCACTTGAGCAAATGGTGCTACGTGAAACCACCATTTGTAGTTGTATGCTCTGATATATTTTTTAGTGAAAAATATCCAGATTTTTCCAAGGTTAACGTTATGGAGAGTACTCGCCTCGTAGTTCCACATGTATGCTCTGTTGTAGCATTGAGAATCGTCATGAGTTTTTCCGTTAAAAGTATCCATTAGCTTTTGGGCAGTATCATATGTTGAGAGTAAAGTTAAGTTTGCTCCTTCCATAGGATCTCTGTCAGGGCGATCTTCTTCTAATGAGTCATCAAACTCTTTTGTTTCAAGCAAGTATCTATTCTTAAAAAGTATTTTATAAAGAGGTGTTAGGTCATTTTTAGAAGTAATTTCTTTCACAATATTGTTTGCTTCATTTTCAAAAGTATATTCGATCGTAATTTGTTTTTTTTGTGCGAGTTCAGCCTGTTTTAAAAGGTCGGGTCTGTTGGCGTCAAAATGAATTATTTTTCCGTTGTCGAGGAATAGACTAACGTGACTATCAATAAAGCTTCCCTCTTTATGAATTTCAACTATTCTTTCTTGAGAGAAAGATAATGTACTAATAACAACACATAAAATAAAAATCATAGTTTTCATAAGCCTCATTGGTTCTGTATTTTAAGAATGTTTATCAACTTAAATTCTAAAGATAAAGGCGAGAAATCGAAATTTCACAATAACTACAAGATAAATATTTTCAATAGCACGATATTGTGTAAGCTTTTGAAATCCTTACAGAACAAGGCGAGAGAGGTATGTCATTTTTATAGAGTCAAATTTTGATTGCTAGTCCTAATTGGTTTTGGCTTATTTGAGATTAATTGTCTTTAACAAGACCGCCTACTTACGCTTCCTCCTAAATGGTTTGGGGGGCTTATGCGCACTGCTGTATATCCTTGATGCTCCAATTCGTGTAGGTATAAAACTTTTAATGGTGATGAAAGTATTTATGCCCAAAGGTAGAGCTTCTTAAGTATTCAGTCGATGCGTTCTTAATTCTTAAAGTGTCGAGTGTAATAAACTATTAAATCATTCAAGCTTCAAGTCTAGTTGTTTGGACTTTTTCACTATACCTCTAAATAACCTTCCGAGAAGATCAGTTCCTGTGATGATCTTTTTATGCTTATCATTCCACAAAAGTACAATGTCATTTTGAATAATATCATCTTCAATCTCAACAGATTCAACTTTGAATTTGGTGGCGATCTCTGAGAGATTTGCATCTGAGTCAACAAATACATATGGCCTGTGGCAATGTTGATAAGCTGAAATGAGAGTTTTAGAATAGTAGGCCTTAATATATGAATCTGTATTTAGTGCAAGTTTTGGCAGATTATCTGTTCCAACAAAGATAACCCATTTTACTGGACACTCAATTAGCTTTTGAAAAAAAACATCAAACTCAGCAGAGCCTAAATCTGGAAAATCAGGAAGATCCAGGTTTATAGGTAGATTTAAAATACTTTTTGAATGAATGTTTTCTCCCTCTGTATGGATTGGAAGGTCATCCATTTTTAAAAAGTTTAATGCACCAATTCCTTCAAACTTTTCAATTTCTGAATCAGTAGATTGAATATGTTTTTCAAGAAGCACTTTTAGAGTTTCTTCTGAGAAGTAATGCAAACCTTCTTTTCCGAGCCATATATCTAGCATTATAGCTGAAGGCTTTGCTAGGGGATATAGAACGAATTGAAATCCTCTGACAAGAGGAGTGAGTTTACTACCTATGAACAAAGCATTTCTCGAAAACCAAGCTTGAGGAATTATTTCGCCGAAAAAAGTAATAATAAATGTTGTAAAAAGAAACGCATGAAGCCCAGTCATTACTGACTCTGTAAGAAGAGCAAGTAGTGTATTTACCGAAACATTACCCCAAAGAAGTGTCGCGAGTAAAAAGTTTGAGTCCTCTCTGAGTTTTAATACTTTCTTCGCACTGTGATTGCCAGAGTCCGCCTCACTTTCAAGCCTAAGTCTTCCAAGGCCAAAAAGACTTAAGGTAAGTCCTGAAAATGCACCGGAGAAAATAACACATAATGCGATTGAGATCCAAGTTAAGTAAACTGGCATAAATAAATCCTTAATGATTAATACATGAACTTATTCTAGTTTATACAGGATGCAGCTGAAATAGCTATAAATTTGTGTCACTATTTCAGTAGCTTAGAGCTCAATCTTTTGTAAACATTTCAGCCTCTTCCATCAACTTAGAAGCAAATTAAAAAATATGATACTTAAAAATAAAAGGATTTCTCTATGACATATATACTATTAATTTTAACTGCTTTATCGTGCCTGTCTTCATATTCTGTAAGTGCTGCAGAAACCCATATTTCTTGTATTGATAAAAACAATAATGAGGAGATCTTTATTAAATTTGAGGAGTCACTTTCTAGTGCTTTTGATTACTGTTACTCTGACAGTAAAAGAGGAGTTACACCCGAAGATAATTACATTTATGAAAATTACGAAATGGACGGTAACGCGCTTTGGATGCTTGTAGCTAAATATCCTTCGGAGATTGCAGTAGATATCTTTGACTATGTAGGTATTATGAATCAACCAGTCGGATCAAGTCTTTTTATAGAAATAGATTCAGAAGCTAAATTGAAAGTTAAATGTCATGTCATATCTAGAAGTGCTGCTCGTATATCTAGTCCTTGCTTAAATTAATTTCTAGCAGATATGAATATAAAAGTTTCACTCGTTATTCCTTTTTATAATTCTATCTCATCCATTGATGACTGTTTGAGTGCGGCTTTTAATCAAACGGTAAACTTCTTTGAAATAATTGTCGTAGATAATAATTCATTTGATCATTGCTCAGAAGTATTAAGAAAGTACTCATCAATCAAGATTCTATCATGTGAAAAGCAAGGTGCTGCTTCGGCAAGAAATTGCGGCTGGAGAGAAGCCTCAAGTGATTACATCGCTTTTGTAGATGCAGACACAGTGATATCGAGAGATTGGAATGAACAGATGATCAAACACCTAGAAAATTCTCACATTCTAGCGGCTCAATCTCGTATCTTACCAATTGAATCTGAAGCGAGTAGCAAATACTTATTTAAATATAGATACGCGAAAAAAGAACAAGCTACGAGAGGAACTTTTATTGAATTAAATATTGAGGATAAAACCATTGCTATCAATACAGCAGCTTGTGTCTACAAAAGGTCTGTACTCATGAAAACCTTAGGCTTTGAGGAGCGTCTTTTGAGATTAGAAGATACAGACTTAGCACTAAAAGCCTCAAGTGTTGGATTGGTTAGTGCTTGTTTATCAGCAACAGCTTCTGTTCGGTTTGATGGAAATACATTTAACTATCTCAAACGAAGCTTCAACGATGGAGTTGCCCAAAATGTTTTTAATCAGTTGTGGGGTGTTGATAAAATAAATCACTCTTTCTTTTCTAAAACGAAAGGTTTTTATTTATTTGAATTTTTGAATAATATTTTATTCTTTATAGGTTTTAATTATGGTCAACTTTTTGGCCAATCTTACAGTCAAGACTCGTTGAATTTAACACGATTGATAAGAAGAACTAAATCTTAGCTTATCAATTCGAATCCGCTATATTCCTAGTGAGATGGATATCCGAGTCCTTATCGAGATGACTTTCTAGTATATTTTTAAAACTTATATCTTTACCCGATAATTTAAGATCAATGAACTGCAAGACGGCAGGTGTTAGTTGATATGCATGCTTATCAAAACCTGTGAGTAGAAAATCCGTTTGTTTCGAATAGAGGTTTCTCTCTTTAACAAAATCATCTCCAAAATAGCTTATAGATGAACAAGAGAAAACTGCAATAAATTGATTTTGAGGCGATTTCTTTAAGTTCTTTAGTTGCGTGTTTTTATAAATGTTTGGAACCGTGAATGCTTTACCCATACCAGCATGTCCACTATAGAAAATGAAGTCAGAATTATTCAAAGCATCAGCAAGAAAATTCCAATGTTTTGTACCATTTTGATAGTCTACTGTTGCTCCAATAAATATCTCCATAGAATATTTCTTTGATGAATTAAGCAGTTTTCCAGAACCTTTGATTATCGTGTAATCCTCGAAAGTTCTGGCACTCCATTTCGAATCAGATGAAATCTTGTTCATAAGACCAATCATCGTGTATGTTGATCTAACCCCAATATCTTGTTTGATAAAGTCCACAGGCTTTACATCTTTTAGTTTGTTAACAAAAGGCACAAGTTTTTTTGCCTCGTTAGTTAGCTCTAGAGGTGAGTCATCAGATACGAATCCACTTATTAAAGATACTTTTAAGACTTCAGTGTCTCTTAGGTATTCGTAAGATACTATTTTCTTTTTAGCTTTAATTGGAAGGAAGTTTGATTTAACGATTTCTAAGTGATTATCTTTATTTAATAGCTCCTTACAGTCGAAACGACTCTCTTTTGCTAGTGGTTTCCAAACATTCCAATACATGTTGGGATACTTAAGTTCAGCCATTAATTTGTTGGAACATGGATTTGTAATAGTTTTATGAGCCTCATCTTGGATGATTAATACCCTTGAGTTTTTTGGAACATACCAAAATGCTAGATACGGATCTTTTGGAAGAATAATAGTGAGTTTCTCGTTACTTTCACTTTTGGCGCATTTAGTGACCTTTACTCTTGCTTTATAGCTAACCCTTAATGCCTCTTGGTTTTTCTTTAAATGTTTCCCTAATATAAAATTGGGATAGAGACTATTATCAACCTCGATTTTGTCGACAATAAAATCGCTTGGATAGGATACTTTTTCAATGTTTAGAATCGAAAAAGTTTTCTCCTTGTGAGGAACAAACTTATAGCTTTTATCTTCTAGATGATCTAGATAGCCATCAATGAACTTCAATTGTTTTTCAACTAGTTTTTTAGGCATCACATCTAAGTTATAAAACTTAACGAATTCTTCGTGAGCATAGACTTCACTTTCAAAGTCTAAGAAGCCAGTTTGTGGATTATCACAATTCGCTGATAGCGGAAAATATTCAATTTCTTTTGAGCTTGTATATCTGGACTCATCAAACGAAGAACTGAGAGTTGTAATATTCGGTTTTGTTGCATATTTGTAACCTAAAGCTGTAAAACCGATGATGGAAAATAATAATGTTAGTTTATACAAATATGCCTTTGAAATAGACTTAGTAAACTGCAGGTGGGTAATAACAACAGTCTGCTAAAGCTCCACAAGCAGCGTTGAGGCTTGCATCCCCAGAGTTTATACACATCACTGGTCCACTAGTATTAGGTTCACATGTCCAGCCAGTACCTTGACTGGTACAAGCATTTGCTTGGAGGCTGCTGCTGAGTGAAGTTGCCATAAAAACTATAGATATAGATAAAAGTAGTGTTGGAAAGATTTTTTTTAACATCATGTCATCCTGTATTTTAGATTTTGTTTAAAAGATATTTCATCAGCATAAACTTGTAGCATTTCTTCTTTTTTAGTAAAAACTTCGAACTTTGAATTGTTAAGATCTCCACATTCTGGAAAAGCATTTTTAAGGCTTTGAAGGTCTTGTTCGTTTACGCTTTTCTCTAACAGAACTTTGCCAAGAGTGATTCCAAGCTCATTAGTAACTATATAAATTGTATTGCTACTAGCGCATAGGATATAAACTGTTGACGTGTTCTCTATTGAGAATATCCAGTCAGTATTGCTATTTAAAACATCTTTGAAATTCATACATAAATAGTAGCATTGATAGCTTTAAAGACCAAGATCACTTTAAATAATGGTCTGTAGTTACTAAGATGCTAATATTATTTCAGTAACTTACGTTTATGAGCGATTTTTTGAACTAATAAGGAGGTGCACACAAATGTTGCTAATTGTAAGATTAGATTTATTCAAGATATCGATATCATTTATTCTTGATACTGCTCATAGCATATTCAGATAAAGCCGTAATAGTTAAACTTGGATTAACACCAAGGTTGCAAGGAATCATTGAACCATCACAAATATACATGTTTGGGTAATTATGAACCTTGAAGTTTTCATCCACAACTGAGTCTTTGTCTGACAGTCCTAGTGGAGCTCCTCCTAGAATATGTGCTGTCGCTGGAATATTAAATGCAACCTCTGGAACTATACTTTGTGCGTATCCACCTGTTTTCTTTGCAAATCTATTCATAACATCAGCTCCAGCTTCAATATAAGATGGAATCTTTTCTCCTTTGGCATCAAGACTTATTCGAGAGAATGGAAAGCGTTTATATACCATACGCATAGAACTATCCAGAGACTGCATCACTAAAAAGATAACTGAGTTTTCTGCCCACTTAGAGCTAAATATAATTTTTGAATACCTAACAGGACTTTTAAGTACATTGAACATAATCATGAGAACTCTTATTGGACCAAATCCAGGTCCAACAGCAGGAGCTGCTAGAAACTTCATAGCATCAGAGCCTGTTGGGTACTTAACAATCTCTACGTGAGTTTCATCATCTGGATTCATAACAGAGCTTATTGCGATACCGTGGTTCATTTTTTCATTCGTCGTAACACCACAGAGCATCTCTGAATTTGTTCGAATGTTATGGCCTAGCGTATTTGAAATTAAAGGAAGAGTTTTATATTTGTATTTTTGCTTAAGCAGTAGATCCATTGTTCCAAGAACACCTCCGGAGAGAACAATCCCTTTTGATTTAAAGACTTTTTTCTTTTTAAAGATGCTGGTGCTCGATTTAGTATGGATATAGTATTGGTTGTCTTTATACTCAATTTTATCTACTAAAGTCTCAGCTTCAACCTTTGCTCCATTTTTTCTAGCAAAGTATAAGTAATTCTTAACAAGAGTGTTCTTAGCATTATAGCGACAACCCACCATACATCCAGCACAAGCAACACATCCAGATCTAAGAGGACCCTCTCCGTTGAAGTAGGGATCGACTTCTTTTTCTGGATCACCAAAATATACCCCAACATCGACATTAGAATATTCACTTTCTCGACCCAGATCTTTTGCAATCTCTTTAAGAAGATTGTCTTCTTTATTAGTTAAAGGATTTTTAGTAACACCGAGCATCTTCTTTGCTGTATCATAAAATGGAGTGAGCTCAGCCTTCCAGTCTTTTATATTACTCCATACTTTATTTTCAAAAAATGAATTAGATGGAGTCATAAGAGTATTTCCATACACAAGACTTCCTCCTCCAACTCCAACTCCACTTAAAATAAAAACTTTTCTAAATAACGTAAATTTCTGAATGCCAAAAAATCTAAGCAACGGAAGCCATAAATATTTTTTTAAATCCCAGTTTGTTTTTGGAAAATCTTGATCTTGAAACTCTTTACCTTTTTCAAGAACGAGAACACGATATCCTTTCTCTGTAAGTCTATGAGCGCTTACAGATCCACCAAAGCCAGATCCTATTATAATGTAGTCATAATCTTCTTCCATGACTCAATCTTACCAAAAATACCTAGAGACTCAATAGTGTAAATACTTAAATGCTTCTGTAGAATTTATGAAAAAGCCTTCACACTGAGTAGATCAATCAGCTTATGTAGATGTTGATAACTGAAAGCTGCTAAACGTATATACAACTCTACTGCACTCTTTTCTATGTACCTTCAGCAGTAAAACTGTGAGATAGTTTTAGTTAATAGGAGGATTTATGAAAAAAATAACTTTATTACTTTTAATTTGTTTGTTTTTAATTCCAGTAGCAAGAGCTAATGTTGGGATACATACTGGCTTTGGTGTTCCTTACGTGACCCAATTCGGTATTAACTACTCTGTGGGTAGCCAGTGGACCTTTAATGCTCAGTACAATAATCTCGACTTGTCTGTTGGCGATGCTGAGGCTGAATTGAAAATGCCCGAGTTTGGAGTTCAGTGGCATCCATTTATTGGAGCCTTTTATATTGGATTAGGGATGGGACAGCAGTCTTTAAAGGTATCTGCTTCAGATTCTCAGACTGGAGAGAAAGCTGAAGTCGATGTGAGCTCTGTCACAACAATTACTAAGCTTGGTTGGATGTGGGGCAAAGCAGATGGTGGTTTTTGGTTTGGAATGGATCTAGCGTATATTATTCCAAGTGGCTCAAGTGTAGATGTTAAGGCTTCGGCTGGATTGCCAACAACAAGCCAAGAGTATCAAGATGTAAAAGATGCTGGCGAAAGATTTGGTGAAACAGCTTATTTGAATATTACATTCGCACGTTTTGGTTACTTATTCTAAATTGAAAATTAGTTACATTTATTAATCACCAACAAGGCCGGCTCCTAAGCTGGCCTTGTTAATAATATTATGGTGATATCACCTCAAGTTATTTCAAAAGATATACTCTGAGGAACTATGATGACGAAATCTAAATCCTTTACTACTGTTATAATGCTTTTAACATTATTGGTAAGAGCTGATAGTCAGAAATCTGCTGTAAAGTTACTTGATTTTCTGTTCAAAGAAAATCTTAATACAGACTCTATTATTATTTATAAAAATAAAGAAAAGATATTGGAGAGATATGACCGATCCTACGATCATAATAAAAAGCATATTATGTGGTCTGTATCAAAAAGCTTCACAAGTGCAATTGTAGGTGTTGCTATTGGTGAAAAGAAACTTAGACTCGATCAATCTATTTGTGATTTTTATCAAAAACTATCAGCTGATAAATGTAATATCACAATCCTTGATCTTCTTCACTACAAAGCAGGTTTTAGTTGGGTTGAGCAATACGAACCTTTAAAGATATCAGACTTGTCCAAGGTGACCGATGGTGACGTTTTACAAATGATTTATGGAGAAGGCCATGGAGATATGGCAAATTATGTTCTTAATAAAGCTCTTGTATATAAGCCTGGTACTACATTGCAATACAATACAGGAACGCCAAATATTTTAATGGATATATTAAAAAGAGTTTATAAGAAAAAATACGATGATCTAGTTGAAGGCTTTTTAAATAAACTCGGTGTCGATAGTTATGTATGGAGCAAAGATAGATCCGGAACATATGTAGGGGGATCACATCTCTTTGCGACTCCATCTTTGATGCTCGAGTTTGGAAAGCTTTATCTAAATAAAGGAATAGTGAACAATAAAAAGATTTTATCAAGCAATTGGATTAATTTTAGTACTCAGCAGGTTAGAGTAAAAAAGATTATTGATCATCAAGATATACCTGGGATTGATATTGTTGAATCAATAGGTGCTATGTGGTGGTTAAATACTGAGCTTGATGGAAAAGTACCCTGGCCAGATGCTCCTAAAGACACATTTATAGCTTGGGGACATTGGGGGCAATTTATTATTATAATACCTTCTCTGAAAATGGTTATTGTTAGAACAGGAGAAGATAAAACAGAAGGTTTTGATATCAATCAATTTATTAAACTGAGTATCAAATATACCGAGGGAAAATAGTTTGAAATATTTATTACCATCAATCGTAATTTTTTTACTCTCTGTTAATTGTATTGCCTCTGAAAAAAGAGGAGCGATAAAGCTTGCAACCAATAGTTTTGCTTTGGAGTACTGCAACTGTCTTTATGTTATGGAGATGGGAGTTAAATATTGCAAAGATTACATCTTTAACGAAGCACCACTTCCTCACTTTTTCTTTGGAGTAAAAGAGAATATAAAGAATGAGAAAAAGGTTCTGATCTCAAGTCGATTGACTCTTAATTTTATTAGTAGCTCTGCCAAATATATTAAAGCTAAAGGTGGATGTTTCATTATAAATTATTAATTTTCTTAGCGACGTAAGTGGCTACACTATTATAAATTAGTTAGAACTATCAGACATAAAAAAGCCTCTCCGAAGAAAGGCTCTTTTAATATAATTTGGTACTCCCAAGGGGGGATGAACCATGCTTTTTAAAAGCTCAACAATACTAATAATTTACGAACGATTTCAATGAGTTAGTTCTTCTTACCTTTTCATTATTTCTCATCAAGTTTCATTATATGTCATGCCCTAACCAGAGCAAGACCAGAGCACTCGCCGTATTAAGGTTAAACCCAAATTGGGAGTAACCTAGAGCATTTACAGTATCATTGACTTGGTGTACCGAATGTGGTACACTGTCTGAGGGAGAGAAAATGAAAGAAGTAGAGTGGTATGTAAATACCTTAAAAGAAGTTCAAGGCTTTCCCGTAGAGATCAAGAAGGAGATTGGATATCTTATCCATAAGCTCCAATTAGGTGATCTCTTAAATATGCCTCATTCTAGATCTATGTCATCAGTAGCTACTGGATGTCATGAATTGAGAGTAAAGGGTAGTGATGGTATTTACAGAGTCTTCTATATTTTAAAGGTGAAGAATAAAGTAATTGTTTTTCATGTCTTTAAAAAGAAGTCTCAACAGACACCTAAAAAAGAGATCGATGCAGCTAAGAAAAACCTTAAGGAGATGTTAGATGACAACTAAGAAGAAAGTAATAAACAAAACCTCAGCTGACCTAGCAGAGTCCTTAGGCCTTAACTCCTCAGTCGCTGTTGAGTGGGAAGTCAGATCTAGTGTAACAAAAAAAATAATTGAATCTGCTACTAAAAGCGAGATTACTGTTACGGATTTAGCGAAGCTTGCTAGTACTTCAAGATCTAGAGTAACTAAGATTTTAAAAGATGATACATATGGAATCTCTTTAGATGTATTATTTAGAGTTTTAGGTGCTGTCGGACAGAACGTAAAATTAAGCTTTAAAAAAGCTTCTTAGCTTCTATTAAAAAGAGGTTACTATGAAATCAACTAAGTACAATAATTCCAAAGATCTTGCTAAAGACTTAGGACCTGACCCTCAGGTTGGAGAAATCGCTGAACTTAAAGCAAAATTAACTAAAGAGATACAAAAAGTAATCACAAAGAAAGATCTTACTCATCAAGAGGTGTCTGACTTATCTGGAGATCTTAGATCTGCAATTACTGGGGTCTTTAGCGGTAGTTTGCAAAAGGTAACTGTTGATAGACTCATGAGAGTTCTAGCTTCTTTAGGCAAGAGCTTTTCTCTAAAAATTAAAGACGCAGCTTAAGAATGACAACGATGAATAAATCAATTTACAAAATCTGGCTGAGTTAACGTGGTACTTTAGCTCTAGATATTCAATCGATCTCTATGCTAGTGAATTCATAAAGACGACCTAATAGTATTTTTATTAAAACATAATGAAAAATATTCTTCCGGCTAATTTCTTTAAAGACTTATAACGTTATTTTCTATAAGTCTCTCTAAACTTTAATTTAACAGAGAAATATGACTATTAGTAATATCAATTTATGTAATTTAAACTTAATCTCTAAGCAATACTTCGATGGTTATCTTTTTCTATTTAAATCGATTTTTAAAATGCTATTTAGAATTTCAAACCCTAGTGATCTAGAACTAGAAAATATGCTGTTGCTGAAAGAGAATCAGATATTAAAAAGAAAGTTAAAGAAACCAAAACTTGGAATGATAGACAGATACTTCTATGTTAGTTTATTAGAATTCTCTAGGAAAACGATAGATAAAGCAATCATCATCAAACCTGAAACGATTCTCAAATGGCACAGAAAACTTAAAACTAAAAAGTGGACTTATAATTTAGTCAGAGCTGGAAGACCGCCAGTATTGAATGAAGTTAAGAAACTAATTATTGAAATGAGAATTTCCAATAAGCGTTGGGGATACAGGCGTATTCATGGTGAATTGAAAAAACTTGGAATCAAGGTTTCAAAAACATCAGTGGCAAATGTACTTAAAGATCATGGATTTCACCCACCAGAGCCTAAAGATAACTATCTAACATGGTCTCAATTCATTAAGTCTCAAGGTAAAAGAGTTTGGGCATGTGATTTCTTTACTGTTGAGACCATCACAATGAAGCATCTATACGTTTTTTTCATGATTGATATTAACACTCGGGAAGTGACAGGCTTTAGAGTTTGTCGAAGCTTGAAAACGGATTGGTTTAAAAATTACCTAAGGTCATTCTTTACCTTTAGAGATGTTTGTCCTGATGTTTTAATCGCTGATAGAGATAGTATTTATGGAAAGTGGATGAAGCCGTTTCTTAAAGATTACTTTGGAATCAAGATGATTCAAACACCACCTCAAAGACCTGTATGTAATGCTTATGCAGAAAGAATGGTTAAGACATTTAAGACTGAAGTCACCGATAACTTAATCATATATAACGCCAAAGATTTAGAAAATGTACTAACTGAGTACATTCAGCACTATAATAGTAAGCGTCCTCATTACTCTTTAGATTTCAATGCTCCAAAAGAAGATTTCAGTAAGAATAAAGAGCCAAAACAGTATAAATTCAAGACAAAAAATGTGCTCGATGGTTTAATTAAAGAATATGAAGTTGTTAATTAGCGATTTGGATGAGTTTATGGACGTTACAGGTTAATGACGTTTGTGATTTTTTGGCAGACCTTGAGAGTAAAGTTGTTTCATAGACCAGAGCAAAGACTGTTTTCAAACCAGAGCAAGACAAAATCCTTCTATTAAAAGTAGGGGGTAACCAGAGCAGACCAGAGCAAAAAAATTAAGCAATAAAAAGCCCCTGAAAAATCAGGGGCTTATATAAATTTGGTACTCCCAAGGGGATTCGAACCCCTGTTGCCGCCGTGAAAAGGCGGTGTCCTAGGCCAGGCTAGACGATGGGAGCATAACTATAAAAACAAGTAGCGCAATTTAAGAATGGTGATCTCTCTGTGACTCGAACACAGGACCCTCTCCTTAAAAGGGAGATGCTCTAACCAACTGAGCTAAGAGACCGGTTTCTTAAAATCGTGAGATCAAATGTAAACATTCTAAGTATTTCTGTCAACGAATAAATGAGAATATAATGATTTTTTTCTCATTAAATATAATCACTTGTCACATATCTTGTACTTATTCAATTTGGTGAGTCAATTCTAACAGCTTAAATCTCAGTACAACAATTGAATTTATCAATCGAAGTGAAGACTCAATAACTCTGATAGTGGCTATAGACTAGGAAGTAAGAAGTTTGAACTGGTGATCTAGTATTCAAGTTATCATAAATACTGACAAAATCAGATGACTAGCTCAATAGATCATATTGAGTTCATACAAACGAATAAATTATTGAATTAAAGTGTCGTAGATTATTTGATCCAACCAATACAAGGTGCTGGTAAAATTATTGTCTCACCATTTGGATCTAACATATCTTTTTGTTCAGTATCACCTTGTGTATAACTATAAAATCTACGATTTTGATATCCAAGTGCATACCTTAATATATTCTCCATTCTAACGGCCCTATACTCGGCTACAGGTTGAAATTCGTGCTCATCAGACTTTACGAACCTTCTATCGAGTAAACCTCTCATACCGTCGTATGCGTGCATCATTTCGTGGACAAGAATAATATCTGTGTCGATCTTTCTTTCTACCCAATCAGCTTCCATAAATTTAGCATCTGTATTTGGATTCCAAAGAATCTGTCCACCGAAGCCAATTTTCTCAAATGGAAGTTTTAAGACCATAGGTTTTCTATCATCGAGATTCATAATCATCGTAACCTCGTTCATGTGCCAGTTTGGTCGCTCATGGTTATGATTGGCGCTGTATCTGTTTCCACCTTTTTTAATATAAAAAGGGAAAGGGGATTGTTGTAATTCAAAAATTAACTCTTTAGCTTCTGGAACAGTTTCAAAACGTATTAGTGTTCTAAGAGCATTTATTACAAATTTATCTTTTGGATAGATTCGATTTGAGTTTATATCGTAAAGAGCGCCATCTCTATAAGTGAAGGTTTCAGTTTTAGACATAACCTTCAATGAATCAAGTTTTAAGTTTGCAATTGTTGTTCTGGTAAATAAAGAAGTTCTATCAAAGTTTCCACAACCAAACTTGCTGATTAGCTTTTTAGATAACCCAGACTCAGTGATAATTTCATCGATAGTTCTTTGAGGAGTGTTTGAGAAATTCAAGAGTTCGTAAGCTGAAATCTCAAATGAGATGATACATAATAATATAATAATTTTTTTCATGAACTGAGTATGACCAAAGCTTTGGCCATACTCAACTAACTTAGTCTGACATTTTTGTAAGCTATTGAAAGTACTGCTTTCTAAAGTGAATTTGAGTTCTATCTGGACCAAAAGCCAAAATTCCAACCTTTATCCCCAAAGCTTCTTCAATGAGTTCTATATATTCTTGAAGCTCTGTTGAATAAACATTCTCTTTATCAAACTTATCATTGAACGGTTTTAAAGTTTTATAAAGAGGAGTTGCTTTCTCTAGGTCCAGACCTGGATAAGCACAATCATATTCTTTTCCGTCTATCTCATAAGCATAACAAATCTTTAATTCCTCTAGCCCACTGAGAATATCTACTTTTGTTAAAGCGATTGACGTTAGGGAGCTTGCTTTAACTGAGTATTTAAGAATTGGAAGGTCCAACCAGCCACATCTTCTTCTTCTGCCAGTTGTCGCTCCGAACTCTTGACCAATTTCTTGAATCTTATCCCCAATAGCATCATGAAGTTCTGTAGGCATGGGGCCTTCCCCAACTCTGGTAGTGTAGGCTTTAACAATTCCAAGTTTCTCCTCAACAATTCCTGATGAAACTCCCGCGCCTGTAAAGATTCCAGCGGCACCAGTAGATGAAGAAGTAACGTATGGGTATGAACCGTAATCTATATCTAGTAAAACTCCCTGAGCTCCCTCGAAAAGAACATTCTTCTTAGAACTAAGGGCCTCATCGATATAGCTAAAGGTATCAATTACGAAATCCCTAAGCTCTACTCCGTATTTAAAAAGTCTTTCAACTTCGCTCTCGATGGATGGAACTTCAGTCTTATAGTAATTTTGAAATAAAAACATTTTCTCTTCAAGAGCTATTGATAGTTTGTCATGAAGATTTTTTTTATCAAATAAGTCTTTGACCTTGATCGCACGTCTTGCAACTTTATCTTCATATGCTGGTCCAATTCCTTTTCCGGTTGTTCCAATTTTCTTAAGCCCTTTACCTTCTCTGATAGCGTCTAGGATTTTATGATAGCTTGTAATAACTGTGGCATTTAATGAAATCTTTAATCTTTCAGGAGTAACAGCGATGTGTTCTCTAACTAGTTTGAGCTCTTCCATAAAAGCTTCAGGTTCAAATACAACTCCATGAGCTACAACTGAGACACAGTTTTGATGAAGAATTCCTGATGGAATTTGGTGAAGTACTATTTTCTTTCCATCGAAAATAATAGTGTGACCAGCATTATTTCCGCCTTGAAATCTGACGACAACATCAGAATTCTGTCCTAAAAGATCTGTGATTTTACCTTTACCCTCGTCACCCCACTGGGCTCCAATAATAGCGAGTGTGTTCATAATTCCCTCCAGAAATGTCCTCAACATTAAAATTCTATCTCGTTCAAAAACCCTTTGGATACAGCTATTTAGGATTAAATACTTACAGTTTAAAAGTTAGTAAAATGCACTTTGGCTTACACATGTTTTTGTGTTAGTTTAATAGAAATACCAAAACTCAATTCGTTAAACTCCTTTTTATTCCGGACTTAAGTTATCAGACAAATCAACCGATATGTTTGTTATGAAATATTTGGGCTTGTTCCTATTGCTATCCATTTCTAATGTCTTCAGTTGTGAAGTGAAACCCTCTCTATTTGGAGAGTCTATCTATGCTGGTGATGACCCAGAGGTTGTCTATGGTAAATTAGAGACTTCGTGGAATGCTAACTCAGAGATCTACGATACTCTTTATTTGAGATCTACGTCTGTACCCAAAGATGCAAAGCTTGTAATTTATAAAGATCAAAAACTTCTAGCTTCTAAAATTGTCAAAATTAATAAATCAAATAAGAGTGATACCTATAAAATCTCAAATCTAGACTTTAAAAAAGATCTTATTGGTAGGAATCAAGACTTTCCTTTTACAGCAAAGCTTGAGTATCAAGTCAATGGAAAGAAGCACTGTTCGCAGTCTATTCATTTCATGGTGACTAAATGAGAATTCTGTTGATGATAATTTTCTGTTTTAGCTTATATGCACAGGACTGTGTCGTTGATGAAACAAAAACACCTCCGTTTATGGTCACAGATGCAACAGGAATGGGAAGTAAAACTTACGAAAACTTTAAATCAAAAGATAACTATCGTAGAAATCAAAATATAATTCCTAGGCGTTCTATTGTTAAAATAAAAAAAGGTAGCGAAGAGTATGCAAAACATTCTAAGAGCTATGTTCCTGTAGAGATCATCTCTACTCCTGATACCGATCAATTAGATAAAAACTTAAAGAATGGAATTTATAAATGGAGTAGTGCAGATAAAAACAAGTTAAAGAAATCTAAAGTTGGTCAAAAAGGATTCTTATATGCCAAGTCACTTAAAAAGGCTGATGAATTCACCTATATTGTTAATGAAGCATCACCACTCATAGCGGATAATGGACTGAGTGACCAAGGTGTTGTAGCGATAAAACCAATTGTTGATTCAAAAGGAAACTTCAAAGTTTTAAAATGTTGTAATCCTTTGTTAATTCCTAAAAACTCAATTTGTAAGTTAAAGTATCAATTTAGTTCTATCTTTGCAGATGAATCTGTCGGAAAGGATATTTTAGTTGACGTTGATAACTGTGCAGTGGCATCTGGACTAACTCCATTTAAAAATCAAGATATAACTCCAATAATGAATATACTAAAAACAGGTTTCTCGGAAGATAAAGAGATGAAGATGGCTGATATAGAACTCTTTGATGCTAAAGGTGTCGTAAAGATACCTCTCGATTATGAAAAAGGAGACGGTAAAGGTTATCCAGGACCATTTGGATCCTATCACTATAACACAGACGATAAAGGTGCTAGTGATGTGTTTGCTAAACCGATGGCTTCTTGTGTGTTTACAAAAGTGTTAGAAACCCATAATAAAAGTTGTAAAGGACCTGGATGTCAGGTTCAGTTTGGAGATATATATCATCCTGCAAGTTTTAACGTTCACACCTCACACGGAGGCGGAAACTGTTTTGATGTTCGGCCACTTAAAAACAAGAAATCTAAAAGAGCACTTACTTACAACGATTCAATATATGATAAGAATAAGACTGTTGAGCTTATGAGGCTTTTTGAAAAGGCTGGAGCAAATAAAATTATTTTTGATGACCCATCTATAAAGTCTCCATACATCAGGAGAACATCTGATCAAAGCCATGCAAATCACATGCATGTATGTTTTGACTTAAATAGTAAGAGAACTAAAGAGACTTGTAAGAATGGGCTCAAAGAATAAGAAACCCCGACACTTTCGTGCCAGGGTCTTTTAATTGTACTTAAATTTCTATGCGATTGATCTTAGTTCTAAGTTTGTTTGTAATGAATCAAGCGTTAGCTGAAAGTCAGCTAAAGTAGGCAGATCCCCAAAATGGGTATTCTGAGTTGTGTTCATCGCAATGAAATCATAAATTTCGATTGGAGTTGAGCATTCCTTTTCCTTTTGAAAGCATCTCCAATTTGTTTCTCCAGTGAGGCGATAATTGGTAAAAATACTATCAATTAATTCCTCTTTGGATTTTACTCCCACGCCCTGGACTTTTCCATCTTTTCCTACTTCTAGGTACCAGACTTTGTAGTCTTGTTTTTGACTTGGGTGTTTACTTGTTTCGACGGCAACAGCAAGATACATGCGAACCTCCTTGTTGGTCTCTCTCAGACCGGCTTCTCATAAGCCATGTTGTGTGTTAGTGTGTAGCGTCCTGCATAACTAATTCATTTGGGCCCTGATTCCATCCTAGAAGCTTAAGACCCAAACTTGAGCTTCCCTGCTAAAATAACTATATCTTGTCTATGAACGCTCCTGCACCTACTTTCGAGTAACATAAAATTACTTCTTGATGAGTATTTGTAAGATTGCCCCCACCATCGGGGCTAAAATGCCCCTACAGATGCGTTAAGAGATTGATATTGTTCACGTATTCTGGCACTCTTTATTATTGGAATTATAAAGGATTTTAGTATGAAATTAAGTCAAGACGTAGAGAAGACGATCTTTCCACTCAAGATTGTATGGCTCGCTTTGGTAGCTTCAATGTTTGTTTATGCACTCGTTTTTACTTACGTTAGAGGAGTGGGGTTTATTGATGAAAAAGATATTGGCGCTATTAAAAATATCTTTTTAATTACCGCCTGCATTCCTTTTGTTTTCACTTTAATTTGTTCAAAAAATAAAGACTGGTTAGTTTCTAAACTTGGTAATAATTCTAAGGCACCTTATTTAAAAATGATGAAAGAAGAAGATCAAAAATATCTATCTCGCTTTGGTGCTTACTTTATTTCTCACATAATTATCTGGGTTATCAATGAGTCAGGTGCAATTATTGCTTTCGTGTTAAGTTTTATTTCAGGGAACTTTACCTATTATTTAGTATTTGCATCGATAGCAATATTCCTTAACCTTTTTCTTTTTAAACCAGACTACAAAAACTTTATAAGTAGGAATCGATTTGTCTAAATCAAAAGTATTTTTATCCTCTTTGAAAATGGCACTTGCGACTTTTTGTAGTCGTATCTTAGGACTTGTTCGAGAACAGGTTATGGCCGCTTACTTTGGAGCATCAGGACTAACAGATGCTTTTTTAGTTGCCTATAGAATCCCAAATCTTCTACGTGACCTTTTTGCTGAAGGTGCTTTTTCTTCAGCTTTTGTCCCAACATTTGTTGAAGTTAATCAAGAGGACCCTGAGAAAGCGAAAAAACTTTTCTGGGCATTATTTATTTTACTGGGACTTTTGACTCTTTTTCTTTCTGCACTAATTATTATTTTTGCACCTGAAATAATATCTTTGTTTGCTCCCACTTTTGTTGAAGACCCAGAGAAATTTCTCTTAACAGTTAATCTCACTAAAATAATGGCTCCCTTCTTATGTTTTGTATCTCTAGCAGCTCTCTTTATGGGGGCTCTTAATTCTTTAAAAGTTTTTTTTATACCTTCGCTCGCGCCTGCATTTTTTAATTTGGCGATGATTAGCTCTATGTTACTTGTTCCAATGATTTTAATACCGATGGGCATTCCAACTATTTATTCTTTGGGGATAGGAGTTTTTGTTGGCGGACTAGTTCAGGGTTTTGTACAAATACCAATGCTTGTTAAAAAAGGTTACGGTTGGATAAAACCAGATAAATTATTTACCAAAGATTCGAAGAAAGTTTTTAAACTGTTGGGTCCTGGGATGATTGGTTTTGCTGCTACTCAAATAAACCTTATCGTAAACACTGTCTTGGCCTCCGGAACGATTGTAGGAGCTGTCAGTTGGTTAAGCTACGCCTTTAGAATGTTTCAATTACCAGTGGGGATTTTGTCGGTGAGTATTGGAAATTCAAACCTTGTGCATTTCTCTGATGCTTGGAAAAAAGGAGATAAAGAAGAGGCGACCAAACTTTTAGGTGGAAGCTTTTTCCTTTCAGTATTTTTAGTTTTACCACCAATGATTGCTCTCATCGTTTTTAATGAAGACCTTATCAGACTCATCTTCGAGCGGGGTCAGTTTGATGCTTACGCGACTACTCAAACTGCACTTGCACTAAAGTGGTATGCGATTGGACTTCCATTTTACGGGATCTATAAAATTTTTGTTCCAACTTTTTACGCCATAGATCGACAAAAAATTCCAGTCTATTGTTCTATTTTTTCTGTAGGTGTAAATATTATTTTTTGTGTGCAACTAACTCCTATCTACGGCTTTGAAATATTAGCGGTTGGTACAACTGTTTCAATGTTTTTAAATTCTTTTATCCAATTGGTATTTATTCATAAAGATCTCTCTCTTGCTTGGAATCACTTTTTCAATTTAAGGCTTCTCAAGATTGTTTTTGCAGCACTTGTTACATTTACTTTTTGCTTTGAGTTAAATAAGGTTATGCCTCTTGGATCTAGCTTTCTGGTAGATTGCGTTTACACCTTCCTAAAGCTCTCATTTACTGTTGTGTGTTATGGGGTTTTGGTGTTTCTACTAGGGGAGCGAAGCGTCGTTTTAAGTATTTTAAGCAAAATCAAAAATAGATTGTAGAAACCATTCTTAGTGTTGTAGACTTAGGCTGTTTTATATTTATTAAAAGGAATTAACGTATGAGAACTGATTTCACAACTCTTATGGCTCTATCTACCCATACAATCAACCATCTTAAGCAAGATTCACTGATTGAATATAACGTTGAGAAACGTGCTGCCCTTATCGATGCTCTTGCGACTGAGCTTGGTGTTTCTTTTTCTACGGATGAAGACATCAGAGATCAAGCTGTTGAAGAAGTAGAAGAGAAGTTTGGTATCGACGAAGTAACTGACGATATTACTGAAACTGAAATGTTTAATCATGCTAGAAAAGAAATAATTAAGTCATTTCAGGGTGAAAACCTTGGTGGTTTATATATGGTTGAATCTCTTCATAAAGTTTCTAATAGAGTAAAAGACTTTCTTTTAACTTCAGAGCTCGTTGAAGACGTATTCTCTACAGATGAGGATCTTATTGAGTTTCTTGTTGAGAATATGAGAAAATTCAGTCCAAAAAGTGGCGGTTACGAGCAACACTCTCACGGATAAGAACTAAAGAATTTATTTAATACTTGATTGAAAAACCAGCAATAAAATGCTGGTTTTTTTTTGATTTCAAATACTTAAACCCCTCAAGTTTATCTCAATATCTACCGATAAAGATCAAAAGAGTAGGTCAAATGGCCTATAATTAACTACTAAGCGAGATAATTATGATCAAGGGAATTCACTTATTACTACTACTGGTTGGTTCAATCGTTTTTGAAGCCCACGCTATGACTCCTCAGGAGCTTATGCGAGTGTGTCGAAGTAAAGGCGGAAGTGTCCAGAAGTCTGGCGACTCCTTCATTGAAGGCGGTAAACAGTGTCAGAAAATGAGATGTACTGGGTCTACTGATGCAACAGCAGCTGGTTTGAGTCCAGATATTGTTGATGGACAACATCCTAATGGTAAAGATGGTGGTGGTATATTTGCTTATCAAAAACTTTGTGCGCCTAAGGTTGATTGGGATGCTCTTGCTAATGTTGACATAAATATTGGAACTACCGGTAATAACGGAAATAACAACAATAACAATAACAATAACAATAACAATAATAATAACAACGGAAACATTAACGTATCTAGCTCCGGTGGATTCTATATCGATGGTGTCTCTGTAAGTGAAGCTGACTGGCGATCTGCTTGTCTTGTTCTTTACACAAGAGCGAGTAAAAGAGGCCAGGTTAAAAGAATTAGAAAAAAATGTAGAAGAGGTGATGGTTCTGGTTCAGGAACTGGATCAGTATCTATAAATGGTGGAATAAATGGTTCCGGTTCAGGTGGTCCAAGAGGTGGCGGTTACGTCATCATGAGACGCGATGATGGAACGACATTTAACTGCTCATATACAAATTCTCAACAAGAGTGTTTTGGAAGAGACGGCGCAGTTTTTGTTTCAGTTGTTTCTTATGACGACTGTGTTAACTGTGGTGGTAGATCATCTAGAAGAAGCGGAAGTGGTGTCGCAGACATCCTTGGTGCAGTTCTTCCTCCACTAGCTCAATTTGGATCGGCATGGCTATGGTCAGATGCTTATAGAGATTCAAATCAAGCTTGGGCCGGAGCGGCTCAGGTAGGCTTTGAGCAGTGTCAATTAATGCAAACAAATCATATGCACACACTTTATGGTAACCCAAATAGAATTTCGAGCCTTCAAGGATCGGGCGGTTACTACGCAGATAATGAATTACCATCAGATTACGTTGCTCCTCCGGGATGTAATGGATATCAATTAGGTGGTTTCGCTGGCGGCGGAGGATTTCAAGGAAACGGTTTTGGTGGATTTGGAAGTACTTTTGGCGGCGCTGGTTATAGTCAAGGTTTTCAAAATGGAATGTACGGGCCTTATGGACAGTACAATCCTTACGGACAAGTTAATGGTATGGGTGGCTTCGGTGGACCTGGTGGATTCGGAGGAGGCTTCGGCGGACCTGGTGGATTCGGTGGACAAGGCGGAGGTATTGGTATCAACATCGGTGGTGGGTTCGGTGGACCTGGCGGCTTCGGCGGCGGTGGATTCGGTGGACCTGGCGGCTTTGGCGGCGGTGGATTCGGTGGACCTGGCGGCTTTGGCGGCGGTGGATTCGGTGGACCTGGCGGCTTTGGCGGCGGTGGATTCGGTGGACCTGGCGGCTTTGGCGGCGGTGGATTCGGCGGACCTGGTGGTTTCGGTGGACCTGGCGGTGGATTTGGAGTAGGCGGTGGATTCGGCGGACCTGGTGGGTTCGGTGGACCTGGCGGAGGCTTTGGATTCGGTGGTCCTGGATATAGTGGACCTGTTGGACCTGGCGGCTTCGGCGGCGGTGGATTCGGTGGACCTGGTGGCTTCGGCGGCGGTGGTTTCGGTGGACCTGGCGGTGGATTAGGAATTAATATCGGTGGCGGATTAGGTTCTGGATACCCTGGATATAATGGTGGTCAATTCGGCGGTGGAATGTACGGCGGAAACACTGGTGGAATGTACGGTAACCCTTGGGGTGGCGGTGGATCTATGGGTCAAGGAACAGTTCCTTGGGGTCAAGGTACTGGTTCATACTTTAATGGTTCTGGTGGATGGAACGGTGGCCAAGGTCAATTCGGAAACATCCAACAAAGTTATGCTTTAAATCAACAAGCTCTTGGACAAGATAGTTATTATCAACAAGCAGCTCTGCAAAACTCTTACGGTCAAGCAGCACAAAATCTATATGGTGCTGGTGGCGGAGGAGCTTATGGTCAATACGGTGGCTATGGTGGAAACGGTGGATACGGATATAGTCCTTACTCACCTTCAAACATGGGTTACGGTATGACAATGGGATTTGGTTTTGGATTCTAAATAAACTTAATATTAAAAAATAATTTAGGGCTCCTTAAAAAGGAGCCTTTTTTATTGATTAAAAGTAATTGATTTAATAGTTGTAGTAAACTTTGCATTAGAACCATCACCGTCAGCGCTTAACCAAAGAGCAGTGGCTTTAATCGGGCTATCTAATTTATAAGTGAATCTTTGGATGCCCTTATTTTTTAAGCTGAAGACAAAGTTTTCTATAAAAAGATCACTTTTTTGATGCTCTCTTTTTTTACCTTGAAGATCTTTATTAAAAGTCGCAATAAACATTTCAATATGATCTAGCCCTTTGTTGTTACCAGCAAATTTATAAACATCTTTAATCCACTTAGGTGCAAAAAACTTTTTCATACCAGAGAGATTTTTATCACCTTCAATAACGAGTCCTAATTTAAAAGGATAGTCATCGGAATCAGCTTCTATATCAAGAGTTTTAGATACATCAATCTCAACTGTAATGGATTTTATTATTTGAGGGCTCTTTAAATTATGAATAAGAAATGATGATGAGTTGTCGACATTGAAAGTTATATTTTTATTGAAGGTAACTTCATTTTTTTTTATTTTTCCAAAATCAATATGTTTCCAAGAAGATGTGTCTAGTGGAATGACAATGGCTGCATAGAGAAAGGGAGTGGTGATAGACTTTGAAAAACGCTGCATAAAAGAACGAGTGATTTTCAAAGCCTTTCCTTAATTACTTTATTCCGTGAACTAAAGTTTTAATCTCGTGCTGAAATAAAACTTCGATTTTTCCATCAACTAAAGCTTGAACAATACCTGGACCAAATTTTTTATGATCGATCATATCATTTGCTTCAAATGTTTCTCTGATAGAATAATCTTTTGCCTTACCAGAAGCTTTCTTGATAGCATCAGTCCATAGTTCATTAACTGGAACTGACTTTGCTCTAGTTCTTCCTGTTGCTGGTTTCTTTGCACGAACTTTCTTCGTTTTAGTAGCAGGATCTTTGTACATATGAGTTGCGTTACAAGTCTTACATGTAACCTTCCCAAGTGTATTCTCATCTTTCATGGAAACGATGATGTGGGCCAGGGCCAACTTACACTTTCCGCAATAAGAAATAACCTCTTTTCCAGCTGAGTACTTAGACATTAATTATCCTTTTTTAACTTTTGAATGACTTCACAAAATAGGCATAGAAATATTCTACGTATTGAGCTATTGTCTGAATTATAAACAGATCATATTTTATCGAACTTAATGGCTACAGTAAAGAAATCTCTCAGACAAAAGCATATGCTTGACCTTTTAGCTCAAGCGAATACACTTCCGAAAAATCCGGGCTGTTATTTCATGCTCAATAAAGTCGGTGAAGTGATCTATGTCGGGAAAGCCAAGAATTTGAAGTCCCGCGTAACAAGTTATTTCAACAAATCAGCCAAAAATGCCAAAACTCAAATTTTAGTCAGTCATATAGAGACTTTTGACTTTATTATTACTGACTCTGATGCAGAATCTTATGTTCTAGAGAACAATCTGATTAAGACACACAAGCCCAAATACAATATTAGACTTAAAGACGACAAGTCTTACCCATATGTTCAAATAAATAAGAACGAATCCTATCCAAAAATTGAGTATGTAAGACGACCAAAGAAAAAGAAAAATGTTGAACTCTACGGACCTTATCCAACTGGTTCTAATATTGGGGCAACAATAAAGGTTTTAACTAAAGCCTTTGAACTTAGAGACTGTTCAATTCATGAATTTAATTCAAGAACTACTCCTTGTATTTTATTTCAAATGAAACAGTGTCAGGCTCCATGTGTGATGGAACACAGAAGTGATAAGTATTTTAATGACCTAGAACTCGCCGTTGATTTTCTCAGAGGAAAAAGAAAAGCTAAAAAATCGATGGAATATCTCACTGAAAAAATGTTGATGCTTGCTGAACTTGAGAAGTTTGAACACGCTGCTATGATGAGAGATTACATCACACAATTAGAGTCATTCACTATGAGCTCTTACGATCAAAGTGTTGAATTTATGGACGAAAAAAATGTCGATATTGTTTCATACTTTGAAGGTGAAAAAGAAGTTGATATTAGTCTTTATATGATTAGACGTGGAGCCTTGCTTGGACATCGTAATTTCCATTTTCCTTTGTCCGACTTTATGGAAAGTACTGAAGAGGAAGTTCTTCAAATTCTTGTACAGCACTATGCGAATAACGATGAAATTTTTCCCGAAAGAATAATCGCCTCGTTTGATAACGACAATGCGAAAGTATTTGAGCAAGCTCTTATACGAATGAGTGAAGGTGATATTAAGTTAAAAGTTGAAACTGGATCTAGTAAGTATTCTAGCCTCATAGATACGACCAAAAATAATGCCATCGAAACTCAAAAAATGAGAATTAAAAATGAGGATAGTGTCTATGTCGGACTCAATCGTCTAAAAGAACTTCTTAGCTTGAAGGCCAGACCTATTACTTTAGAATGTTACGATATTGCCGTTTGGCAGGGGAAATCACCTACGGCTGCTCAGATTGTCTATCACGATGGTGTCGCTGATAAAAAAGCATATCGCCATTATCATATGCAAGAGAGACCAGAGGGAAATAATGACTTCGCGATGATGCAGGAGGTATTTGGAAGAAGAATAAAACATAAAAATCTTCCGGATGTATTCATTGTAGACGGAGGAATTGCTCAGGTTAATTGTGTTCAGAAAGTTTTAGACGAGTTTGAAATCTCAATTCCTGTCGTTGGTATCGCCAAGGCAAGAGATTTAACTCGAGGAAACTTAAGGGCGAAAGAGATTTCAAATTCTGAAGAGAGATTAATTATTCCTGGAAGAAGTAATCCATACATTTTAAATAAATGTCCCGCACTTTTTAAAATTGTTGTGAGCATGCGAGATGAAGCTCATAGATTTAGTAGACGTCTTCACCATAAAACAGAGAAGAAAAGAATTATAAAAACTTGGGTTGAAGATATTAAAGGACTCAATGATAAAGTAAAAAAACAAATACTTTCAAATCTTACTATGAGTAAAGATGAGCTTTTAAAAAAAAATGTAGGGGAGATTCAAAATTTTCTTGGTTTAGAAATTAGGCATGCAAGAAAGGTTTATGATTACCTACATGCCGAAGATCAATAACTAGTTTAAAACGTGGATGATTTTTCTGTTTCCAGATCCACAATCAATACAGCGAGCTGTTTCTTGAACAAGTAGGTTCTTGTAATCTGGCATATGGCTCAATAAGAGTTTTGATCCACATACTTTACATTCACTCATTGTCTTTTTCACATCTTCCGCTGAACCGTAATATTCTTCAAAACGTTCAAATTTAAAATTAACTTCTTTAGACATATATGTTCTCCATAACAAGTACCAACTAATTAACTTTTCGTCTCAGGATGGATTCTCTTTAAAAATTAGTGAGATTAAATAAAGCTAGGAAAATAGTGTCTGATCGTGATAACTAATCTTATGGAACAACGCTACAAAGAAGCATTGCGTAACCTTCAGAAAGCCAACTTAACGAGGGCCAAAGGAAGAGAGTACAGGAATAGGCTATTTCCCGTCACATGGTCATACAGGGCTGTTGAAGGTCTGACTAAGGTATCTGCAAGCCCAAAACCTGAATCAGAAAAAGCTAAAGTAATAGAGTCATTGAAAGACTTTAGCGAAAACTTGATATCGCTTAATAATAACAATTCAGTAACTCTAGATAATATTGAAATCTCAGCTAAAGCTTCAGTTGCTCAGTTCGAGAAGCCCGACCAACTTACTCGGGATAAGATTGAAAGTTTGTCCAATAAGTCTTCATTTATGGCAAGGTACGGAGACGCGTTACTAACTGATAGAGATGTAGATGTGATCTTTGTATCTGATAATCTATTAGATATCGATTTATCAGCTGAAGATGAACTAGGACAATTCAAGGCACTCTTTGATGAAAGTACGGCCATACTATTTTCTAAAATGGTTGGAGCTATGAAGCTTACAGATTCTAGTTTTCTTCTCACGGCGATTACTTTCGATAAGGATAAAACTGGAACAGACTTAACAGAGCTTGTCTTATCAGAGATTACTTACTTTAAGCCAAAGCTAGTTATCACTCTTGGGGTGTCCGCTAGTCATGGACTAATTGACACCAAAGAGAGACTCAAAGATTTACATGGGAATTTTTACCCCCTTACGATTGGAGAGTTTTCTACTGAAATCATGCCATTATTCTCCCCAAGTCTGCTAAATTCCGCTCCACACATGAAAAGTATCACTTGGGTGGACATGCAAAAAGCTATGGAAAAGTTAACGTAATAGACCCTTGAAATCATTGCGCTTTATCGATACAATTATCGAGATGAGAATTCTAGGATTGAATTTATTACTTCTTACTACTTTTAGCTCGCACTTAATAGCGAGTGAACCTGAGATAAAAGTGCGTATAGGAAGGTCTCTTCATCAAATTTCACTGTCTGGATCAGACATAAAACAAGAAATCAGAGGCAATATTCCAAAGAAGGTTTTTCCTGGAAGAAAGAGCATCTCTTTTAATTGTGACCCAATTTTAAAAAAACTTAAAAGACATAAACCTTTAATGCTTACTTCGCTTGCTTCTGAGACTGGTCTTATAAAGTGGAATAAAACAGGCTACGTAGGTAAATTAAGTATTGTTACTTCTATTAATCGCACAGGCTGTGACCTTATTAATCAAATCCCATTAGAAATATATATAAGCTCATTGCTTTCAAAAGAGATGAGTCCTGTATGGCCACTGGAAGCATTAAAAGCCCAAGCCGTTGCAGCGAGAAGTTATGCTTATCACAAGATGGTAACAAAACAGGTTTCTAAAAATAATGGATTCAATGTCTTCTACGATCTTGAAAACTCAGAAAAACATCAAGTTAATGGATCTTTCTTTGATACAACAGCTTCAACGACTATGGCATCAAAACAAACTAAAGGTGAGGTACTAGTTATTGGTGCTTCTGAACTTACACCTATATTCTTTCATTCAAAGTGTGGAGGAAAGACACTTCGACCTGATCAAGTATGGTCAAACTATGTAAAGGGTTATCAGTCGGTAGATTGTCCATTTTGTCATAAACATGGAAAGAAAAACTGGTCACATACAGTTAAGAAATCAAAATTTAAAAATATGGTAAATAAAACTTTAATAAAATATCATAAAGAATCTCTTCAAAGTAATAAGCTTTCTCAATTCAGAATGACGACAGACTCTAAGAGTAGAGCATATATAAGAGTTTATGACGACGAGAGACAACTCCAGGTTAAAAAATCTAGACTGAGATCACTTCTGGGTAGAGAGAAAGCAGCTTCAAATTATTTTCAAATTTCCGATAAAGGTGACTCCGTTAAACTTGAAGGCAAGGGCTTCGGCCACGGCGTCGGTTTATGTCAGTATGGAGCTTTCGAACTTGCTAAAAGAGGTTATACTTACAAGCAAATATTATCTCATTACTTTCCTGAGCACAGCCTTAAAAAGATCTATTAGACTATGAAGTTTTTCCTGCCTTTAATTCTCATAAGCTTTTGTGCACAGGCATTTGTTGTTCTAATTGATCCAGGTCACGGTGGAGAAGAACTTGGGGCATTAACGCGTGTGTGGGTAAAGAAAAATGGCGTAAAACAAACAGTTAATGTGTATGAAAAAGACCTCGCATTAAGACTAGCAAAAAGCGTTAAATCTAAACTTGAAAAAAAGCACACAACCTACCTTACAAGAAGTATTGATAGAACTGTTACTCTCAATGAAAGAGCAAACATGGCCGAGACTGTGAAAGCTGATTTATTTATTTCGATCCATCTTAACTCAGCAACTGAAAATCAATATAGTGGATTTGAAACTTACTACCTCGATAATCATGCAGACAAAGCGATAGAAAAAGTTGAAAACGTAGAGAATAAATATCTATTGGGTGCAGAAAAAGTTGTAAATCAGATTCTTATTGATCTCGTTATACAAAAAACAGTTCCAAGTTCAAAGAAGCTTGCAAACTTTGTCCACGGCGAAGTATTAAAGAAAGTAGAGAAGAAGTTTAGAATGAAAGATAGAGGCATTAAGCCTGGTCTATTTTACGTGCTTGCCTTGTCTAAAAGACCGGGCGTATTGATTGAAGCTGGATTTATGTCTAATCCTAAAGAGTTGAAGAAACTGCAATCAAAGAAATTCATTGAAAATTACGCTCAAGCTATCGCCACTGGAATTGATAAGTATTTAGAGACACTTCCACCTAAAGATATTCCATTATTTTAATTTATTAAAAAAGACAAAAAAATGCGCAAAACCGAAGTTTTGCGCAATTGAGAGAGAGAGAGAGAGTACAAAAACGATAAATCGTTTCTGCATAAATAAAATAACACACCTTGCCATTTGAACCAATGTGAAAGCTCTATAGATGTAAAACTTACATGCTCAGTGACTTTTGACGGTAGAAATTACCGCTAGAGTAATTTTAGAACACTTGGATATAATTGACCCAATGATAAATCCAATAGTTAGCAAAATTAAGAAGGAAAAGCTTTTTAAGTCCGAGGACTCGAAGTTTATTCTAGCGACAGCGCTTAAGGTATCTACGGCGTATCTAATATGTGCGATATTTGTTGTCTATGCAATCTGGCTACTAATGTCAGTTAATAATACGTATTTTGAGGCCAATGGTTTCTTTAAGATTGAAGGCATGGATTCAGCATTTTTTGATTACGTGGGGTCAAGACTAGTTAAAAACTTTTGGTACCTTTTAGTTTTTTATATATTACTTTTCTTTGCTGGAATCTACTTAGCAAAAATACTTTTGAGACCATTTAAGATTATTGGGGATTTTTGTGAAAGTGCTGTAGAAGATACTAAAGCAGAATACAATCCGGATGCTTTTTCTGATTATAAATTACTTACTGGTTTTAGTGAGTTTTTCTTCGATTATTTGAGAGGGGTCAGATCAAATAAAAAAATGGTATCCAATAGTATACCTCCCGCTTTTTCAAAAGTAAGAGGTCCAGTCTTTGATAGAGTATTCTTTTTTCACTTTAGTCTATTTGTATTAATGATAGCAATTTGTACAATAGTTTTCATCTCTTTTATTACTACGGAGGTTTATCAATCCGTAATTGAATTGGCTATTTCAACAATTCCAAAAAGTGGAAAAGAAGTGGCTTACTTTTTAAAAAATCAAGAGGAGTTGTATGACTCTGTTCAGTATATGGCGATTGCAATACTACTTTCTTGTTATATGAGTCTCTCTATTCACCTTTACGGGAAAGTAAGTGGAGCGGTATTTGGTTTCTTCTCAACAATGAGATCTTTTATGAAAGGAAACAGTAATGCACGAATCCACCTTGTTGGTTATCCTCATATTCGTCCATATAGTAGAGCGTTTAATAAGTACCTTGATCAGGTGTGCAGAGAGATAGAACCCAGTGATGAAGAGACTCTAAAGAGTAACAAAGTGTAACAAGTTGCTAATTTGCTTTATAAAAATATGTTATTGCCGATATAATAAACAACATCAATAATAATAAAAAGATAGTTTTTATTAATAATATAAAAAAGGAAGAAAGATGAAATTACTAAGTTTACTATTTATTCTTTGTTTCTCTGTAGCATCATGCCAACAGATAAACAAAGAGCAGTTAAAAGAAGTTTTAAGTAAGAACCCTGATGTCTTAACAGATGCGATTAAAGCAAACCCAGGTGAATTTATTGAAGCATTGAATGAAGCCGTAAAATCAGCTCAAGCTGGACAGGCAGAAAAAAGACAAAATGATGAGAAAAAACAACTTGAAGATAGCTTCAACAATCCACTAAAAGCACAAATCAGAGATGATGAAATGTTTAGAGGAAACAAGGACGCTAAAATTACTCTGATTGAATATTCTGACTTTGAGTGTCCGTACTGTAAAAGAGGATACCAAACAGTTATGGAATTAATGGAGAAATATAAAGGGAAGATCAGATTTGTTTATAAACACCTTCCACTTTCATTTCACCCAAATGCAATGCCAGCTTCTCAGTATTATGAAGCACTAAGATTGCAAAAAGAAGACCTTGCTGCAAAATTTCATGATGAACTTTATGAAAACCAAGGGAAACTTAGACAAGGTGAGAAATTCTTCAAAGTCGTAGCTAAAAAATTAGGTGCTGACATGAGTAAACTTGCAAAAGATATTAAATCGGAAGAAGTACAAAAAAGAATTCAAGAGGATCTTGCAGAAGCTAAGCAATTTGGTTTTAACGGAACTCCAGGATTTCTTTTAAATGGTGTACCTGTTAGAGGAGCATATCCTGCTAGCCACTTTGATGGAATTATTGAAGAACTTAAGAAACGTGGAAAGATCTAATCTTTTTGTGTGATAAATAACTTTGATTAAGAAAGCCCACTTTTATAGTGGGCTTTTTTATAGAATCCTTCCGTTAAAAAAGTAAGAATAAATAATTCAAATTCTCAATAATAAAGCTTTTCCATTTCAAAACTCTTGCCACTTTTGATACTAAACTTTAGATCGTGCACAATCCTACGTTGATTGTTCAAATGTAAAATCAAAAGTTGTGGTGAGCTGTAAAGAAAGTTAGATGTATGAATGGCAAAGCCACGAGGGATGTTCTGAAACATCAAGAACCTGAAGCGATTATAACTTAGACTAAATATTACTGTAGATTAGATACCCGTGAATCTTCAATTGAAATGTAATCACCTGGAGAATATAGCACAGGATTTGAGCCGCCATTTTTTCTGATATACTCTTTTACAATATTGTCTTGAAGAATTCTTACAGAGGTCTTATCTGCATGTGGAGTTGTTTTATTTAGAACTGCGAACCTTGTTTTAACTTTATTCAAGATATATCCAGAAAATGCAGATGTATCATTAAGAGTTCCAGTTTTAGCAACAATAGTTTTATTAAATTTACCTCTAAATCTCTTCTCCATTGTTCCAGCATCACTTCCCGGAACGGCCATAATCTTAACTTTTTCTATAGCTAGCTTGGATAGAGTTAATTCAAGCTCCTCCAGCATTCTTAGAGTCAGTCTACAAGTAGTGTAGTTGTCACCCAGTCCCGAGCCTGTATAGAAGTATATTTCACTTGAATTAGTATTAAGCTTTTCTGATATATAATCGTTAAAGTTCTTCTCTCCACCAAGATAATTAAATACAGCATCAGTATAAAAATTATTTGAATACATGTTAACTTGCTTTAAATGTTTAACTATCGGAGAAGACATAAATGAGAAGCTCAAATCTGCATTTGTAATGACTGTTTTGGAAAATGCAATCCTACCAACAGTAAAAGATGAGAAGACCAATTGATCTTTACCATTTTTTTTAAGGTGCTTATTAACTTGGTGGTATGTTTGCTTTAAAAGTTGATCCCAGTGACGTGTATTAAATATTTTTAAAAGCCTTTTTGAGATTTTGTTGGAGTCATTTGTCCAGTTATATGAAAATGCACTATCAAAGTGAATGGTTGAAAGCTTCTTTATCCCAGATTTAGAAATTGTATCCATAATTAGCATGATATTTTCAGAAACGAAGTAAGGATCAAAGCCCCCAGAGATATAAAGTTCATCTCCAACAATATTAAAATTAGTTTGGAAGCGAAAATCAGGTCCAAGCCTCTCTATGGCCCAAAGTGTTGTATATAGCTTTGATACAGATGCTGGTTTCGTCACTTGGTCAATATTTTGACCATATATTCCAGTCTCGTCTTCAAAACAAAAGGACTGTTCGGAAAGTTCTAGTCCCGCTCTATTGACCTGTGTTTCCCAATAGATAGAAAGATTATCTGATGAAAAACCAGTGATGAATAGAAATGAAAATACTGTAAAACTCAGTACTAGAGCTGCTTTCATCGATGTCCTTTTGTGAATAACTTTTATATATAATATTGAATTTTGTGGCAAGCCAATAGGAGAGGGGCGGTAAGCATTTCATACTTTTTTATTTATTTTGTCTTTTTATGTAATTATTACAAAAAAAAGTTTGCCATAGACCTAAAAATTCGTAATGATTTCTCTATAGTATTATTAACACTGACATTAGGAGTTCACATGAACAGAAAAGAATTAGTAGAAGCTATCCTTTCAAACAAAGTACTTAGCCACTTAACAAAAAAAGATGCAGATCAATTCATCAACACAACTTTAGATACGATCAAAAAAGCTGTTAAAAAAGGTGACGATGTATCTCTAGTAGGTTTCGGTACTTTTACAAAAGTTAAAAGAGCAGCTAGAACTGGTGTAAACCCAGCAACTGGTGAAAAGATCAAAATTAAAGCAAAAACTCTTCCAAAATTCCGTCCAGGAAAAGCTTGGAAAGAAATGTTCTAATTTGATTTTTTAAAATCAATTAAAATATAAGATGGGGAGACTTTGGTCTCCCTTTTTTATTTGGAGAAAGCATGGAACTGATATTACCGATAACAATCTTATTTGGATTAACAATTCTCTCTCTAGTACTAATGGCATATGTGCGAATAAGTGCTGTGAAAAATGGAACTGTTAAAGCTGGCTATTTTCAGATCTATCAAAATATAAGTGATCTTCCACTTCCTGAAAAAATGATTAGGTATTCACGGCATTATAATAATCTTTTGGAATTACCAGTCCTCTTCTATATAAGCTGTCTTGTAGCGATGCAGTTCCAACTAACATCAGTTGTCGAGTATTGGGCTTGGTTTTTCGTTATATCTCGTCTTTTGCTATCAGCTGTTCATTTAACTATAAACTTGCTTCCATTGAGAATGTTGAGCTTTGTACTCAACATAATTGCACTTTCTGGAATGTGGATCACTCTGATCGGCAATATTTTCTCCTAAATAAATCTTGGTAAGTCATTAATTTGACGATAATTAACCAAATCTGCACAAAGGTTTAAACTTTTTTAGGCAGAAATTTCTCTATCGGCAGTAACTACTTGATCTAAAGTCAGCGAACAGCTATAATTTTGACATAAGGGCATAGGATTTTTGCCTGAATTGGTTAACCTAGGAGAGGGATAAATGGCCGAAGAAGAAAACACTCAAGGTTCTGAAGTAAAGTCAGCTAAGACACCTAGTTCAAAAAATCCATTGGTAGCTATTCTCCTTGTTTTAAACATGCTCGCTTTAGGTGCTGTTGCATTCATGCAATACAAGTTTATGGAAATGGAATCGAATAAGCCGGATTTAACAAAACTACTTGCTGAAAGTAATAATGTTAACTCAGACCTCGCTTCCGAAGCACTACCAACAGAGGATCTTAAGAAGGAATCGCTTCTTGATCTAGAAACATTCACAGTTAATTTGGCCCAAGGTGACGGACCAAGAAGATATGTAAGACTTCAAGCTGTTTTGAAGATGAGTGAAGATTCAGACTCAACAGAAGTAGAAGCAAGAAAACCTCAGATTAGAGATACAGTCATTAGTATTCTTAATTCAAAAAGACCTGAGGATTTATTAAAGAGAGACGGGAAACTTTATTTGAAAGAACAAATAAAGTCAGCGATAAACGCATACTTAATTGACGGCAAAGTTGTTGACGTTTTTTATGTAGGATTTCAAATAAACTAACACCGTTAGTTTAAAGTAAAATAAGTTGTGAAGAGTAGGATGCTCTTCAAGAAGAAGCCCAGGAGGGGACAGCAATGAGTCAAGTTCTTAGTCAAGACGAAGTTGATGCACTATTAAGCGCCGTAAATGATGATGAGTCAGATGAGCTCGGTGGTGCAATAGATGACTTTGATGATGATTACGATGATGATGATGGTTCTGAAAACGTTCAGCCTTATGATTTAACAAATCAAGACAGGGTTATTCGTGGAAGGATGCCTATTCTTGAAATCATCTATGAGCGTTTCATTCGATCTTTTCGAGTTTCACTATCAAATTCACTTCGAAAAATTTCAACAATATCTATGATCTCTACCGACCTTTTAAAGTTCGGTGAATTCGTTAACACTCTTCCGATACCAAGTTGTATGTGTATTATGAGATTTAACGAGCTAAGAGGTCCTGCTCTTATCGTGTTTGAATCAAAGTTAGCTTACGCAATTATTGACTCTTACTTTGGTGGAACCGATAGACCATTTACTAAAATTGAAGGTAAAGAATTTACATCAATCGAGCTCTCTTTCATGAGAAGAGTTATGGATATGGCCATTACAGATCTTGAAGAAGCATGGGCACCGGTTCATAAAATTGATGCTCAATATTCGAGAACAGAAATTAATCCACAGTTTGTTGGAGTAGTTCCACCCTCGGATGTAATTATTACGACAACATTTGAAGTTGAGTTTGAATCAGCTTCTGGAACGATCATGGTTGTTATTCCGTACTCAACAATCGAGCCAATTAAGCAAAAACTTAGTTCAAGTTATCAGTCTGAAAATGACACTGTTGATTCTCTTTGGACTCAGTCATTTCAAGAGCACGTAAAATTTGCTGAGGCCGAAGCTGTTGTTAAGCTTGGCGATACAACAATGAGTGTTGGAGACTTAGTTAGTCTTCAAGTAGGAGATATAATTCCTTTAAGTCAGGAAGTCTCCGGAGAATTAACTCTCGAAATCGAAGGCTCTAAAAAGCTTAGTTGTTTGATTGGAGAGTACAAAGGAAATAGAGCAGTACAAATTACTAAAAGGATAGAGGACTAGTTATGAGCGAAGAGCAAAACAATGTAACACCCATTAGTGCAGATCAAAAAGAGGCAATTTCTCAAATTGCTGATCAGATCAAAACTGGTGATGATGCCCTTAATAAACTCAAAGTTCAAAACTTAGATTTTATTTTAGATATTCCTTTAAAAGTTAGCGTTGAGCTAGGACGTGCAAATGTTGTCATCAAGGATCTACTTCAACTCGGACAAGGCTCTGTTTTAGAGCTCGATAAACTTGCAGGAGAACCACTAGAGGTTCTTGTCAATGGCAAGCTTGTTGCAAGAGGAGAGGTAGTGGTTGTGAATGAAAAATTTGGAATCAGACTGACAGATATTATTAGTCCTTTAGAAAGAATCGAAACACTTAAGTAGTAAGGTAGTTATTATGATGAAAATTTACGCTTTTATAACTCTATGTTTTTTAACTCTAAGTTTTAGCTCTTTTGCTAAAATTACAGTTAAAGATTTAGATTTAAAAACTGAAAATGGTCGTGGCATACTTACGATTAGTTATTCAGGGAACTTGGTTGATTATCCAGAGTTAAATGTAAATTTAAACTCTGTTGATGTTCTTATTCCTAACTCTAGAATCCAAAAGTCTATAAACAGAAAAGTAAATTTTGTTACTAATAACAGACACACAAGAATTAAAGCAACTCAACGAAGATCTAATGTTACGAAAGTAAAAACTATTCTTCCTTTCACAATCGATAAAGTGAAAGACAAGGTTTCACTAGTTATAAAAGACAACAAGATCCTTTTAACATTTCCAAAATTAAAAGCTGAGTCAGCTTATATTACGACTAAGCCTAAAGTATCTAATAAGGTCGCTGAAACGTCGCCAACATCAATCAGAAAGGCTTCGCCTGTAGCAAAAGATCTTCTTAACGAAGATTACCTAAACTCTCTTATAGATCAAGAGAAGAGCTTTGCAGCTAATGCAAATTCAATAAAAAATATTGATAAGGTCAAAACGACTCAATCTAGCCAAGCTGCCAATAAAGCGGCACCAGTTGATGTTAAAACAGCTAAGAAAGCACCACTAAGTAGTGGAAAAAGCTCATTCTCTTTCATGACATACGCTGGCAAGTTTGTTGCATTCTTAGGGGTAGTACTTCTACTCTTCTACGGAGTCATCACTTTAATGAAAAAAGGTGTAATTAAAAAAGGAAAATTAGGATTTCTAAATAAAACTGATCAAGTTACTGTTCTTAGTCAGACTTTTATTGCTCCAAAGAAAAGTTTAATGCTAATAAGAGCACATAACCAAGTCTTCTTAGTCAGCAACACCGACGCAGGGATTCACGCTATATCAGAAATCAATGATGTATCAGGTCTTATAAAAGATGGAGAGAAAATTATCGCAGGAAATAATTTTGATGATTCACTTGGAGATGCAGATGGTGATCAAAAGTTAGTTTCAAAAATAAAAATTAAAGAAGATATTACTCAGTCAAATAAGCAATCTTCACTTTCGGATTTTATTGGAACAAAAGATAGAGTTAAATTTTCTGATCAAATTAAGAAAAAAGTTAAAGGCTTAAAGCCACTCCAATAAAGTTAAACCAGGACGGTTAAGTATGAGTTGTTTAGGACGAACAATCTCAAAATTCAAATTATTAGTATTCGCGGTGCTCTTTATGATGCCCGCTTTTGCTTTTGCACAAAACAACAATGTAAATTTACCTGGGTTAAGTGTTAATTTCGGTCAGGGGACTGACCTTGTAGATACAATGCAAGTGGTGGTTCTTTTCACGGTTTTAACATTGGCACCAGCATTTATTATTCTATGTACATCGTTTACAAGAATTATCGTTGTACTTTCATTCATGAGACAAGCAATCGGGACGCAAAGCATGCCGCCCAATCAGTTATTGATAGGGTTTGCATTATTTCTTTCTGTCTTCGTAATGCAGCCAACTGGAGAGTCGATTTATAATAATACGATCACTCCTTTGATGAATAAAAAAATTACTTCAATGCAAGCGGTTAAGGGAATTGAAAAAGATCTCCGTGCCTTTATGCAATCACAAGTTAGAAAAGCTGATATTGGTCTTTTTTATGATGTAACTGGTACTGCGGCTCCAAATGATATTAACGCCGTACCAATTCACTTTCTAATTCCAGCATTTATTATTTCAGAATTAAAGACGGCGTTTCAAATCGGCTTTCTTTTATATATTCCTTTTTTGATTTTAGATATGGTCGTTGCATCAGTTCTAATGGCAATGGGGATGATGATGTTACCACCTGTTATTATTTCAATGCCTTTTAAACTTCTACTTTTCGTTCTTGTTGATGGATGGTCGTTGGTAACAGGTTCAATTTTAAGATCTTTTAATTAGGCAAAGGCCTAGGAGCAATTATGGACAATACATTTGCAGTAGAAATTACCAATCAAGCAATGAAAGTCACAATGATGTTAGCAGCTCCAATGTTACTGGGAGCACTTGTTGTCGGTATCCTTGTTTCACTCTTTCAAGCGGTAACTCAAATCAATGAGCAAACTCTTTCATTTATTCCAAAGATTTTGGTTATTATCGTATCACTCATTATGTTGAGTCCTTGGATGATGGAGACACTTACTTCTTTTACTCATGATCTTTATGTGAGTATTCCTACCGTTGTAATGGAGAGGTAATTAGAAAATGATCGATGTCTCAGTCATAGACTACACAGTTTTGATTGCATTTTGGGTATCGTTCTCTAGATGGCTTGCTATTATTTTTCAACTTCCTATCTTTGATAATGCTGCAGTACCAGGAATTGTAAAAATATTATCAAGTTTAGTAATATCTTATGCTTTTTTTCCCGTTGTTCAGGCAACTTTAGTTAATGAAGTAAATATAATAGGTGCTAACAATTTTTGGTACCTCACCATTTTTCACACAGTAGTAGGTTTAGCAATTGGGTTTCTAGTTAAAAGTATTATGAACCTTTTTATTGCAAGTGGATCAGTAATGACTCAACAAATTGGATTCGCATCAGTTAGTTATTTTGATCCAACGTTTGTTTCAAGAACAGGTCCATTTGAAAGAATTATTCAGTGGACAATTATTGTAATGATTTTAAGTTCAGGTGCACTTCTTCCAATGTTTAAAGGAGTGTTAAATTCTTTTTTTAGTATAAGCATGTTGGATCTTGGAAACTTTTCAAAGATTCATATTTTTTACGACAGTTTTTTTAAGGGAGTATTTGAAGCGGCATTTTTACTTGCAAGTCCGATTCTTTTTACAAACCTTCTTTTGAACTTGGTCATGGGAATTGTTGCTAGAACAATTCCACAAATGAATATTTTAATGGTGAGTTTTGTTGTGAATATCGGAATTGGACTTCTAGTATTTTTTGCAATCTCAGAAGAATTTTTCACAGTGGCATACCAAATGTATGTCGACAGACTGGGCGAGTGGTTCCAGTTTGTTATATAGGAGTTAGTCAGTGTCAGACGATTCAGGCGAAAAAACAGAAGACCCCTCCCAGCAGCGCATAGACGATGCTAGGAAAAAGGGTGATGTTGCTTCCAGTAAGGAGCTTAACAGTGTGCTTATTCTCACTGGGACTTTTGCTGTGCTTATTTTCTCTACACTTTATATCTTTGAGTTACTCGCTGAGTACATACAGTGGCTTTATAGTCTAGAAATTACGAAAGCCTACGGTCAAGAAATGGGGAAGCAAATCCTTACAAAAACTTTTATTGTAGGTGGAAAAGCAGTTCTTCCTGTTTTTGCAACTTCATTAGTACTTGGAATTGTCGCTCAGATGGGACAAATTGGAATTCTCTATTCACCAGAAGTTTTAACTTTAAAATTTGATCGTCTTAATCCAATTGCAGGTTTCAAAAAGATATTCTCTAAAAAAGCAATCGTTGAAGTTGTTAAAGGACTTATGAAATTTGGAATCGTTCTTGGGATTACATATTTTGTGATGTCTCAAAATATGCAAACATTTGTAGGATTTCTTCACTCAGAGGCTGCTGAATCATTAAGTTTTGGAAAGATGTTTGCACTGAAGTTAGCTATGAGTATTATGTTAGGCCTTGCAATTGTCGCCGCAGCTGACTTTGCTTGGGAAAAACATGCATATAAAGAAAAACTTAAAATGACGAAACAACAAGTGAAGCAGGAACATAAAGAGCAAGAAGGTTCTCCTGAAATCAAAAATAAAATTCGTCAAATTCAAAGAGAGATGGCTAATAAGCGAATGATTGCTGATGTTCCATTGGCTGATGTCATTATTACAAACCCTACTCATATTAGTATTGTTGTAAGGTATGATGGAGATACGATGGTTGCTCCAGAAATCATCGGTAAAGGGCAAGATCATCTTGCTATGAAAATCCGAGAAATTGCCAAAGTACATAATATACCAATCGTTGAAAATGTTCCGCTTGCAAGAGCTCTTTATAAGACAGTTAAAGTTGGCGAGGGAGTTCCTAGGTCACTTTATAAAGCAGTGGCAGAGATACTTGCATTTGTTTACAAAATTAAGAAAAATAAGAAAGCATTAAGCTAGAGGATAACTAGATGTTCGAAAAAATTAAATTATTTTCAAAACAAGCTGAGCTAGGAATGGCACTGGGATTAATTTTAATCCTCGGAGTTATGATCGTTCCAATATCTCCATTCTTTATGGATATGTTTATTGCATTGACTCTGGCGATCTCATTTATGATTTTGCTTCTTTCAGTATATATCAAAAAACCTTTAGAATTTTCAACTTTTCCATCAGTACTTCTTGTTGTTACTTTGTTTAGATTATCTCTGAACGTTGCATCGACAAGAAATATTCTTATTCGTGGGGGAACTGAAGGATCTGGAGCAGCAGGAGATATCATTAAGGGATTCGGCGACTATGTTGTCGGAGGAAACTTTGCAGTTGGTATCATCCTTTTCATTATCTTTGTCATTATTAACTTTATCGTAATTACCAAAGGTGCTGGACGAGTAGCTGAGGTTGCTGCACGATTCACTTTAGATGCAATGCCAGGGAAACAAATGGCCATTGATGCTGATTTAAATGCAGGTCTTATTGATGAAACACAAGCGAAAAAAAGAAGAACAGAAGTTGCACAAGAAGCAGACTTTTACGGTTCTATGGATGGTGCGAGTAAGTTCGTTCGAGGGGATGCAATTGCAGGTATTCTTATTACAGCTATTAACATTATTGGTGGGATCATCATTGGTGTCGCTCAAAACGGAATGGATTTTTCTGCAGCAACAGAGACATTCACTCTTTTAACAGTTGGTGACGGGCTTATTGCTCAGATACCAGCTATTATAATTTCAGTTGCTGCCGGTATTATTGCTACAAGAAATACAGATGAGGTAGGGTTAAGTGAGCAATTAGAAACTCAGTTTTCATTGAATCCTAAAGCAATGTATGTTTCTGCTGGAATTCTTATGATGTTTGGTTTGATTCCAAACTTTCCTTTTCTTCCTTTTTTCTTTGTAGCCTTAGTTCTCTCTTTTATGGGGTACCGAATCGAGAATAAAAAAGCTGCCGCTCTCAAAGTTGAGCAGCTAGCTGAAGTGCAAGATGTTAAAGCCACTGGTGATGATCTTGAAGATCTTCTTAACCTTGAGCTTATTGAATTAGAAGTTGGGTACGGATTAGTAAACATTGTTGACTCCGAACAAAATGGAGATCTGCTAGAGAGAATCACTCATATACGAAGACAATTTGTTAGTGACTGGGGAGTTATTGTTCCATCAGTACGTATTAAAGATAATTTAGAATTAAAGCCTGGTGGCTATCAGTTAAAAATTAAGGGTATTATCGTCGCTGAGGCGGAACTTATGCCTGATCACTTTTTGGCAATGGATCCAGGAACAGTTATAGAGAAAATTGATGGTGTAGAGACAGTTGAGCCAGTATTTGGATTGGATGCTGTATGGATAAATGAAGAACTCAAAGAAGATGCTCAATATAATGGATATACTGTTGTAGATTTATCAACTGTTCTAGCTACTCATTTGACTGAAATAATTAAGACTAATCTCTCTGAGATGTTTGGACGTCAAGAACTGGTCCATGTACTTGATAATTTAAAGCAAGAATACCCAAAAATCGTGGACGATTTGATACCAGAAATCTGTTCACTTGGTGTCGTTTTGAAAGTCGTGCAAAATTTACTTAGGGAGGGTATTTCTGTCAGAGATTTGCGAACTATCCTTGAATCTCTTGCCGAAAATGGTACAATAATTAAAGATGCAGACGGTCTGACGGAACATGCAAGAGAATCGTTATACAGAACCATCACAGAGAAAGTAAAAAGTGAAGCAGGAGACATTCCACTTTTTACGCTTGATCGAGCAATCGAAGAAGCACTAGCTCAAAATCTGATTCAAACAGAGCATGGACAGCAACTGTCATTGGATCCGAAACTCACACAAACAATTTTAGCAAGTCTTAACGATAGAATCGAAGAGGCAACTCAAATGGGAGAGAAAATGGTTGTACTATGTTCACCGGTAATCCGAAGACATTTTAAACGCCTGACTGAAAAGTTTATTCCTAATTTGATAGTTGTGAGTCATAATGAATTAAGTCCCGAAGTTAACATAAGGTCGCTTGGCACAGTGAGGGTGTAGAAAATGTATGTAAAAAAATTCGAAGGTGAGACTCTAGATGAAGCTCTACAATTAGTAAAAAGAGAGCTTGGACCAGACGCAATCATTCTTAAGACCATCACGAACAAAGGTCTTAAGGGCGCATTCAAGAAAAGTAAAATTGAAATCACAGCTGCTATCTCAGAGGATAATTACTCCAGGAAAGCAAAAGTTGATCATGTTCTTACTGATGATCAAAGAGATCAGTTCTATCAAGGTTCTGCAAAAGATGTTAACTCTTCAATTAACCAGTTTAATGATAACAAACCCTCTAACGAGAGAACTAGACAGGCCGGAAGTTACGGTGGTCTTGGATTGAATAAAGTTGTAAACTCAGTTTCTCAAGCTGGTTCAAAGTTTAAAGACTCATTAGATGATTTCTTAAGCACTTCTGAGGAAGAGTCAGCAGTTCCAAATATTGAAGAATTTATCCCAAGAAGAAATCAAGTTCAAGAAGCTTCTAGGTCTAACCTTATTAACGAAGCTTACTCAAACGTTGAGTCAGGGCCTGAGGTGCATTCTCCTCAAGCTTCTCAAAGAGTAGAACTGACACTTGAATTAAAACAAGAAATTAAGCATCAACAAAATAAGATTGATAGCCTTGAAAAGAAACTCAATGAATTAACTCAAAATATGATGAATACAAGAGAGAGTTCAGATGAGCCAGAAGGACTGAGAGAACTTAGAACAACTCTTAAGACCCTTGATCTAAATGATAAAATAATTTCTAAAATCATTAAAAAAGCAAATTTTGAATTAAGTCATGAGGACCTTGCGGAAGAAGACTTTGTTTATGACTTCGCTCTCAGAGAGCTTAACTCAATGATAGAGACGGCGATGCCACTTTTCTCAGATATTAAAATGCAAGATAAGCCAGTTGTAACAGCTTTAATTTCAGAAGCAAGTTCTGGTCAGTCAAGTATGGCACTCAAACTTTCTACTCTATGTGATAATTCCAGAGTCATTCAGTTTAGAACTCAAGGAATTGATAAAGCAAATAACGAGTTTGCTGCCCAGGTTTTTAACCTTGATGTTGTTGTTGTTGATAGTATTGCTCACCTTATGAGTGAAGCTCGAAAGGCAACGACAGAAGGCAAGAGCATCTTCTTGGACATCAAAACAAACGCCAAAGATATCGATGAATCGAAGAAAATAATCGAGTCATTAAAAAGGTCTTTAAGTAATCTTGAAATACTTGTTAATATCTCAGCCATTAATTCTGAAATATACAATAGAAAAATTCTTTCCAAGTATAAAGATTTTGCGAATGGGGTTACAATATCTTATATCGACCAATGTCTTAATTTTGGATCGTTAATAAATGCGCATATTAGCTCTGAATTACCTTTAAAGTTTTTCGGAACAGGTCAAGCCGTACCTGATGATATAGAAGCAGCAACCAGTGAGAGGCTGTTAGCTGGAATGTTTGATTTCTAGGATTGAAGTTAAACTTTAAGAGTATGCCCACAGACATTTAATTTTAGAGCTCGACAGGATGTTGAGTGAGCGAGGACAGGAAGTTTATGCAAAAGACTAGCGAATGGTTGCTATCATTTAATTCTCACAACGATCAAAGAATCAGATCACTTATCGAACAGCGCAGACAAAGCGTTGAGAAAAGTGTCACTGTATCAGTTACAGGTGGAAAGGGTGGAGTTGGTAAAACTTCAGTCTCACTAAAGCTAGCTAAAGAAATTTCAAAACAAGGATATAAAGTCCTTCTTATTGATTGTGACTACAATCTTTCAAATACCGCATTAAAACTTGGAAGGCCTCTCTCAAATGATTTTTTTGAACTTGTTTCAGGAACAAAATCTTTTGAAGAATGTCTCTACAAAGATGGAAATTTTAATCTTCTTTCATCATGTAACGGAAGCCTAGACCTTTTTGATTCTGCATTTAGATTAGAAGATGTCATCATCGATATTATGGCCACTCATGAAAATGATTTCGATTTTATTTTCTTAGATTGTCCAGCTGGAATCACTAGAGAAGCACTTACTTTAAATGCTTACTGTGATCAAAGAATAATAGTAGTTACTCCTGATAAATCATCAATTACGGACTCATACTCGCTAGTAAAAGTATTAAGCTCTAAATACGGTGTAAAAGAAAATCAATTATTAGTTAACAGATATAGAAATCAAAACCAATTCGAAAAAGTTGTAAAAACATTAAGTGAAACAATTGAAAACTTCCTAGGCTGTAGAACACAGATACTAGGGGGAATACAGCATATAGACATTGATGCCAGCAAATTCGACGCATATTTCTTAGAGCCGGCAGAAAATTCCTTCCACAAGAATTTTCTAAAAGTTGCTCGCAAGTTTGCCGAAGAGCTTAGCAAGACCACAACTGACTCTGGAATTCATTTTTCAGACAACCAGGTAACGCTGACACACGAAGTTCAGTAAGAAACGCTAGGAGAAGCACACATGTCATCACTAACTACTAAATTAAAAAACCTAAAAGATTATAGATGTGAAATGAGTCCTGAGATTAAGGACGAAATTGTTGTCGAATACGCTCCTCTTGTTAGGTTTATCGCTCAAAAAATTGCTTCGAGACTACCTTCGAATATTGAGCTTGATGATTTAATTTCTTGTGGTGTCATTGGACTTATGGATGCAATCTCTAAGTTTGATCCAACTCGTGATAATAAATTTAAAACATATGCAGAATTTAGAATTAGAGGTTCTATTCTAGACGAACTAAGAAGCCAAGACTGGGTTCCTAGATCAGTTAGAGAAAAGTCTAAGCAATTAGAGAGAGCATACTCTAAGCTTGAAAGAGACTTTGGTCGTCCAGCGACTGATGATGAAATGTGTCTAGAGCTTGAATGTTCTCTAGAGGAATTCCATGAAATGCTTAATAGATCTAAATCAGTTTCACTTTTAAATATTGATGATTCGGCTTCTTTTAATAGAGGTGATAAAAAACTTATGATGGGTCTTCTTGAGCACAGACGTTCATCAAATCCATTCTCTGCAGTTAACTATAAAAGAGCTCAAACTGTAATCAAGGATGGGATTAAGTCTCTTCCTGAAAAACAACGACTTGTACTTTCACTTTATTACTTTGAGGATCTTAATCTTAAAGAAATTGGTCAAGTATTAGACGTTACTGAATCAAGAGTTTCCCAGCTTCACACTCAAGCTATCCTTAAGCTTAAGGCGAAACTTAAAAACGATTTTGATTCATATGAAGACCTAGCTATGTAATTTATTAATATCCCGGCTGATTCATTCAGTCGGGAATTCATACTTTTTCCACAAAATTTCAAGAATTTCTTTAAAGATCATTCCAAATATAAGATAATCTAGCCAGTTACACTGGATGTGTAACAACAATTGAGGATTAGGATGATTGAAAAACTTGTACGAAAACTAAACCAATTTTATCACTTTGCATTTATTCTTATAATGGTTGGAATCCTTTCAACGATTTTCTACTTTTGGAAATCTGGATTTATTGATGGAAGCCGTAATAAAGAACTACATAAGGCAAACTTTATTCTTGAAAGTATCACTACAGAAAAGCCACTCAAAGAAGTGAGAATGTCTGTTTATAATGAGAACCCAAGACAAGCTATTGAGAAATTAACCGAGCTTGAAAAGAAAATGGAGAGACTAAATAGCTTAGCGGATGACGATAAGTATCCTCAAATTAAAAAACAATTTGGAGAAGTAAAGACAGCAGTTGCCAGTTTAATTTCCTATTCAAAAACATCTAAAATTTTAAGTGTTTTTAATAGTAAATTAGAAAAATATAATGATTATGTGAAAGATAAAGAGTGGAGAACACTTACAAGAACAAGTAGTAGAGTCTTAGGTCTAACTCAAGGACATATCAACAAGAAGAAGCTTGGAACACTTGTAAATACTATTGATAAAGATTTTGCTTACATGCTGAAAGTTACTGAAAATTCAGTTCTTGCTGACAAAGAAAAAGCAGAAATTAATTCTAGAATTAGTAATCTTCAAATTGAAACGAGTATGCTTACTAAGTATGTGAATGAGAGAAATGATTTTTATGCAAAAATTAATAGCTTTAATAAAGATGTAGCGAAGTGGATTGAAAGAGTTTCTCCCGAATTATCTTATCAGCGTTTACAGGTTGAGCAGATGGGACGTTACTATATGATGGGACTTTTTGGTATTCTCATCCTTGTGTCTGGTTTATTTTTCTCTAGTTTCATTTTCCAGAAGTGGCATAGACGAAATGCTAGCGGAGAGTTAGAGAGTTTTCTTGAAAACTTTGTGTCCAATAGAATTGTTGCAAACTCTAAAGATGATTACGGTGACTTTAGTAATCAATTTAAAAACTTTACTGATGATATTTCTGACTATGTTGAAAAAAGAATGAGTTACGGGTCTATTTTTCAAAAAGCACTACCATTGTCTTCAATTATGCTTGATAAAAACCTCAAGGTTGCTTGGGCAAATAAACAATTTTGTGAGGACTGGTCTTTATCTGAAGATGAGATAAAAAAAGATTATCTCTCTTGGGACTATCTATCAAAACTTACAAATCTTGGTGATAATGATCCCGTTCTGGAAGCTCTTAAAAATAAAGTTGCAGGTATTTATCAGGTGCAAATTAGAGTTTCTGAAGATGCAGAAGTTTCTCCATTTGAAATGTTTGTAAACCCAGTTGAATACAAAAATGAAACGAGAGTAATGCTTTTCTTCTATCCTCTGTATCACCTTCAAGAGACGATTAAAGAACAAGCTAAGACAATTAATAATCCAATTGAAAAAACATTAAGACTTATTGCTAGTAATGAGTTTAAAACTCATCCTAAAGATGAGTTACAAAATGAATATAATATTGCTGGTATTTCACCATTACTTGAAAAGTTTGAAAATATAGTAAGTATTTTTGACAGTGAACAATCGAGACTCTTTGATCAAATTGAGATGCTTTATCACAAAATTGAAGTTCTTGAAAACAAAACTAATGTTATTGAATTTGAAAATGAAAAACTATCTGTAAATAATAAAGGCCAAATCCATGACCTTAAGGCATTTAAAGAAAGTATCATTCAGGCATCTACTACAGGAAAAATGAGTGAAGACCTAGCTAAAGCAGAACTTGAATCAATTGAAAAAATGCTATCGTCGTTTGAGTCAAACTATTCTAAAGCAAAAACTCTTAAAGAGATGATATCAAGTCTCAGCAGTGCAATGCCTAAGTTTGCAAGTATTAAAGATGAAGTTAAGGCTCATAAAAATTTATTAAGTGACACTAAAATGCGATTATCACATTCACTTTCTCAAATGGTTCATTTGAAAAAAAAAATCACGGATGCTGAAGTGCTAGAAAGATTTAATAATAGTTACGATAGAGTAGGGATTGAATTTAAAAATCTTGATACGACCTCAATTGAGTTGGATAAAAAGATTTCAAGCTTAGAAGTTATGCTCTCAAAAGGGCAGATGGTTCTAAACGATGTACATTCTAAACTCCAGCACTTTGACCTTATAACCGAAGGGCATGCTCTGGTTAATGGTAAAGATGAGCTAGAAAAGTTTAAAAGAGATTTTAGACAAGTCGAAGGTGTAATTGAAGGAGTCGAAGGTCCATTAATTGAGAATCTAAAATCGATGTATCACCATACAAAAGCAAACCTTTTAGCCAACAGGAATATTGCAGAGCAGCTTTTAGAAGAGCAAAGTGAAATTGGTGTCGATGAATCCTACTCTGATCATATCTCTACAAATGATGACCAATCATTCACTCATGAGCCTCAAAGCTCACTATAAGTATCAATAGTATTGTCTTGTAGTCATTAGTTTGGTATACCAAACTAATGACTTTACTAAACGCAACAAAAAACCAACTTTATCTTATATCATCCATTTCAGAATGTGACGAAGCGATTAAAAGTCGCTTCTTCCAACTCGGATTTATCCCTGGAAGAGAGATTCTTTTAAAAAGAAAAGCTCCTTTTTTTGGAGATCCACTCCTTGTGGAAATAGATGACTCTCAAATTGCGCTTACTAAAAGTGAAGCAAACCTAATACAAATTCAAAACTTAGAGGCGTAAATGTATTCAATAGGATTGATAGGATTACCAAATAGTGGAAAATCTGCACTATTTAACTCACTCACTGGAAGTAAGCAAAAGGTTGCAAATTTTCCAGGGATAACAGTTGAGAAAAAAATTGGTAAGAGATCGATTCAAGATAAAGAAGTAATGATTGTAGATCTACCTGGTCTATACACATTTGATGCGACTTCATTAGATGAAAGAGTAACAAGAGATTATGTTTTAAATAATAGTGACAAAACATCTGGATATATTCTAGTTATCGATTCCACAAATTTAAAAAAGAGTCTTTTTCTCGCCTTACAGTTAAAAGAATTGGGTGTCCCATTTGTAGTTGCCCTGAATATGTTTGATTTAGCTGTCAAGCGAGGTTTTGAATTAGATCTAGATATATTATCAAAAAGTCTTGGCGGAGTTGAAGTAACAACAACTGTTGCTGTAAAAAAAATAGGATTAGATGCTCTTGATAAAAGTATTTCAAAGTTTTTAACTGGCTCTGAAACTCATTCTAAAGTTGATGGAACATATATTCAGAAAATCAAAACTCCCGAATACATAAAAGATAAACTTACTTTAGTTGAAGCTATCCTTTCTAAAATCACGATTAAAAAAATCAAAGCTGATAGTCTTACGGCTAAAATAGACTCAATTGTTCTACACCCTATCATTGGACCTTTTGTTTTAGTCTTAGTTCTTGTTTTCTTGTTCCAATTGCTATTTGTTTGGGCTGATCCATTTATGGGAATGATTGAAACTGTATTTGAATTTATTGCTGGTTTGATTGATTCAAATCTAAGTGATGGATATTTAAAAAGCTTACTAGTTGATGGAATAATTGCTGGAGTCGGAGGGGTTATTGTGTTTGTCCCTCATATTCTTTTCCTATTTATTCTCATTAATATCTTAGAGGACTTTGGATACTTGGGTCGAGCTGCATTCTTATTAGATTTCATTATGAGAAAACTTGGTCTGCCTGGTAAAGCGGTAATTCCTCTATTATCAAGTCACGCTTGTGCTATTCCTGGAATAATGGGAGCCAGGATTATTGAAAATCCGTTTCAACGAATGGTCACTATAATGATTTCACCTTTGATGGCGTGTTCTGCAAGACTTCCTGTTTATACTCTATTAATAGCTGCAATTGTCCCTGAAGAAAAAGTTTTGGGCTTTATAGGTCTTCCAGGATTAACGATGTTTGCACTTTATAGCTTTGGAATAGTAACAGCGTTCGCAATTGCCTTTATCACCAAAAGCTGGGCCATTACTCCCACAGCAAATACTCTTATGATGGAGCTTCCAGCTTATAGAACACCAAACCTTATAAATGTTCTTAGATCATCTTGGCAAAAAGCATTTCTATTCTTGAAGAAAGCCGGAACAATTATTTTTACACTTTCTATTATTTTGTGGGGATTAGTTACTTTTCCTGAGCCACCAGTCGGAGCTACTGAACCAGCAATTACTTATAGTGCAGCCGCAAAAATCGGTAGAACGTTTCAGCCAATATTTGCACCATTAGGATTTGATTGGAAGATGACCACAGCTTTGATACCTAGTTTTGCGGCCAGAGAAGTCTTAGTTGCAGCAATGGGAACAGTCATGAGTGTTGAGGCAGAAGACGAAGATAAGTTAATCACTGGTTTAAGCTCTAAGTTGAGTGCTGAATATAGCCTTGCGACATTGATGTCTTTACTTATCTGGTTTGTTTTTTCACCGCAGTGCATAGCAACAGTTGGAGTTATAAAGAAAGAGACTGGTGGATATAAAATGCCAATTATATTCATGGCTTACACTTTGGCACTAGCTTATCTTGGTGCCTTTTTGACCTATTCTGTCTTCTCAATGTAAGTAACACACCAAATAAGTGTAAGAAAGTGTTAGGCGAATACTCTTAACATTTAGTCAGTTTTAGGAAATTATAGCTCCTCATTACAAAGACGTATTGAAGGTAACAGGAGTATACATGGACAGATTTTTAGTATTATTAACACTTGCAGCCCTTTCTTTAGGAGCTTTCGCAACTGATAAAGTAATTTATGGTGACGACAACAGAGTTGACGTTTACGCATCTACTAATTCAGACTTCGTTGAACTTTCAAAATCAACAGCAGCAATGATTTCTACTTCAAAAATGAAATTCGACAGATCAACAAAAACTTTTGAAATTAAAGCTGGTAAACTAGGTGATAGACTTAACGCTTGTAAAGGTGAGAGATTCGCTGAACAACCAAGTGCAGCTAACTGTTCTGGTTTCCTAGTAGGTGATAAATATCTAGTAACTGCCGGTCACTGTATCGAAGATATGAGCGACTGTAAGGCAAGTAATTGGGTTTTCAATTACAAAATGAAAAACAGCACTGAAGCTAATATGAATGTTAAAGAAGAGAACGTTTATAAGTGTAAGAAGATTATTTCTCGCGCACTTAGCAGAATGAGCAAAGATGACTATGCACTTATCGAGTTAGATAGAGTTGCTTCAAACATCACTCCACTTAAGTTTAGAACTTCTGGTAAAGTTAGTCAGAATGACAAATTAGTTGTAATTGGCCACCCAAGTGGACTTCCAACTAAGATTGCTGATGGTGCTTATGTTAAGTCACTTTCAGGAAAATACTTTTCAGCAAATCTTGATACATACGGTGGAAACTCAGGTTCAGCTGTATTTAACGTAGCAACTGGTGAAATAGAAGGAATTCTAGTTCGTGGAGCAACTGACTATGTAAGCCGTGGTGGATGTAGAGTTTCTAACAGACTAGGAAACGACGAAGGTAATGGGGAAGATGTTACTTTCATTACTAATATCAAAGAATTACAAAATTTATAATTAGAATAAATAATTTATAATAAAAGCCCAAAGTTATCTTTGGGTTTTTTTTTGTTTAAAAATAGGATTGGAATAAAATGAAAATTATCTCGTGGAACGTTAATGGTATTAGAGCATGTGTTAATAAAGGGTTTATCGATTTTTTAGATACTGAAAAACCGGATATTATATGCCTCCAAGAGATTAAAGCGATGGAAGATCAATTTCCTGATGAATTGATGCAGAGAAAAGAGCACTTCTTTGTTCATAGCGCGAAAAAGAGAGGCTACTCAGGAACTTGTATCATTTCTAAGCAGAAACCTGAGAATGTCTGGACAGGACTTGGTATTGAAGAGTTTGATGATGAGGGAAGATGTCTTATCGCTGAATACAAGAACTTTATTATCTTTAACTGCTACTTTCCAAATGGTCAAAGAGACCATGGCAGAGTGCCTTATAAACTCTCTTTCTCTGATGCTGTTATGAAAAAGGCAAAGGCTTTAAAAAAGAAAACGGGAAAAGAAATCATCATTTGTGGCGACTACAATACAGCTCACACAGAAATGGACCTTGCGAATCCAAAATCTAATAAAAAAACAACTGGCTTTTTACCAATTGAAAGAGAGTGGATGGATAAGTTTTTTAAAAATGGTTTTGTCGATACTTTTAGACATTTTACTCCGATGGAGGAGAATGGACATTATACTTGGTGGACTTATAGAAGTAATTGTAGAGAAAAGAATGTGGGATGGAGGATTGATTATTTCTGTGTCACTCAAGAGTTCTTAAAGAAGGTCAAGAAGTCTTACCACCTGCCGGAAGTTTTAGGTAGTGATCACTGTCCTTTAGCGATTGAGATTTAGATGAGCTTTAAAGATTCTTATCTTGGGAAAATTTGAAGTGTTCCTCAACTAATTCCTGGAGCAAGAGTCTTAGTGTCGCAGTTGGATCTAAATAAATTAAAAAAACTTTATGAATCTAGAAAAAATATTATTTCCTAATTTCAAAACATGTATGAACTTTTAAGTCTCTATAGTCCTGGGGAATAGTTCTTAAAGTTATATCTTTCACTTTGAAAGACTTACTAACTTCTTCGTCTAGTCTAAACTTTCGAAGATTAGTAGAAAAATAAAGAACACCATCATCTTTTAGAAGATTTATACACATTTGAATGAGACCAGCGTGATCACGGCCAACACTGAATGTCCCATCCATGCTTTTTGAGTTCGAAAAACTTGGAGGATCACAAATAATAGTGTCGTATTTCTTTTGGTCAGATCTTAGAAAATCAAAAGCATTTTGTTTGATAAAAATATGATCTTTAAACATCAAATGATTGAGTCGAAAGTTGTCTTTCGCCCAATTTAAATATGTATTGGACATATCCACTGTTGTTACATGTCCACCACCAAGAGCGGCGGCAACAGAGATAGAACCTGTATAGGCAAAAAGATTTAATACTTCTTTGTCTGTTGAATTTTCAAGCATCATTTTTCTAAGAGGTCTGTGATCTAGAAAAAGACCAGTATCAAGATAGTCATAAAGATTAACGTAAAAGAGAGCTTTTCTCTCTTTGATTGTTAACTTTTCATTTTCATCATCTTCTTTTTCGTATTGTTCTGTTCCTTCTTTAACTTCTCTTCTTTTGAGAACAATCCTTTCTTCAGGAATGTCCATTACCTCTTTAATTGCTTCAAAGAGTGCTCCAATATGCTTGGCGCGTAAATTGAGTTCTTCTTCTTCAAGCTTTTTACCTCTTTCAAAGACGACTGCGTAATTTAAATAGATATCTACTATATAAGGAAACTCAGGTATATCGCGATCATAGAGGCGAAAAGCTTGGATAGATTCTTTATCTAACCATTTTCTAATTTTTTTGAAGTTTTTGGCCATGCGATTGGCGATAATAGAGTTGTTTTTCATAGTATTGGTTATATTATAGCTAGAGTAATAACGGTATTAAATTTGATTAGGTGTAACATCATATGAGCGAAAAAGATATAGCAACAGGTGACCCCGGGGTCGCAACTATTGACGAAGTAAAAGTAAAGAAACCAGCTATGTACAAGGTTTTATTGCATAACGACGATTACTCAACAATGGAATTTGTGATTCATGTTTTACAAAAATTCTTCAACAAAAACTACGAAGAATCACATGGAATTATGCTTAAAGTACATCATGATGGAATGGGTATCTGCGGGATTTATACGCATGAAGTAGCTGAGTCAAAAACTTCTAAAGTTAATAAATACTCAAGAGCTAAAGGGCATCCATTAAAATGCACTTATGAACCTTGCGATTCCGAAGATTGATACCATCTTATATATAGGTATCGGACTAAAATGTTAAAAAAAGAGGAATTATGATCAGTACCAAATTAGAACTTCTGCTGAACACAGCAATTAGAAGAGCAAATACATTAAAGCATGAGTTTTTAACGATTGAAAACGTTATGCTATCCCTGCTTACAGATGAAACTGTGAAGCTGACTTTAATTGACTGTGATGTCGACCTAAAAGAACTATCTGAAGACTTAACAATTTTTGTACAAGATAAGTCAAACTTTAGTCTTTTAACAGATGAAGAGATCGAAGAGCTAGGTCTTGAGCAATTTGCAAACGATGACATGAGAAAGATTGCAAACTCTAGTGGGGTCTTCTACCAGCCAGAAATAAGTTTATCTCTTCAAAGAGTTATCCAAAGAGCTGCAGTACATGTTCAACAATCTGGAAAAAAAGAAATTATGCCACTTAATCTTTTAGTCGCTATGTACAGTGCTAAAGATTCACATGGGATTTATTTTTTACAAAAGCAAGGTGTTGAGCGAATCGACTTAGTTGAAAAAATTGCTCACGGTTTAGACAAGCCTGCATCTAATGACGAAATCAATTCTGAAAACTTAGATCCACTGGCAGGTGATGATAAGACAAAAAAAATATTAGAAGAGTTTACAGTAAACTTAAACGAACTTGCTAGAGCTGGAAAAATTGATCCAATTATTGGCCGAGAAGAAGAATTGCAAAGAGCTATTCAAATTCTTTGTAGAAGAAGAAAAAATAATCCAGTTTTTGTTGGTGAAGCGGGAGTAGGTAAGACTGCAATTGCAGAAGGCTTAGCTCAACTAATTGAAGAAGAAAAGGTTCCTGATATTATTGCAGGTACTCAAATATTAAGCTTAGATATGGCTTCTCTTTTAGCGGGGACAAAATTCCGTGGTGATTTTGAAGAAAGATTAAAAGCAATTATTAAGGCAGTCTCTGCTCTAGACAAAGAAAAAGGATCAATCCTATTTATTGATGAGATTCATAATATAGTTGGAGCAGGTTCTACGAACGCTGGAAGTATGGATGCTTCAAATCTCTTGAAGCCAGCCCTTAGTCGTGGAACTTTAAGAGTCATGGGAAGTACAACTTATGATGAGTACAGAAAGTTTTTTGAAAAAGATCAGGCGCTTTCAAGAAGATTTCAAAAAATCGATGTTCATGAACCAAGTCTACCTGATACAGAAAAAATTCTAAGAGGACTTCGTTTTAAATTCGAAGATCATCACAATGTTACCTACTCAGATGAAATAATTAGTCTTACGGTGACACTTGCGAACAAACATATCACTGATAGAAAACTTCCAGATAAAGCCATTGATGTTATCGATGAAGTTGGTGCCTATGCGAGAATTACCCATAAGCCATCAGCTGATAATGTTTACGCAATTAAATCTGAAGACATTGAAAAAATTGTTGCTAAAATTGCCAGAATTCCTGAAAAGACAATCTCTGTTAATGAAAAAGACAAAATTAAGTACCTCGAAAGAGATTTAAAACTTCTTATATACGGACAAGATGAAGCTGTTGATAAGGTATCAAACGCAATTATTTTATCTCGAAGTGGACTTGGAAATCAAAATAAGCCAATTGCATCGTTTATTTTTGCAGGACCTACAGGTGTTGGGAAGACAGAACTTGCCAAACAATTAGCACTTACGATGGGAATTAACTTCGAGAGAATTGATATGTCTGAGTATATGGAGAAACATGCTGTTTCCAAACTTATTGGAGCGCCTCCAGGATATGTAGGATTCGATCAAGGTGGGATTTTAACTGAAAAAGTTAATAAAAATCCATATTCGGTACTATTATTAGATGAAATTGAAAAAGCTCACCCCGATATCTTCAATATCCTCCTTCAAGTTATGGATCACGGTAAATTGATGGACTCTAACGGTAAAACTACTGACTTTAGAAACGTTATTTTAATTATGACTTCTAATGCTGGGGCCAAAGAGATGGAAAGCGGAAGTATCGGACTCAGTAAGACTACTTCGCTTCTAAATCCAGGAAAAAGAGACCAAACGCTTAAAAACTACTTCACACCTGAGTTTAGAAACAGGCTCGACTCTATAATCAACTTCAATCACTTAACAGATGTTAATATTCACTCTGTTGTAGAGAAGTTTTTAATGGAACTAGAGAACCAATTAATAGATAAAAAGGTAGAATTAGAGGTAACAAAAGAGGCAATTGATTGGTTTGCAACAAATGGTTATGACCAAAAAATGGGAGCAAGACCGATTGGAAGATTGATCGATGAGAAACTCAGAAAGCCACTTGCAAATGAACTTTTATTCGGGAAATTGGAAAATGGCGGTAAAGTTTTGGCCAAAATAGTGGACGATTTAGTCGAATTTGAATATTTTGCCACTAAAAAGGAAGAAATTTCACTATAAAAAGGAAAAATAATTTATAAAAATCACATTTTTCTTAAAGAAAATTAAAAAAAAAATCATGATGAGAAAAAAAGCCGAAACAAAGTTATATACGATGTTTCGGCTTTTTGTTTTTGGTGCTTTTAACAATGATTGAATAATAAAGCTCAAGGGATTCACAATTTAGACCGATTTAAAAACAAAATCACTATTTTTTATTTGCGTTAAAATAAAAATGTGTTTATCCTAAAATTGATTAACTTTATTAGATGATCATTTATTTCTGGGAGGAAATATGGCAGTTAAGAAAAAAGCAACAAAGAAAGTAGCCAAAAAAGCTACAAAAAAAGTAGCTAAGAAAGCTACAAAGAAAAAAGCAGCTAAGAAAGTTGCTAAGAAAGCAACTAAGAAGAAAGTCGCTAAGAAAAAAGTAGCTAAAAAAGCAACTAAGAAGAAAGTAGCTAAAAAAGCAACTAAGAAAGTAGCGAAGAA
>Ga0307937_1000052_pt1 | contig 78349 bp, 71 predicted proteins | sample OrgLakmetagenom3_FD_201814 | JGI IMG/M metagenome (GOLD analysis project Ga0307937, IMG submission 201814) | Saline water microbial communities from Organic Lake, Antarctica - #3 | ecosystem: Environmental > Aquatic > Non-marine Saline and Alkaline > Saline | place: Antarctica: Organic Lake...
GGCGAGTTTAACTTGTCTATCAACTGCTGATTACTCTGCTGTTACACCACTTGTTATTGATCTAATTGATAAACTCGCTGCTGAAAAAGCAACTCTTGGTATTAGTTCTCTCAGAGCGTACGGACTTGATAATAAAGTTCTCGATAAGCTCTCAGAAGTAAGAAATACATCTCTAACTTTCGCTCCAGAAGCTGGAACTGAAAGAATGAGAAAAGTTATTAATAAAAATGTTACTGACGAAGATATGATGAAAACTGCAAGAGAAGTATTCTCTCGTGGTTGGAAAAAAATGAAACTATATTTCATGATTGGTCTTCCAACGGAAGAAGATGAAGATGTTATTGGAATTATGGAAACCGGATACAGAGCTAAGAAAATTGCTCAAAAAGAATGCGGCGTCAGTAATCCAATTATTACAATTAGTGCATCTAGTTTTGTTCCAAAACCTCACACTCCTTTTCAGTGGGCCAGAATGATTACAATTGATGAAATCATTAGAAAGCAAAATCTACTAAAAGATCACGCAGTGAAAATGGGTCTGAACTTTAGAAAACATTACTCAAAAATTTCATATCTTGAAGGTGTTGTTTCTCGTGGAGACAGACGTGTTGGAGATATTATCTATAACGCTTGGAAAGGCGGAGCACGTTTTGATGGTTGGACCGAAACTTTTAAATACGATCTTTGGATGAAATGTTTAGAGGAGTCGGGAATAGATCCTATCCATATGCTTGGAACAATTCCAATGAACGGAAGATTGCCTTGGGATCATATTGATGTGGGCCTTGAAGCAAAATTTTTAGAACGAGAGTGGACCAAAGCTAATAAAGATAGACTCTCTCCTCCTTGTGGAAAAGTGCATGGAATGATTGTTCACCACTCTAATCTTGAATCATTGGAGAAGACTTTTGATATCGATAAAAAGCGTCTCGTTTGCTATAGCTGTGGAGTTGCTTGTGACCTTAAAGAGATGGTTGAAGAGCGACGAGACTACTTAGGAAGCATGAATGCCATTGAAGATACTCCTTATGAAGCGCCAAAAGAGCGTAAAAAAATTGTTGAGCTTCGAGAAAAAAGAGGGCAATGGACTGGTGAGAAATATAGAATTGAATTTTCAAAAGTTGGACCGATTTCTTTCATTTCCCATCTTGATCTTCAAAAAATTGTCGCTCGTATATTTAAGCGTGCTGAAATAGAAGTTCTTTACTCTGAAGGATATAAAACGAGACCCCTCATTGCATTTGGTCCGGCACTTACCTTAGGTGTTAGCTCGTTATCTGAATATTTTGATGTTCGTGTTCCAGAGGCCTGGGAAAGTAATGATAAACTTTTAGCGCTTCTTCAGTCCCACTCTGAGAAAGGAATCATTTTTAAGAGTGTTGAAACTATTGGGAGTAAGACTATATCTATTCAAGATTCAGCAGAGAAGTTTACTTATTACCTTCAAACAAAAAACTCTGAAGAAAGTGAGAAAGCAATAGACTTTTTAAATGCTCAATCGGAACTTTTGATTGACTCTTTTTCTAAGAAAGCTCAAAAATATATTAAAAAAGATATTCGACCAAAAATTCTTACCGCTTATAAAGGTAAATTAGATCTTGATAGTCAGCTTATGGACCTGATTGATGAAGTCTCACCGTGTAAGGGTGAAGGAATCTTTGTTGAAACAAATGTTGACCAAGGTTCAAGTGTTAGACCATCAGAGTTAGTAAAAGTTTTAGCGGGAATTGGAATAAATGTTGAGAGACCAATTAAAGAAAGAATTACATTAAAAGAATTTCAATAAAGTTATGCCCGAGTTCGCTCGGGCTTTTATTTTGAACGACCTTCTAGGTATTTGGGTTCAGTCAGGAGTTTTTGCAAGATTCTAACGAGCAGCTTCTTAATATCTTTTTTGATCTCATTCCTTGAGTTCTTCATAAGTTTAACCTCAACTTATCTAATTTTTCCTAAGACCTTAATTTTACACAGTCCTATTTGCTTTTGACAAGCATTGCTTGGCGTAATATTTTCATCCAAATGGACAAAATCCTTTAAATATTATACATTTAGGCAGTTTTTTAATTTAAAAAAATATACAAAAATATTTCAAGGGGATACCTATGGCCACTTCACAGACAGTGACGTCAAAAAAAATGTCAGCAAAAACAAAAAGAAAACTAGATCTAATAAAAAAACATAAGCTCTCAAAAGATACTCTTCTAGATATGTATAGAAATTCTTATCTTTCAAGAAAACTTGATGATGCTGAGATTAATATGAAAAAACAGTCTAAAGCTTTTTTCCAAATCTCTGGTGCTGGTCATGAGGGAATACTTTCAGCTGTAACAAAAGTTTTAAAACCTAGTTATGACTTTTTTATTCCTTACTATAGAGACAGAGCTTTATGTACAGGTCTTGGTGTAACTCCTTATGAAATTCTTTGCCAGGCAAATGGAAATGTTGGAGATACAGCAAGTCATGGTCGCCAAATGCCTTCTCACTGGGGAAATAAAGATTTAAATATTATTTCAAAATCATCTTGTACTGGAACACAGTTTCTTCAGGCTGTAGGTATTGCAGAGTCTGGGAAGTTTTTAGGTAAGATGGCAAAAGATGGTGTTGATCATGGTCTACCATATGCGAACGATGAAATTGTTTACGTATCAACTGGAGATGGAACGACTTCTCAGGGTGAGTTTTGGGAAGCAATTACAACTGCATCAGTAAATAAATTGCCAGTTCTCTTCTTAGTTGAAGATAATGGCTTCGCCATTTCAGTTCCTACATCCGTGCAAACACCTTCTGGATCAATCTCTGTTGCTCTTGATAGCTTTCCTGGATTAACAATATTTGAGTGTGATGGAACTGATCCTATTGATTCTTATGATGCCGTTAAACAAGCAGAAGTTCATCTTCGTGCTGGAAAAGGTCCAGTCCTTGTTCATGCACATGTGACTAGACCTTACTCTCACTCACTTTCAGATGATCACTCTTTTTATAGAACAAAAGACGAATTAGAAAATGAAGCAAAGATCGATACGATTAAAACTTACCCTGATTTTTTAATTGAAGGCAATATAGCAACTCAAGATGAAATTAACGATATCAAATCAATTGTTGAGGTTGAAGTAAAAGAGGCGATGAAAAAAGCTATAAACACTGAATGGCCAGAGCTTGATACTTATATGGATCACCTCTATTCAATGGATGTTGATCCAACAAGCTCTGACTTTGAAAGAGAAGGATCTTTTCTAGGCAAAGATGACATTCCAATGGCAGGGGCAATCAATGCAGTTTTAAAAAATGAATTAAAGAAAAATCCTCTTATGAGAATGTTTGGTGAAGATGTTGCTGACTTCTCAGAACTTGAAAAACTAGATAATCCTGAACTTGTTGGGAAGGGTGGAGTTTTCAAAGTTACATCTGGCTGTCAAAGAGCTTCAAAAGAAGGACAAGTTTTTAACTCGCCTCTCGCTGAGGCAAATATTATTGGACGAGCAATTGGTATGGCCATGAGAGGGATTAAACCTGTCGTTGAAATTCAATTCTTTGACTATATCTGGACAGCTTACATGCAACTGAAAAATGAAATGGCAACGACTCGTTACCGCTCTGGTGGTGACTTCAAATGTCCTATGGTTATAAGAGTTCCAATCGGTGGATACCTTCGAGGGGGAGCTATTTACCACTCTCAATCAGGTGAATCACTCTTTACTCACATACCGGGAATTAGAGTTGTCTTCCCTTCAAATGCTAAAGATGCTGCAGGCCTTCTAAGAACTGCAATAAGATCTGATGATCCAGTAATGTTCCTAGAACATAAACATTTATATTACCAAGGTTACAATAGAACAGCCGATCCAGGTGAAGACTTCATGATCCCATTTGGAAAAGCAAGAATTGTTAGAGAGGGAACTGATGCGACAATTATCGCTTGGGGTGCTCTTGTTCAAAAGTCTGTTGAAGCAGCTAAGAGAATGCAAACAGAAGGTAAGAGTGTTGAAGTAATAGATCTTAGAACTCTCGCACCATTTGATATGGATGCAATTATTAAATCTCTGACTAAAACTAACAGAATTATGATTGCTCACGAGGAACATAAAACATCAGGTTTTGCTGGAGAGATCGCTGCAAGAATCAACGAAGAATGTTTTAATCAACTAGATGCACCTATCTTAAGAGTCGCTTCTGAAGATGTTCACGTTGCTTACAATCCAGCTTTAGAGGATATTATTCTTCCTCAGACTAATAATGTGTATGATAAATTGAAAGAGCTACTTGAGTACTAATCCAATACTAACAAGCAGGCTTGTATTGAAGCCTCTGGAAAAGTCTGATGATGAAAACCTTTATGGTTTGCATTCTGACCCAGAGGTTATGAAATTTATTCGCGAACCAGATTCCGATATCTTTCAAACAAAAAAGAGAATTAAAGAGATACTTAATTATTCATCTCAAAATAATGGCTTTGGACTTTGGACTGCTTTTGAAAAAGAAAGTAATAAATTTATTGGATGGGGAGTCTTAGTTCATATCGATCACAATCTGATGAATCCAGTAGAAGTAGGGTTCAGGCTCCATCAAAAGTCTTGGCGAAAAGGTTACGCTCACGAGATTGGATCGGCTTTATTAGACTATGCAAAGAGTATCGATCTAGAATCAGTATGTGGGATTACAATCGATGACAATCTTGCCAGCCAGAAAACATTAGAAAAATGTGGAATGCAGTTTATAGAAAATAGAAAATATTATAACCAACAAGTTTTATACTACGAGAAAAAATTATGACAAAAGAAGTTGAAGGCGTAAGTGATAAATTTAATATCGAAACTTATATGGATGCAAGAAAGATGGTACAAAAAATTGTGCTTCTCACTGCTTCTCAATTTGATGTTGGTATGACTGAAGCTCAAGGCTCAAAAATTATTGATGAGCTTTGTGAGAACTTTAAAATCGAGAAGAAATGGCATCCAAATAAATTTAGAATCGGCATTAATACAACTAAGGCTTTTAGAGAAAAGTCTGAACCAGATGTTGTACTTCAAAAAAATGATATCTACTTTCTAGACATTGGACTTGTTATCAATGGCCATGAAGCTGACTTTGGACAAACATTTACTGTCGGTCAAAATCTCGAATATGCCCATGCTCAAAAATCATCACGAGAGATATTCAATGAGTTGAAAGCAATTTGGAAAGAAAAGAACATTACTGGGGAAGCTCTTTATAAAGAGGGTGAAAGGTTAGCAATTGAGAAAGGTTATATTCTTAATCCGGCAATGGATGGTCATAGACTTGGAGATTATCCCCATGGAGCTTTCTATAAAGGATCGTTGAGTCAATTTAATAAAAAACCAATTGAAAATTTATGGGTATTAGAAGTACTCATTAAGCATCCAGAAAAAGACTTTGGTGCTTTTTACGAAGATATTTTAGTTTGATTGCCTTTTATTAATAGTGTCTTCTGTATTTACACCATTACAGCTTGCGATTCTTATATCAGTTTCTGATTCGACAACAATCATTTTATTGAGTGACATCCACTTACTTACAAGATCTTTGTCCTTGGTATTATAGAGTGCGAGCTCTATGAGATACTTCCCTGTAATACTCTTATCTCCACTAAAAATGATTGGTGTGAATGAAGGTCTCTCCATAGTTGAAGAAGTATAAGGAGTTCTTCTATTGGCAAAGAGTTGAGTTGGTTTAGTTCCAGTTGTGACTAGATCAATGTCATCAATTCTTTTGTCGTGCTTAAATGCCGGGCACTTAGCTCTTCTAAACTCACTCGACATTGCAGCGGCGTGGTAATAAACAAAAATAGATATACTGTCAGTTACACTGCCTAAGTTTTCTAAATCATAGAGTACGTGACCAATAGCATTTTTAGATCCTCTATTAATCTTAGTGACTCTAAAAATCCATGCGTTAGCTTTTGATTTGTTAAAAAGTCTCAATGCATCTTTAGGTTTTATTTTAGGTATCTTTACTTTGAAACTAAAACCCTTTGAAATTTCAATTTCTCTCTCTTTTCCAACCATCCACTTATCAACTGACAGATCAAATACATCACCTGTTAGTTCGTTGACATACATTTGCCCGTTGCCTGACTTAACTTCAAACCATTTACTGCAAGAACTTATTAATAGAAGTGATAATAAGAGTAATCTCATCCTTTTAAAAATTCTTCATCGTGAAGCCAAGCCGCTTGTCTTGGTGGTTTTTTAGTTCTGCTCCACTCTTCAAGCATTTCCGGAGCAATTTCTCTAAGCTTATCCATTTGCTTTTTGGTTCCATTATTTGCCGAAAGTTCTAAACGATGTCCATTTGGATCGAAGAAATAAATCGATTTGAAGACTCCGTGATCAGTTACACCAAGAACTTCAATTCCTTTTTTTATGAGATCTGCTTTTGCTTTTTCTAATACTTCAAGGTTTTCTACTTCGAATGCAATATGCTGAACCCATGTTGGAGTGTTTTGATCACGATCCATTGGTTCTTGACCTGTAAGTTCAAAAAAAGCTAAGACGTTACCCATACCAGCGTCTAAAAATATGTGCATGTAGGGATCTGGCTCCTTGGTCGATGGTACGTGATCCTCAGATATTGAAACAGTAAGATCCATATCTAACATTTCTTTATACCAGTCAGCCGTTTTCTTAGCGTCATTACATCTATAAGCGACATGGTGAATTCTTTTTATAATACTCATAATTACCTACTTTTGAATTTGTGCTTTCATTAAACGTTGTTTCTCAACTACGCTGTCTGTTTTAAACCAATCATTACCAGCACCTCGCCCCATAGGCTTCCAAGCTTGAGTTGTGATGCGTCCATTGTCATATATTTTATCATCGATATGAACTTTTACAACTTCACCCGTGATAAGAGTTCCAGCTCCTGGCTGATCGCCGTAACTTATAATATCTCGTAGAACACATTCAAAATGGATGGGGCTCTCCTTAACTCTTGCGACGTCAATAAGTTCAGATGGAATCGGAGTTAGTCCGGCATGAATAAACTCATCATCACCGTAGGGAAGTTCTGCACTCGCAGCATTTACTTTATCTGCATTTTCTTCAGAGCAAAAATTAATTACAAACTGCTTTGTTCTTTCGATATTTTTAACAGTGTCTTTTTTGTCGCCTGTTGATGATCTGATAAGTGGTGCAAAACAAACGATAAACGGTTTTGCACTTACACCCGTAAAAAAAGAAAAGGGAGCAACATTATTACTACCATCTTCATTTTTAGTTGAAACAACAGCTATTGGTCTTGGAAGAATTGAACCAATGAGCATTTTATAATTGTCTCCAAATTCTGCATTTTTTGTATCAAAACTAAGCATTATTAATCCTTATTTGGAACACCGATTAAGTTTTTAAGTTTTCCAATTCTTTCTATTTCTAATTCAATAAAGTCACCGGGTTGAATCCACTTGTCGATTTCAAGACCACAGCCAGTTCCAACTGTGCCACTTCCCATGAAGTCTGTAGTGAGAAGCCATTCTTCTTTTGATGCATGTACGATCATTTGTGCCCAAGTATAGTGAGCGTCACCAGTATACCCACGAGACCACTCTTCACCATTAATCGTTGCAGTCATGAGAAGGTTAGGCTCTTTGCCTTCGAATTCGTCAGCTGTTAAAATTACAGGCCCAACAACAGAGCAAAAATCTTTACCCTTAGCTGGACCAAGGCGTACGGCCATCTCTTTTTTCTGAATATCCCTTGCTGAGATGTCATTAAAGATTGTGTATCCGAAAATATGATCGAGAGCATCTTCTTCTTTTATATTAAAGCCGTCTTTGCCAATCACAACACCAAATTCTAATTCATAATCAAGTTTTTTTGTATAACTAGGCCATGGAACAGTTTCATCGTTTCCAATAAAACCACTCGTTGGACCTTTATAGTATGCTGGAATTTCATACCAAGCTTCAGGAATAGGTTCTCCACGTTTTTCAAAACCTTTTGCAACATGTTTCTCGTGCGTATAGAAGTCTCTATAACAATTAATTTTATCAATGGGGCAACCAAGACTAACAGCTTCATCATCTCTCATATCAAAAGAGAGATCAGCTCCATCATTTGTTTTTAAAATACCGTTGGTTGAGAACTCTTTAAAAGCATCTATCGACTCTTCAAGAATTTCAAAACTTGCTTCTTGATATTTCTTTAGAAAATCTGAAAGGAGTGGAGGTGCTGCATCAAGAGCTTTTGATTTAGCATCAAATATTCCATCAAGTTCAAATTGTTTTTGCCAAATTAGATTGACGTCTATAATTGTTGTCTCGTTGAAGAAAACGCCTAGTCGTTTAAATTGTCCAAGCGGTGTCTGTCTCAAGTAAGTACATACTTTCATTCGATCGTACTCCTAAATTTCTTGTCGTACTCCGGTAAAATTTTATCCATCGCTGTAAAGAAATGAATCATCTCTTCCTTAATACCTATGGAAACTCTTACCCAGTCAGGCATGTTGTTAGATTTTAACGGTCTAATAATCACACCTTCATCGAGTAGACTTTCGTACAGAAACATACTTGCCTCTTCAGAGCCCGTTCTAAAGCAAATAAAATTTGTTACAGATTGAATTGGCTTGAAGCCTCTTTGATCTAGGTACTTAAGTGTCTCGTAGTATCTCTTAGTATTATTTCTAATTGTTCTCTCTAGGTGTGGAAAGTCTGAAAGAGCTCCAACAGCACCTTTTTGACCAATTAAACTTGGCTCGAAGGGAAGCTTAACTTTGTGGAGTGCTTGGATGAACTCTTCATTAGCAAAACCGTAACCAACTCTTATTCCACCGATACCGTAGGCTTTAGAAAATGTTCTTAAAGTAATTACGTTGTCATATCTGTACTTCATTGAATCAGGATAATCCCATGTCGATTGAGCAAATTCAAAGTAAGCTTCGTCCAAAATCACAATAGTATGCTTTGGAACAAACTTCATTAAGTAATCAAATTCATGCTCTGTAATATAAGTACCAGTTGGATTGTCAGGATTTGCAATATAAAGAACTTTAGTGTTTTCATTTACAGCTTTAGCAAGTGCTTTGACGTCATAGCGCATATCTTCAGTTCTAGGAACTGTTACAAGTTTTGCACCTGCGGCTGTAGCAAGAATATGGAAACCGATAAAAGTTTTCTCACAAGTAAGAACTTCATCTCCAGTTTGAATGAATGCACGAGCAATATATCCCATAATCCCTTCAGAACCATTTCCTAAAACAATATTTTCTTTTTTTACTTTGTAGATCTCACATAATTTGGCTTTGAGTGCAGTTGCGTGCATATCAGGATATCGATGAGAATCCCAAAGGGCATTAGTCATTTCACGAATAGCGAATGGACTTGGTCCTAATGGGTTTTCGTTGGATGCTAGCTTAGTTACTTTCGTTAAGCCTTTTTCTAACATTACTTCTTCAATTGGTTTCCCGGCTTGATAAACTTGAAGTTTATCTAAGTGTTCAGGAATTAAACGTTTTTGCACCGCGTATTCTCCTCGTCATTCTTTAAATAAGATAGAATGAAACTACTGCTAAAGGGCTAATTTATCAAGGAGATAAGGCCTAGAATTGGTGCGCTAAGTAACTGATATATAAACTTTTACTCTTAGAATTATCTTTTATAGAATAATAAAAAAATCAAAGGATAAAGATGACTATATTAGAAGGTAAAAAAGCATTAATTTTTGGTGTTGCTAACGATCGAAGTATCGCTTGGGGAATTGCAAATGAATTAAAAAAGCACGGAGCTTCTGTCGCTTTGTCTTACGTGAATGATGCTATTAAAAAAAGAGTAGAGCCACTTGCTGAGGAGCTTGGTGCTGACTTTATTTTTGAAATGGATGTCTCAAATGATGATCACTATGACTCTGTCCAAAAACTTGTAAAAGATAAGTGGGGAGATTTTGATATTCTTGTTCACTCAATAGCTTTTGCAGATAGAAAAGATTTAAAAGATAAATTTATAAATACTTCTAGAGAAGGTTTTAAGTTGGCTTGTGATGTTTCAGCTTTTTCTTTAATTGGATTGTCACACGCTCTTAGTCCTTTGATGAATAGCGGCGGATCGATAATGAGTATGAGTTACTATGGCTCACAAAAAGTTATAACAAATTATAATATTATGGGCGTTGCAAAAGCAGCACTTGAAGCAAGTACAAGATATCTTGCGAATGAGCTTGGTGAACAAAATATTAAAGTTAACTGTATCTCTGCCGGTCCTGTGAAAACACTTGCAGCATCTGGAGTTTCTGGTTTCAGAGATATGCTCTCTCAGGTTGAAGAAGTTGCACCGATGAGAAGAAATATAACTCCAAGTGATGTTGGAGGAACAGCAGTTTACCTAGCAAGTCCTTTATCTAATGGTGTCACTGGACAAGTCATTTATGTCGACAGTGGTCTATCGATCCTTGGAGGATTTTAATGTTAAAAGATGCACTGATCTCTTTCAAGCCATCAGTTCAAAATATATTTCAAGATAAAGTAAACTTTATCCTTGCTATGATTCCGATAATTATTGGTATTGCTCTTTATGCATTACTCGCTTCTTGGATATATGGAAGTTTAATGGATCAAGGGAGTATGTGGATCAAAGATTTTACAGGGGAGGGCACTACTGGTGGCGTTCTTTCTTTTATTCTTGCTACAATTTTTACTGTGCTTTTATACTTCGTGGTAAACTGGACATTTGTTTTAATCGTAACAGTTGTTGCAAGTCCTTTTAACGATATGCTCTCGAAAAGAACTGAACGAAAAATGAAAGGCTTAGAGCTAGAGTCCTTTGCTTCTTCCTTTGGAACTATAGGAACGACATTTTTTAAAACTATATTCAATGAAATTAAAAAGATTACATTCATTATTGTTCTCTCTCTTATCGCATTCACTTTGGGATATATTCCACTACTTACACCTATTAGTTTAATCATTACAGTTTTGCTTTTATCTGTAGGATTTGTTGATTACTCTTGGTCTAGACATAATATTCCGTTTAAAATGTGCTTCAGCGATCTTAAGTCAAACTTGCTTAATTATGGTTTTGGCGGAACATTCTTTTTCGTATTAATATCAATTCCAGTCGTAAATCTTATAGTTTCTCCCTGGGCAACTAGTTACTTTACGATGCTTTGGGTGAAGAATAATGAACATAGCAATTAGAGTTCCAGATGAACTTGAACTAAAGGTTTCAATCTTTCCCTTCCTTCACGCTTTAGATAGATCGTTGGATGAGCTTATTGATGAGTCTGAAGTTCTTAATATTCACCTTATCTCAAGCGCAGAAAGCCTAAGGGCTTTAAACTTTTTACCAATGAAAGCTTACTATCAAACAATTCCAAAAGATGACCTTAACAATATATTTGCAGCCCATAGAAACCTTGGAAGCTTAAAGCACACTAAGGTTGATCTCTATATAAGTATGACTGAAAACTTTGTCGATGTGATGATTGGCCGAAATCTTAAGGCAAAAAAAAGAGTCGGTTTTGCAAAAGGTAAAAACAGCTTTTTTCTTACAGACAAAGTAGAGATTAAAGAAACCGGTCATTTCACAGACCGCTATATTGGTTTTCTTGCAAAAATTGGTGTTGGAAAGCCTAAGATTAGAAGGGTATCTTCAAGAACATTTGACCCTTATTTTAAAGATACAAAAGAGAATCCATATATAGTTTTAAATATTGAAGTAATTGAAGATGAACTAAATACTCACTGGCTTGATCTTATAAGCCACTTTGAAGATCAACGTTTTATTATAATGAGTGACGCCTTCGATAAAAACGATCAAAAATTAAAACTCACTGAATTCGCGAATAAAAATAAATCAAAAAACACTATTGAAGTTTTTGAGACTGAAGATTTAATAGACTTTGGAAAACTAGTTCAAAATTCAGAAGTCTTTATATCTGGAGACTCGCCTTATGTTGCTCTGGCAGGCTACTGTGGTACTCAAGTGTTCAATCTAAATAGACAGAAGAATGACGACATGGATAACAGATACTTTATCGGAGACACAGTTGTTTGCTCAATACATGATGCTTACTACAAAGATGGACTCGATTTTCACTATGGTAAATTCTTTGATGAAGTCCTTGAATACGTCGATATTAAAATAAAAAAAAGAGAGAGTAAGTGATATTAGAAAACATTGTCTTAGTTCTTGGATTAATTGGCCTTGGCTCATTAAGTAAAAGAAGTGGTATTTTCCCAGACAATACTCCAGATGTATTAAACAAGTTCATTCTTAATATCTCTCTTCCAGCAATTATTATCATAAGTATCTCAAAACTAGTTTTTGATTCAAATATGCTTATTCCTGTTGCTATTCACTGGGGAGTGTTTCTCTTTCATATATTAGTTTTATATTTTGTCTGTAAGATCCTGAAGTTTTCTAATTCAGTATTTGGAGCCCTTTTAATTGTTACAACTCTTGGAAATACAGCTTTCTTAGGAATTCCAATGGTTAATACTTTTCTTGGATCTGAAGCTGTTCCCTATGCTGTATTATATGATCAACTTGGTTCTGGTATTGGGTTTATTATATTTGGTGCATTTGTTCTTCCACGATTTGTTGGGAAGTCAGTAGGTAATCCTAAAGATGTCTTAAAGGGGCTGTTCAAATTTCCTCCTTTTGTTGCGCTTATATTAGGGTTTGTTTTTATGAGTGTCCCAATGCCTAATGTTTTAGAGAGTTATTTAGGTTCAATCGCAAGTACTCTTATTCCTTGTGCAATGATTGCAGTTGGATTTCAAATGAAGTATCGACTTCCTAAGTCCACACTTTATCCAATGGGTGTAGGACTATTTATAAAACTTTTAATTATTCCATTCATAACACTCTTTGTAGTGACACTAGCAGGTGGAGATTCAATTGCTGCTAAGACTTCAATCCTTCAATCGGGGATGCCGCCAATGATCACAGCTGGTGCAATGGTCATGGCAGAAAAGTTAGAAATTGATTTGTGCACCTCGCTAGTGGGATATGGATTATTTTTCTCATTTATAAGCTTAAGCCTAATTAATCTATTCCTGTAATTTTAGGCTCTTTTCGCCGCGTTATTAAATGTCTTGATTGTCGACTATACAAAGTAATTGGCTAAATTGGTCGGAATAGGGCATATCTATATCTATAATTAAACAACGAGGAGATTGTGATGCGTAGAATTTTTACCTTACTAAGTGTACTTACATTAAGTTTAAGTTTGGCCAGTTGTGGAAAAGATGGAATTAAGAAAATAGTTACAGATATTGCTGTTGAAACACAAGACGATGGAGCTTCACAACTTCTGTCTGCTGAGTTTGTTTTAGATATAGGAAGTACGGAACTTCCATTTATAACTTATCCATTACCTAACAACTTAGGATCACTTAGGCTTTTTAGGTATGATAATCAAAATCAGGTTGCTGTTGATCTTGATCTTACAGCAGTTCTAAAACTTCCAAGAGTCGAAGGTACACTTCCTAATGGTCAACAGGTTCCTGTAGATACAAACGGTGCTGGAATTATTGTTATCGATATTGAAGGAATAAACTCCAAAGTTTATGTTGCTCAAAGTGGTGATACAACTCTTGTTGGTTTTGCAATTGCAATAAAGCAACTTGATGGTTTAGGAGATATTATTGGTGGAGCTGGAATTTTTCCGAGTTATGAGTTAGCAAATATTTTATTTACTGCAGGTGTGTTTACATCTACTGAAACAGCTAAGACCGGAATTGCAGTATTTGCAAATCTCGGAAAACTCTTTGGTAAAGATAGTAAGGATCCAGTATTCACATCAAATACTGAATTTTTTAAGCCAATAAGACAAAGAAGACTTTCAAGAAAACAAAAGATAAGAGCTTATAGAGAAATAACAAGATTGCTCAATTCACAAGAAGAAGTAATACTTTCTGAAAAATAATATAAATTAAATTTATAGTTTGATAAGCCCGGGAAAATTTCCGGGCTTTTTATTAATAACTATTGATAAAACGACAAACATTGACGCTCGCAAGTTCTCCGTAGCGAGTATAGCCAGTTACAGGAATACACTGACCAATCATCTTGCAGTCTTGATCAAAGGTGCAACTCATTCCGTTATGTACACATTTATTAAACCTACAATTAGTTTCTCTTTCACAAATTTGGCTTTGCGGACATTCCATGGTTCCATTTATTGATATGAGTTGTTTTTTCATCTCTTCAACAGCTTGTGCTTTATTCTTATTATGAAGGAACAACTCTGCACCAAGTTTATAGCCTTTAGAGAATTCTATACTTTGTTTTTGGCAGTAGAGATGTTGAGCACTATCTTCAAGTCCAAGTTTGTAACCATTTTGATATGTACAGTAGAGATCAAGTCCTTCGTTGTAACCTTTCATGTAGTTTCGATTATCGACTGTAACTCCGTGTTCTGAACAGTCTTCTTGATAGGAAGTATTCTTAGGTTCTGTTATTCCCTTGAGAGCATCACTTTTTCCACGAGTAAGCCAATTAGCACTTTGGCACTCTTCTTTTGAAAGGGAGCTACAAGCAGATATAACAGCTAAAAGTGAAAGTAATAGTAGTATTTTCATTATTCAATATTCCTCTAATTATCTACAGACCCTGACGCTTACTTGATCAGAAAAGCGAGTCCTTTTTATAGTTGCTAGGCATGACTTACCATCGGTACATTTACTATTAGAAATGCATTCATTTCCATAGCGCTTAAAAATATCCTCTTTAGCCTTCTCTTTCAGAAAAACTCTTAATCCCTCTTCATAGCCATAACTAAATTGGGGGTTAACTTCCTCACAAACTTTATGTGGCTTGTATCCCCTAAGACCAATTACTTTTGCGTTCTCGGTATTACAAAATGTCTTAGATCCATCTTCATATCCTTTGAGATAGTCAAAGCTTTTGATTGTTACGTTGTGAGAATAGCACTCATCACGGTATTCCTTAGTCTTTGGTTCTCTCAATCCGTCTTGGCCATCGGCCAAGCCTTTAACATACCAATTTGTATCTTCACATTCCTGACGAGATAGAGAGCTGCATGATGAAATTAAAAGTAATAAGAGTAGGTACCTCATCAACTTTTAAAAAGAGTTAAGCTATTTTGTATCGATTTAACTTGTTCTTCAAAACCAGTAGCCTTTTCTTTTACTTCTGCGACAACATCGTCAGGTGCATTTTCAATGAATTTTGGATTCTTAAGTTTGTTACCAACTTTTTCAAATTCTTTTTCTGCTTTAAGAAGATCATTATTAAGTTTGTCGATATAACTATCAATGTCGACGACACCCTCAAGAGGGATAAATACCTCCGTGTGCGTACTTGCCTTCATAATAGATTTCTCTGGTCTATCAACCGTTTTGTCTTTGATTTTTCCTGAACGAACATTTGCAAGTTCTTTAAAGTAGCCGCGACTTTTATAAAAATATCTAGCGAGAGCTTCATCGTCAGTAAAAAAGCGAACTTCAATTTCTTCTTTTGGCTTGATACTCACAGAGTTTCTAAGATTTCTTATATTTGTAATAACTTCAATGAATTTCTCCATATTGATCACATCTTCATTGAATGAGAAGTCTGGATTATACTCTGGATATTTCTGACTTATCAGTAAACTTTCGTCTGCAGTTTTTAAATTGCTCCATATCTCTTCAGAAATAAATGGAGTGATCGGATGAAGTAGTTTCATAATATGTTTGAAGCAGTACTTAAAAACATTTGCTCTTTGAACTCTTAAGCTTTCATTTTCTGAACTTAAGATCCCTTTAGATAACTCGATAAACCATGAACAAAACTTGTCATAAACGAATGAATAAAGTGTATTACAGGCATCATCAAATCTATACTCTTCCATTGAAGCCGTAACTTTTTTAGTTACATCATTTAATTCACTTAGAATCCATTTCTCATGGTGGTGAAGATCGCTAAGTTCAAATCCTTTATCATTAGCATTTTCTAAGTGAGGATTAATAAATCTAAAGGCATTCCAAACTTTATTAACAAAATTTCTGTATCCCTCAATCTTTTCAGGATCTAGATTAATATTTCTATTATATCCAGAGCTTACTGCAAGGGTGAATCTCAATGAGTCACATCCATACTTTTCGATAATATCCAAGGGATCAATAACATTTCCAAGTGACTTACTCATTTTGACGCCGTCTTTATCTCTAACAATAGCGTGGATATAGACATGTTCAAAAGGAGATTTACCTGTTGCTTTATTGGCCATCATCATCATTCGGGCAACCCAAAAGAAAATGATATCAAAAGCTGTGACGAGAGTATTTGTTGGATAAAACCTGTCAAAGCCTTTCTCTTTCATTGCAGCTTCATCCGGCCAACCAAGTACACTCAAAGGGAACAACCCTGAAGAGAACCACGTATCTAATACATCTTGATCTCTTTCAATTTTTTCACTGTCACATTTTATACATTTTGATAGTTCTGTTTCAGAAGCCATTTGATGATTACATTCCGAACATTCATAAACAGGGATTTGATGACCCCACCATAATTGTCTTGATATACACCACGGTCTTGGATTCTTTTGATAAGAATTATAAGTATTCTCCCAGCCCTTAGGGAAGAATTTCATCTTTTCATCTTCAACTTCTTTAACTGAAATTTCGGCCATCTTTTGAGTATTTAAAAACCATTGTTTTGAAACCATCGGTTCAACAACAGATCCACTTCTTTGTGAGTGGCCTACTTGTTGAACATGGTCTTCAACTTTTACTAGTTGCCCAATCTCTTCAAGAAGAGTAACAGTTTTTTTTCTGGCCTCTTTAGATGTTAGACCTTCAACTTCTTTAGCAATCTCATTAAGTGTTCCATCTTTATTAATGATATTTATAATTTCGAGGTTGTGACGTTTACCAATCTCATAGTCGTTAAAATCATGACCAGGAGTAACTTTCAAACACCCTGTTCCTTTCTCCATATCAACATGTTCATCAGCAACGATAATAACTTCTCTGTTACATATTGGAACAATTGCTTTCTTTCCAATTAAGTGTTCGAAGCGATCATCATTTGGGTTCACAGCAATCGCAGTATCTCCGAATAACGTTTCTGGTCTTGTGGTTGCAATCTCTAAAAGGGCGTTACTTCCTTTAACTTTGTAATGAATATGATAAAACTTTCCATTAATCTCTTTGTGATCAACTTCCGCATCGCTGATTGCAGATTGAAGCTTTGGGTCCCAGTTAATAATATAATTATCTTGATAAATTAAGCCTTCATTAAACATATCAACAAAGAACTTATTCACGGCTTTTGTCGGACCTTCGTCCATTGTAAAAGTGAAGTAGTCCCAGTCACAGCTATCACCGAGTTTTTTAAATTGCTCGATAATATGCCCACCGTATTCCTCTTTCCACTCCCAGATTCTATTTAAAAATTCTTCGCGACCTAGATCATGTCTCGTCTTTCCTTCTTCTTTGAATATTTTTTCTTCAACTTTTGCCTGAGTTGCAATCCCTGCATGATCTTGACCCGGAACCCAAAGTGTTTCAAAACCCTGCATTCTTTTGAATCTCGCAATAACGTCTTGAACGGTATGATCTAGAGCATGTCCCATATGAAGTTTCCCCGTAACGTTGGGAGGCGGCATGATCATTGTGAATGTGCCTTTGTCTTTATTAGGAACAGGTTTAAAGGATTTAGAATCAGTCCATGTCTTGTACCACTTATCTTCTATTCCTTTTGGATCAAAAGTCTTAGGAAGTTCATTAGGATCTATTTCAGTTGTATTTTGATCAGTCATATTAACCTTTGATAAATTTCTGTATATCTTTAATATTTGTTATTTTTATATTTTCACCATCTCTGGTTGATAGATTCTTAATTTGAACGACGCCATCAACGAGTTCATTTGAACCAATCATTCCAAGAAAGTTATGGCCCTTGGATTCTGCTAGTTTGAAAACTTTTTTAAACTTTATAGCTCCTAGGTTGAGTTCTACGTCCAGACCTAGTTCTCGAAGTTCAGTGGCAAGTTTAAAAGCAGTTTCCTCACAGTCCTCCTCAAAGTAGCAAAGTAGTAAATCATTCTTTGCATGGGATAGATCTGGCAGAAGTTTATGTGTTTCTAAAAAATCACGAAGTGTCACATCGCCCATTCCAAATCCAATTCCAGGTAGAGGATTTTCGTCAAAAATTTGTAAGAGGTTTGCGTAAGCTCCGCCACCTGCAATCGCTCTTCTATTATCTGGGTGTTTATCGAACACTTCAAAAACGACACCAGTATAGTAATCAAGCCCTCTAACAATAGTTGGATCATACTGAAGTGATTCAAAAACAGGTAGATTCTTGGCTTTATTTACAAATGATTTGAATGACTGAGATTTTTCGGCCAAGTTATTCTTATCGAGGTAGCTGAAGAGTTCTTCAAAGTCTTTAAGTTCTAGATATTCTTTAAAAGTAGCAATAGAATTGCTATCAGTGATGATGTCAGTAATCATTTTATCTAGAGCATCAGCTTTAACTTTCTTTGCTTTATCAATAACTTTATATAATTTATAAGTTTGATCTTTATCAAGGTTTAATAAATTTTCAAAAATAGAATCAACAACTGTTCTGTCATTAATAAGAATACCGTACATCGAAGTGTCTGCTCCAAAGTTCTTCATTAATTTATCAACGAGTGAGAGGATTTCAATTTCGCCAAGATTTTCTTCTGCTCCAAAAATGTCTGCATTGAACTGCCAATGCTCTCTAAGTCTTCCTCTTTGTGGTTTTTCATAGCGCATAAGATTTGGAATTGAATACCATCTTATTGGTTTACTAGTTTCTCTGTGTACTCCAGCGACCATTCTTGCAACAGTTGGAGTCATCTCTGGTCTAATCGCTACGTTGCGATCACCTCTATCAGTAAAAGAATAAATTTGTTCTGTGATTAATTCCTCACCAGACTTTGCAAGATAAAGATCAACTTCCTCAAGAAGTGGTCCATCATATGCTTCGTAGGCAAAACTGTGTGCTGCTTTTTTCATATTTTGAAAAAGATAATCTCTCACTCTCATTTGAATGGGATAAAAGTCACGACAACCTTTGTAGGGTTTTTTCGACAACGCCATATTGATTCCTTAAATAACTAAAATAACAGTTATAGGTATCAAAATTTAGTCTTAATGTTAAGTTTTTGAGTTGCGTTATTGGTCTGTTTCGTTCTCTTCTTCGGGGACAATGACATCTATGGCCTTAGAAGCAGCACTCATATCTGTTTCATCTATGTTTTCTACTGTTTCTAGTGCTTTAGCTTTTTGCTTCATAGCGTCTTCTTCAAGAGAATCTTCTTTTATAGGTAATGAGACTTCGGGGATCAGGGATATAGACGGTAATAAAAATAGTTGGTCAGAGCCTGACTCATTTTTTCTTGCAAATTCTTTAAAATAGAAAGACTTCTTAGTGAGCCTCTCTATCGCATCTAGAGCAATATTTTTTGTTAGCTGATTAAATTCCTCTGGGCTCATGCTTAAAAATGTACTTAGCATTGGGGTTATATATTTTAAAACTTTTTCAACTCTCTTTGATCTCAAAAGTTCCTTGGGGTTACTTCGGTCAACACTTTGATAACGAGTTAAAAAATTATCAACCATAAATGGTGATAAATCATTTTGAATTGATTGTATTATCCATGATGAAAAACTAGCGTAAATCACCTTGTTCTTATCTAGTTTTTTTGAAACGGCAGAAAGAGTTGTTGGATTAACTTGCAGCTTAGCTGTGTTTTGCAAATATTGGTTTGTTAGAATACTTCTATAGGTCTCAGACTTTAAAAGAAACATAAGTTCTTTAGATTCTAGCCCCTTAAGATCAGTATTAATAAGATCAAGGCGAGCTATAAGATTTTGTTTTTCGTCTTTTGATAGAGGAGATGATTTGAGATGTTCAATTAATAACTCCATCTCATAAGGTACCGATTTCGATACGATACTAAGACCAGAAATATCCTGAGCAGACACAAGAGATGAAATAAAAATAGTTAGAAGACTAATTGTCTTTAATAAGCTTATCGTCATTTAATCGACTTTTCCCTTCTGCAACAAAGTACTTTTCCCTAAAAGGTACAAGTATTGTTCCATCCATATTAATAATGTTGGTCACATATCTTAGGTCTGTAAGTATTGATAGCTTATTCTCTTTGAGTTCAATCTTAGCAACTTCAGTTTTCTTGGTATTTAGAGACTTATTTTCATCAAGAGTTTTAACAAAATATAAATTTTCTTTAGAGCAAACAATATTACCTATGTCATTCAACTGACTAGAGTATATTTGAGTAATCGTATTGAAATCTTTATTACTGTAGAGGGGAATTTTAAATATCGAGCTGCCGTGATCAGCTTCAGCGAAACTAAATTCACCAAGGTAGATATTATCGTCTTGTATACAGAATTTTAAATTCATCCCAGTAAAGCGACTCTTATAAACAGTCGTAAACTTTTTATCAAAAAATGAATACATAAGTAAGGCCATTGAGCCTTTAGAGTTTATATCAGTATAGAATAAAGTATCTTTAGTCGGCATGATTGCCTGGGGTCTAAAGAATGGATTGATTTTATTCTTTAACTGAACACTGATTTCAGGTTGTTTCGAGTTCAGACTTCTAGCTTTAATCATTTTTGTTCTTGGGTCTAAATAAGTGAGCCAAGTATCTTCAAGATTTAAAGATAGAAAGAGACCTTCAGCAACTTTTTCAAGTTTATCTCCTCCGTACTTAATAGAGTACAATGAAGTCGTCTTAATAGGACTTAGATTTCTTTGGAAGTCTTCTTCTTTTTCAACGATAAGTGTTTTTCTGGTTGGAGTTCCGAATATTAAATATGAGGTCGAATCCTCTCCTTCTTTAAGGGTACTGCTTGAATAATTTGTTGAAAGAAACAATTTTCCATTTTGTTGAAAATAAGTATATTTTCCGTCATTAGATAAGAACCTAATGTTGTTGAGAGCTTGTTTCGTTTGCATCTCTGGAAGCTTTGCAAGTGAAGACAATGGAACTAATAAAATAAACAATCTAATAAAGAGCATATAACCCCCACAGATTAATTGAACTGAATGCTTGGTATGACTTAACTGAACTGAAAATATAGCTCCAAGGAACGATCCTCGGTGCACTCAAGTCGTCGTATGCAGTTCTTAGGACAACAGAGAGACTACCTTTTTCTTCAAAGTAGCCATCAATAATAAAAGGTAATGGAGTGCATTCATTTAACGTTCTTTTTTGAAAAAAACTTGGAAGAAGATCAGCTCTACATCCTACTCCGTGAATTATTGCATTTGGCTTGTCTTTAAATAGCTTTTGGAGAAAAGTAATATTGAAAATTTTCTTTGTTTTCTTTTTATAAAAGTCTCTGAGAAATTTCTCTTGAGCTAAGTTTTGAGAAGTGTACTTATCTGCAAAATAGGGAAATATAACACCTTTTTTAGATGATATATGAGTTACTGGTACTTCATCTTTTAAAATTTGAAAGCTACAGTCAGTTGCATAGCACTTATCGGATTTTAATATAATCCAGCATCCAGACTTATATTCTAGTAAAGTTGGTTTGTATGAATCTTCTTCAACAATCTTACAACTTTGATTTGCAGCTAAACCACGAGTACGTCTCATGATTTTAGAAATAATGAAACTTAAAGACTGTTCACTCTTTTCATAGTCTCCAAAGAGAACGGGCTCACAGACATCAACTAAGTTTATCTTATCTCTATAACATAGCTTGTTACCCCAAAATTTTGCATCATTCGTTTCCATGTTTACTTTTAGAAACTGATAAGCAGAATTTGTCTGGCAATCAGATCCTTTTGTTGGTTTTTCCTTGTCAAAATGGGCAGCAATTCTCGAAGTGTTTATAATGGAGAGGTTACCAACCTTCTCTGGGCAATCGTTAAAGTTTGCTTCAAGCCTTGAGAAGTTAAGTGCTTTGGAAATATTATTACAAGTTGGTTTTGGTGTAAGGCCTCTTGAGTATTTATTTAAATACTGACATTTTTTATTATCATTAGATAGAATTCGGGCACAGTTTTTTATATCTCTGTCGGATAGCTTTTCTTTTTTGAGCAGTTCTTTACAGAAGGGGGAGATCGTTGTTGATGGCTTTAGTTTCTCAGAAACTTTTTTGAAATAGCTTGTGTTGAAGAAATCGTCACAAAAAAGTTTTGGCTTCTCTATATTTTCACAAAGATTTTTCAAGTAATCGTATGAATTAGCATTTAAGCTTTTCTTGTAAACTTTGGCCTGTCTTAGTTCTCTTTTTAATTGAGTAAGTCGTCTGTAGTCTGACCTTGGTGTAGAGCTTATTTTAACCTCTAGAGGTCTAATACTCTCTACTTCTTCGTAAATCATACAGAGGTGTGGTGTCTTGTAATCGGTACTAAATTCTTTATGAATTGATAAGCATTCATCATTTGTAGATGGAGTCTTTAGAAAAATAGTGCTCAGTGTTTTTTTTGCATTTTGCGGAGCAAAGTATAAGGAGAACTTCTTAGATTCGGGACATTGAATGAATGCAACCTTGTCTAAAAAAATTGCTCGAGAGACAAGTGCTGTCTTTTGCGAATCTTTACGGTCTTTGTAATTAACTATTAAGTGAGTAATAGGACCCTCGGAGTCCTTTATGTGATTTGCCAGAATAAGATCATAAAAAGAACATTTATCTTTTGAACCTAAAGAAGCGTATTTAGACGAAGAATAAAAAAGTATATGGTTGATAAAATCAGAATCGAGAGTTAATTGATTTATATCTTTAACATCCAGAAGATTAGAATAGTTACTTTTTAAGCTTTCTTTCTTTTCGGAATAAAGCTTCTCTTCAATTTCGAGAAGTGATTCCATATTCGTGTAGAGACCTGGAAGCTTTTTAATGGGTGCTTTTGATTGTATTTGAGCGATAATTGATTGAGAAAATGCCAGGACGATAATCGCCCCGGCTATTAGTTTTTTACTCAATAGATTTTCTAAGAATCGAAGCAACATCTTCTACTTCTAGGTTTTCAGTTCCTGTTTTATTACCTTTACCTGAGTTAAAGTTTATCATACAGAAAGAACATGAAGTCGCGAGTTTCTCAACTTTTGTTTCCTTCACGTGAGTAAGTCTTCCGTCGACGAGTTCACCACCTTCATGAACTTCGTACCACATGTTTCCTCCACCCATTCCACAACAAAGAGCTTTATCTTTGTTTTTCTCCATCTCTTTAAGTTGGATACCAGGGATAGATTTAAGAATTTCTCTTGGAGCATTATACTCACCATGATGACGACCAAGGTAACAAGGATCGTGGAAAGTTAATTCCTCTTTTACTTCGACCTTAGGTTTTAGTTTTCCAGTTGCAAGAAGGTCAGCTAAAAGTTCAGTATGATGAATAGTCTCAAAGTCTCCATCATCAAACTTAGCGTATTCTTTTCCAATTGTATGAAGACAATGAGGACAGTGAGTAACCACTTTTCCAAAATCGTACTTGTTCATATTTGCAATGTTTTCAATCGCGACCTCAAAGAATGAATACTCATCTCCAAATCGTCTAATTGGATCACCATTACATTTTTCTGTTTTACCCATGACAGCGAAATCAACACCCGCTTTAGCAAGGAGTTCAACAGTATCTTTTACTACTTTTTGATTTGAAGCATCGTATGATCCAGCACAACCAACATAATATAGGTAATCAACTTTTTTTCCGGCTTCAATTACAGGAATATCTAATCCATCTGCCCAATTGAATCTATCATCTTGAGATACTCCCCAAGGGTTACCGTTGTTTCTAATGTTAGTTATTGCTGTCGCTGCCTCTGGTGGGATTTCACCAAGAGTAAGTGCTTTGTACCTCTTAAGTCCCATAATGTGTTGAACGTGTTCAATGTTCATTGGACACTCTTCCATACATGCACCACAAGTTGTACATGAATCAAGTTCAACTGCTGAATAAGTTTCTTTCTCCCAGAAGTCGACGTCACCTTTATCATTGGCTTCCATCACATCACGCATCTTCGTAATGATGAGCTTTGGATCAAGTGGACGACCAGCAAGATTGGCCGGACATACATTGGTACATCTTCCACATTCAACACATGAAATCGTATCCATTCTTTCCTTAGATGTAAGTTCACTTGCTTTGCCAAGACCAAAAGTCTCTGCAGTCTCATCTTCAAAGTTCATTTTATTTAAAACACCACCTCTAAAGGCTGGTGTAAATAAAGCGTTAAGAGGAGCTGCAATCATATGGAAGAATTTTGTATGAGAAATACAGGCTAAGAAAGCCATCGTATTAATCATATGGACCATCCATACAACTTGGTATGTGAGAATTAGTCCATCGTCTTGGGGGCTAGACATTTTTAAAATCGATGCAACAAACCATCCAACCGGTGACCATAAAGCTTCGCCACTTGGCATTCCAGCTGCAACTAATCTCATGGCTTCAAGAGCGTAGCCTAATATGATTAGAGCTAAAAGCATCCCATACATGAATTTTTCACTGTTAGGTTTTGTTGAACTTAGGTAAGCCGGTTTCTCAATATAACGTCTTTTATAAGCCAAGGCTAAACCAATTAGCATTGCAATCCCAGCCCAGTCGGCAAGGAAAGAGACAACTATATAAAGAGGCCCAGTATAGAGCTTTAAAGGAGTGTCTGCATGAATTGCAACAATCTCAGTAGCTATTAATAGAATAATGAATCCGTAATATATTAAACTGTGAAAAATACCGACTCTACCATCACGAGTAACTTTTCCCGTGAAAAGAATTGTTTCAAACATTCTTTTAAAGTTTAGTTTTTCTGGAAGAAGCGATTTGTAACCTCTACCTTGAGTGACAAATTTATATTTTTCAATTGCTCCCTTCATGAAAATTCCAAAAGCGACAAACATTAAAACATACATCGCAATTTTGAAACTCGTTGGGATTTGCCACAAGACTTCTCTTGTTGCTGTAGTAACATCCATTTTTCCTCCAAAACGCACCAGAAACAGCTGACTCGCTGCGGCACTAAATCCACACATTCTTAGTTTTTTATACCATATCAATATACAATAATTTATAGTTTAAGTCATGATTGCAATACTAAACATAGTGATATTTTTGATATTTTTCTCTTTTGTCTTGGGCCTTAATTATCGAATAGTGCGCCAAGTTAAACACACTCCAATATTGGAGGCAAATATAGTAATAATAATCTTCCTTTTGGGCTTCAATTTACTATCTGTTTCATTTATCACGGACTTTTATAATTTTTCGCCTTCGATATCAGCTATCGGACTTTCTGCAATTGCTTATGGCTCATTGGCATTTAGTTCAATTGCGCTGGCAGTAATAGTGATAATGCAAAAAGCGACTCCAAAAAAGCTGAGAACCTTACTCAGATTACCAATCATAGGTGCACTTGTTGGATTCTATTTTAAAGATGAGAGAATTCTTTATCTAGTTGTTGGGATAGAGTTACTGTTGACCTTATACTTTTATGCAAAAAACGAAATTTATAATTATGTCTTTCGCCAACAGATAAAAGCATTGGTAGGAATATTATTATTCTTAGTTTTAACCATTAATAAGTTTTCACCATATTCGTTGATTGGTTTGATTGTTTTCGTACTAATGAAAAACCAAATAATAAATCATATAAAACTAAAAATTGTTTTGGAGAAGAGTCAAAATGACATATAAAATTTATTTTCTATTTTTTATCTTTTTAGGCTGTGCACAAGTAACTAGTTTAAACCTACAAAAGCACCAGTTCGGACAAATACCGACAAAGATAGTTTGGATTCAGGTTGCAGGTTTTGAAGAAGAGCACTTGGCCACATTGAAGTTTGATTCAAGTACAAAAGATGAAGCCCTTTCATTTGAGAAGTTTCTCTGCCTTGGTAAGGCTTGGGAGTATAACCTCTATAATATTCGTCCAACAGCTGAATCAAGCTTTCTTGGTCAGTTGACAGGTGATAGGAACATTAAAAATAGCTGTGAAGACTATAAAGCAAAACCAATATGGAAACTGATTTCAAAAAATGGCTATAAAGTCGGTGCATTTGAAAATGGTGCAAGTAATGATGAGTCTCTAGAATCTGCAAAGGCTTGCGGACAAGATGGTTCGAACTTTTTAGATGATCTAGTAATTTGGAAAATGAATAAAGCACCAGCTAAATCAAGTCAGTTTTTCCATGTGAACGAAAAATCTAATTTTGAAAAGAAAACTACTTACTACGACAGAAGTTGTCTTACGGGTGAATGCTACTCAAACCTTTCACAAAATATTAAATCGGTATTTAGTCAGTTTTCTAGAAAGTCAGATAAGTATTTATTTATAGTACGAGACTTTAAATATAAGAGCGATCTGGCCAGTAAAAACTATTCTAAATATAAAGCAAGCTTAAAAGAGCTTGAAAAAACAGTTGAGTACTTTTTAAGCTTATCAAGTGAAAGCAAAAATATGTTAGTACTTTTAACAAGTGCTAAGTCTAAAGTTTTAGAATTCCCTAAAAGTGGTAATCAGTGGAAAGAATTCGAGCAAAGTGGAAAATATCTTATCGACAGAAAATCAAAGCTAATCAGTACTGTGATGGCCAGTGGTGCAAGGGCTGAAAACTTTTGCGGTATATATAATCAAAGCCAAATTCTTCCTCGAATATTCAGTGGATCTAAACAACAGGGCTTAGAACTTGCAATTATAAATCCATTCGACTAATCGAAGTAATTCGTATCACTAGGTAAAACTAAAGGTTTTCTCTTAGTAACCGATAAGAATAGTATCTTTCTAAACGGAAAGAAAATTACTTATTGAGAGATAGGTTAAAACACTAAAAGGTATTAATGCCCCATTGGAATCAATGGGGCTTTTTTTGGCACTGATATTGCTCCATATAAGTTACATCGCTAGTAATCTACCCATTTTGAGGGGAAATTGTATAAAGCGTATACACTTTTTGGAGTACTGTAATGAAAATGATCATTCTCACATTCATACTTTCAGCAGTTATTTCTAATGCTTTTGCATCAAATAATCTAATTGAGATGATTAGTGTGAACGAGATTGAAAAAACAAATGACTATATTGAACTTCATAAAAGTAAAATATCAAAATCTTCTGCTACAGAGGCTTTAGAATATATAAATCTGAATTCCCTTAGTTCAAATTCTTTTAAAAATATAGAGATTATTCAGAGGTTACGGGAAATTGCATTTAACTAACTTTCCTATTAATTAGGCTGGCAATTCTCTCAGCGTTTGCTGCTATTGTTAAAGAGGGATTTGGCCCAAGTGAACTCGGAATTATACTTCCGTCAACAATATACAAATTTTCATGTCCATAGGCTTGTCCATAAAGATTGACGACAGACTTTTCCTTTTCGTCTCCCATAATACATCCACCTAACGGATGAACCGCAAATACTTTGTCTACAGCCATAAATGGATTTGGCATAAAGATTCCATTCCATTTTTTTGTATACCTTTTTAACTCTTTCTCAACTCGTTTGAAGTGAAGTTCTGAATCCTGAAGGTTCCATCTCACCTTGAATTCTCCTCCCTCATCAACCATGACTCCTGTATTTCTGTCTCTACCCATGGCAAGATGAACGAACATATTTCTAACAAAATGATCACTATCTATTGCGTTTGCAAAATCATCTCCAATATTAACTTCTGCTTTTACTTGTGAAATACCAAACTTCTTTTTTATAGCTCGTATTATATTAAAATAAAGAAGATTAATTGCACTAAAGACAGAGCTTACCTGTGGAATCTTTCCAGCTAAGTACCAAGCAAGTCCAACTGGTGCTCCTGCATCTTCGAGATACATCACATGCTTATATCCATCTGGATAGGGAGTCATCTTATACTTAATAGCTGTCGTAATGACTGGACCTTTAGATGGATCAAATTGCTTATCCGTGAGATTACTATAGGCCAAGAAATCTCCATTTCCACAAAGTCCATGACCAAGGTGAGGACTGAGATTTGGGAGATTATTTTTCTTTTTTTGATTCATAAGAAGGCGGGTGCTTCCTATTGCTCCAGCACTAACGACAACTTTCTTACTCGTAATTGTCGTTAGTTTTTTTGTTTTAGGATTGATATATCGAACCGTAAATAACTTACCCTCATCTATAATGTCTGTTACCTCAGCATCAGTTCTGATGTCGGCTCCATTTTTTTGAGCAAGAAATAAATAATTTAAATCAAGAGTGTTTTTCGCATGAATATTACAACCAATATCGCACTCACCACACATGTTGCACTTTGATTGAAGTGCTCCATGTTTATTTAAGGCTTGCTCAGCTGGAAATGAACCTCTGAAGTTTATAGCTAAATCGGGAGCAATAACTTCAGGTTTCTCAAGCATATCTTCGGTCATGCTCATCTCTTTAGCCGTTTCTCTATAAAGTCTGGCTTTGGGTGTATCATTATAATCTGGATCAGTATCAAGAGGGTAGGGTGATGCATCCATCATTTCTAAAACTATTTTATAAAAGGGCTCAAACTCTGCAGCATTTAACTTAAAAGGCCAGTTAGAAAAATACTCGTCTTCAAGACGAAGAAGTACATTTGCATAAATGAGAGAGCCACCACCAAGTCCTGAACCTGTGACTGAGAGATAGTCAGAACTGGCGTCATCTCGGATTTCCATAAAGCCATATTTTTCGTCTTTGGGGTCCCAGAAAAGCTTCTCCTTGATTTCATGAATTCTTCGTGGGAATGACTGCATAGGGTAGCGTGAACCTCTTTCGAGGAGACAAGTTGAATACCCTTTTTCAACAAGTCTGTGAGTCATGACTGATCCACCAAATCCTGAACCTATGACGATAAAATCAAAATCAACTTCTTTCATATTAAATCCTAAACAACAGTTAAGTTAAAGCTTGGAAGAACTTCGTACAGTATCGTTCTTCTATGATCCATAATCGCATCGTGAAAAAGTTTCCAAGGAGAGTCTAGAAAACACTTTGTAAACTCTATGTTTTTACTAACACCACCGAGTTCATCAGGAAGTTGGAATTTTAGTTGGTTTTTCCATCCATTTATTCCTTCTCCACGATAACTAATTTCTTCAGGACCAAAACTAAAGCCACCTTCCCTGATCACTTGTTTCCAAGCGACGCAACGAACTTGCTGATCATCACTTATATTTGTTCTAAAAAGTTCTTCAATTTTTGTTCGATCAACTACTGGTAGTTCATGCATAACAAGTGAGTCTTCATTCTCTTTGTAACTTTTTAAAGCAGAGTAAATATGATCACATGCCTCCATAAAAATAAGAGTATTGTCTCTTCTTACAATTTTTCCTGCATAATTGACGTACTGCCATTTTAAAAATGGTTTATCTGGCATACTCAAAGCCGGTCCGTGACCTAGTGGAGAGTATTCGGTTAAGAGAAAAGAGAAAATTCTCTCCCACCATCTTTTTTTGAAATAGTTTTTAATTCTATTTGTATGTGGTTTGTGAGTAGATCCATCATCAAAATCAAGAATTTTTTCAACGGAATTTACTTTATGAGAAATGCCACAGAACTTTTGATGGGCCCATGTATCTGCATAAACATGCATCGTTATACCCAGTTGGTAGAGATTGTAATTTTTATTCTTCTTTGCAAATACTTTTTTAAGCATGAGTTTTGCAACATCACTATTAGGCTGACAGATTAATCTTTTAACAAATTCATCTGAGCCTTCAAAAAGTGGATCGTCGACAACGTTTCCAGGTAGGAAATGAAAAGGGATCCAACTATAGTGATTTTGTAACTCTTCAAAGTTTCTATAGTCGAGCATCTTATGAGCAGAGGCAAAAAATTCATATCCTGCAAAATTTTGAAATAGAAGTCGTCCAGAGTTCGTAGCATCATCTATAAATTGAGAACTAGAAGATATTATTTCAGCTTCCTCTTTTTCAAAGCCTGCAAGTCGGGCTAAAACATAGGTTGTTGTAAAGTGAAAGTCTTTTTGCATTTTCAGGCTCGATTTTTATTTAGAAAATTAATAAAAGTAGGGAAAATATCTTCGGCTGCATGCTGACCAATAAAGATATCTTGATGCCCGTAACCTTCAATCTCACGGTAATCGATATTTTGATTAGGAGAAATCTTTTTTATTTCTTCAAAAGACAGCTTGTTTGAGAGGGGAAAAATTTTATTTTTATTCCCTGAGACTAAGAGTGTAGGTGGAAGTTCAACGTTCACTAGATTCTGTAAGTAACTCTCTGGGAGATGATAAAAGTCTTTTTCTCGATGGAAAGGTACACTCTCACGGTTCTTAATCATCTTACTTATATGGCGATAGTAATATGTTGTCGTTGCTCCAAAGAGATCTTTGATTCTTTTGTGGGTTAAGGGGTGAAGATTCTTATGTTCAAATGGTGCGGGAAATCCCCATCCCCACATAAAACTTGCCATGTGACATGCAGGCTCTTTGCACTCTCTGCGTACTAAGCTTTGAAAGATGGATAGCCATTTTGCAAAAGAATTACCAGGCATGTAAGGGATTTGGGGGGAAAGATAAGGATACCGAAAAATATTATCTAAGAAGAAGGGAGCAACTTTTAATTTGAATTTAGCGATTTTGTGAACTTGAGGGGTGAATGAAACACTATTGCTAATAAAGCTTTTAATTCCTGAAACCATCTCTGAAGATAAAGCTGCACTCATTGCTACAGAACCTATACAGTGGGCGATAACATGAATATTAGTATTTTCTGGAAGCTCTTCCCTGATTCTTTGAAATGCAGCTGGAAGATCATATTTAACAATATGATCAAATGTATACTCGTTAGGTATATAATTATATTTGTGTCTCCCACTACCTCTCCAGTCTATAGAGAAAACGTCAGTATATTCATTATTATTGAGAAATTGAACTAGGTTGTAGTGTTCTGGCATGATAAACATATCTGTAGAATTAGAAAGGCCGTGAATAAGAACTACTATGTCTCTACATTCACTTCTTTTAAAGCGGTCTACTTGGATTGTTAATCCATCTTCTGTATCAACATGATAATGAGTAACATCGGCATTAGATACACCTTTGCTGGTGTGAACTGGAAATATATGTTCATCCCAATCGTGCTTTTCTGGATTAAATAATTCTGGTGTATATGCTTCCCATAAGTTTTCAGCAAAAACATTCATAAATTTATAAATACTATGAATTCTATCTAAGCACGATTTAGAGTTTGAATTTAAAGTCATCATTTGTTTTGTAAAGTCTTTCAAGTTCAAGCGAAGAATTCCAGCGTAAACTGGAGTTTCTCGAGAGCCGTCTTTAAAAATTTGAGTATAAAGTGTCGTTGTATCCTTCCACATATTTGAAATGTCTTGCTTGTGAATGTTTTTGAAAGCGTAGAAGTTAAATGTTTCGTTAAACTCATTTGAAAACTGAAAAGTATAATGCATCTCTTTTATAGAATCAAAATCTTTTGAAACTTTTGATTCAACAAAAAGATTGAATACTCCATCTTGAACTTCTCTTCTTCCTCCAAAAAGTGGAGACTCTATATAACCAGTGGCTTTTGCTGTAAGTTCTTTATCATTAATAAAATTTTCAATATTTTCAATGTTAATCGTTAAACGAAACTTAAAATTTTGATCTTTAATCTCACCTTCATTAGCAATAGTCGCAAATGTTTGGGCTTCACCGTCGAAGGGTGAGATCACTTTTTCAATAAAGCCGTGCATGTCTTCTGTGAAGTAAACTGAGTTACTAGTCATTAGATCTCCATAGTTAATATATATATTTTTATTATAGGAATAGAGAAAATTAGTCGTTACTTAAGTTTAATTAATACAGAATTTGCCGGTTTCTAACTTAGTTCTAAATATTGAATTTTTAAAGTAATATAGATAAATATGTTAAATTACTTATCACGAATTCTACCGACAAGTTTTAGGAAGTTAACTGTTGAAGAACAAAGAAAGTGGACTATTGTTCTTTCAGCAAATTTTATAACAGTTGCTATCCAGTCTTTCTATCTCTATCGCTATCTAACTTACTATGTTCACCCGTTTGCCCAATTCGGAATAATGACTTGTATGCTTCTCAACCTATTTGGTTTTTATTTTTTCTTTAAAAAACAATATGTAAAGGCGTCGCTTTCCGTTCTCGTTCCCGGAACAATAGATCTTATCTTTCTACTCTTTTTGGCTGGTGGAATTAGCTCTCCAGGTGTTTTTTGGCTTGCGGTCTTGCCTTTTCTCTACGGCGTTTTTTTTGGAAAAAAGGGATCAATTGTCGGAACGATTATTACCTTTTCTACTTATGGATTGTTTCTTCTTGCCCATTTTTTAGGTTTTAGAGACTCTGTAATTACTACAGAAGCAGAGATGCACTGGGAGAAAGTTTCAAACCTTTTTAATTATACTTTTGTTTCAGCATTATATTATATAAGTTATACTGGCGCTTTTGAACGATCTAATAAGAAACTTAATGAATCCAAAGAACTGATTGATAACTTGTTCAGGGTTGTTTTACATGATATTACCAATCCTATTTCAGCAATTAAAATGAGAATTGAATTAATGAAAAAGAAATCTAATGAAGAGGGAATCGTTGGGTTGTAGAAAATGGAGATATCAGTTAAAAAAGTTACAAGTATTTTGGATAATCTTAGAGACTATAAAGCCATTGAAGATGGAGTAATCTCTATTCCTATGACCGAGGTCAGTATAGCTCAAGTCGTTTCTCAATTTGTAAGGGAATCCGCCGACTTTGCTATTGATAAGGGTGTTGATCTACAATTGAAAATTGACCTTTCACAAAGTATAAAAATTTTCGGGAATGTTGAAACTTTATGCTCTCAAGTTTTTGCCAATGTTTTTTCAAATGCTGTTAAGTTTTCCGAGCCAGGTGCTGTTATCACTTTCAATGCGTTTCAAAGCGGCAATGATGTTATTGTAGAGATATCAGATAAGGGGATGGGGATTCCTGAGAAAATCTTAGATAACCTATTTCGTTTTGATAAACCTACAAGTAGAGTCGGGACAACAGGAGAGCAAGGAACAGGCTATGGACTTCCAATCATGAAGTATTTCCTAGAGTTAATGAACGCCAAAATTGAAGTTAAAACATCAACGGAAGATTGCAAAGATAGAGGAACTTGCTTTAGAATGAGCTTTCCAGTGCTATGACTTTAAACTTAGAGAGTCTTTTGTGAAAGTATAAGTCGTATTACAGTAGTCACATCTTGTCTCAAGTTTTTCATCACCAGCAAATAGATCGTCAATATCATTTCCAGAAATGTTTAGAAGGTTAGTGGCCATTCTTTCTTCTGAACACGGGCATTCAAACTTGACCTCTTTGCTGTGAAGATAGTCAAAGTCGTACTGTTCAACGAATTCAACAATGTCTTGAATTTCTCTTAGATTTTTACCAAAGAGTTCCTCAATAAATAAGTTGTGTTTAAGAATAAACTCATCCATTGGAATATCATCTTCATCCTCTACAACTCTTTTAACGTCAACTCTTGGAAGCTTTGTAATCATGATACTTTGTTCTAAGTTAGTACTTGTGATGACTTTACTATTCGTTTGATAAGATTCTTTTAAAATCTTATTAATAATTTCATCAGGCTTTTCCTTTTCAAGCTCTATATTTGAAGTGTATGGATTTGTATTACTAAATATCTTTGTGATTCTTGCCTTACCAGTAATTTCATCTGGGAAGGACTGAAACTCTTCAGGTAAAAGTAGTGTTCTCATTGAGCCTGTAAAATTTGTCTCAATTTTAAAACGAAAATATGGCTCTTCGGAATCAACATATACACCTAAGCTTTCGCCAGCTTTCAAAAATGTGATCATCTGTTGGGTTGTAAGAATTGTCTTTGCATAATAGGGTCTCGCGTTATCTCCGATATTGTGAATTTCACCAATAGTGTTTAATAACTTAGATCCCTCAAGGAAATGTAGTGTGAACCCTGATTTGTTGTTTATAAAGCTGTAGAGACGACTTTCTTTCATAGATAACCCATTGTTGGTTGATAGTTTTTTATGTAGTATTTAATCAATATCGACCATTAATTCTAGTAGAAAATACCTTAATGATTAATATTTTACTTTATAACAATAGCAAACACTGTAATTCTGCCTTGAGTCACAGTTTGATGGGGACCCAAGAGGTTCTTATCGTTACGCCAAACCCTGTATTGGCAGATATCGCTCGCTTAAAATTCGAAAAAATTCATCCATCTGTTGAAACGGTCACTATCTCCCATTTTCTAAAAGAAGAGCTCTCTTTGTTGCTGGATAAAGCCCAGTTAGAAAACTTTCAAGGAAAGTCCGAGCTCAATATACTTTTGGGATCGCTTTGGAAGATGGGCAGAAGCGAAAGTAGCTATGAGCTTTTTAAACGCTGCTTTCAGATGCTTACAGATTTTAGAAGTTTTACAATGAATGAAGATATTCTTAAAACAATTTTAGAAGAATATGATGAAGATCTTTCGGGAGCTGTTTACTGGTTTCACAAATTAATGATGGAGATGGATATCATCGATGAGCATCGATCTTATTTTCTATTGGCAGAAACACTCAGAGAAGGTGACCTTCCTCCAATATATAAAAGTAATCGATCCATAATTTTTTGGGGCTTTGATTTCATGACAGCTTCCCAGGTCGACTTATTAAATTCTCTAGCAATACGTTCAGATCTGTATATTCCATTTTATAAATCAGCTTTTGATAAATCAAAAGACCTAGATTGGATAAAGTGGTTATCAAAGTCGGAGTCCACAATTACTCGTGTTGAAGAACCAACAGAGACGGAAGAAGAAATTAGAATAATAAGCTTTTCAAAAAACTATCTTTCTAAAACTCTAAAAAGCTTCGCCTCCTCTTCAGAATTTGAAAATAAGAAAATTAATTATGTCCTGGGTACTAAAAGGCTTGGAGATGAAGTTGTGGCCGAAATTCCATTTTCTGAAACCAACTTTAAAGTTCCAGTTGATCTTTTTGTTGAAAAGGTGAGTGTACTTCGACAGATGCTACTTGATGCAGTTGGCGAAAGTGATATTGATAATGAAATAGTGATTGAGCTCATTCAGGAGAAATCAAAAGCTGCACTTAAAACTAATGATTACAGGCTCTATAAGGTATGTAGCCTTTGTCTTGAACAAATAATTAAGTGGGTTAGTCTCTCTCAAAACAATGAAAAGATAGGAACATTTGATATCAAAATTATCATGGATTCAGTCTCGCTAAACTGTCCTCGTAACTCTCTGTTTCGTGCAAGTAATAATGGCTTAGAGATCAAAACTTTAAAAAATATCGATAAAGAAGAACAGTGCGACTTAAGTGTGCTTTGTATTACGAGTGAATATGGACCTATTAAAGGTTCTGTCGTTCAATACTCAGAAAATGTCGAAAAGCACTTGGCAAGTATTGGACCTATTAGAAGAAGTGAATTTGAATTTATGCAGCTAAAGGCAAAACTCAATGAGTTTCTCTCTCAAAAAGAAAATCTTGTTATTATAGAAGAGGGAATACTTGAACATGATCTAGGATGGAGTAGCGTCATTCCTGAAAGTAGGAGACGTTTTGATTCGATTGAAAGTAGATTAAGCCATGAACATAAATTTATTATTGCAGACTCAGTAGAGAATCGTCCTCTCAACTCAATTTCTGCAACGAGACTACAGTCGTTTTCAGATTGTCCTAGAAAGTATCATTTAAACTACGTTCAAAAGATTTCTCCTCGTATCGAAATACCAGGCCAACTAAATTTTATGCAAATGGGACTCCTTGAACATGAAGTTATTGAGAACTATCTGAAGGTTAATAGAGACTTCGATGAAGAAGCTCATTTGACTTTAATTGAGAAAACTCTTACTGAGTATCAAGCTCAACACCCCTTTGATCAGAGTCTATATGAAGAATATCGTCTAGAGCTAGTTGCCTTTACAACTAATATTATTAAAGAACTCTTAGTTTTGAATTCTGAAATCGGCTTAGAACTTAAATGTGAAGTTTCACTTCCTTCGACTGAAGAGATAAAAATTCTTGGTAGTATTGACTGCTTAGGAATGAACTCTGAAACAGTTGTCGTTCTTGACTTCAAAAGGGGCGGTGGCTCAATTCCAAGTCAAATTGGTCTTAAAGCTTTTAAAAAAATCCAGCTGTGGTTTTATCTACAAAGACTAAAAAATGCAAACCTCTACGACCCGAATAAAAAACTGATTTGGGGATATATAAATCTCTCGGCACTAGATGAATCACTTGTTTACTGTAATGATGAGGTCCTCATCGAACGATTCAAAGGAGCAGGACTAAAAGCTTTTAGTAAAATGAATTATTTTTCAGAAGATATGGATGACAGTTTTGTTCAATACGAATCATTTGAAAACGAACTTCTAACGAGGCTAAAAAGCGAGAAAGATTTTTTTCCTAAACCAAATGAACCAAAGACTTGCGAATATTGTCATGTGTCCAATATATGCCCTCGAGGAGAACTTTAATGGCCGGAGCTAATGAAGAACAATTATTAGCGATAGAGCACGACGGAGGTGTACTTCTCAAAGCCGGAGCAGGTTCTGGTAAAACATTTGTTCTTAAAGAACATATGATCTACCTTTCAAAAAAATGGCTAGAGGATTACAAAAACTTAGATGTTAAACCTGAGCTTTCTGAGTTTATTAAAACAAAATATTCTAAAACTGTTCTAATGACTTTTACTAAAAAGGCTGCTGGAGAAATATCAATTAGGCTATTCAACGAGTTCGAAAAGGTTCTGGAAGAATTTGTCGATGAAGATAAGTACCTTTGGAAAGTGATTTGTGAACAACTCGACTACTTAACAATAACAACAATTCACGGATTTTGCTTCAAGCTGATTAAACAAGGCTTTTTTCCCGAAGTGGATATTGATAATGAAATGCTTTCTGACTCTGAGTTCGATGATGCGATAGAAAATATATTTGAAATTTGGATTAATTCGAACTTAAAGAATGAAGACAGTGCATTTGAAGATATAGTCCGAAATGAAAAGAACCACATCTTTGAATCATTGAAGTCTATTCTGGCCGATCCAACACTAAGAATAATGTGGGAGAAGCTAGATCTTGATAAATCTAATACGGAAAGCTCTGATGAGGCCGTACAGGCAATTTGTCAGTTGTTTAAACTAAATCGTATATTCGATCACCTGGAAGTCATTCAAGCTTCTGGTGAATATGCCGGTAAGAAATGGTACGATGCACTTTGTACCTTTACTCAAAAATTTAGAAAGATTCAAAACCTCGATGACCTACTTACAGTAAATAATTACTTCCAAGATTTAAAATATAAAATCCCTACAAGTCCTAGAGTTAACGGGACGGAAGAAGACATCTATGAAGTTTACCAATCTTTTAAAAATCTTAATGCTTTTTTAAAATCAAATGGTGAGGACTTTGAAAACTATGCAAAGTATTTTTCTACATATGTTTTAAGTTGGTTCTCAAAATTTAAGTCACTTGTCGACTTCACAAGTGAAAAATATAAAGAAGTTGCGGGTATTACCTTTTCTGATCTCGAATATATTGTTCGAAAAGGGTTGGACGATGAGCAAACCGCTCAAAGAATCGGCGAGAGCTACGATTATTTAATTGTCGATGAGTTTCAAGACACAAGCTACGTACAATTCGAAATTATTCAAAAAATAATAAATAAAGATTTCTCTAAACTCTTTTGTGTTGGAGATATTAAACAAGCAATCTACGGCTTTCGTGGTGGTGAGCTTGGTGTGTTCCTCGACTGTGAGGAAATGATCCATTCAGTCTGCTCTCTTAAGAATAACTATCGCTCAGACAAAAAGATTGTGGAATTTAATAATAACTTCTTTGATTTTTTATTTTCGAAAGGTTTAAAGTTTGAAGGTGAGGATTTTAGACCAGTAGAGGTTGAGTATCAGGAAAATCCAATTAGTGATCGTGCTCTTGGAAATATTTTTGAAATCTCAACTGAAATAAATTTTATCAAAGCTTTTGGTATTGATAAAGTCGGTAACTCTGAAACAGAATATCTAGAAGCACTTCTTTTAAAGAAACAAATTGAAACGTTTCGAAGTGATGATGAAGATGTGTGTATTCTGTATAAAAAACTAAAACCAAGCCTACTCTTGATCGGCCTAATGATTGAACAAAATATTAGTTTTACAGCTCAAATCAAAGTTCCACTGGGAGAAGATCCGCTGTGCTCAGTATTTAAGCTTTTAATTGAGCATGAGTTTAATACTTCACTACAAAAAGATAAGTATCTCAACTTGATTCTAAAAGCCTATTTTGCTCTCATTGATAACTCCATAGATGTGAATACAGAAGAGCTAATAGAAACATTTCAAATGGATAGAAGCTACTATGGTCTCTATCAAGCATTTTACAACTTTATCTCGGTTGTAAATATTGCAAACTCAAACTATAAAAATAACCTCCTTCAAATCAAGAATCTATGTGAAATAGCGAAAGAGAATTCTGAACATTTGGTAAATCTATTGGATAATAGTAGTAAAATCTCTTATTCATTAGACTTTCAGTACGGAAATAACCCCGCTAGTGTTCTCATTATGACTGCGCATGCTTCGAAGGGATTACAGTTTGATAATGTTCTTCTAGGCGGTGTCTATACTAATGACAAGGCTTTCCCATTCACAGGAATATTCGGAAAGTACCCATTTAGTATGAAGTGGAGTAAAGAGATTACTTCAAAGAAGAAGTTTAAAACTCCTCAGTATATTCTGGAGTCCGAAGAACGAAAACTAAAAGAGTTTTCAGAATCCAAGCGTTTGTTTTACGTTGCCTGTACTAGAGCTGTGAATAGTCTTGGGTGGGTAAATCTTGACTACGGAGAAATAAAAAAGAGAACTAACTCAAATAGTTGGAAAAATGGAATTGATAAGTGGAAAGAGTCTATATTTAAAGAGAATCAAAAGATTATCTCTGAGATTGAAACAGTTCGGTTTGATATTGAATCAGATTTCAACCTGAAGTTTTTAGGATTGTCTTCAAATCGAAAACCATTATTTCATGTTGACTCGCTTGGAATGACAAAGAAAGTAGGAGAAGTAAGTTCTCAGATCCTTCCAGAGCTTTCTGTAACTAGATTGGCATCGATTGTTTTATGCCCTCGAAAATTTTATCTGAAAAATGTATGTAAAATATCAAGTGAGGATTTGACTCTTCTCAAAGGTGACCTCTCACAAGTTCTAGTGGCGGACGATCAAGATCTTAGTAGCAAGTCCTTTTCCTCAAGTAGTGAAAGGGGGACCAATCTACATTTGCAACTTGAGAGAACAATTAAAAATGATCTCGTATATCCGACAGATATAGACAGTAAGGATCAAAAAATTATCTCGTGGGTTGTGGATAAGTTGAAACTATTTGCGGATAACAGTAAATTTTTATCGGAAGAATCACTAAAGTTTGAGTTTTTTAATTTTATGATTTCAGGAATCCCCGACCTAATCATTCTGAATGAAAATACTCCAGAAATATGGGACTTTAAAACTGGTATAATCAAAGAAGACAACAGTGAAATCTACTACTTCCAGCTTATGACCTATGCACTTGCTCTTTATAACTTAGAAAAAATTGATAAAGATTCAACAGTCAAAGTCGTTCTTTGTTATCTAGATGAGCAGAAACTTATTGAAAAAGAGCATACCTTTTCAGATGTTGAAAAGTATCTCCGACCTTTTTGGTCGAAAACAGATTGTCCTCAAGAAACGAACCTTGACCATTGTGTAACATGTGAATATGGAAATATTTGCCACAAATAGAAAGTGAATCTTGCGCGTTTTGCGGAACATGATAAACTATCTAAGTAAGCAAAATTATTCAAAAGTTACAGGATGTATCAATGAAAAAGTTATCAGGATTATTACTTCTTCTCACAACTGCAGTGGCAGTATCTTCAGAGAAATCGGTGTACGATTTTTCTTGGCTCGATAAAGACAAAGAAATTTACGTTCTCCAAAACAGAAAATTCCGTAAAGCTAAGACAATGCACGTTGGTGGAACACTCGGTCGCTCGCTTTCCGGAGCATTTAACGACAGGATATCAGGCTCTGTTTATGGAGGGTTTTTCTTCACTGAAGACTTTGGGCTTGAACTTTCTTATACCAAGGCTTCAAATACAACAAATGCCACTCATGATGCTGTTAAAAAGGCCGGTACAGTAGCTTTTTATAGGCAGATAGACTCTGAATTAACAGCTCATTTTGTATGGGCGCCATTCTATTCTAAAATTAATACTTTTAATAAGATCGTTTATTACGATTGGTTGTTTGGACTTGGTGCTTCGACGGTCTCTACAGAAGATAACAGAAATGAATTTAATACAGTCGCTTCTAATAAGGATGATTTAACCGCTGAGTCTAACTTTGCCTTAACTTGGTTCACAGGCTTTCGATTTTATATAAATCAAAACTGGTCAACTCGAATAGACTTTAAAGGAACGCATAGTAATGCAGATAGAGCGATAGCTGATGGTACCAATGACTTTAAACTTCAAAAGTCATGGTTCAACTATTACGACTTAAAACTTGGACTTAATTATTCATTCTAATTAAAGGCATTTATAATGTTAAATAATAAACTCATATTACTAATTCTTGCACTTTTTTCAATGAGTGCATTTTCCAATTTGGATCAAGCCTCTTCTGCTCTTAAAGGTAGTAGAGGCGTAAAGCGAATGGAAGAAGTAACTAAGAGATTAGTGCGTTCTAATTATCACTTCACGGCGATACCATGGGCAAAAGATTTCTTTATCAATAATAGAGACAGAATAAGTTCATCGATGGAAAAAGCAATAGATGAACTTATAACTGTGGTGGGTACAAGACAGTTTGAGCTTATTCCAAACAGATATTTAAAACGTTCAAATTCAAATTCAGTTCGCTATATTATTGCTAAAAAATTATTACGTAAAAATAAAGCAGCTGAAGCACTCAAATATGTTGATAAGATTAGTGCAAATCATCCAGTCTATCCTTTTGCTTTAAATTTAAAAGCAGTTGGTTACAGTCTCAATGGAAATACAAAAGAGGCGAGTAACGTATTCAAAGACTGTGAAAACTTCAGCTCAAGCAGACTATCTAGCGCTAAATCAGCTATGGAAAAAAGACAACTTGAAATGAATAGAGACTACTGCGTTATGGGAAATGCCAGAGCACTATTTCAAGGAAAGAAATATGACAAAGCAAATCTTAGATATCTAGATATTCCAAAATCCTCATTCGTTTGGCCGGAAGTTCTTTTTGAAGAAGCTTGGAACTCTTACTATCTACAAAACTATAATCGTACATTGGGAAAACTTGTAACTTACAAGGCTCCACTTTTTGATTATATCTTCAACCCAGAAATCGAAGTTTTGAATGCTTTAACATTTATGAAAATGTGTTTATATGATGATGCAAAAAAAACCAGTGATAATTTCTATAACAAATATATGAAAGATACAAGAAGTCTTAGACTTTACTTGCTAAAGAGAAAGAAGCAGTACAAGTACTTCTACAGATTAATGATTAGCTTTGAAAAAAACAAAAGAGCTACAACTGACCTTTTAGAGAACCTTCTGCAAAGTATTTCTAGAGAACCAAGTTATATGGATACTAGAGAAGCACTTACAAATGCTTTAAAAGAGATGGGGAGAGTTAATGGCCAAAGAAACTCTTTAATGAAGAGAATTGCTAAGAAAAACTTAAGTGATGTCATTAGAACTCAAAAGAATCTTGTGGGGAGCTATGTTAGGGAACGACTTGTTGAGAAGTATGGAGAACTTTATAAAGCATTCCAAGGAATGAGCTATATTAAGCTAGAAACTTTAGCTCAAAGAAAAGCTAAACTTTATAACTTTAAAGATCAAAAATCTAAAAGAGGTGACATTAAATATATTCAACGTAACGATAAGCAATACTTTTGGAACTTTAATGGAGAGTTTTGGGCTGATGAATTAGGTGATTATGTTTTTGCATTAGGTTCGGAGTGTTAATATGAAAATAATTCTCCTACTCCTATTATTAATTTCATCCGTTAGTGCTCTTGGCTTAAGCCTTGATAAAAGAAGATCTCAAATTATCTCGATTATTGATGAAGAGTTAGATGAGGTAAGGCGACTTGCTAGTCAAACAGGAAATCGTAACCCTGACCATCTTTTGAGAATGGCGGAACTCAACCTTGAAAAAGCAAGACTCTGGAGAGAAAAAGAAAATCAAGATTATATTGCACTTCCAAATGAAGTAAGAAGAAAAACAAATAAAAAAAGATATTTTGAAAAATCAGCAAGCTATTTTCAAAGAGCAAACTCTCTTTGCTTAAAAATAGCAAAAACATTCAAAAGATATAAGTCCATCGGAGATGTTTATTATATTCTGGGCTATAACGCTAAAGAAGCTGGACAAGATAAGACTGCACTAAAATATTTCTCAAGGGCTCAAAGTAATACATCTAAAAATTCTCTGACAAGGATAAAATCACAGATATCACTTGCTGAACTGTACTATAATCAAAAGAAATATGGAAAAGCTATACCTCTATATGAGAAATCTCTTTCGAGTTATCAAGATAAGTGGTGGACAAAAGATTCTTTTAATCTTGCCTGGTGTTATTTTAGAACAAATAATTACTCACGAGCAATTAACAAAATGAAAGAAGTGTTTACAAAAAGCACAAATCCTAAATTCGTCGATATGAGAACATCTGTTGAAAGAGATATCGGTTTATTCTTTGCAACAGCAGGTAAAATTGAGCAAGGTATAGATTTTTATAAAGATATTGGAATTAATTTTACAGATCAACTTCTACGAATTGCTGTAACAATGAAATCAAAAGGGCAATATGATTTAGCAAATAAAACCCTTAAATATGCGCTTAAATATGAAAAAAATCAAACAAGAAAGCAAGAGGTTTTTATAGAACTCCTTGATCTTTATAGTAGCTTTAGAAAAAGAAAGTCACATCTAAACGTTTCGAAAATATTGTTTTCTGAATTTAAAAAAAATAACTTATCTGAAAATAGAATCAAGACTCTAAGCTTCCATGTAGGTAAACAAGGTGCAATTTTACAAAAACAAGTAATAGGTAAAACATACAAGCGTCTTAAAAAACAAAGATTATCAAAAGCCAATATGGCCATTGATTACTTTGGAATGTTGGCTGAGCTAAACCCTGAAAAAGGACCAGAGAATCTATTTCTTCAGGCAGAAACAGCATTTGCCATCAGATCGTATCAACGATCTTTAATTTACTATGATAAAGCTTTTGATCTAGCGGTTAAACAAAATGATGGAAAATTTAAACAACGATCTATGGAGGGGATTCTCTCTTCTCTAGGTAAAAAGCGTTTATCTCAGAATGTTAAAAATTCATATTACGTGCCTGTTTATAACAAATACCTTGAGAACTACCCTAAAGGAAAAAGATCTAAAAGCATTTATCAAAAGCTTTTTAAAGTTTATTTAGATAAGGGTGACTATAAGAATGCGAAAGCAACCTTGGATCGATTTAAGACCGTCTATAAGGGCGACTGGAAGATTCAAGAGGTGATGATTGCAGAGCTAATGGAAATCAATAGAAAGAAAAAAGAAAATGATAAAATACGTTTATGGATCAAAGATATTGATGACAAAAAATACTTCGTATCTAGAAAGTATGCTAAAAAATTAAAAGAACTCCTTACAAGTATTCAAATTGATGATGTTCAAATGGATCTCAAAAAAGGTAATAAAAGTAAGGCTTTGATTGGTTATCATAATATCTTAAAAGATGCGAATAGTACTAGTAGATCCAAAATTAATGCTAAATACAACTTAGCTGCACTTTATTATGAAATGGGTTCAATCAATAATTCTTATAAATGGAGTAATGAATCACTCAATGAGATGGGAAGTAAAGAGGCCATCAAGTTTTCAGACTCATTCCTAACTATTTCGACGTTTTTATTCACACAACTCGAATTTGAAAAGTCTGCTGAACTTGCACAAAAGGTAACGTTAAAACTTTGTAAAGAAAAGACAAGAAAGAAACATATAGCCTTCAAGAATGCTGCATTTATGTATCTTGCTGAAGGACAATCCAATAAAGTTGAGAACTTACTTAATGCTACTTCTTCTTGCAAAATTCGCACTTCAATAATTTCAAGTGTACGTTTTGAACTTTTAAAAGATTATGAAAAAGCTTCAAACTGGAGACAATATGAGTATCACTATGGAAGACTTGCTCGATATCGATCTAATTGGCCGGGACTCATTATACCGTCATCAAAACTTGCATTGATGCACTCAAATTTAGGTAATCAAAACTCAGCAAGAAAATATGAACGCAATAAAGATCGATACTACTCCTATGCAGTAAAAAATAAAAAAGAGATTCCTGTCAAAGCTCTTGATCAGATAGCTGATGAAAATATAAAAACCTTGGAGTCAATTAAGTCTCAGCTTCTTGCTGTTCCACTTAACTTTCCTGCCCCAACATTTCAAAATGGTGTTAAGCAAAAATTTGCAATTTTAGATAAGCTCGTCTCACAGTCCTCAAAAGTTCAAGAGATTGGTTCCGGTAATGGTATCGTTAAAGCTTATAAAGTTTTAATTGAAAGTCACTACGCTTTCGCCAAACAAGTTCAAGACTTCGAACCAACAGGAATGAAAGCTGAATTTGTTCCACTTTTTAAAAAAGATATGAACGCACAAATAGTTGGACCACTTTTAAGTCAAGCAGGAAACTATGAAAAAGATGCTAAGAAAACAATTTCTCAAAACGAAATACTTAGTGTTCATAACTCGTCCATCGAAGCCCAAGGTCAAGAACTTCCTATTCGATTTTGGTACACACCAAAAGCTGTATTAATGGACAGGGGAGGAAGGTAATGAAAATTCTAATAAGTTTGTTTTCCATCTTCGTACTGACTGGTTGTGCAACATCAACTAAAGATAAAGAATACTCTGATATCACTAAAGATGATTTTAAAACTAAAAAACAAATCGCTTATAACCAAAACAAGGATAAATTCAAAGGCATCGAAGATGCCAACTATAAAGTTTTAGGTGAAGAGTCACTTTCTCGCTTCTCAGATCCAGGAGATCTTGAGGCTCGTGGAGTTTTAGATGAAATTACTATTTCTTGTTACGAAAGAGATTTTGACAAAGCTTTTTCTCTTATAAAAGAGAAGTCAGCCGAATACAAAAGAAACCCTGTTTTTTGGAACCAAGTTGGAACTTGCTTCATGTTAAAAGGTGAAAGACGTAAAGCCCTTCTCTTCTATAATAAGGCTCTTGAATTTAAAGCAAGCTATGCTCCGGCCTTTAATAATCTTGGATTCATGTACAAGCTTGAAAACGAAGATCAAAAAGCACTTGTTGCATTTACCAGAGCAAAAAAAGCAAATGAATATGCAAAAACACCGTTGTTTAATTTAGGAAATCTTTACCTTGAATACGGACTCTTTAGTCAAGCAATCTCAACATTTACGGGGCTTTATAATATTGAGAAACGCGATGTTGATGTCTTAAATGGATTGGCTGTAGCGTATCTTATGCAGGGAAATAGTGATCGTTCTTTATCATTTTATAAAGAAATTAATCCGGACTTTTTAGAAAAACCAGAGTTTGGAATAAACTATTCTTTGGCACTTTTTAGAGCTAATAAGAAAAAAAATGCAAAAGACGCTCTCTCGGATATAGACAAAGAAAAACTTGGTCCATGGAAAGCTTATTACATTCAAGTTGCAAGTATAGTAGGAGTTAAGTAATGAAATGGATTTATGTCATTATCTGTATGTGTTTTGTTAGTCTGTCTTTCGCACAGTCAAAACCTAAAGTTTATTATGAATATAAAAAATATGAAAAATTTGATTTTGGTGCGATTGATGTTGAAGGTGGAGAAAGTTCACCCGGCGACTTATCGATTTCACCGAGATTTAGAAAAAAATTTAGGAATAAGATTCCAGAAAGAAAACAATTTAATAATGAGATGAAAAGGGCCTTAGATACAGTAAGGTAAGTAGGATTTATTGTGAATATAGAAACGAACAAAAAAGAACAACTTTTTCAGATTACTCTAGACGATTCATCGCTGAATATCGAAGGGAACGTTATCCCTTATGGTCGAAAGCTTATAGGGCGAAGTGAAAGTTGTGACATTGTTATCAGTCATCCAAGTGTCTCTGCCGTTCATGCTGTTATTGAGGTTAGCCCTCGAGGCATAAAAATATTTGATATGAATTCAAAAAATGGATCTCATGTTAATGATAAAAAAGTCATTACAGCAGATGTTGCTTTTGGGGACAAAATCAGACTTGGCTCTGCTTCTTTTAAAGTGAGCCAATACGTTCCTACACCAGCACTTCCACCAATCCTTGATACTCTTGAGCCAGAGAAGGGAAAGGCATCAATACTTCCTCCAGTTGCACCTAAAATTTCTGACGCAGAGGATGCACCTTATATCGTTTATCCACTTGGAGCAGATCCAAAAGCCGACTATTCCGAATATATATTCGAAGATGTTGAAGAATTATATCCAATTTTTAAATACGAACATGGAAAGCAAGCCGTAGAGGTTATTATTTTATTTAATGATAAGGTCTACTCAGTAGATTACTTGCCAGAAGATAATGGAGTATATTCTATTGTTGGCTCGAGCCCTAAGAAAAAAGAAATGGAATTTGCTTATCTGGGTAAAGATGAAAAAATTGGTTTCATTGAAATCAATAATGGAAACTGTGTTGTAAATAAACTTCATAACTACAACACTCAACACCTGTCTAATGATCAGATAATTGATGTTACAGAGGGACGAGTAAATATTCAAGAAAATGATATTGTCAGACTTGAAAACGGTCACCTCGAAATATATATAAGACGTGTGTTTAGCCCACCAAAGGTTAAGCCTGCTCCATTCTTTAGACGTGATCCAGCATTAAAGCGTTATGTAGCTCTAATATTATTTTTTCTTTTAGTTCCTCTTGGAGCTTCAATGTTTTTAAATATAGAAAAAAAGATTGAAGAAAAAGATCCAGAGAGAATCGCTAGAATTCTTTATAAAAAAGAAGTTAAGAAGCTTCCATCGATCAAAAAGAAAGTAACTGAAAAGCCACCTACACCTAAGGTTGCTACAAAAAAGGTCACAAAATCTACTCCTACACCAAAGCCAGCTCCTGAAAAGCCTAAGTCTAAACCTAAAGAGGTGACAAAAGCTCCAGGAACGAGAAGCGCTCCGAAGGTAGTTGTCCAAAAAAGAGTAAAGAAACCCGCACCTAAAACGAATGCAAAAGCTGCTAAAAAAGCTGGTGCTTCAAAGTCTCGTTCTAAAGTTGCTAAGCAATCACGAAGATCAAATACACCTTCTGCTAATACTGGTGCAGTAGATACCTATAAGTCATTTGACTTCAAATCTACAATCTCATCGTCTATGGCCAAAGGTGGAACCCTTACAGGAGCCAAAGTAGCTAAAGCCAGTTCAAGCGCTGATTTTGGATCTGCAAATATTGGTGGAGGAGTTGCCAGCAACCTTAGAAAAGCAGATGCTGGAACTGAAGTTGGTAACTTGACGGGTTCAACTATTGGTAAGCTATCTCAGTCAAAAGGTGCTGAAGGCCTTTCTGCCAAGTCTGGGGTTTATGCTGCCGGCATTCCTTCTGAGACTGTGGTATTGGGCTCAATGGATCCAGATATAATCAGAAGAATACTCAGAGAAAATATTCCACAGTTTAGATACTGTTATCAAAAAGAACTAGATAGAAATGCAAATAAAGATTTATCCGGAACAGTGAAGCTTATCTTCACAATCGGAGCATCTGGTGCCGTTTCTAAAGCTGGTGTCGGAGGATCTTCTTCTCTTCCAGGTTCTGTTAAGGGATGTGTTGTTAGAGTACTTAGAGGAATTAGTTTCCCAAGACCAAGAGGTGGAGGAACAGTTGACGTAAATCAACCATTCAACTTCATGCCTCAACGTATCTAGTGAATAAACTTATATGCCTATTTATTCTCGCAGGGTGTAGTTCTAAACCAGCTACACTTTTAGAGAACCACTCTTGTAAAAGTAAACCAAACCAACAATCTGCTCATGCAACGATGTCTATTAAGAGTCAGATGTCTAAGATGAAAGCATGTTTTAAAAACTATATTAAATTTCAAGAAGAATCAAAGCAAACACTTAAGGTTTGCCATACTCTAAATATTGCTAAAACAGGTAAGGTCACTTATTCAAAAGTAACTCCTATTGAAGGTCGAATTTCTAATGATTTGAAAATGTGCCTTGAGCAGGGATTTTGGGTAATGAACTTTGAGAAGCTCCAATTAGATGAAGATTTATTCGTAAAGTTCCCACTTATCTATCAATCAAAGTAAAAATCTTACTTCTTTCCTCTAAATTCAGTAGGTGCGAAATGCACCCTTTGACACAGTTATAGCTTCTAAGTAATCATTAAAGGAGAATAATATAATGAGGTGTAAATGCAGAAGCTTATTGTCTTCTACACATTCATAATTGGGGCACTAATGTGTTCAAAAGTAGCTTTTTGGTATTTCAATTGGCAATGATTTCTACTGCTGTTCACCCATTACGACAAACTTATATTCTTTAAATCCTGCAGATGCACATGTATACATAATCTTTTTTACATAAGAATACTTCAATGACTTATCAACAATTAGATTAACGACTCCACTAAATTTTTGCGCTTTACCACCTGTTTGAATATTCATATTCTTAATTTCATCTTTCTTCTTTGATAACTCATCGAATAGAGGGATGACTCTTCTTCCACCGTCATCATAAAGGTTTTGTGGAAGGTCAGAAGTATCCAATACCGTCTTGCTATCAACCCAAATTTTATCTTTAGAAACTTGAATGATAACTCCTGCAGTATTTATATTAGCTGATTCTGATTTGGGAAGTTCAATACCTTCTGGGATATTAAGAGTAACTCCCGAAGAGTTATAACTTTTGATAAGAAAAATAAGTAGAATAACGAGAATATCAAGTAGAGAAGTGATATCAAGATCAAAGCTCTTTCTTTTTACTCTCTTTTTATTTTTTACTGATCTATTTCTACTCATAATTAGCTCATTAGGTTTCCAAACATTATTTTACTAAATAATGTTTTCAGTTGTACATCGAGTCCATCTTTGTCTTTTTTAAAGAGAGCATCGTCTGTCTTTTTAAGCACTCTAACTTCATCCATAATTTTTACAATTTCTTCATAAGTTAAATCAACTATTGGCTCTAGGACAATTACTTCTTCTGAAAGATTAGTCTTTTTTAAATCGACTAGAAATTCGTGTAGAGTTAAAAGATCATATTCACCGCTTTGGTTCTTACCGATTCGTTTTATTCGTTTAGCAGGCACTCCAGTAGAGATACTAAATCCGTTCTTAGTAATTTCAACCGTAAGAGCCAGGGGTTTCTTTTTATCTTTTGGTGGCTCTGAGTTTGAAATAATTGGAACGTCACTACCAATTTCGTAAATTTTTACAAACTGTGCTGACATTAAAAGAAAAAAGATAAGAATAAAAACAGCATCAAGGATCGGTACAAGATTTAAACCTTGATCTTCCTTATTCTTTTTTCTTCTTGTGGGTTTTTTGTAGCTCATTGTTTCGCCCTATAACTCAGCTTTATCTTTAGTTCCAAGTAGATCAAGAAGCTTTACACTAAATTCATCAATCTCATTGATGATTTTATCAGCTTTGTTTGAAAGAACTGCGTGAATAACCATAATCGTTATTGCAGAGAATAGTCCCATAGCCGTAGTGTTCATGGCCTGAGAAATACCAGCTGCTAATAATTCTGCTTTTTGAGCTGGATCAACATCTGCAACAGCTGCGAATGTTGAGATAAGACCTTGGATAGTTCCAAGTAGTCCAAAAAGAGTTGAGATATTTGCTATTAGTTGAAGGTAATTTAGTCTTAATTCAATTTTAGGAACGACCTCTAGAGCAGTTGCATCAAGTGCATTTTGAATTTGATCAGTTCCTTGATTTGCCCTTTTTAATCCGCTTTTTAATACTTTCGGAAGAGCTGCAATTGAACCAGAGCAAACTCTGATGGCACCTTGTATATCATTTGATAAAACATATCTTTGAATTTCATTCATAAAAGATGGTCCATCAACGTCATAATTACGTGATAATTTTTTAAATCTCTCTAAGGCAATTGCAATACCAATTCCCCATACGCCAAGAATGACGAACATAAAAACACCACCGTTCAAAAAGAACTCTCTAACAGCGGTTAACATACTTATACCTTCCATGGTTTCTCCTAATATCTGTAAGACCATAATTTTACTTATATAAATATTCTAAGCTATTATTTTTACGATGGGGATGGAGGGTCAAAATTGCCGTCGGACCACTTTACTTGAGTTTAATATCGAAAAGGAAAGAAAATCTAGAGCATCAGCTTTGTTAAATATTGCACCCTTTAATTGATTGTTGAGCGGATTAATTGAGTATATGGAAGCCTCGACTAACTCGCAATCTTTAAGAGAAGTATTGTTAAATGTGGATCTACTTAAATTAGAACCGGTAAAAATTGACTTATCTAGTATGCTTTCAGTAAAGTCACTTTCACGTAAAAGGCAGTCATCAAAAAGGAAATTCTTTATTGTTAGGTCCATGAAAACATTAAAACTTAGATTAGATTGCTTAAACACTAGATCACTTATTTTTGCTGTTGTTGTTCAATTTATTTAAATTAATTTACATTCATCGAATAATGAATCGTTAGTGATAGATGATTTAAATTTAGATTTCTAAAAGTACAATTAAAAAAATATTACGTGTATCGAATGCAACTTTTAATAAATCAACTTTCTCATCTTCGTAAATTATTTTATATCCATTATGAGTCTAAATTGTCGTTGGAATCTCTCGACAGCTGCAATTTCTTGTTTCATTATTTCTAATCGCTCTGGATCATTGTCTTCAAGGCTAACAGTAGCACTTCCAAGATATGCTACATCTGCAGACATCTCTTCGTTTAGTTTTTCAATTTCTTGAATTCTAGAGGAACTATTCTTACTCATAATCGTTATCAAGACATCAGTTAAAACTTTTGTTTGCAAAAGATTACCGGGACTTGATAGTTGTACTATCAATTTATGTTTAAGAATTTCTTTTTGATCAAAAGTTAGCTTTCCGAGTCCAGTGCTTACGGATTGATAGAACTTTATCCAGTTTAGAGACTCAGTATCTTGCTCATGACTCATCCATATTTTCTGACTTGCAACCTCCTTGCAAGGAGTAGAAAGAAAAGAGTCTAACTTTTTAAAAATTGAAAGTTTGCTCTTGAGAATCAAGTTGCAACTTTTAATTACTCTGTCATCTGTTATGAATTCTATATCACTCTCAATGACTGATTTATTAGCAATGTTTTTAGGAGTTTGAATACGAGTTTTTCCAAACGGCAAACCTTCTTGTTGTCGTTTCTCTTTTCTTGTTGGTTTATAATTTGATGGTTCTTTGAAGTGGTCAAAGTTTGAATCAGTTCTAGACTGAAAGTAGATGAAGATTACAGTTATGAGCGCTAAAGAAATAACTATGATTATTTTTTTCACTTAAGAAGCTATTCGCTATCTTTTACATTAGTTTCATATTCATCTTTGGCATGAGTCTCTACTTTTATGATTTCTTTTTTTGGTGGAACATAAACCTTTCTGGAAGGCTTGTACTCTGGTGGAGCACCAAATACTTTATCGATCTTTTGGACAGTAGATTTTTCAGAGAGCTTATCTTTAGCGATAAAAATTAAAGCAATAAGTAGAGCACAGACAATAGCTGTTGATACTTTCTTAATCATGTGTAGTGTTCCGGGTAGAGCTGTCTCTCAATACCTTCAATAAATATGTGGATGATTTTTATGTGAATTTCTTGAATACGATCGGTAATTGGGAAATCAACCACAAGTGGTACGTCCACCATGTCTTTTAGTTTTCCGCCATCTTTACCAAGAAGTCCTATTACATGCATTCCTTGAGCTTTTGCTTTTTCAACTGCGAGAATAACATTTTGTGAATTCCCACTCGTTGATATGGCCAAAAGAGTATCGTTCTTTTTTCCCCAAGCTTGAACATGTCTTGAAAAAATATACTCAAAGCCATAGTCATTTGCGACACAAGTTATATGACTTGGATCACCCATATTAATGGCAGCTATTGGATCTCTATCTTTTCTATATCTTCCGGTAAGTTCTTCAACAAAGTGCATTGAGTCGCACATTGAGCCGCCATTACCACAAGACATGATACGACCGTCGTGATCTCTAATAGTTGATACAAATTTTTCAACTGCGAGTTCAATTAGAGCGATATTTTTATCATCACTCATAAAGATGTCTAGAGCTTCTTTAGATTGAGCAAGTGAGTTTTTAATATATTCCATTTAACTTTCCAATTTTTGCCAAAAAAAAGACCAGCTATTGCCGGTCTTATTTTTTATTAAATATTAAACTAAATCATTTATATTTTTTAAGATCTCAGCTTTGGGTTGGTTACCAACAAGAGTGCTTTTTACTTCACCGTCTTTAAAAAATATTAAAGTAGGTATTCCACGAATCCCGTACTGTTGAGCAAGTTCACCTGCTTCATCTACATTTACTTTAACTACTTTTGCACCCGATACTTCAGTTGCAACTTCATCAAGAATTGGAGCAAGAGCCTTACAAGGTCCACACCACTCAGCCCAGAAATCAACTATCACTGGCTTGTCTGACTTAATAACTTCACTATCAAAATTGTCTTTATTTACACTTGTAGCATTGCTCATAATAATCTCCTGAAGGCATAATACTTACCAAGCAGATTAGCATAGGAGTTTTAAAATAACTACCTCGAGATTGTAACTTTAGGTGACGCGCTTGGCGTCAAGGGCAAGCAATTACATGTTTTAATAAAGGTAAATATTAGATATCATAGACGGATGAAAAAGAAGTATTTGCTGAAATCCGGCATAAATACAGCACGATTTACCAGATTGATAGCAAAAGCCATCGACCTTTTTATCGTCTTGATTCTATCTCTTCTCTTTTATCCATTTGGGCTATTAATTGCACTTTTTTATATCGGAGTCTCCGATTCACTAAGCCAGGGTCAATCTGTTGGAAAAAAAATTATAGGCTTCTCTGTCATCTCATTAGAAGATGGTAAGCCTTGTTCTTTGAAGCAGTCGATCATAAGAAATCTTCCTATTTTAATTCCAATGGGGTTTGCCATCATTCCTTTGTGGGGATGGATCATATGCTGCATTCTTACTATTCCACTTATTCTACTAGAGGTTTATCTTCTATTTAAACTTGATTCAGGGCACCGTCTAGGAGACGTTATGGCCGACACAACTGTTATTGCGGATGATCATCACAGAGTTGATCTTCGTAAGAATAAGGAATCCTGGTTTGAAGAGAAAAACTTGTCGCCATGTAATCGTACATTGATGTAAAATACCCCCCATACCACAGGGAGTAAAAATGAAGAAAAGACTTATCATTGTTGATATTAGTAGTTTTATATTTCGCGCTTTTTTCGCGATAAGACCTATGACAACACCAAAAGGTGAACCAGTGAATGCGGTTTATGGTGTATTATCGATGCTCTCTAAATTAATTACTGCTTATGACCCAAGTCACATCGTCCTTGCCAGAGATACAAGTGGAGGATCATTTAGAAATGAAATTTATCCTGAGTATAAAGCAAACCGTGGTGCTCCACCTGATGATTTAATTCCTCAGTTTGCAATGATCAATAAGCTGATCGAAGTCATGAAAATTCCAAATATAGTTATGCCAGGTTTTGAAGCAGATGATCTTATTGGATCACTTGCCGTTCAAATGAAAGATTCATTTGATGAAGTCCTTATCGCCTCAGGTGATAAAGACCTTATGCAGTTTGTAGATGATAAAGTAAAAATGGTCGATACCATGAAAGATAAAACTTATGGCAGGGACGAAGTAAAAGAGAAGATGGGGGTGTGGCCTGAACAAGTTATGGATTATCTCTCTCTTATAGGCGATACCTCGGATAATATTCCTGGTGTAAAAGGAATTGGAGCTAAGGGAGCTAGTAAACTTCTTGAAGAATTTCCAACGTTAGATGAACTGATTGAAAACATCGATAAAATTTCAAATAAAAGAGCTAAGACGGCATTAGAAAAAGGAATTGAATCTGCACACCTTTCTAAAAAATTAGTGGCAATCGTTCAGGACTTAGATCTCAAGATGGAGCCTAAAGACTTAGCTTACTCTCTTGAACCAAATGATGAACTTCTTGAATACTTAGACGAATTAAATTTCAAATCATTTAGAAATAAACTTAGTTCAAATAGTACTGCTCTTGTTGAGAAGCCTAATACTTTTGTAAAATACGATACAATTAAAGATGAAAAGAAATGGGCAAAGGCGCTAGATTTAATTGATAAACACGACTCTCTTTTTATGGATTGTGTTTTTCGCGGCGAGAGTTATCATGATCTTAATCCACTTAGTTTTTCGCTTTCAGTTGGAGAGTCTAACTTTGTTGTCTACCCTGAAGGATTAAAGTCATTTACTGACCTCATGATGGATATTCTCAATACAAGTAAAACGATCTTGATTGCTTCAAATAATATTAAGCCAATTATCTGTGTTGCTTTTTCTAAGGACTATACAATTCCGAATCCATTATTTGATTGCTCACAAGCTCACTTCATTTTGGATGCTGACAAGAAGCACGATCTTGCGACTATAATTGAAGAAACACTTCGAGAAAAAGTGCTTACGCTCAAAGAGTTATCTAAAGAGAGTCTAGAACAAGAACAATCTGTTAGAAATTTTGAATATGCCTTGGCCCGAAGATCATATTTTGGAATTAGAACTTACCCATGGCTTATGAAAAGACTAGACGATGAATCTCTCGATAAACTATATCAAACAATGGATCTCCCACTTATCACTGTATTAGCACAAATGGAGATGAGAGGAATTGACCTCGATGTAAAATTCTTCGATAAGGTAGAAAAAAACTTTCAAAAACAAGTTGATGATATCGATGCCGAAATTCAAAAAACTGCTGGTGGTGAAGTCAATTTGAAATCACCCAAACAAGTAAGCGTTCTACTTTTTGAAAAACTTGGACTTCCTATAATTAAAAAAACCAAAACTGGAGCTTCAACAGATGCAAGTGTCCTAGAGACTCTCGCATTAATGGGGGAGAGTGATATCCCAGGGATGATCGTCAAATATAGAGAGATTGAAAAACTTCTCTCAACTTATGTTAAAACTCTTCCTAAGATGATCGATAGTGCTGGAAAAATACATTCTCACTTTAATCAAAATGTTGCATCAACAGGTAGACTCTCTAGTGATAAGCCAAACCTTCAAAATATACCAATCAGATCTGAAAATGGTAGAATGCTTCGTAAAGGATTTGTTCCAGAACCAGGTTGTGTTCTTCTCGGTGCCGATTATTCTCAAGTAGAGCTTAGAATTCTTGCTCATTTTTCTGAAGATGACACAATGATCACGGCATTTAATAATAATGAAGACATTCATGCTCAAACAGCGGCTGAAGTTATGGGAGTGGACCTTGCGGATGTAACGAGCGAACTTCGATCACAAGCAAAAGCTGTAAACTTTGGTCTAATGTACGGTCAAGGTGCCTTTGGGTTATCTCAACAACTTGGAATATCTAGAGGTGAGGCACAAAGTTATATTACTTCTTACTTTGAAAACTTTAGCAAGGTTAAGGCCTACCTTGATACTTTAAAAGAAGAATGCGAAGCCAAAGGCTATACTGAAACACTTTTTGGAAGAAAAAGAATTCTCAAAGACATTAACTCTTCAAATCGCCAGATAAAATCTGTTGCCGAAAGAATGGCCATCAATACTCCTATTCAAGGAACTGCTGCCGATATAATTAAAAAAGCGATGCTTACTATTGATAAAGAGATGAATGATAATAACCTGAAGTCAAAAATGCTTCTTCAGGTTCACGATGAACTTATTTTCAATGTACCTGAAGATGAAGTTGAAATGATGAAAGTTTTAGTCAAAGAAAATATGGAAAATGTCGTTACCTTAAAAGTCCCTCTAAAAGTAGATATGGGAATCGGTAACGACTGGTTTGAATTAAAATGATCTGTTTTTATCGATAGCTTCAATAGATAAGAGTTCAAGTTCTGTACAGTCTCCAAGAACCTTCTTAGTTGTATTGAATGAGTTAGCATTTAAAAATGCTTTCTCAAATATTTTCGCTCCACTTATAACTTCTAATCTTGTCCAATACCTAGTTGCTGAAGTTACAGATAAAGCAAAATCTTTGCCTGCTTTAAAAGTTCTAGCTCTTACCCTGGGGGACACCTCAAGGAGAACTCCACACGAAGTGCGGATCTCAATTACATTTGCTGGAATATGAATGTCTGATATTGATCTTAAGTGAACGATATCGCCTTCAAAGAACCTAGAGTCATAAGCAAAAGCCGAAAATGCCATAGTAAGTGAGAGCAAAACAAATAATTTGTTCATTTTTTATCCTTATTAAGTTTTTTCTATCATAAAGGATTATTTGATTTCGCGGGGAAATAGACGGTAAATGATGAAATAATTACTTGTATAAAGTTTAGACACAAAAAAGCCCCACATAAGTGAGGCTTTCTCATTTTTATAAATTTAAGCTTATTTAGTTTCTGTAAGGTATGCTGCAACACCTGCTGCAGTAGGCTTCATCGCCTTTTCACCTTTTTTCCAGTTAGCTGGACAAACTTCACCATGCTCTTCAGTGTATTGAAGTGCATCGATAACTCTAAGAGCTTCATCTACATTTCTTCCTAGTGGAAGATCGTTGATAGTTGAATGTCTTACGATTCCTTTTTTATCAATTAAAAATAGTCCTCTAAGAGCAACTGATTCATCAAAAAGAACACCGTAGTCTCTAGCGATATTCTTAGTTACGTCAGCGATTAGTGGATAGTTGATCTCGCCAATTCCACCTTTTTCTACAGGAGTATTTCTCCAAGCAAAGTGAGAAAAGTGTGAGTCTACTGAACAACCTAATAATTGAACGCCTCTTTCTTTGAATTCGTCATTCTTTTTGCTGAAAGCAATAATTTCTGAAGGACAAACAAATGTGAAGTCTAGTGGGTAAAAATAAAGAACAACTTCTTTACCTTTATAGTCCGATAGGCTTACTTCTTTGAAGTCTCCATTTGGCATTACAGCTTGTGCTTTAAAATCCGGTGCTGGTTTAGTTACTAGTGATGTCATAATATCTCCTTGGTTGTTGTTATTTTCTTTGTTCATTATGGATAAAAATCTAACATATTGATAATTGAAAATCTCTATTTATGTAATAGGTAAAATCTATCGCCTAAGTAATCGTAATTGTTTAGGTCAATCGCGTCATTATCTACTAATCTCAATTACTTCCTGTCCTTTGGGGTTAAATTCACGAAGGTCATCTGGGACTACTGATAAGATTTCTTCTTCCAAAGCATCCAAAACCTTCATCTTAACGCAGTGTTTGCTATGTACTAGAGATACTTCTCTTGTAGGGATTGGTCTTATAAATGGTCTCAATAGTTTCTTTTGAGCTGTCGGTAGCTGCTTTGTGGCCATATCTGGCAGTAGTGTATATCCAGAACCAGTGAGAACCATATTCTTTAAAGTTTCAAAGTTACCGGACTCAAAATTAATAGGATTCTTAGGTCCATTGGGATCTCTTTTTTGACAAAGTTTTAAGACCTGGTCTCTGAAGCAATTTCCTTTGTTAAGTAGCCATATCTCATTTATGTCTAAAAACTCTTCTTTAATTTTTGCTTTCTTACTAAGTGGATGACCAGGAGAGACGAATAAGTGAAAGGGCTCATAATAAAGTACCCTTTCAATAATACTCTTTTCATGAAGTGGCGTTACTAGAATACCAGCGTCTATTTCATCATTTTTCAAAAGTTCGATAATCTCTTCCGTTTTATTCTCAGTGATCATAAGATTCACTTTCGGAAATTTAGTTGTAAAGTCTTGAATGAAAAGTGGAATGATAAATGGACTCAGTGTAGGAATAACTGAGAGTCTAAAATCTCCAGTCACTTCTCCCTTACTCTCATTAATTATACTGAAGAGCTTGTTTTGTTCAAAGATGATAACTTTCGCCTGCTCAATAATTGAGCGTCCCTCATCTGTAGGTTGAATGGGAGATTTTGAGCGATCAAAAATAGTGACCTGCAATTGATCTTCTAATTTTTGAAGTTGCATGCTCAAAGTAGGTTGAGTAACAAAACAGCTCTCAGCCGCTCTGCCAAAATGTTGGTGTTTATTAACGGCCAATACATATTCTAATTGTGTCAAAGTCATGGCCAAGCATAGCAAAAGATTTGTAGATGTAAAATATCAAATAGGTTAGACTACTGATTATGAACGCGTCAATTCTCGCTCTTATGGCAAACTTCAGTTTTGCTCTTGGATCACAATTCTTTACTCACTTTACGAGAATCTATTCTTCAACATGGATGAATACATTTAAAGCCTTGGCTGCTGGTCTTGGTTTTCTCTTAACCATCCTCATAACAACAGGGTTTAACCCTATAACCAATATTGGTCTTACTCTTTTTCTGGTCTCTGGTGCAATTGGTTTAGGTATTGGAGATATTTTTTTACTCAAAGCTTTTGGTGAAATTGGACCCGGAAGGACAATGGTTATCTTTGGCTTTCACCCCATCATCGTCGGAATTTTCTCATATTTTATATTTGCTCAACAAGTTGAAACTCATAAGCTTTGGGGAATTTTCTTTTTTATTATATGTCTTCTTATCTTTTCATTAGAAAGTTTTAGAGCAACAAAGCAGTGGCGAGTAAAAGGTTTGATTTTTGCATTCTCGGGCATGGTCCTCGACGCAGGGGGAGTCCTCATAACTCGTTTTGCCTTTGATACCAATCCTGTAACGTCACCACTTGAAGGCAATTTCTATCGCTGTATAGGAGCTTTACTCGTATACAGCGTGATAAGAAGATTCTCTCCTTTTCACTTTCGTGCTCGCTTAAAGTCTATGAGTAGAAAGGCGACGTTGTTTTTATGTATGGGAGCTTTTTTTGGTACATACTTATCATTGATGTTGTATTTACAGGCCATTCAAATTGCAGAGAGTTTGGCCCTCATCTCATCCATCTCAATTACGGCAGTAATCTTTTCATCAACTTTTGAATGTATATGGGAGAAGAAAGCACCGTCTGGTTACCTTCTTCTCGCATTTGTTTTCTTTTTAATTGGAACTTATTTTACTTTGGGTTAGAGAATCGATTTTATTTCAGCTTCTGAATAGCTTGGGTGATATGGATTTGATGGAAGAACAGCTGGTGATCTACCTTTCGATTTAGTATTATCACCTTTACCAAAAATATATCGATCAAAATCTTCCGTGAGGTCAAGTCCAGAGTATTCTTGAATATCAGATATAAAGTCAGCTGTTGTTACTGTGGTAAACTTTCTCTTTTCAAAATAACCTCTTAAAAAATCTTTAAGTCCAGTTTTCCCGGCTTGTTTTAGCTTATAGTTCATGTAAGAGAAGAACGATCTTCCTTTTTCATATGAGTTACTATCGGTTTTTCTTGTATAGATACTGTGAGCACCTAAGTTAAAACTATTATAGTTAGGTGAGGTATAAGTCTTATGACCCTTATCTCTCCAAGATGCAATACCTTCATCCATCCAACCGGAATTTCCATTAGCTGGCTGTAAACCTTTTGCAAAATATCCGTGTTGTAACTCATGCCCTAAAGCAACAAGTGAAGTCGCAGTCGCACCAGCATACTCCATTCCGCCTTTAAGTTTAGTTCCGTAAATAATAAGACTTTTATGTGGCCATGGCCCATAATCTCGCTCTAACTCTCTTAAAATCTTTTGTGTTTGTCTCATAAATATAGAGTTTCTTATTCTGTATTTTGAATAGACTGTTATAGGAAATACATTTCCATTAATAGACCTATACTTTAACCCCAATCGGTAGAACTTTGATTTTGGTACGAGATGAAAATATAAGCTAGATGAAGAATAGAAGCTTGGATAAGTGATTTGGATATGATTTTTTTCAATTTCTACGACTTCACCATTTGCAAAGATATTATGAGAGAACCTAGTATTTGTTACTTTGACATTAAAAGTCATCTGGTACTGATCGTATTCGTAATTTGAAACGACAAATCTTTCAAGAAACATTCTGTCTGTTAAATCCTTAATAAAAAATCCAGATGAGACAGCATTCTTTCCAAAAGCAACTCCGTGAATGATTGGAGTACTAATTGTCATCGTGTGAAATCCAGGATTAACTTCTTTATTTATGTAGCGAACAAAGGTGATATCACCTGGTACAGGCGTGTATCCATGTTCTACTTCTAATCCATCAATTAAAACCTCAGTTGGTGTTGCTACAGAGTCAAAAATTGGAAGTCCAGTCTCTCTGGATTCAAAAATAATATGAGTAAGAGCTTTAGCCTCTTTCGATTTATTGTCATACGTAAGTTCATAAGTGGCACTAATGAAATCAACAAAGACAGCTTTTCCGTCATTAGTCTTAAATGCTGGAGGTGCTTGCTCAATTCCGGCAACGGCTAAAAATGAAAAAGATAATAAAAGTAAAAGTCTCATTCTATAACTCCTTACTAACTGTTTTCATCATTTTTCTTTTAATACATGCTCTATTTAAAAGCCATGAAAATGTAGAACGTCTTGTTCTTCCAAAAGTATATTCAGGATGAAATTGAACACCTAAAACTGGTCTGTTAGAAAATTCTATAACTTCAGCTATAGTATTTCCATTAGAAATTGCAGTAACTTCAAGTTGTGGCCATTGATCTTTTCTCTCATTGTAATAATCTAGTCTTAGGCCTTGATGATGAAGCTCAACACCTCTAAACATAGTTCTTCTTTGAAGTGATTTAATTAATGAATCATCTTTGGTAATTCTGATTCTATCAAGAGTGTATCTTCTGTTTTTAATACCAAGCTCTTCTTTAATATCTACATAAAGTGGAATCCCCTGCGAAACTGTTAGCATTTGCATTCCTCTACAAATTCCGAGAACCGGCGTGTGCAGTGAAGCAGCATCAGTGGCGTTAAAATAACTTTTTAAAAGATTATATTCGAATGGGTCTCTAACTTTTCCTTCTTCTGTGTAATTGACAAGATAGTCTAATCTTTTAGTTTCAGCTTGAAGTTCGGGAGTTATTTTATCTATATAGTACTTGGGATCAATATCAATTCCGCCTGGAATTAGAATGGCATCCACTTGTGAATAGTCTGGAGTTTGATTTTCTGAGTAAAGATTTTGAAGCTTAATTCTATAGCCCATTTTTCTAGCGGCTTTAACTAAACCCCACACATTAAAACGACCACAATCAGTTGTGCACCCAACGACGATTTTCTCGCCCTTTTCCATTTGACAGCTCTCCATTTTAAAATTGGAACTCGCATTTGCCGTTAGGGAAAATTTAAGTAAAAAGCTTAATCCTAAGATTAGAGTAGAGAGAGTAAATTTCATGTCACTTCCTTATCAATAGTGTATATATATTGATTTTATCCGGAAGTGATTTACTCTAGAAGGGTGAAATTAATGCCAGTCGATATCTATAATAGCTTCAACTGTTGTATTTTCAGTAGGATCGGCGCTTTCAACTCTAAAAACAACTGAACTATTGTTGTATTGAGTTACCGCATCGCCTGGATTGAAGCCAATTTGCCCCTGATCGTTATCTTGAGTGTAACACTCATCAAAGTTGTACTTTAATCCTTTTACAATTTCATCTTCTTCTGTAGGAGTTTCACTTGATGCTCCTCCAATGTATTTACAATAAAAATCGTAATCAGACTCAGTGTTAGAGTTAAAGTAGATAAGTGCTTTGCCGTCTCCAGCATTACCTTCTTTAACGTTAAGGCTCGCCGGGATTCGCACTTCTAAATCTTTTTCAAAAGATTTTGAAGAGTCAGAACTTGTTCCGCTTTCATCTATGTTGACGCTTAATTTAAAGCTATCAGCTGTGATGAATTGAATCGCCGAATTATTGTCGCTTGCAGGCGCTTTGTTAATAACCGCTTTTCCACAACCAACCTGCAGGAAGGTAGAAAGGATAACACTGGATTTTACGATAGTTTTATACATGCAATATTTATCGGTGCGGGGCAAAATTGATTTAGCCTTTTTAGCTAAAAAAGTAGAATAAAATTCCCCCTCTTGCGTAGCGAAAAGGTCGGTTAATACAGGTTTTCAGTGATTCCAAAGAGTTGATAAATTTATAATCTTTTTTAAGTAGACACCCTTGACGACAACGGTTTCAATACCACCTTACGAAGGTAACAAAAAACTAAAACACTATACTATGCGTTAAACGCATACGACTTAAAGGAGAAACCAAATGGCCGTAAAACCACTTCACGACAGAGTTCTTGTTAAAAGAATTGAAGAAGAAAAGAAAACAGCAGGTGGAATTATCATTCCAGATAACTCAGCAGAAAAGCCAGCTCAAGGTGAGGTTATGGCAATCGGTTCTGGATACAGAAATACAGACGGAACTCTTACAGCACTAGATGTAAAAGTTGGAGATAAAGTACTTTTTGAAAAGTATGGTCACTCTGATGTAAAAATTGAAGGGAATGATTTTTTAATCATGAAAGAAAGTAATATTTTAGGAATCTTAGGATAATAGGAGACAAATATGTCAGCAAAAGAATTAAAATACAGCGAGAACGCAAGAACACTTATTTTAAACGGAGTAAACGCTCTAGCAAATGCAGTTAAAGTAACGTTAGGACCAAAAGGGCGAAACGTTGTTATCCAAAAATCTTTTGGAGCACCGCAAATTACTAAAGATGGCGTAACTGTTGCAAAAGAAATTGAACTTGAAAATGCTTTTGAAAATATGGGCGCTCAACTTGTAAAAGAAGTTGCACAAAAAACAAATGAAGATGCTGGAGACGGTACAACTACTGCAACTGTTTTAGCTCAGGCAATCTACAGAGAAGGATCAAAGCTTGTAGCTGCTGGTCACAATCCTATGGATCTTAAAAAAGGAATTGATCTTGCGACTGAAAAAGTAATTTCATATCTTAAAGAGCATTCAAAAGAAATTAAAACAACTGAAGAGATTGCTCAGGTTGGATCAATTTCAGCAAACAACGACATGGAAATCGGTAAGATGATTGCTGATGCCATGGATAAAGTTGGTAAAGAGGGTGTCATTACAATTGAAGAGTCAAAAACTGCAGATACTTATTCTGAAGTTGTTGAGGGAATGCAATTTGATAGAGGATACCTTTCGCCATACTTCGTTACTAACACTGAAAAAATGTTAGTTGAATTTGATAATCCACTTATCATGATTACTGATAAAAAAATTGCAAGTATGAAAGAGCTTCTTCCTCTTCTAGAGAAAGCTGTTCAAACATCTAAGCCACTTATTTTAATTGCTGAAGATATCGAAGGTGAGGCTCTTACAACTTTAGTTGTTAACAAACTTCGTGGAACTCTAAACGTTGCAGCTGTTAAAGCTCCTGGTTTTGGTGACAGAAGAAAAGAGATGCTTAAAGATATTGCAACTCTAACAGGGGCTACAGTTATTTCTGAAGAGCTTGGAATGAGTCTTGAGACTGCTGAAATTTCTCACCTTGGTACTGCTAAGAAAGTATCAATTGATAAAGAGAATACAACAATTGTTGACGGAGCTGGTGATCAGAAAGCTGTTGATGATAGAGTGAACACGCTTAAAGCTCAAATTGGTGAAACAACTTCAGATTACGATAGAGAGAAACTTCAAGAGAGACTTGCAAAAATCGCCGGTGGTGTTGCAGTTCTTTACGTTGGAGCTCCAACTGAATCTGAGATGAAAGAGAAGAAAGATAGAGTTGAAGATGCACTTAATGCTACAAGAGCAGCCGTTGAAGAGGGTGTTATTGTTGGTGGTGGAGCAGCTCTTGTTCACGCTACTACAGCATTAAAAGATTTTACAACTGGAAATACAGACTATGACTTTGGAGTAAAAATTGTTGCTCGCTCAATCGAGGAGCCTTTAAGACAAATTGCAAACAACGCTGGTAAAGAAGCATCTGTTATCGTTAACGACGTTAAGAAAGAGAAGAGCTTCTCTTTTGGATACAACGCTCGTGATGATAAGTTTGAAGATTTAGTTAAAGCCGGAATCATCGATCCAACTAAAGTAACAAGAAGTGCTCTTATGAACGCTGCTTCAGTTGCTGGGATGATGCTTACAACTGAAACTATGATCGCTGATCTTCCAAAGTCTGATGACGCTTCAGGAATGCCTCCAATGGGCGGAATGGGTGGAATGGGCGGAATGCCAGGAATGATGTAGCCCTTATCCAAGATCAAAAAACTAATTAATACGGCCTCCCCTTTGTGGGAGGCTTTTTAAAGTTTAAATGCTTAACTACCTAATTTCATTAACTAAAAGATAATCTTTGGATTATCAAAGTTGTTTTTATCTCTGCGCCTCGACATTGTTTTTGATATAGCTAAAGTTTTTTGATCTGGGTCCGATGAGTCGTTGAGGTGAAAAATGAAATATATTTATAAATTTGTGTTACTAAGCTTGATTTCTACAGTCGCATTATCGCAAGAACAGAATGTAATAGATCAAATGAAAGTCTCCAATATTCCTGTTGGTACAGCTTTTAGCTTCGATGGTAAGTCTCTGGCAAACTTCTTGTCAAAATGTCCTGTTGAAGAGTCTGAGTCTCTTATTAATGGTAAGAAAACAATCGTTAAGGCCCGCCGCGAAGTATGGATCGGAGTCCAGAGTAACGAATTAGCCTGTGGTAGCCTTTCGGTTAATCTTTTTGGAAGAAGTTTTTCAATTTTAGCTAAGGAGGTTCCATCGATTACTCCATTAGTATGTTATGTTGAGTCAACTGAAATCAATCAAGATGATATATTAACTATTAACTTCAAAGGTTATCCTTGCAGCTCTATTGCCATAACGGGGGCCAGAGGAGCATTAGACTTCAGAAATATGGAAGATATGACTGTTGGTAGCCTTTTATATAACTTTGGTCCATATCTGAAGATTAAGATCGAAAAGATTAATACTTCTATCAATGTAAACCAATCAACTGAACAACTAAAAGAGCTCCCTTCTACTAACAATAGTTCTCCATCAGAATCAATAAGTGTTGATTCGCAATAATTATTAACATTAATCAAAAAACTAATTATTACGGCCTCCCCTTTGTGGGAGGCTTTTTTGTTCTTAAAATTTGAATCGAGGGTGATATTAAAGAATTGGACTTAACCGGTCACTTTTACCAAAATAAACTTAATAATCTTCTTTCAGTTATTTTTTTAATTTAATAGCTTCAGATCTATTGATATTCTTTTTAATCTTCTTAATATTAGATTATATTCATGTTTTAGTAATATCTCGTCTTGTATCTCATTTTTTAAAATATACGTTGGGAGCATCAAACGTATTGATTTTAAAGACTTTTTTCATGTTCTTTTGTCTTGTATCTCAAACCTCTTATTTCTCCACTTTTTTTGGTAATTTGGATTCTTTTCTTTCCAAATTCTTGTTTCTAAGTAGCGACCATAGAAATAATCAGGATTTGATTTACTCCATTTCCTCTGGGCGATTATTTTTCGCCTACTTTTACAGACAGTCTCGTGACAACTGATTTGCCTATCTCCAACCCTTGGATCGGGATTAAAAACTCTTCTGCATTTCTTTTTACTTTTAACGTCTAAATTCTTCATATAGCTCTAATACACAAAAAGCTTAGGAAGATGTTAATTAATAATAGATATGGATGTTAGAGGCCTTAAAGCAGCTAAGAGTAATCAATCAATGGATACTGTAAGGGTAATATGTGGCTAAAAGAGATTATTGACCGGTTAAGAAGGAAACCTAACAATATGAGTTTATGGTAAGGCTTTGTGTATTCTTTCTACTTTAATAGCTCAACCAAACAAAAAGACCACAACCATACACCAACCACTTAAATAAATTGAAAATATTACTTGAAAGCATATTGGATGCTGTATCGTACTAGCTTAAGTGATAATGTCATTCATTGAAATTTGAAAGTAAAGAAATTATGAACAAGGTTTATGTATTAAGAAAATTACATTTTATTTAACATTAATTTATTGCCTATCAACTCTAGCAAGCATTAATTGTGAGCATAAAAAAGATGGTCTTTTTTCTAATAATCAAATCGAAAAGATGGAATTGACAGCTAATTTCAAGTCAAATGATCTTCATTACGAAAGTGGAGCTCCTGCTATTTTAAAAACGAAAACTGGAAATATTGACATTCACTTGGGAGTAAGAGGAATGTATCGCCTTACTCAATGTGACTTTCCTCCGCTTAAAGTCATGTTTACCAAGGGGAGTAAAAAATTTGAATTTTCCGGATCTGGTAGTGACTTGAAACTTGTTACTAATTGCGGAAGTCTCTACGGAAACCAATCAGACCAAAGAGAGAAGGTCCTATTAGAAGAACTAATCTATAAACTGTATGGTAGCTACACTGACCTTGCTTTTAAAACAAAAATCATCGAGATGTCATACAAGCAATCTAATGATAAAGAGCCATTTAATACTTCTTTCTCATTTTTTATAGAAAAAGACTCAAAACTTGCTAGTCGATGTGATCTTAAAAAAGCTAAAAGGAAGTACGGCTCAAGACCAGTTGGTACTTGGGGAAGAAATGCTCGAGACTTTGTTTTTACAGAAAGAACAGAGAATTTTAATAAAGAGTCATTGGCAAAACTGACTATATTTCAAGAGCTTATAGAGAATTTTGATACTGGAATCAATATAAATTTAAATCCATATTACAGCAAAGCGAATTCGACACAAATAGGTGGTAGTGAGAAAAATGTAAAACGTCTCGTTAACGAAGGCCTTTCTCAAGTGTTTTTGATTCCTTACGACTTTGATATGTCTAACTTAGTAAATGGTAGTCGAAGATCATCAAATTTTAGAAAGTGGATTCAAAATCACAGTAATATTGATTTAATTAGACCATACCTTTTAGAGTTAAGTAACAAAAAAGAAAAATTTATGGAAGTTTTAAATAAGTCTAACCTCAATAAGAGAAGTAAAGGAAATGTGCTGAAGTTTTTAAAAAAGAAGTTTAGAGAGCTAGAGAAATCGTTGTAAAATGATTCGTTAGTCAGAAAAAAGGTTAACTCTGAACCTCTAATTTAAAATACAAATAACAATCACCTAAGCTAGGACTTTTTTTATTCCTCGCTTTTTTTTATAAGTAATAATTCCAGCAGCAAAACTATTCTACTTAGAAATAGTATCTTGCATTCTTTAACTCTACCCCTGCTTTATCTGCACCCTTGGCACGCCGCTTGCTTCATATAATGTATAAGAGATTAAAGTTAGGAAAAATGAGTACTAATTTCAAGGGGATAGCATGATTAACAGTATTAGACATTGTATAAAGTTTAAACACTTTCTAACAATCGTTACTTCTATTTACACTACTACAATATTGGCCGGAGATGTGTCTCGTGGACCAGCAAACTATATTATGGACGACGACATGATCGTGGTTCCGATGGTAGTAGAAAAAAGCTTCTACGACGAATTCAATGAGAAACATAAAGAAAAATTTAGACAATCAAGACAACGCCTTGAGGGTTGGATCCTTCAGGAGCAATATGCACAAGACTATGGTCTTGAAGACGCAGATTTTATCAATCTACCTACACCTGAAGAAAAGGAGAGATTCTTTAGAAGAAACTACCTTCGTTTTCTCCAAAAAGATGTTGAGCGAGCTAATCAGGAAACAGTCCAAGGTTTAGTCAATGAATGGAATGCCGATGATGAAATCGATGCCATAAGAAATACTGAACTTCGTGGAGAATATATAGTTAAGGCAAAGAGAGCACGTGGACAAAAAGTAGTTGAGGCGTCTGAAACAGTAAAGGTTGGTAAGAGTAAATTTAAAATCGACTTCCAACCAAGACTTGAGCAGGGTATGGTTATGATTAAGCTAAGAAGTAGCTTTATTAAAGTTAGAGCTTGGCTTGGGGTTAATGGAAGGCAGGAATTGTTTGCTGAAAAGATGATCGCAGCAACTAATACAAGATTCTTGGCCAACTATTACATCGACGAAAACAGAATACTCGCTGCCATGCAACAGCCATTGGGCAATAATTGGTCTATGCGTTTAACGCACCAAAAATACTATGATGCAGCCGATGCAATTGAGCTTGGTACTGTAACAGAAAATAATGTTTTATCAGTGAACTTTGGAATGGGATTTTAATTCCTCTCATGTTAATTTTAGGTTGTTTTTAATATAATAGGCAAAACACTAAAATAAACGGAGAGTTTTATGGCACTTTATCACAGCCCACTTTACAAAGACGCGCTCGCTCAACTAGAAATGGCATCGGCAGCGATGAACGCAGACCCCAACATTATCGAAAGATTAAAATACCCAAAAAGAGCAATTCAAGTATCGATTCCAATTAGATTAGACGATGGAACAGTAAAGACCTTCGAAGGTTATAGAGTTCAACACAATATGACTCTTGGGCCTGGAAAAGGTGGAATTCGTTTTCACCCAGATGTAGATCTTTCTGAAACAACTGCTCTTGCAATGCTTATGACTTTTAAGTGTGCACTTGTTGGTCTTCCATTAGGTGGAGCAAAAGGTGGAGTAAAGGTTGATCCGAGTAAACTTTCTCGTCAAGAACTTCAGGCTCTAACAAGAAGATATGCAACTGAGATTGGTCCATTCGTTGGTCCAACAAAAGATATTCCTGCTCCAGACATCGGAACAGACGCTCAGACAATGGCCTGGTTTATGGATACATACTCTCAGATCAACGGTTACGCAGCTCACGGAGTAGTAACAGGTAAGCCAATTTCTGTTGGTGGATCACTTGGACGTGCAGCAGCTACTGGACGTGGTGTTGCTTATTGTATCAATTTTGCATACGACAGTATGGGAAAAAAGATTGATCAAAATACTACTGTTGCCATTCACGGTTTTGGTAAAGTTGGTACTCCTGCTGCTGAAGATCTAGCAGCTCAAGGTGCAAAGATAGTTGCTGTCTCTGATGTATCAGGTGCAGTTTATAATGAGCATGGATTAGATGTTGCGAAAGCTACTCAGTGGGTAAAATCTGGTCGTTTATTAAAAGACTATGAAGGTGTTACTTTAATCTCAAATGCAGAACTACTTGCACTAGACGTTGATATTTTAATTCCAGCGGCCATTGATGGTGTCGTAACAAAAGATAATATGGAAACTGTTAAGGCCAGACTTATTGCTGAGGGGGCCAACGGTCCTTTAACAAAAGAGGCAATCGAATATCTATCAGACAGAGATGTATTTATTATTCCTGATATTCTTTGTAACGCCGGTGGTGTTATCGTTTCTTACTTTGAGTGGGTTCAAGGACTTGCAAATTTCTTTTGGGATGAAGATGAAGTAAATAGCAGACTTCACCGTATTCTAAAAACGGCATTTGATGACGTAATGGAAAAGAAAAAATTATACAAAGTTGATATGAAAAAAGCCGCAATGTGTGCAGCTCTTGGAAAACTAGAAGCAGCAATGAAGCTTCGTGGTCTTTTCCCAGGTTAAAATTAATGAACTTAAAATACCAGGCACGTCTTATGACGTGCCTTTTTTTTATTCCAACCTTATGCTTTTCAAAAATTTTGAAAGATGAAGTTACATCATTGGGTTCTGAGGAATTTAGTTATAATTCCGTTTGTAAAAAAATGTTAGGTAAAGAGCTACCTCTAATTGAATATCAAAACGCTAATACTCTCGATTGCATGGGCACAGAAGTTCGAGTTGGAAGTTTCTGTAGTAAAGAGATGCCCGATACTCCTTATCTCATACGAGGATTTGTTGATCGAGATAAGAATAAAGTCATTTGTAAAAAAGGAAAGAAAGTTGTTTTAAAAGCCACGTGCACTGACGATTATAAATGTTTTGATACTGAGCTTGATTGTTATAAGCTCGGTCAAATCTACGCCATAAGATTACACCTCGATCACCACTCTAGCTTTAGTGAAAAGAACCAAAAGATAATAAACTGCTACTTCACAGTTAAAAACAAAATAGTCTTACCCAAATAAACTATATCGAGAGTGATTCTGATATTCCAATATAGTCTTTCATAGCGTGATCACTTTTAGACGAACAATCCGATAGAGGAGCGATCATAACTTTTCCATCTCTCACAACTGTAGCATTTTGAGTCTTACCTTCAACGAGGGCTTCAACTGCTGATACACCCATAACTGTTGCAAAGAACCTGTCTGTAGGAGTGGGGCTACCACCTCTTTGAATATGACCTAAGATACATACCCTTGATGAAATTTCGTGAGAGTTTTCTAAGACGTTTGCAATCTCATAAGAGCGTCCAGGCTTTTCCCCTTCAGCAACAATAATCACGGAAGAGTTCTTACCTCTTCTTAATCCACGTCTGATGTCTGACGATATTTTTTTGTAATCAATTTCTTTATCGTTTAGCAGAACATTCTCAGCTCCTGTACAAATTCCAACCTTAACTGCGATTGAAGACGTCTGGGCCCCCATAACTTCGATGAGAAAGGTTCTATCGTTTGCTTGTGCTGTGTCTCTGATCTTATCCACAGCTTCAGTTGCTGTTTGAACAGCTGTATCAAATCCAATTGTATAATTTGTGCCAGAGATATCGTTGTCAATAGTTCCTGGTATTCCAATGACTGGAAAATTAAATTCTTCATTAAGAGCAATTGCTCCTTTGAAAGAGCCGTCTCCACCAATAACTATAAGTGCATCAATTCCTCTATCTTCAAGTATTTGTGCTGCTTTTACTCTTACTTCTTTATCTTTAAATTCAGGACACCTTGAGGTGTAGAGAACAGTTCCACCTCTTTGAATAATATTTCCAACGCTAGATGCATTCATCTCTTCCATGTCATTATTTATAAGACCCTTAAAACCTCTATGGATACCATAAACCTTAATGCCATGAGAGATAGCCGACCTTACAATGGCGCGAATTGCACAGTTCATTCCAGGGCTATCGCCACCACTTGTTAAGACACCTATTGCTTTGATTTTTGTAGACATAATTTTTCCTGTTAATTAAAAACGGTTGAACCAGTAAAATCACTTGGCTTTTCAATTCCAAGTAAGTGAATGATTGTTGGCGAGATATCCATTAGGGCATCGTCTTTATTTTTTATATTAATATCTTTATTTTCTAATCCTTTTTGAACGAGAATAAAAGGAACTTTCGCATTAGTGTGAGAGGTGTGAGGACTTCCATCTGGATAGGCCATCTGGTCGCAGTTTCCATGATCTGCAGTGATAAGCATTGAAATGCCATCAGAAAGGCATTTGTCTTTAAGCTTTCCTAGAATTCCATCGATATGTTCAACTGCAGAAACAGCGGCTTTATAATTACCGGTATGCCCAACCATATCTGGGTTGGCGAAGTTTACAATTGAAACGATTGTATCTTTATCGGATAGTTCGTTCTCTAGTTTTTCAAAAACTTCATCTGCACTCATTTGTGGTTTTAGATCATAAGTTGCAACATCTCTTGGAGATTCAACAAGTATTCTTTTTTCTCCATCAAATGGTTTCTCGGCGCCGCCGTTAAAAAAATAAGTTACATGGGCGTATTTTTCAGTTTCAGCGATTTTTAATTGTTTTAAACCCTTCTTTGATAAGAACTCTGAAATTGTTCCCTTAACATTTTCTCTGTTAAAGAGAATCGGAACCTCTGGGAACTGTTCATCAATATAAGGCGACATACATAAAAATCTAGTGGGTTTAATAGAGTTATTGAAATGGTCAAAATTTGAATCTACAAACGCCTGGCTAATTTCTTTTGCCCTATCAGGTCTGAAATTTATAAAAAATGCACAGTCCTCAGATGTTAGTTTCGAATCTTCTCCAAAAAGAACAGGAGTAATAAATTCATCAAAGATATCTTTTTCGTATTCCGATTTTATATAATCAATAGGAGATAAGTCTGTGATGTCAGCTTGACCTGTCATCATATTGTAAGCGTTCTCAATTTTATTCCATCTTCTGTCTCTATCCATTCCAATAGAGCGTCCTTGCATGGATGCAAATTTAAAATTACTTAGTTTTTTAAGTTCTTCTATATAGCGCACTCCAGATTTTTGAGGTGTATCTCTTCCATCCATAAATGCGTGAAAGAAAATCTCAACCCCCGCATTATTTACTATTTTAAAAATCTCTTTTATATGATCAATATGAGAATGAACTCCGCCATCAGAAAGTAGTCCCATAATGTGAAGTCTATTAGATTTACTTTTTGCTTCAGTCAATAAGGTCTTAAGCTCTTTCATATCTTTAAGCGTATCTTTTTCTATGGCCTCATTAATACGAACGAGATCCTGCCTAACTGGTCTTCCCGCTCCAATATTCATATGACCCACTTCTGAGTTTCCAGAAACACCTTTTGGCAGTCCAACCAGCTCTCCACCGGGTTCAATCGTTGTGTTGGGATAAATGTTTAGAATTGAATCTAGGTTAGGTGTCTTTGCATCTCTTACTGCGTTTTGGTTTTCGTTGTCCGAAAAACCCATTCCATCGCAGATAACAAGTAAGACTCTTTTCGCTGTTCCATATAGTGACATTTGATACTCCTAGTTGTGATAAGGATGATTGTTTTGAATCGTAATCGCTCTATAAAATTGTTCTACAAAGAGTATTCTAGCAATTTTATGCGGGAATGTAAGTTTAGATAATGAGAACTTTTCTTTGCAAAGGTCTAGGACCTCGGCTGAATGTCCCTCTGCCCCAGCAATGAGAAAGATAAGGTTCTTTTGGGTCTCTAATCTGTCAAAAAGCCAAGAAGACATCTGTGGGCTATCGTATTCTTTTCCAAATTCCGAAAGTGCAATTATATACCCTGGAGAGTCCTTAGTCAGATCTTTAATTTTTTTCAGAACTTCTGTGCCTTCAAATTCAAGACTTTCAGCTTTGGCTTTGACTTCGTGAATGAATAGGTTTGGATTTTGTATTCTTTTTAAGTAGGAAGCCTCGATCTGCTCGAGGCTTTTATCTTTTAATTTTCCGACGACAATCAGGTGAACACTTTTACTCATAACTTATTAGAAGTAGTTGTTTGTAGGATCCGAGTGAGCAGTCTCTGTTTGAGGAGTACCAAAATAGTACTCTTCAGGGATCTGTATTTGCTTTTGATTTTTCCAAAGCATATCAAGATCAAAAATATCTCTAGAAGTTTCAAGAAAAAGGTGAACAATAACATCACCAGCATCAACTAAAATCCACTCTGCTTCATCAACACCTTCAACTGATCTAACTTCAACTTCAGTGTGTCTAAGACTTGGAACAAGAACGTCTACCATCGCTTTTGATTGGATTGTATTTTGTGCCGATGCGATTATATTATAGTCACATAGTGAGCTAGAATTACTCATATCAAAAATCTTAATATTTATGCCTTTAAAGTTAGCAATAATCCAAGCACAAGCTAGAGCAACATTTTTTGGATATTCCTCTTTGTACTCATTCATGATTTTTGTAATTTCTTTTTCAACAAATTGATTACTCATTTTTTCTCTCTTTGGTTTTGAACATTATTCTTTTTAAAACATCTATGTTTCTTCCAGATACAGAAGATATAGGAAGAACTTTTTTATTTAAAGTTTCTTCCATAAATTTTTGATACTCAGTAATTTCTTCTTCACTCATAGCATCTATTTTCGTGAGACAAATAATTTCTGGTTTGTTGTAGAACTGCTCGTGATCGTATTTTAAAAGCTCATTTCTAATAACGGCATAATCGCCCATTGCTTCTTCCGGATCCACTAGCATTGAACAGTCGATCATATGAACTAGTGCGCTTGTTCTTTCAATATGTTTTAGAAATGTATGTCCAAGACCTTTACCTTCACTGGCATCTTCAATTAGTCCTGGAATGTCTGCTACTACTATTGAGTTTTCGTTATCAACTTTTACGACTCCAAGATTTGGTTCGAGAGTTGTAAAAGGGTAATCAGCGACTTTAGGTCTTGAGTTCGATATGGCAGAAATAAGTGTAGATTTTCCAGCATTTGGTAATCCAACTAAAGCGATATCAGCAATAAGTTTAAGCTCAAGTCTAATAGGAATTGAAATTCCTGGTTGACCTGCTTGAGCTTTTCTTGGAGCTTGATTTGTTGGAGTCTTGAAGTAGGTGTTACCTAGTCCGCCACGTCCACCTTCAGCTAAAAGTTTTCTTTGTCCGTGAGCTGTAATGTCATCTATAAGTGTATCGTCTTCAGAATTAAAGATAAGCGTCCCAACCGGAACTTTTATTATGTAGTCTTCGCCCGTTGCTCCGTGCATTTGTGAACCTTGACCAGATCCACCGTTTGCAGCTTTATATACCCTTCTTCCTCTGAAGTTTACGAGAGTGTTTACATTCTCATCACCTTCAAAATAGACGTTACCGCCATCGGCACCATTTCCACCGTCAGGTCCACCGTAAGGAACAAACTTCTCACGTCTAAAACTAACTTTACCGTCACCACCGTCACCAGAGCCAACTTCAATATTTACTTCATCTATAAATCTCATTGGGTGGGTTATAAGCTACACTGCACCATATGTGAAGAAATATATAATGTTTACACTAACAAATAGTTAAAATTACGGGCTAAAAGATAGTATTGAGACCTAGCGAGGCTTTTCTTTCGCCTAGTGACTCGCTGTCAATTTCCATTTGAGAAAACTCATATCTCACGACAAGTGACATATCTCTTTTCAAGTACTTAAAATTAAGTCCTGAGTTGATCTGAGCGCCTTGATAATCTTCGATATTTGATCCTGAGGCATTCTTTTGAACTTTAAGTCCTGCAAATACTGAAATATCACCCTTTTGATAAAATTCACTACTTGCTCCAGCCTCGATCCCTGTTGATGCGCCACTTTCAAACTCTACTCGATTAAGTGAATCGAGATCAAAAGTTAAAAGACTCTTAGTGTATGCACCAATATTTAACTTAAATGACTTGTAGTTAAAAAGTTTTAAAGCTGAAACATCATAATTGGTTTGAACTTTTTCACTCGCAATATTTTGGTCATCATCATTTGAATATTGATATCTTTCGAGCTTTAAATTAACACCATATGATTTATTCATCTCATATGATGCAAGTACATATTGAGACAGGTCAGAGTAAACATTTGCCTTGTTGAGTGACTGAGTGTGATGAAAGGTTCCAACTTCAAGAAGAACTTTGTTTTCAGTATTAGTAGAGACTACAGCAACATTCTTTTCAATTTTATTAGCGGTCATGTCTTCTGGTGTGCTTGATTCGGCCATACCGTAATCCACATAATATACTTTTCCTATTGGAAGCCTTTTAGCATCTTCCCAGTTCATATTATTTAGTTCGAGTACTCTCTTTATCTCACTGATATCATTCTTATCATCTATGTGATTATTTCGAATCAGAGACTTTGATATAGAGTCACCATTAAAGTCTAGACTGTAAGAGACATCTGCTGCTTGAGCTGAAATAAAAGTTAAAGCACAAAGTGCAGGAATTATTTTCATAAATTATATCCAAATAAAAGTGTTTCATCATTGTTTGCACCGAAGTTATCTGACTTTGGTTCATACCATGCGGCTGCTTTAACAGATACTTTGATAATTGATCCAGCTGGAAGGTTAGTCATTCTAAGTTTATAAGGAGCATCTTGTGCAACACCAGATCTTGTAAGTGTTCCTTGTACTTTTGTTCCATTTGGTTTCGTTACTTCTACTGTTCCTGCTTCTGTTGAAGCAAGTGCCAACCATTCAGTTTCAACATTGAGAGCGTATGTATTTTTCATTTTTGATCGTGGCAGAAATGGTGCTGAGCCATAGCCGTCAGCATCTGCAGTACTAACTGCTTGAATAGGAGTTGTAGATTTAATTCTTACTGCATCAGCTTTATATCTGTCTCCAGTTCCCTGTGGAGCTACTTTAAATATAGTCGCAAGGTTTGAGAAAGTGTGACTTAGGGTTACATCATTAGAATGAACACCTGTAATTTCAGTTCCAACTACACTTGCAGAAACATAACCCGATCTACTTGGGATACCTATAATATCCGTAGAGTTTGGAAGGATCGGTCTTGGATCTTGAATTTGGTTATTAGCATTTGTAGTTGAAATTAAGTATGCGCTAAAAATCCCATCAGCTTGTAGTTGATAATTTCCATTATTTGGAAGTCTAATTGTACTACCAGTATCTTTTGCAATGGCTACAGTTCCAATTGTGTTAGTTCCATTTTTAATTGTTAAATTAATATCTTCAAATGCAACAATTGAAAGATCGTGCCCGGCTGATCTTGAAGCTGCAAAACTAAAGTTCGTATCGGCCCAATCTTGAGTGGTCCAAACTATATTTCCTTTTCTATTATCTCCTCCAGATCCTTTTCTTCCAGCGACAAAGAAAGCAGAAGTTGAAGAAATCTTATCCATTTTTGCACTTGTAAAATTATGTGTTTCACCTGCTTGAAGATTTGCTACCAAGGTTCCATTTAAATAAAAGTCACCAGCTTCAATTGCAACGAGAGCACTCGCAGTTGCACCAGCAATATTATAAGCTTTTATGTCGTCTTTAAAAAAATCATTGTCTGGAAGTGTCCTTCTAGAAACAGAACTTGCTGCAGAGTAATTACCATTAGAAGCTCTTACTCTGAAGTCATAAAGAGTTGAGGGGCTAAGATTAGTGATAGATGCAGCTAAGCCTTGGACAGGGTTGCCTGAAAAACTACTCCAACTTGTTTGGTCTGCTCTTTTGAACTCAAGTATGTAACCTTGAAGCGGAAGTGTTGAAGAACCATCTGCTTTATTCCAGTTTAAATCAATATTTGTAATGCCAGTTTTAGCAACATCGATATGAGTCGCTACTGAAGGAGCACTTGTATCAATATTTAATTGAAGTTTTGTTTCTTTAGACTTTTTAACATTTACTGCAGTGGCAGTAAGTTCAATAGATCTGTTTCCAGTAATTTGAAAGCTCAAATCAGCTTGAAATTTTCCGTCTCTACACTCTACAGTTACTGGACTTTTTATGAGATCATCTTGCGTGAAGACTATTTTTTTTGCTTCAGAACAGTTTCCCGAAACTTGTACATTCTTACCAATTGTCATCGAGCTTGCTGGGCTCAGAATTTCTAGGTCAGGTGCAACTTCTGCAAGTTGAATATTTCCAATTATGTCTGAGTTATTCTTTGAACCATCATTAAAGATATTACTTTCAGATCCGCATGAGATTAGAGTGAGTATAAATAATAGATGCGCTAGTTTCATTTGAGTCTCCTTAAGAACTACTTAAGTATTTGCAAGTAGAGTACCAAATTATTTTCGTGAAATTAGATATTTACGCTCTCGTTATTGATTGATAAACACTAAACTAACTAAATTGATCACTTTTTAGACAAAAAAAAGCCCTCTAATAAATAGAAGGCTTTTTATTTATATTGAATTTTTATTTATGCAGGTACTACTGTAACTTTTTTAATTTTCTTACTGTAGTTAACAAATTTAACTTTACCATCATCAATTGCAAAAAGAGTAAAATCTTTACCCATTTTTACGCCTGTTCCAGCATGAAACTTTGTTCCTTTTTGACGAACAATTATGTTTCCACAAATTACTGTTTCACCACCGAATTTCTTAACTCCTCTCATTTTTGGGTTAGAATCACGACCGTTACTTGTACTACCACCTGATTTCTTGTGAGCCATATATTTCTCCTAATCTTTATTTTTTAGTTATGCTTTAAGACCAGTGATCTTTAAAGCTGTGTAATGTTGTCTGTGACCATTTTTCTTTCTGTATTTACCTGGCTTATGAACAGCAACAATAATTTTTCTTGAACGAGCTTGTCTTACGATTTCAGCAGAAACCATAGCACCAGCAACCATTGGTGTTCCAACCTTAGGTGAATCTCCACCAATGAAAAGAACATTACTTAATTCAATTTTTGCACCAATCTCACCTTCAAGTTTTTGAACGTCAACAACGTCACCCTCTTGAACACGATACTGATGACCTTTAATTTCAACAATTCCGTACATTTTAACTCCTTAATACGACTAGCTAGGAGAGAAGTTCTAAAAACTCTTCTTTGTGGCCCTAGACCAGATCTTTTTTTGAACTTTATCTTTTAAGGTTTGGAAGCATCTTTGTCAATACATTTAGTTTTTACCTTCGCTTTAATGCTGCTTTGAGGAAGATTTTTCTCCATGTTGTTGGACCATTTAAGTAGGTGAGCACTCCAGTCGATGAAGTATTGAGAAAACTAGGAGGAACAAGTGACTAAACAAGTAAGCTATTTTCAATTTCAAAAACAACTCGGATATCCAGTATTCGTACGATTTGAAGATGAGGCACTTGAGTCTAGCCTTGAGACTTTGATCATTTCTATGGGATTTTCTAAACTTGAAGAGAGTGAGTTTAAGAAAATTGAGATCATAAACTCTAAGACCCG
>Ga0307937_1000053_pt1 | contig 77168 bp, 74 predicted proteins | sample OrgLakmetagenom3_FD_201814 | JGI IMG/M metagenome (GOLD analysis project Ga0307937, IMG submission 201814) | Saline water microbial communities from Organic Lake, Antarctica - #3 | ecosystem: Environmental > Aquatic > Non-marine Saline and Alkaline > Saline | place: Antarctica: Organic Lake...
ATCCATACAAAGATGAGTTCGCAGTTGATACAAAAATGAGAACTTTAGCTGATGCAATGGAAGGAACAGATGCCTTTATAGGTTGTTCTGCCAAGGGGGTTGTGAGTAAAGAGATGGTAAAAGGCATGGCTTCTAATCCAATTATCTTTGCTATGGCAAATCCAGATCCTGAAATAACTCCAGAAGAAGTTGCAGAAGTTCGAGACGATGCAATTATGGCGACAGGAAGAACAGATTACCCAAATCAGGTCAACAATGTTTTAGGATTCCCATTTATTTTTAGAGGTGCACTTGATATTAGAGCAACTGCAATTAACGAAGAGATGAAAATTGCAGCGGTTCACGCTTTAGCAAATCTTGCCAAAGAAGAAGTTCCTGAAGATGTGAAAAGTGCATATGGTGGAGAGGATTTCACATTTGGAAAAAATTATTTAATTCCAAAACCATTTGATAAAAGAGTTCTTACTCGCGTATCCCCTGCAGTTGCAAAAGCTGGAATGGATACTGGAGTCAATAGAATTGAAATTAAAGATTTTAATCAATACGCTCTTCAACTTGAAGCAAGAATGGGTCAAGCTGATGAGTTTATGAGAATGATTCGATCAAGACTTAATCCTAAGAGTAAAAGAAAAGTTGTTTTCTCTGAAGGAACAAACAGTAGAGTACTTCAAGCAGTTTCTATTCTTGTTGAGGAAGGAAAGATCGATCCGATTCTTCTTGGACATGAAAAACAAATTCATGAGCGCATGGAGAAATTTGGTTTATCTGGAATTAAAGATAAAGTACAAATTATAAGACCTATATATAATGAGCACTTTAAGGATTACTACCATACTTACCATACAGAAAGACAAAGACGTGGAGCTTCCCTATCTCTTAGTGAAGACTCGATGAAAAACGGTAACTACTTTGGTTCAATGATGGTTAAGAAAGGTCATGCAGATGCAATGATCACAGGGACAACTCAAAATTACCCTGATTGTTTCGGTCCTATAATGAAAACAACTGGTGGAAGTAAAGATGCGAAAACTGCAGGGGTTATGATTCTTGTCTTTAAAAACAGAGTCCTTTTCCTAGCTGACTGTACCGTTCAAAGAAATCCAAGTTCAGAAGAACTTGCAACTATCGCTGAATCGGTTACAAACCTTTATAAAGAACTAATGCAAAAAGATCCAGCTGTAGCTTTTTTAAGTTACTCAAACTTTGGATCAAATATTGACCCTAACACTTCTAAAATCATTGAAGCCGTTAAGCTTACTAAGAAAAGAAACCCAGAGCTTATGGTTGAAGGTGAAATGCAAGCAGACGTTGCGGTAAACGAGATAATTCGTTCTAACCTATTTAAGTTTTCAGATCTTAAAAAGCCTGCAGATATATTAATTTTCCCAGATCTTCAGTCTGCCAATATTAGTTACAAGCTTCTATCGCAATTGAGTGAATGTACTCCAATTGGACCAATATTAGCTCCAATGGATTATCCAATCAATATTGTTCAAAGAACTTCTACCGTAGAAGAAATTATTAACATGACACATTTAACGACTCTTTTGAGTGAATTAAAGAAGTAGGAAATTATGATTTTTGAAAAAAATATAATTAGTACCGAACTTGCGCCAAGTGCAGTTGGAACATACTCTCAGGGCGTTGAGCACGGAGGAGTATTTTACTTTTCTGGACAAATTGGAATTGATCCAAAAACCAGCAAGTTACTTGATTCATTTGAAGATCAAACGAAACAGATAATGAAAAACATTGATGGACTATTAGAGCATTGTAAAATTACAAGATCTCATATTCTAAAGACATCGATCTTTGTTACAGACCTTGGAAACTTCGATAAGGTGAATTCTGCCTATATCGAATATTTCTCTGAGCCATATCCTGCTAGAAGCTGCGTACAAGTACCAGCTCTTCCCAAGGGTGCTTTAGTTGAAATTGAAGTCATTGCTGCAAAAGCTTAATGTTTAATAGTAAATACATATTCGAATCAAAGAGTACGCGTTCAAGAAGACTTCTTAGAAATTTGATTTTATTTTTGAGCGCACTATCTGTTGCATTCTTTCTCCTGTGTGTTTACCTCCCAACTTATGCTAAAGAACAAAACGAAATCACTAAACTCGCTTTCTTTAAAAAATCTCCGGACCTCATAGCTGTTTATACTGGTGACTCTGGAAGACTTGATTACACTTTCAAAAAGATTGAGATGTATCCGTCAAGTAAGGTCTTCATCTCTGGAGTATATGCTAAGAACAATCTTAAAACACTTGTCGACAAGCAAGGACGTGATATTTCAGTTGAAGAATTCTTAAGAACTGAAGGTCACCATATTGAAATCGACTACCTTGCAAGAAACACGGTAGAAAATGCAATTGCAACCTACAACTATTTGTCGAGACTCAAAGGCCATAAAAACATTTTAATCATCTCGAGTGACTATCATATTCGTAGGATCTCACTCATCCTTAATAGATTAAAATCTGAGAACGAAAACTATAATTTTTACTTTGAAAGTATTCCAATGGATTATTCAGAGACTAGAAATTTAAAGAAGTTGTTCAAAGAAGTTTATAAGCTTATTCGAACAACGACCTTCTTAATTTTTTGGAATGATTAGTTTAGTTACCTGTACAGTTTGTGAAGTAAGTCAGGTAAGTGTCAGGGTCTTCAATAAGTGCATGTGATTTTGTAAGCTCGTAATCACAACTTTGAACGCTAAGATCAATTAAGACTGCATTACATCCTTCGTACCCTTCAGCATTATTCTCACATTTTGATCTTTCCGTTGCTGTAGTTATCTCTGTGATTTTAGGAGCTGTATAATTTACTTTTGTAACTGCTGAAGAGTTTACTCTATCAATTCTTTCAGTTGAACCATTATAACGGTAAAAGAAAAGCGGATAACCTGAATCAAGAATGTATTGTTCTTTTACTTGTTTTTGAATTTGATCTTTATCATCAACTTTCTTTGTTGTTGTTCTGATATCTGTAAATTTCAGCTGTGTTTTACTTGCTCCAATCGATCCAGAGTAAGACTTCTCACTTCCATTACACACACCATTTATAATTTCATTTTGTAGGTCTTTATTATCAGCTTGAGAATAAAAGAAAGTTTTTGTCTCTTGCTCTTTGCCCCAATTAGATGGGTTTCCTGATGAAGAGAATTGGACAATCATATCATCTCCTTCAACAGAGGGTTTTACGATTCTTATATATTGATTAAAATTTATAGCAGCTTTGTCATCTTTTATATCTGTCAGACTTGCAGCTTCTGAATATGCTCTTGACCTTTGTAGTTTAAAGATTCTTTCATTTTGACCATTTGTAAAAAGATTTGAAAAACTTGATGTTTCATCTAAATTATCAGCAAGTTTCTTATTTTCACTTTTACATTTTTCGGCCATCACTGCAGCTGATGCACTATGATTCTTGCTACCTTTTTCAAAAAGATATATTTCTTCAGTTTTTCCACAAGAGAAAAGAACTGGAACCATACATAAGATCATCGCTGTTGTTTTCATTTTCATTTCCTTAAAAGTTATTGTTTCTTTTTTAAAATAAATATCCAAAACCTACACTTGCCACAGTCATACTTGAGTCTTCGTTGAGGTCTTCACTTTCACTGTCTACTCGTTGTGGAGTTTGCTGTGCCTGAGTAGTGAACTTTCCTTTAATCTCACGATCAGTCTTAACCATACTGTACTGACTAACTGAAAAAAATGATGTTATTCCAATCTTCGAGATGAAATTTAATCCCAAAGTAATTTTGTTATAGTTAAACTTCTCTTTAGAAGTAACATCATATATTTCTGGATTAGGGTTATCTCCACCACTTAATCCATCATAATCATAATCTCTTTCCGTCTTCGACTCTCCAACACCTACAGCAAATGCCACGAATGGTTGAACTCCAAAATAAGAAGTCTCAATAAGATAATCTAGTGAGCCAGATGCCTCTGCTGTCGTTACTTCGTGTGTAAAATCAAGCTTCACTAAGTCTAAATCTATATCTTCAGCTGCTTTGGCAGTAACATCTTCAAAAGCCCTGTAGTGGGTTCCAACAATTTTTATCGTTGATGAAAATCCGGCTCCAAAATATATCTGTCCACCAAATCCCAGATTCAAACCAGATAGCGACAGGTCTTCTTTAGCTTTAACTTTGTCATATGAGCCATCATAGACAGGCATAACAACTTCGTAAGGAAGACTACTGTAACCCATCTCAAAGAGCCAGTTACTCGTCTTATAATCTTCCTGAAGGAAATCTTTAGCTCCAAACTCCATAAATTCAGCGGCAAAGCCAGAATTTATTAATAAGCCAAAGGCCGTGATTAAAAGTCCCTTTTTCATCAAATCTCCATAGTTTGTACACGTGTCTATAATTTCAACAATTATTTCACGTAAAACACACTATTTTAAGTCATTTCACTAATATGGAGCAAGTTTAGTGCCAAATATTGAATTGTACATAGATAAGCGTCTTGACAATTTCTTTGCAAACAGCGAATTAGAGTCTATGAAAAACATCTTAATTTTAATCGCTTTTTTAAGCGCCGCAGCAAATGCGATGACGGGCCATTTTATCATTCCCATTGATGACCCTTCCCTAGTTCCGCTTTCTGACTTTAGAGTTAATAATATAAAGATCTCTCCAGACTCTCTAAGTTTTACTATGCCACCGGAAATTGCATCGGCAGTGGCTTATGAAGTTAAGTTTGAAAGAAATGATGTTGGGGTAAATACACTCAACTCTTATTTCGGTAGAGCTCATTGTCTACAAGCCGATGAGAGGTCTATAAGATGTAAAATCAATTATAATTCTCTTTATCAAAAAGTACTTATCGAGAATCTATATAAAACGATGGACTACGTTCAAAGAAACACTCAGGATATTCATGAATTAACAGATAGGCTTCTTGTAGCTGAATGGTTTGCTGGAAATCCTAGTGGTATTTTATATATTGAGATCGGCTCGATCTAGTCATCACTAACATAATACATGTATTGTTCATAATTTCTGTTTGTTTCAAATCGACCCACTTCATTTATCAAGCCAGGTCTTGAGACTTATGGATGATAAGAAAAAACTTATATTCTAATAATTGTATGCTTAAGATTTAGTTTCTTTCTCATCGTTTATCTATGCTCTCGTAACCGTAATAACTTCTTCCATTGCTTCAATAATACTTACAACTTTTAAAAATTCCGCGTAACCTTTGACTTCAATTTCAAAAAGAAAACTTCCCTTTAAATCTGGCATACTTTTAGCTATCGCACTTTTGATATTCACATTGAGACTGTTAATATTATTTGAAATTCTAGAAAGAATACCAGGTCTGTCATGAACAATAACTCGAAGGTTAACTGAATGAGTAAATGCATATGATGAGTTCCATTCGACATCAACTTTTCTCATATCATCAAACTCATCGACTCTAGAGCATTTATTAGTGTGAACTGTTATTCCACGACCACGAGTTATGAACCCCATTATTGGATCCCCAGGAATTGGATTACAACATTTTCCCATTCTCACAACGATATCATCAAGGCCATCAACAGTGACGGCATTGTCTTTATTCGTAGATTTTTTAGCAGTATTTGAAAGTTTTTTATAAAGAGTATCAAATTCATTATTTTTAGAGTCTTTTTGATTATCTTCCTCGGCTTCATATTCAATTGAAGGAGCGTGTTCGAGAACTCGTTTAACTGAAATTCTGCCCGCACCTATATTTTGTAAAAGCTCATCCAAGGTTTTGACTCTTACAGCTTTAAAAACTTTCGGAAAGTCTTTTTTCTTTTCTAAAGACTTAACGCTCGTGCCGTAACGTTTCAGAATTTTTTCAAGCATCTCTTCGCCGATATCTCTATTTTTATCGCGTTCAATCTGTAATAAATATTGCTTGATTTTTGTTTTTGCTCGAGAAGTTCTAACAACCTTTAACCAGTCTTTACTAGGAGTCTGAGTTTTACTTGTTAAAACCTCAACAGTATCTCCGGACTTAAGTTTGTGTTTTAAAGGAACCATTTTACCATTAACTTTGGCCCCAACGCACCTGTGACCAACATCAGTATGCACAGCATATGCGAAATCGAGTGGTCCTGCTCCATAACGAAGTTCTTTTACATCTCCCGATGGTGTGAAGATAAAAATTCCTTCACCGTCGAGGTCGTTTTTAACGATGTCCATAAACTCGGAGTTTCCAGTAATATCACGGTTAAATTCCATGAGTTCTTCAACCCACTTAAGTTTATTAAGATCTTTAACTGTACCTTCTTTATATTTCCAGTGGGCAGCAACCCCAGTCTCTGCTACTTCGTGCATTTCATGAGTTCGAATTTGAATCTCTATTCTCTCAGCTTGCGGGCCAATTACTGTCGTATGAAGTGACTGATAATCATTTACTTTTGGAATAGCGATATAGTCTTTAAATCTTCCCGGAACAGGTATACATGATGAGTGAATAACACCAAGTGATTTATAGCACTCAGTAATATTACTGACCATGATTCTAAAGGCCAAAAGATCTTGAATTTGATCAAAGTCTACTTCTCTGTTACTCATTTTTTTATAGATAGAATAAAAGTGTTTAGGTCGACCGTAGACTTCACCTTTAACTCCAAATTCGGCGAGCTTTTCTCTAATCATTTTTACAGTGTCGCGAATATAGGTTTCACGCACACTTTTTTTCATTGATACTTTTTCAGCGAGTCGGTAATAACTCTCCGGGTGAAGAAAACGCAAACATAAATCTTCGAGCTCACATTTAACGGAGTTAATACCAAGTCTACTTGCAAGTGGAACGTAGATATCTAATGTCTCTTGAGCTTTCTTAACTTGTTTCTCTTTAGAAACATATTGCAGCGTCAGCATATTATGCATTCTGTCGGCAAGCTTCACGATAATTACTCGAATATCTTTGGCCATCGCTACAACCATCTTACGAAAGTTTACAGCTTGAGACTCTTCTTTTGTTTTGAATTTAATTTTTGAAATTTTTGTACAACCGATAACAATGTCAGCAATTCCAGCTCCAAATCCATCGATTATATCTTGTTCAGAAACATCACAGTCCTCAACAACATCGTGCAAGATTCCGCCGATAATACTTTCAATATCCATCTGTAGTTTAATTAAAGTGGCTGCTACGTTTAGCGGATGAATAATATAGGGTTCGCCTGAACTTCTTTTTTGCGGCTTATGATGATGATCTGCAAAATCAAAGGCTTTTCTCAACAGAGCAATCTCATCTTCCGTAACTTCTGGGAGATGATATTTAATTCTTTTTGCCAACTCATCAACAGTGAGGTCGCCTTCATGTGAGAAATCTATCCGATCGTACAACTACTTCTCCAGTATCTTGAGAACTGTCTCTTTGAGTTCTCTGTATGCTTTATCAATGTCATCATTTACAACATTATAATCAAAGTCATTTTTTCTCTTCAATTCTTCAATTGAATTTTTTAATCTCTCTGCAATGACATCGGGGTTGTCTGTCCCGCGCCCAGTAAGTCTCTCTCTCAGAGCTTCTACACTTGGGGGTTCAATAAATATTACTTGAGCTTCATCGCCGTAGATTTTTTTAATCGAATCACAACCTTGGACATCGAGATCAAAAAGAAGATGGTACCCTTTATCTAAACCGTTATCAACAAAGGCCTTAGATGTTCCATAGTAATTAGAATGTACTTTTGCATATTCGATAAATTCATTGTTTTCAATTCTATTTTCAAAGTCTCTAGTCGTTATGTAGAAGTAATCAATGCCTTCTTCTTCGCCCGTTCTTTTGGGCCTAGTTGTGCATGAGACGGACCACTGTAACGACGGAACTTCCTCCATCAGTTTTTTCAACAGAGTTGACTTCCCCGTTCCGCTGGGGGCAACAATAACAACAATCTTTCCTCTGGTGTTCACTACAAATCCTCTACTCTAGGTTAAGTGCTTGTTCTCTTATTTTCTCTAATTGAACTTTCATTTGAACTACATGTGCTGATATATCACTATTGCCAGATTTACTCCCAATAGTATTTGTTTCGCGATTAAGCTCTTGAACGAGAAAATCAATTTGTCTTCCAATCTCACTAGGCATCTTAAAGATACTGTCTAGTTTTTCAAGATGAATGACAATTCTATTAATCTCTTCATCGATATCAAGTTTTTCCAGGTAGTAGATCACTTCTTGTAAAAACCTTGGCTCATCTATACTTAGGCCACTGGCATCGCTTACAAATCTTTTTTCTAACTTCTCTTTTACTTTTTCTTGGTAAGTACCTTTGAGAGTTTTAACTATTTCAAAGTGTTCTTTATAAGCGTCAGCGTGTTCTTTTAATTTTTCAACAAGCTTTGTTCCCTCTTCTACTCTAGAAGTTTCAAGAGCTTTTATTGCGTCTTCGAATGCTGGGTTTAGTAGCTCTGTAAGCTCTTCTTCTTTAGTTTCATCTTCAACGTAGAAATCTGATTTCATGAATTCAGTGGGAGAAAATTTTAACTTTACTCCAGCCGCTTCAGATACTTTTTTCATTTCAGTGAGAAAGACTTCTACTTTTTTATAATCAATTTCTTGATTTGTTTTAGTTGTCTGAATCTTTTTATAATTAACATAGACGTCAAAGCTTCCTCTGGTGAAAGATTTTTCAATACGTTTTTTAAGTGGAAGTTCAAAGGAGTTGAAAACATTACTCATTTTAAAGCGAATATCTTTGAAGCGATTATTAACAGTCTTTAGTTCAACAGAGACAGTAAACTTTTCGCCTTCTTTTTCACCTTTACCAAAACCAGTCATTGATTGAATGGGCATTCTTAGTCCTTAGACTCTATTCGTGTGGAGTTTCAGTTAAAGTTGAGATCGTTTGGTTTCCCATGACTCTAAACTTTTCATATCTTCCATTCATAAGAGTTGTTGCTTTTATTTTTATAAGTTTTTTTAGTTCTTTTTCAATTTGCTTTTTTACGGCTTCAATTGCTGCCGGCGTGTCTTTATGAGCTCCGCCAACTGGCTCTTTTATTATAGCATCAATAATACCAAGCTCACTGGCCTTATCCGGTCCCAGTTGAAGTGAGTTTGCTGCAAACTCAGCTTGTTTTGGGTCTGACCAAAGTATCGACGCACATGATTCAGGAGAGATAACAGAATAGATTGAATACTCCATCATAAAAACTTTATCAGCGATCGCAATTCCTAATGCTCCACCGGATCCACCTTCACCGATAACAACAGATATAATTGGAACTTCAATTCCAAACATCTCTTCAAGATTCTCTGCTATAGCTTGGGCTTGGCCACGCTCTTCTGCACCAATTCCAGGATATGCACCAGGAGTATCAACAAGTGTGATAATAGGTATTTTAAAGTTACTAGCCATTTTCATGATTCGCATAGCTTTCCTATATCCTTCAGGGGATGCCATTCCAAAATTTCTTTTAATTTTATCTTGAGTCTTTCGACCTTTTTCAATTGCGATAATTGCAACTTTTTGTTCGCCTAGAAATCCAAAGCCTGTAATCATTGAAGGATCATCAGAGTATCTTCTATCGCCGTGAAGCTCGTGAAAATCATCGATCATTGTTTCTATATAATCAATTGCATGAGGCCGTTTAGGGTGTCTTGAGAGTTGAACTCTCTCCCACGAACTTAAGTTTCCATAAATTTCATTGATCATCTTATCAACTTTAAGTTGAAGTGCCTTGATCTCTTTAGAAATATCAATTCCAGGTTTGTCGTTGGCTTCTTTTAGTTCTTTGATTTGAGTTTCAAGATCAAGAACGGGTTTTTCAAAATCTAATGTATAGTCCATATATTCACCTAATTTCAGTATATCAGGACAATATACTACTCTTCAGACCAGCCTTCAACTACTCCAGAATCGAAATAGATAAATTTAACTTTGTTATTTCGACGATATGCCCAACGTTCATTCTCTAGAGTTCTTGCTCCTGAGTAATCAACTCTCGTGGGCTGTCCCCAAATTCTTGAGACTTCATCCTTTCCCATCCCTAGGACTACATCATTAGTCACACTGGCTATGGCCCTCTCATTGCTTGAATAATAGGGATTTTCGACCCTCTCTACAAGACCACGAGTTTTAAGATAATCATATTTCCCTCTTTGACTAAGAGATAGAAAGTAAATTTTCTGCGAATCAGATCCTATTTTGTCTTTATTTTCAATATATTGTCTTAATTCATCTTCTTGGAGCTGCCCTTCAAGGCCGTACAGTTCTTGTCGAATAGAACTTTCATGTTCTGATAGTCGCTTCTCATTACCGCTAGCAGGAGTTCTTCTGAGTATTACCTCTAAACCACCGCCCATATCACCTGAGTCGCCATCAACTACGGGGAAGTCCTGGTTTGGTACAAATGAGAGGTCATCGTCTCTGTACTCATCCATTTGTTCTTCAAAGTCTCTATATTCGAGCATTGCACAGGAACTCATCGTAAAGAGTAGTAATAATAGTGCATGTAATTTCAGATAGTTAGGTTTCTTCATATTTATCTCCATGTTCCCTACTTCTCTTATCGAGAGACTGGTCGGAGTTATCAACAATTTGGCTATTTTAATTGATTTTAGGAAATAAATGCCTAAACCGGAGTATAATACTAAAGTATTAGTCTTTTTCATCCGAGAAGTATCTAGAGGTAATTATGTTTGAAAAACTAGCAAAACTTGAAGAAAAATTAAATGTACAGATAGTGGGTGTTCAAAATACCTTCATAAGGCTTTATTTTCTTCTAATGCCAAAGTTCATTATTCGATTCTATGCCAATATAAAAGCATTTGTGAAAAAGATGATTAGCTCTTTCAAATTATTTATTAATAAATACATAGAGAGATCTAAACTCAAAGTAGCTGCGACTAAAGATAAGTCTAATATTATGATTCAGAGGGTATCTACTTACACTGATAAGTATGCTGTTTTTTCTTTTCTAGAAAAAGTTAAAATTCTTTTACTAAAGACACCACTTAAGTCTCACGCCGTTTCTATAGTTGATACATTAAAAAGAAAGATTAATCATGTAGATGGTCTGGCAATCAAAGCTGGAAAAGGTGAATTGGCCTTTGGTGTAGTTGCATTGACTGTTATTGGTTTTGGATTTTTTAGTGTTATTAACTCAACCAACCAGATTTTACTGACCGAGTTTCCGGACAGATCTCCAGCGAGTGTTCAGGAATACAAGTACAAGCCTGAATACAAAACGTTTGAAAAAAGAACAATTAAAATTCTCAATTTGAAAGTTCCAGTTTTTAGAGAATCTGTTAAAGATATTAGAAGTGTAACAGTAGACTTTACCGTCAGAACAGATACTCGATTTGCTAAGCAATATCTAGCGCATTACGAGAACCAACTAAGAGATTATTTTTTCACCAATGTTGAACCCGTTGTCTCTTCTTTTCCAATTGAAGAAGAGGGTAAACTTGTGTTTAAAGAAAAGATCACAGATGACCTCAACAATTTTCTTAAAGAAAATAATGTTGAGGGCTCTGTAGAGGAAGTTGGTGTCTCGTTTATAGTTGCTCACTAATAGGAATTTGATCTGTTTCGATTAATCCCTTAAGACTCCTAGGGCTTATATTTAGAAGCATAGAGGCCCTCGAATAATTTTGATCACATTCAAAGTAAACTTTTTTAGCATAATTTGTTTTTAGCTCTTTCATTGTTATCGAATGATTATTCTCAATATCTATCAACTCAGAACTTAAAACTACAAGTTCATTATCTACATCATCAAAGTCCATTTTTCGACCATTCATCATAACAAATTTTTTGTCTAAGTGACCTTTGAGTTGGCGATAATTTCCAGGCCAAGGCAGTGTTTCATAAAACTCGATAAGCTTTTGTGGAATAATTATATTCCTCTCTATTCCGTACAACTTACAAAATCTTGAAAGCATGGGTATATTATCTCGAAGGGATGGAATTTTTATAATCGCTCCGCTAGCGACACGAAAGTAGAAGTCTTTTCTCATCAGTTTTGATTCAGTTAAGCTTTTTAAAGATCGTCCAGAGGCACAAATAATTCTCGTGTCGATTTTATAGTTGATTTCACTACCCACAGGTGTGAGTTCTTGACTATCAAAGAAGAGCAGAAGTTTTGTTTGTAACTCAAGCGGTAATGAGTCAATTTCATCGATAAAAAGTGTGCCTTGATTTGATTGTCTAAAGGCACCTTTCTTATCACTTAGAGCTCCGGTAAAAGCCCCTTTTACATGTCCAAAGAGTTCAGATTCAATAAGCGTACTCGAAAAAGCCGAAACATTTATATGAATGAAGCGTCCCTTTCGTCCACTTAAATGGTGAAACTCACGAGCAAGAGAGGTCTTCCCCACTCCTGTTTCTCCCTCAAGAAGTATTGGCAGCATTGAAGAGATAACCCTCTCATTCTCTTCAATACAGCTACTAAAAAGCTTCATTTGATTCTCAGCCGATTGCCTTCTAGTAAAGTTCACTTTATGGAAGCCAAACTCGACTTCATCGCCAACTTCTACAAATGCTTGCATCGTAAATGAACCATTGAGCTTAAAAGGTGTCCCACAACTTGATTGCAAAAAGTACCTTTCATTCTTTTGTTGGTTAATTGAAGGGACCTCAAATCGCTTGAGTTCAAAAGTGAAGTCCTCTCCTTGGATCGACTCCAAAACCTTTACCCAGCTAATTCTTGGACCAGACTTTGTTGTGAATATAAGCTTTGTATGATTGAGGTGATAAGTCCTTCTTCTTTTACCAAAGGGCTTAATAATGATTTCATCTCCCTCTTTCAATCCTTTCTTATTCAGAATGTCTGTCATAAAACCAATTTCTTTAATCATCATCTCTCCTCTCCCTATGGTGTACTTGTGTCATTTATACAAGCCCCGTGCCATTTCCATTGACAATAAGTGCCTAATATCTGACAAAGAGGTTTAAAATTTTTACTTACTGGTTGGAAATATATGAATCAAGAAATCATTAATCGCGGACAAACAAATTTTGAAATGGCCGTTGATAGTATTAAGCAGATGGAAGGTTGGTGGGAACACAATCAAGAAGTAATTGGTGTTGCCATGGTTGGTCGTTCAAATGTTGGTAAATCGAGTTTAATCAATGCTCTTTTTGGAAACAAAATGGCAAAGATCTCTAAGACACCAGGACGAACTCAAAAGATAAATATTTTCACTTTTGAACTTCATGGATCAGAACAAAAATATTATCTTTTTGATCTTCCTGGATATGGTCACGCTCAAGTTTCTAAATCAATGAAAAAGAATTGGGATGCTTTGATGAGTGCTTTTTTTCAAGGCCTTAATAGAAAGACAATCCTTTTTAATATTCAAGATGCTCGTCATCCAAATCAAGCAACTGATCAAGAATTTTATAGTTATGTAAAAGCGACTGAGTTTGAAATCGTTTTAATTTTTAATAAAATAGATAAATTAAAGAAACAAAAAGAAAGAGCAGCTCTAGAGAAACTAAAGCCACAGATCTATAAAGAATTTAAATTTGTAAAACAGATATTTTTTGTATCAGCTGAAAAGAAAACTGAATGTACTCTACTAGAGGAATCATTAAAAAACTTTATTCTTGGTAAAGAGATGGTAAACCGAGACGCTGAGTTAAATGCAGACTAGTCTTCTTTTTTCAATGAACTTACTTGATCTTCTAGCGCTGAGAGTTCTACTTTCAGCTTTTCAATTCTCTCAACCAATTCCTTAGCTGTTTCATTTGACCAATCAAGTTCACCATTAGTCATTGATTGCATTGTTAGCATTCCTAATTTTTCATATTGTTCTTTTAGTAAACTATTTGATTGAGATGCACTTAGCATCTTCATTCCGATCTGCGTTGTTTTCTTAAGTTCAACCTGACAGCTTTGCAGCATATCTTGGAATTTATTTCCCCAATGTTTATCATCTCTACTAGCGTTCACATTATTCCTTTGGCTCAGATTTTCTCTCTTTAAGTATATCTAGAAATCAATTATAACAGTAGTAAGCAAAAAATTGGAATCAATATGTTTGATAAATTTAGTCTGAAACTCTCAGATGAAGAAAAATTACACAAAGAGCAACAAATCAGTAAGTTGCGAGAAAGATATAAGGACTATAAAGATCCTTGGGGCTTTGATGTTGAAAAAGTCGTAGATGCCTTTAATCTCATTTACCCCGTATATAAAAAATATTTTCGTATTCGAGTGTTTGGTGCAGAAAATATAGAAGATAAGCCATATATATTTGCTTCAAATCACACCGGACAAATCCCTATAGATGGAATGATGATTACCATCGCACTTGCTATGGAAGTTGATAAACCCAGAGTGCTTCACAGTATGGTTGATAGTTTTCTTGCAGGCTTTCCTTTTCTTGGAAGTCTCACAGCACAAACAGGATCGATCTTAGGTGATCGTGGAAATTGTAAATGGCTACTTGATCAAGGTGAATCGATTCTCGTTTTTCCAGAAGGAATGAAAGGGATAACTAAAAGTACTCATGAATTTTACGATACACGTAAGTTTTCAAATGGATTTTTCAGAATTGCTCTTGGAGAGAAGACACCGATAGTTCCAATAACCGTTGTCGGCGCTGAGGAGATGTTTCCATTCGTTTATCACGCGAAAAAGCTTGGAAAAATGTTTGGCCTACCTACTCTTCCACTTACGGCAAATTTATTTCCGCTACCATCACCAATTGATATTTATATTGGAAAACCTTATGAAGTTCCAGATGACTTATCTGTGGATGCGCAAGATAAAGATATTAGAGAACACGTCTATAAAATCGAGAAACAAATAAATGCTCAATTATTAAAAGGTCTAAAAGATCGACGACCATTTTTTGATGAGATAAGAATTCCACTTGCTGATAAGTTCTTAAAAAGAAGAAAAAATGAATAAACCAAAGAAGATATTAATCATTGGAATCGCCGGTGGTCTAGCTCAAATTACTTCAAGAGTAATCCTAGGTAATGATCCAACTGTTCAAATCTATGGAATAGATAATAGAAAACCTCCCGAGGTCGACATTAAAGGACTCACTTGCATAAAGATGAGATATTCCAGAGGAAACTTTGAGAAGCTTTTTAGAGAACATGAGTTTGATGTGGTTTACCACTTAGGTAGAATGAGTCACTCTACAATTGGAAGTAATGATCTTTCCAAAAGACTTGAATTAAGTGTTATGGGAACAAATAGAATTCTAGATTTAAGTTTAAGGTTTAATATTAAAAAGTTAATTATCCTCAGTACCTTTCACGTTTACGGAGCACTTCCTGACAATAGTATCTTTTTAAATGAAGAAGATCCTCTTAGGGCCAGTATTAAACATTCAGAGCTTAGAGATGTTGTAGAGATGGATCAAATATGTACTAATTGGATGTGGAAATATCAAGATACTATGAGCACGATTGTGCTTAGACCGTGTAATATAATTGGATCACAAATTTCAAATACAATGAGTAAATATCTAACAAGCTCATATGCTATAAGACCTATTGACTATAATCCTGTTTTTCAATTCATTCATGAGTTTGATATGGCCACAGTTTTGGCCCGTGCCTGCACAGATCTTCCAACAGGGATTTACAACGTTGCAACTGATGATTTCATCTCGTTAAACGAAGCACTTGATATAGTTGGTAGTAAAGGTATTCCATTTCCAATATCTGTAGCAGCACCTCTCAATCAACTTCTAAAAAAAGTTAATCTGGACATACCAACATATCTTATAGATTACCTAAAAAATTCATGTTTAATTAGTAATTCCTCTTTAAAAAAGCATTTAGGTGAAGACTTCTACCGTTTTAAAATTGATCAAGCGCTCAATCTTTTAAAAATATAGCTATCAAAAACTTAAACTAATTTGTTTTAATCGATTGATTTCTATCGATTAAAACGAACTTTACATCTCACATGTAAGATTTTTTTACGTTTTGGTCTCAAAATGCCACCAAATGACGCGGTTATTTGACAAAAAAAATAAAACTTCATGATCATGCTGACAAACAAATAAATACCTTATATTTTTACTCCACAATAAATTACACACAAATTTTTAAGGAGACTAAGATGAAAAAAGTAAGTTTAATATTACCTCTTGCACTTCTTGCCGTGAGTGCACTATCTCAAGAGAAAAAAAGCACGATGAGTGACGAACCAGTAAAAGCGACGACTTCAAAAGTAGACGAAGCTGATGCAAAGATCACAAACAGAAGGTTTAGAGCCAGTAACGGTTCTCTTTCTGACTTCAGTATGAATATGAGTCTTTCATATAGTGGTGGGTCTTTAGAAAAACCATTCGCAGCTGATAGACCAAATATTTCTAACGCTGGAGACACTACTAGTATTGCTGGAATAAGCGGTACAGTTAACGGTACATACAGATTAAACACACTTAATAGAATCAATATTGGAACTGGTATTCAAATGCTTGCACCTTTCAATGATGAAATTGACACAAAAGATCCAAGAGCTCAAAAAGAGTTTGACGACAACAGAGGTGAATTAGATGTAACTAACCCATACATTTCTTATACTCATATGAATAACTTTTTTGGAGTTCAGACAATTGGAAATGTTGGGATCACTCAATATACTGCAAGCAACCTTACAGATATTGGATACCAAAACTCTCTAGATCTTTCACTAAACACAATGTACGCTTTTAAAGATACTGGTTTTTCAATCGGTGCTTTAATGCTTTACACTCAGTACTACTTTGATGACGATGATGCTGCATTTCAGCCAAACCAAACTGATATCGTTTATGGATTTTTACCACAAGCTGAGTACGTAATTAACGATACATTTAATATCAGAACGATCGTTAGATCTAACTGGTACCAAAATACAAAAGCAGATAGTGACTTTTCTCAAAGACCACTGACACAATCTGTTGGTCTTGGAATCTCGGTTAATAGAGATGTATTTCTTTACCCGAATATTCAATTCATTCCTAATGACTTGCAAGCTGGAAACACAAATATCGGATTTACTGCAAACATTAACATGTTCTAAATAAAATCTCGGGCCTGGGCGTTAAAACCTGGGTCCTTATTGACTTCAAACCTCTATCTCAATATTATATTCAAAAGTAATTCTATACATGGCCCTGTGGTGGAATGGTAGACACGATGGATTCAAAATCCATTGCTCGCAAGGGCGTAACAGTTCAAGTCTGTTCAGGGCCACCATGTTTCGACTCAATTAGTCAAAAGATTTGGAAAAATCTTCCATAGCTTAAGAAAACTTAAAATATAAAGAAAGATTATTGGTTTTTGTCCGATAAGTCAGATATGAAGAAAACCTTGATACTTTCTTTCACGTTTCATATTTTAGCCAGTTTATCTGGGCACGCTTCAGATGTAGTAAAAGACGAACTAAAACAAGAACTCTTTCTTGATCAAAATAGACTTTCTCAGCAGCTTGTCCAAAGTGGAGATTCACTGACGGAAATCGTTCAAGCGACTTATCCTAGCGGAACTCTGAGGGCTTTCAATAAAATAGTTTTTGCACTGAATCCACAGCTTTGTGATGTCGATTTTATAAAACCAGGTGAGATTGTTTATTTACCTGACGAAAAGACTAAAAAAAAGTTAGTTGAATCTGCAGAGCTTAGAAAAAGCATCAGAGAAGGGTATTTTAAAATCAAGTTTTTAAACCAAAAGATTGAAAGGGACATCGCGGGGGAAGTACTTCCATTAGCTGAACCGGAATTGTTAGAAATTAAAAAGCAAACAGAGAATGAAAAGCTGGAGATTCAGTTTAAACTTTCCTCGGCTTTTGTCATGTTAACAAGTGAGAAGAAAATAAACGGAGCTAAACTGGACTTGAATTCTGAAAGTGCCCTCGGCTTTGAGTTTAACACCAACTGGGAGACAAGCAATTGGTTTATCCAAATGGGATATAAATTTCAATCAATCAATATCGCCAATACGGCTAATAATGAAATTAAGAACACAAACCTAAATATTTCTCAAATGAAGTTTTCTTTGCAAAAAGAAATATTTTCTTGGCTACGTATAGCGTCTTGGATTGATTTTCGAGAAACGCTATTCCAAAGAACTATTTCAAATAAACTTGATGTTTATAAAGGGTTCTCTCTCACACCAAGAGTAGGGCTCGTTCTTACTCCTATCAAAGGTGAGCGTCTTTCAGTCGAACTGGGAGTTGCCCTAGGAACGAGTTCAATCATAAGTGATCAAGGAGAGAATTTTGAGGGCGGCAAGCTTGTCGATATTTGGTTAAACAACCAAATGAAACTTAAAGATAATTATCGTTTTAATGCTGGCTTTGGTCATCAATCTGAACGAAGTCAAAACAATGACTACGATCAAGAATATAAGAGTATTAGCTTCACTTTAGGACTATCAAAAGATTTCTAGTCATTAGTACCAAAAAGAATTGTCTCATCATCCGCCACAGCGTTTACGTTCACTCTTGGTTGATACCAACCTGCAACGGGAACGTCTGAGAGAAAATACCAACCGGCATTAGTTGAAGCCCTTCTCGCTCTAAAAGGAGCATTAGGTCCACCACCGCTTCGTGTAAGAATTAAAGAAGGAAAGCGCTCGATACCATTATCATCAAAAACTCGAATGGTTCCACTCTCTTTTCCAGCGAAGGCAACGTAATCAGAATTGACATTTATCATATACTTTGTCCGCATAAGGTTTGTAGGCAGGAAAGGGGCTGCACAAGAGCCGTTAGAGTCGGCGTAACTTGCGCCACTGATCTTTTGATCAGCAGAGATCAAAAGACTCTCTGATTGAAAAAGCGAAGAAATTCCTCTGGCCGTTATCAAAGGTTCTGAAACTTTATTTAATGAGCTTGTAACAGAAGTTGAGTCGGAGTGAATATAAGAGTAGTTCGTACCATCAGCTGTCGTTGTTAAAATCATACGCGTTGAGGGAATACCAATAATCTCATTGGCACTTGGAAGTAGTGGTTTAGGGTCAATTTGACCGTTTGACATATGATAGGCGAGAATTGTTCCGCTAGATACGACTTGATAGCTTCCAAGAGTTGACCAAGTCAAGGTTGTATTACCTGAGGCGGCAACAGTACCACTAGCTAAAACTGTTACCCCACGTCTGACTTCGACATAGGCATTTTCAACGGCATATACAAAAAGTCTTTGCGGATTATTTCGAAACGCACTAAAACTAAAACTTCGTCCTGCCCACTCAACAGGATTCCATACAACATTTGCATTGCCATTTCTCCCAGCTGCAAAAAAAGGTTTATCTGCTTTTAATGTATCAAAACTTGAAGAGGATAAAGAATAAGGGGCTCCTCTATTGATAACAGTCGTCGTATTGTCTGGAAGTGTTAATGTCGTATTGTCATAGTAAGCCACGACAGCTGTTGCAGTTGCTCCACCGACATTCATAACGCTATAAGGCTCAAAAAGAGCACTATCCGGTTGAGTTACACCGGAGACAAAAGAAGACCAAGCCGAAACGTCACCGTCGTAAATGACTGCAACTCTAAATTGATAAGCGGTAGATGGCAGGAGCCCTGTTACTGATACGGATTTTGTGGCACTCACGCTATCACTAAACTGAACCCAAGTGGGACTCTCACTTACTCGATAAGAGATACGATAGTCTTCTACACTAAATCCTCCAGCGCCCACCAGGTCCCAAGCCAAACTTGCAGAGGAACTTAAGGTACTTGCCACCGTTAAATTTATTACACTTGGAGTCGATGTATTTTTGCTGATGGTAAGACTCACTTGATTCGAATCCTCGCCTCCTGAGTCTGAGTGATCAGCAGTAACAGAGATGCTTGCTCCATCAGGTATAGCAGAAACATCAACCCCAGCACTTAACCATGAACCATTCGAGCAAGTTGCACTCACCAAAACAGTATCAATCGCGAGATTTATCGCCCTTGAGTTTTCAGAGCAGGTTCCACTTAATTGAAAGTTCAGTTGATTCACAGAACTAATATTCGGAGCAGAGCTTATTGTGACAGTCGGGATTGATAAGTCTTTAGACACAGTCGTAGAAGCTGGAGTAGCCTCGGGTGTTCCCCCTAAAGCAGAGTGGTTAGCCGTAATACTAATTATCCCATCTGAAAGTGAGCTCATGTTTTGATCTCCTGTGGACCAAATCGTACCGGAACAAGTCGGTGAAAAATTAAGAGACCCAACACTTATCGCTACCTCCTCTCCCGACTCAGAACATGAGCCACTGATCGCGTAAGAGGAAATGTTAGTTGAATCGATAGCTGGAAGTGAGTTTAAACTAACAACCGGATTTGATGTTATCTTTGAGACGATAATCTTTTCATTTTTGGCTTTTATTTCAATTGAGACACTATCTGCAAGTGAAGAAATATCTAGAGCTGGTGTAGCCCAAATTCCATCTGTGCAACTAGCGGTAGTATTAATAGATGCGATTGAAACAGAAATTGACTCTTCCTCTTTAGTACATTCTCCCGTCACATAGTAGATACTTTCGTTCGTCTGGATGATATCTGGAGCAAAGGTTATAGAAACAGTTTGGAGCTCAGTCGCTATTTGAATGTAACCGGAGTCTATAGTCGACTCTTTAGAGCAGCCTATTATCACGATGAAAGAAAAAATATAAAACTTCAACATTCTCACACTACATTATAACATATTGAAATCATCAACGAGAAAGTTGTAAGCTAAGAGGCAATTTTTTCGCCTTAGCCTATATCAATTTAGCGATTTTTTTATTTCTAGAAAAAGAACAAATGTTCTCCATTGGTGTTTTTAAAATATTTTCGAGAGCTTCCTAAGAAAAGAACGCTTAATGTAAGGTTATTGAGGCATTGGGAAAACCCCATCAATATTAATATATCTAAATCTATTATCAATTGACTAGTGGTGGAATGGGTTCAACCTCTAGCATTGGATCGCCTCATTGATCGTAAGCGAGACCAACGATCTTTCACTTTGTATTTTTAAATTTTCCCATTAAGACTTCATCGCCTATTTTGAAATAATCCGTGTAATCAGTGAGTACTTCGGGTTGCTTCGCCAAAAAAAACTATATCAATAAGTTAAAAAACGTGCAATGACTTTAGTCAAACATATAAAGATACTGCTGTAGCTAGAACTTTAAAAAATCGAGGAGATCAGATAAAGGTAATGTCCAAAAACGCAATGAAACTGGGGTGTCTTTAGCCGTGAAACGACAAGATAATTATTTATAAATAAAAATAGTATTTAGCTAACCATAGAATTTAATGCTCTAGTTTCTTCACATTTAAATAATTTTGATGAGTCTTAAATTTAGATAAAAAAAGCCATCAAGTGATGGCTTTTTAATCTATAGAGTATAGTCTACTTTAACTTGTCTTTAGCTTCACCGTATTTCTTTTGTACTTTACCTTCGGCTTGGTCAATTTTACCTTCAGCTTGAGTTTTCTTGTTGTCAGTAGCTTTTCCAAACTTCTCTTTAGCTTCGCCTTTCATTTCTTTTGCTTTTCCTTTTAATTCGTCAGTGTTCATAATTCATCCTTTCGTTACACTCTATTAAGAGCTCTTAATTGTTAACGATAAGGTAACAACAAATGACAAATAAAAACTCATTATAAAGAGAAGTAATTGTTAATGATAATTCACATTTTTTTAATATTACTATATGTGCGTTAAATAACTGATTAGTGACTCAGTACATGTCCAACTAGTCCTAATAAAAATCCCAATGACGTAGCAATAGCAGGTTTGGAAGAACACTCAAGCTGAGACTCGGGAATAATATCTTGAAAGACCAGAAAGAGTATCCCTCCACTTGAGAAAAGCATCATTGCTGCTATTAGCTGTGGATAATCAACTAATACATAGAATCCTAATAGTCCTGAAATCGGTCCCAAAAGGGCAACAATCGTAAGCGAATATATTATATGATTTCCTTTCCAATCACTATCAATAAGATCTCTATAAGTGCTAAATCCCTCGGGTAAGTTTTGTAAACCGATCATGATGGCCAATAAAACGGCAAGAGCTTCCTCACCCATCGCAACTGAAGTTCCTAGTGCTAGTGCCTCGGGAACAAAGTCTGTGAGCATGGCTATGAAGTTTGAAGCTTTAGATCCAGATTTACTTAAGTACTTACTTATACAACCAATTAAAATACCACCTAAGCCAAACGACAAGATAATACTTAGTAGGTCTAAAGTTTCAATTCCTTTCGGAATTAAAACAAGTGCTACTGCAGAGAGAAGAGCCCCACCACCAAAAGCCACGACTGAGTGTCTAACTTCATCTTGTAGTCGCTTACCACAAAATGATTCGATATTTGCAAGAAGGGCACCAAAAGGCATAGCAAGACCAGCAAGTAGAGTTAAAATAATAATTTTTTGCCAGTCATCAAGCATTAAACCTCCATGGGTGAGATTAATAGTACTCAAGTGTTATTTAAACTTCAACAAAGGTTTGCAATGAATCTATACAAGAAACATAAAGTTCGGTTGTAAATACTCCCTTCTTTTGAATAGTTAGGTTGGTTCATTGAGTACTAGATAGAGATCAACTCAGTCTGAATTTATAGGCTTTTAAGTTTAATACTTTTATCGTATTTTCTTTTAAGTGGTCCATCAAAAAAGTGCTCAACAAGTGTCTCAAAGAGCTCTGAAAAATCAATATCAATTGAATCTTCGTTTCCTTCAAATTTTATTTTACCTGAAATAATATCTTCGTCAGTACGCTCCATGAGATTAAGCCCAAAGTTGAATGCTGACATTTTTAAATTTTTAAAAAAGTTTGTTTCATCCTTCCACTCGTTCATCAACTCAAGGTCCTCTGTAAAGAATTTAACATAGCCTTTGATTTTTCCGTTTACTGTTGCAAACTCCACAAAAACATCGACACCACCTTTTTCTACTTTTAGTGATGCCGCCTTTTTGAGCCAAGGATTTAACTTATCGATGCTCAAGTCTTCAAGCTTAAGGTTTAGATTTATAGGGATAGAACTAACGAATGGATTGGCAACACCATTCGCCTTTATTGATCCGTCAAAGACATTACCTTTGATATTAAACTTTGCATTTTTTAATTTGGAATCTTTTTTTGGAAATACAGTTAGTTTTTTGATCATCACTTCTTCTAGATTTATTGGAATGTGCTTTTTATCCTGAACGACAAGGGCTTCAATGTTTGTGAAAAGAAGTTCATCAATAACGTTGTCAACTGGCAAGTTTAGCTCCATCCAAATGTTTTTTGACTCTTTTTTATTCTTATTTACTTTAGAACTCATTTCATAAACATAAACTAGATTTTCGACCTTAATTGAATAGTGCAGTTCATCTTTTACATTTTTAAAGAATAGATAATCAGCTGTCACACGGTCAATACTTAAAGTTGATTTTGAATCTTTATTTTCAACTTTTTGTTTATAAAATATTTCCTCAAGCTTAATTAGCGATCTCGGAATATCTATTTCCCATGAGCCAATTAAATCTTTTTTGTCATTACTACTCTCCTTAAGTGCTAGTGCTTGAGGTACCTTACTAGATTCTTTAGCAAACAATGAGCTAGTGTTCATATATAGTATTAGAGCAAAGGCAGTTAGAACTAGGTTCTTAGTTTTCATTATTTTCCTCATAGGAGTTGATACAGTTTTTAATCCTCGTACTATAAAAAACAATTTTCAATCGTGAAACGTGAATTTGTAGAATTGTTGTCATCTTATCTACACATTTGAATTTAAGCGCGTATTTAGATAGTAGCTACTTATGAGTTAATTTTGAAGTTCAAATATACTAACTTCTGGTCGACAATTAACATGAATTGGGAATGAGCTAAATCCAATCCATCGATTAATATAAAGCTTAGTTGCACTTTTTTTATAATTAGGAATCCAACCGTCACTTTTAACCTCATCAGGGCTTTTAGGGAGTTATTGCTAATCCTTCTTGGCGACCTACTTTTAAAACCCCATGGTCAGTCTCTATGATTGGAGCCTTCCTATGCTTTGGGGCTATGTTTATGATAAGTGCAGGAGCCTCACTTGTTGAAATCGCTTTTGTTTGCATCATTTACTTTGTCACAGGGAAGAGGAAATTGAACTCCAACAATTCTGATATAAGAAGTGGACTCTCAATGCACTTTGCTCGCGATCTTATCTATCAATTCGAAGCAGATGAAATTGATGAAAGAAACTGGAGACCTAATTTCTTAGTCTTCAGTGGCTCCCCTAAATCAAGACTTTATTTAATAGATATCGTATATGCTATAAGTCGGAAAAGATGATTTAGACCATTGCCTCAATACAGCAGTCTGAAAATTTTAAAGAAGAAAAAACTCAGAATATGGAAAAAGCCATGCGAGTTTTTCTTGAGAAACAAGATATTTCAACCTTAGTAAAAATCTCGAGGGATGAAACTTTTACTATAGGTGCGACATCACTGATAAAAAATTATGGTATCGGTTGTACCGTCCTTAATACTGTAGTGCTAGGTGACTCTGAAGTTGGAAGTGAAGAATACTTACAGGTAATTAATGAAGTCATTATAGCTAAAAAGAATCTATTCATTTTTATAACTCAGAGCGGCTTTGATGAATCAAAAGTTTTCAGTGGAAAATTTATCGATGTTTGGTCACAAAGCGAAGGTGACAACACAAGGCTTATGTTAGCACTGGCCTATATGCTAAAAACATCAGAAAAGTGGCGAGATGCCACTCTTACTTTTAAGTCAACCGTATCAAATGAGGATCAGAGGCAAGGTGTGCAAACTCACTTAGAAACTTTCCTTGCAGAAAGTCAAATTTTAGCCGAAGTTGAGGTTGTTTTTGGAGAAGAAGAATCCTATCAACAAATTGTTAAAAGCTCTAAAGAGGCCGACCTAGTTTTCTTCGGAGTGAAAAGTGATAAAGATGGTAGAGTCTCTGAGAGTATATATAAAGAGATGTTCGAGGGGATGAAAGATTTACCAAACACAGTATTTGTTTTGAAAGGTGAAAGCACTGGTTTCAAGGACATCTTCAAATGAGACAACTAGTCTTTCAGTTTAAAACTTAAGAAAACTTAATTTAGTATTTAGCAAATAGCTTTGAAGTTGACTTCAATCTTAGATTAATTTAGTCTGCGTTAAATGAATTGGAGAAAAATTTCTATTCTTGCAGTCTTATCTTTTGCTGGATTTATTTTAGCAAACAGATTCATTATGCGTAAACCCCAGAATAATCTCAGCCCTATTCGCATTGCCATTCCTAATTTATATTCAAGTTCTTTAATGATTTTGGCCCAAGAAAAAGGGATCTTTAAAAAGAACGGTATAGACGTAACACTAGATACATTTAATTATGGGAAAGAATGTATCGATGAAATGCTTAAGAATAAATATGATTTCTCGCTAGCGTATATTACTCCCATTGCAAAAAAAATTCATGGTGGTGATAAGTTTTTAATATTAACTGAGTTTCATAACTCTAGTGACAACACTTTCCTTATTTATAGAAGAAATCTTCCAACTGAAACTGGAGAAGATCCTATCATTAGACAAGTTGGGCTCGTTAAAGATACAAACGCTGAGTTTTTACTATCTTTATTTGCTGAGACCAAAGCTATTGATTTTAAAAAGCTAAAAGTTGTTAATGCTGAAAAGACAGATCAACTTGAGCTGGACTTACTTAGTGGTAAATTAGAATCTGCTATTTTTTGGCAACCGAAGGCCTCTAAACTTTTAGCAAAGCATCCCAAAATTTTAAGCCGAATGGATATGCCGTTTTATACAGATATTTCATTGCTCATTGGAAACAATCAATTTATTGATAATCACAACACGGAAACTGATCTTTTGATTAAATCAATTGTTGAGGCAAAAACATATTTTGACAGCTCTCCGGAACAAGCGAACAAAATCGTTTTAACTTATATAAAAGAGAGTTTAGATGTTCTTAATACCGACGTACTAAGTGGTATCAATATAGATCCTAGGTTAAGTCAAATAATGGTTGTAATGCTAGAGTCTGAGATTCGTTGGTTAAGTAAAAAAAAGTTTAAGTTTATAAAGCAACTTAACAAGGAAGAGTTCATTCGTAAAAAGTATCTTGAAAAGTATCTTCCCTCTAAAGTTACTTTTCAATGAGGATATAGTGTTTAGTTTTTTAAAGAGCCTAAAAGTTCAGTTGCTGCTCCCGATAAGCTCACTTTTCGTTATAGTTGCATTCGCTTCAGCAATACTTATTATAAATCTTCAACATCAAGCTCAAAGATTTGAAGAGCAATCTCTTTTAAACTCAAAGGTCAATAAAGCGATTATAGGCTTTAATGAACTCCGAACCAGTGCAAAAACAGAAATCCTTACTTATATTTTTACTGAGAATAGAAATTTTTTAGATTCTATTAATAAAATTGAAGCTAGGAGAAAGTCCAAAGAGCAAAGTTTATTTCAGTTTTTGAACGAACAGCCGCTATTTAAAAAAGAAATTTTAAAGATTAGAAAGTCCTACATTAGTACACAGGCACTTCGAAATGCCATTGTTGAGGATGTAAGAAATAACAATAGAGCGAAAGCATTAGAGAGATTTAGTTTTTACTCCACTTTGTACGAAATCAATACAGCACAACTTATAGATATTAGAAATCAACTTGATACTAAAATTTCTGAAAATTTGATTGATACGAAAGATTTTTTTAAATGGGTAATTTTAATTATTGCACTTATTATTATTTTTACATCAATCATCATTGTATCTTCTTTTTCGTTTTATCGAAAAAACTTAATTGATCCTATTCGACAACTAAAGAAAGGTTTAAAGAAAATAAATAGAGGCGTCTTCCCCAAGATTGCAACACACAATTCGGTTTCGAGTGAAATTGATGAGATATTTGAAAATTTTAATACAACCTCCACAACCTTAAAAAAAGTTGAAGTAGAGTTATTAGAAGCAAATAAAGAAGCGCTCTCACTAGCGAAGATTAAGAGTGATTTTTTATCGAATATGAGTCATGAGATTAGAACTCCCCTAAATTCGATTCTTGGTATGAGCGAACTTTTAGCTGACTTTGATCACGACAAAGTTGTAAGTAAGTATATTTCAGTCATAGACAATAATGGGAAGTTACTTTTAAATATTGTTAATGATATTTTAGATCTTTCAAAGCTTGAATCAGGAAACATTCAGCTAAAAGAGACGCCTTGTGACTTACGCCTATTAGTAAATAGGCTTGAACTATCCCTAGAGCATACTTTCATTGAAAAATCTTTAGAGTTCAAGGTTAGTGTATCTTCAGATCTTCCTGATTTTTTTCTTTTTGATGAGTTTAGACTTGAGCAAATTTTATTAAACCTTCTTAGTAATGCCCGAAAGTTTACTGACTCAGGCTTTGTTAGTATTAGTATAGATAAAAAATTAGTTCGAAATAAAGAGTTTATTCTTTTTGCGGTTAAAGACTCTGGTATCGGTATTACGAGAGAAGATCTAGACATATTGTTCGATAGGTTTACACAAGCTGATAGTGGTTCGACAAAAAAGTATGAAGGAACAGGCCTTGGTCTTGCGATTGTTAAGCAACTTGTAGAACTCATGGATGGGGAAATCACTGTTGAAAGTAATATTGGTAAAGGTTCACTTTTCAATGTGTTAATTCCCTTAAAACAAAGCAATTCAATTGAGATTAAGGATAATGATAGCTTAGAAAATCAACCTGAAAGTTTATCTCCAGGAAGTTCTTCCTCTGTTCTACTAGTCGATGATGTTAAAGAAAATAGGTTTTTAGTTAAAATGTTTCTACAAAGTCTTCCTGTAAGTATTGTTGAAGCTTCAAATGGTCTAGAAGCCGTAGAGGCATTTAAAAATGGGTCTTTTGATGTAGTATTAATGGATATTCAGATGCCTCAAATGGATGGCCTAGAAGCAACAACAACTATTCGACAATATGAAAAAGAAAACTCTCTATTACCTGTTCCTATTATAGCTCTGTCTGCGTATGTCCAAGAAAAAGAAGTGAGGGAAAGTAAGGTGGTAGGATGCAATCAGCACATTGCAAAGCCAGTTCAAAGAGAAGTTCTTACATCAATTGTTATAAGTTCAATAAATCAATATAAGCAGGCAGCTAAAAAGTAACTTAGTCAGTAACTACTTGTCCCAAATTAAATTTTAGTTTTTTAGGCTCATCTCGATTCTTACCTACAAAAGTCTCGAGATAACTTTTCATAACTTCTCTACTCTGGGCAGTAATATGTTTTCTTGAACCAGGTGGCATATGTCCAGGACCTCCAGGAGGCCTTGTGATTCGATTCCAGACTCTAAGTCTACTATCTCCTAACTCACCTGCACTTTGATCCATATATTTATCAAACTCATCCATTCTTTCGCTATCAAAAGGCATGTCTGGAGCACCAAATTGACTAGGTGGAGTGTGACAAAAAGCACAGTCTTGTTCATAAAAATAGTCTTGAACTTTACCTCTAAGCTCTTTTCTTTGAGTTAGTCGAATCTCTTCTTCAATTTGTTCAGACACTTCACTTATAGCGTCGAGCTCTTCCATTTCAAATGGATATAAAACTTTGTCACATGAGTTTTTCATAGAAATTTTAATATCAGCTTGATTATTAGTTAATGCTTCCATACTCTTTGCGGCGAGTTCATCACACGAGCCTTGAGAGAGAGATTTCAATGGTTCGAAGTTGGCCATGTTGCCTATAAAATCACCAAAAGTATAAGACATTGGATCAACAGAGATTGAGAAGTCATCAACGTTTACACCAAGAGGTTCAAGAATATATCTTAAAGGTGATACTATATTTTTACTCATTTCAGTATCTCTTACGTCTCCACGAGTATTTTGTGTAGCAACTATATCGGCCTTAGCTTTATCATAAGCTTCTTCTTCTTCGAACCCTTGTTCTCTATATCTTTCCTCTAGAAGCCACAGCTTACGACCTAGTCTGTCAGGGAAGTAAGCTTGTTGTTTTTTATCTGTGTGTGCATCAACGCTTGCAAAAGTTGAAGCCGGATCATTTGGATCTTGAGATTCAATTCCTCTGAGGGAGAAAAAGTCTTTTGCATTTTGAATATAGTATTCAGGGAAACATTTTTTAATATCTTCAGTTCTGGATATACACCCTCCAGCAAAAATTGCTCCTAAAGCAAATTTTACAGACTCAAAGTTTGGATTAGTCTCTTTACTACTAATTAATTGATTTATACGACAGTGATTGTTCAAGTACATTTCATCAAACATTCTGATTCCGGGACCATCACTTCCTGGTCCATTACTTGTTGAGCCTGGAGTTGTTTTCTGAACCATAACTGTCCAATCGCCACCTTCTTCGAGGGCTTTTTTAACATCATCGATTGGATTTAATTTAAGTGTATTTGTTAAATGAGAAAATCTTTTTAGATTAGGTCCACAGGTATTATGAAAGACTTTAAAGAACTCGAGTTTGGATTTAATGCTACAACTTTTAAATATTTAAGAGGATCTCTTAAGACTCCTCCAAGTGGTGGACCTTCTAAGCTGATAAAAGCTGTAAGAGCTGGTATCCACCCAACCAAAAGAGCGAATGAATCATATATGCCTTTGTACACAAAAGAGAACTTATCCGATCAACAGATTGCTGACTTAGTTGCATTTATTAAAACTGCTAAGTTTGGAGAATAGAGTTGTTGACTACAAATCCTTCTGTCCGGCGATGTCAATCAACCTAACTCGACTTCACTGCAGAGGGTTAAAAGCTTAAGTCTAACTTTAGATATTATTGTCAATTTCCTAAATTCGTTTTTCAAATGTGCCATTATTAATGAAAATACTCGAGAAAGACACTTTACTTAAGGTGTTATCTTGTACACAAATACTATTTCTATATACTTTTTTAAAGATTAAGTTCAGACTAATTTCGAGCATTATTTCCTTTTACCTATATGTAAAAGGAAATTGAAATGTCCAAAAGGTTTAAACTTATGTCGAATAAATTAAATATCTCTATTCCTAAAATACTACAAACTGGTGGCGGATCGACTGGAGAATTAGTTCGATCAATGGACTGGGAAAATCATCCTCTTGGACCTATAGAGAATTGGCCATTTGAACTTTTAAATGCTTTAGGAATAATGTTTAGCAGTAAACAGCCGATGTTTATGTGGTGGAGTGATGAACTCTACCAGTTTTATAACGACGCTTATTTACCTAGCTTTGGTAATGAAAAACATCCACAAGCTATGGGTCAACGGGGTGAAGAATGTTGGCCAGAGAATTGGGCAATTATAAAACCTCAAATTGATCTCGTCATGCAAGAAGGAGGATCCACTTGGAATGACAATCATCTTGTGCCCTTTTTTCGAGATGGCGCAGTTCAAGAGATCTATTGGACTTATGGCTACTCTCCCATTTTCAATCTAGATCGAAAGCCAGTGGGCGTACTAACTATTTGTACCGAAACCACTAGCGAAATGACTATTAAAAATGCACTTGCAGCTAGTGAAGAAAGACTCAACCTTGCTCTTGAATCTGGTAATATTGGATTTTGGGATTTAGATCTTAAGAATGATCATGTATTTTTAAGTGATTCCCTAATGAATGCTTGGGGAGTTGATACAAAAACCTTTAAAGGTACACTTGCCGAATGTATGGAATTTATTCATCAAGATGATCGAGACAATACGTCAGAAAAAATATTACACGCTATAACAACACATGGACCATATGATGTTGAATACAGGGTAATTCGTCCAGACGGTGAAATCATTTGGATCAATGCAAAAGGTCGCTGTTTTGTAAACCCTGATGGCTCTGAACGCCTAACAGGCGTCACGATAGACATTACGGAGAGAAAAAGTTTTGAAAAGAGTCAATCCAAGTTGCTGGAGAAACTTAATAAATCGACAAAAGAATTAACCCAAGCCAAAGTTGAAGCTGAAAAGGCCAATCATTCTAAGTCTGCATTTCTAGCTAACATGTCTCATGAAATTAGGACTCCTCTAGGGGCCATTTTAGGCTTCACTGATATTTTAAAAGATTCAGCTGGTAGCAAAGAAAAAAACGATCATTATTTAAATATAATTAAGCGCAACGGACAGTCACTCATCAAAATTATCGATGATATTTTAGATCTCTCAAAAATTGAAGCCGGAAAGCTTGATGTAGAGAACTCTACGCTTTGCCTAAATAATCTTACACACGAGGTGGTAGATATGTTTACTGACAGAGCAGATTCAAAAGAAATTCAATTAGTTTTACAAAATGATGGATTGCCAAACTTTAAAATAGATTCAGATTCAGTTCGAATTAGACAAGTATTAGTAAATCTAGTTGGGAATGCGATTAAGTTTACAAGTGTAGGTCAAGTCAAGATAAGCGCAGAGTTTGAAGAGGGACAAAACAATGAAGTTACAGTTCTCATTCGAGTCAGTGACACGGGTATTGGATTAAATGAGAAGCAAGCTTCGCGACTATTTGTTCCTTTCAATCAAGGGGACAATAAGAACTCTCGACGCTTTGGAGGAACAGGCTTAGGACTAACTTTGTCACGTAAGCTAGGTGTTGCTCTTGGTGGAGATGTATATCTAGAGTCATTTGAAGAAAACAAGGGATGTACTTTTTGCTTTAAACTTATAGCTCAAAAAAGTGAGCACACTGATGCAGAAGATTTATCACATTCAGACAACCACAGTAAAAAAGATGTGAAGAATCCACTTCAGGGCATGAGAATACTTGCCGTTGATGATATTAAAGACAACCGTAATCTCATTGATATTTTTCTTAAAGGTACTGGAGCCACTGTCTCTTTAGCTTCAAGTGGAATGGATGCAATTAAACAAGTTGAAGAAGATGAATTTGATTTAATTCTTTTAGATATACAAATGCCTGGGCTTGATGGTTTTCAGACATTAAAACAATTACGAACACTACAGTTTAATGCTCCTGTTTTGGCCCTTACGGCACATGCTATGAAAGAAGACCGCATAAAGACTGCCAATGCAGGTTTTGATAATCATATAACTAAACCTATTGAGAAGAACAAGTTAGTAGATATTTTGAGCACATATCATAATAACGCAGCGGACTAGCTAAGATTCCATCAAGAAAAATCAAACGATAAAAATGCCCCCCCTCGATCTTCCGATTAAACAACTCTCTTCTTCACTGAGTATTTGAAATAAGTGCTCGATGCTGATTATTTAAGTTGGTTGTAATAAGCAAATATGTAAAATAATTTACATGTTTTTTAAACATAAAATAGGTTTAATTTTTTGAAACTAATATATTGTTTAACAAGTTTGAAATTGTATTTTAATAAATTCATTTCCAGCTGATCAAATAAATTAGCTTTAAACCAAAGTCCAAAGAGGACTTTAACACTGGAGACAATATGAGTGACACTCAAAGAGTAACAGCAATTTTTGAAAACAAAACGAAAGCAATTCATGCCATTAATCATTTAGAAACTATTGGTTACAACCATGACAGTATCTCTCTACTTGTATCTGAAAATTCTTGGAACAGTAAAGAAGATATTAAAATTCAAGAAAATTCTAAAGCACCTGAAGGTACAGCAATTGGTGCAACTACTGGTGGTATAGCTGCTGGAGTCGTTGCTGGTTTAACAGCAACAGGTGCAGTTGCATTAACAGGTGGAGCAGGCCTTCTAGCCGCTGGACCATTAGTAGCGGCATTTGCTGGTGCAGGAGCAGGTGGAGCAGCCGGCGGAATCGTTGGTGGACTTGTTGGGATGGGAATTCCTGAAGTAGAAGCGAAGTTTGTAGATGAGGAACTAGGTCATGGACATGTACTTGTTGGTATTGAAACTGATAAGGAAAGAGTTAATTCTCTTAAAGAGAGTCTAAAAGACTTTAGTCCTAAAAAAGTAACAATTAGCTAATAATAAAGAATTGAATTCTGAGTTGGATTGTTTTCCAGCTCAGAATTTATAAAAAGTAATATTAATATACAATAAGTCTGGGCTCTGTCATTTCTTCCATTGTGTACTTAACACCTTCTCGACCAAAACCTGACATTTTGATTCCACCATACGGCATAGTGTCCATTCTAAATCCTGGAATATCGTTCATGATAACTCCGGCAACTTCTAGCTCGTCATGACATCTTTTCATATTTGAAATGCTATCTGTATAGACCCCGACTTGGAGTCCAAATTTAGAATCGTTAACCATATTAATCGCTTCATCAAAACTACTGAAACTATCTAAAATTGCGATTGGCCCAAAGACCTCTTCATCAACTATCTTTAAAGGTGACTTCGCATTCTCAAATAGAGTTGGTTTGAAAATATTTTGTTTTTCATTTAAAACATCTCCACCCGTAAGAGCTACCGCACCACTTTTTACTGCTTCAGCACACCAGTCCTTTAATCTTTTAAGATTAGTACTGTCAATAACAGGCCCAACAGATACCATTTTCTCTTTTGGATCTCCAACATTTAATGACTCGATATCTTTTATTAACAGTTTTTTAAAATCATTAAGAATATTCTTATGTACTAAAATTCTTTGAGTTGAAATGCAAATTTGTCCTGCATATAAGAATGCACCAGTGGTCACTTTTTTAGAGATAGCTTTAAGATCAACACCTTCATCAACGACAACAGCTGCATTCCCACCCAATTCGAGTGCTACTTTCTTTGTCTTACAAATGCTTTTTATGTGCCAACCAACTTTTTCACTGCCAGTAAAGGAGATCATTTTTATGCGATCATCTTTTACAAGTTTTTCAGCTTGATCGATCGAGCAGTTTACAAAGTTTGCAACTCCACTTGGATAACCCACCTCTTCTATAAGGCTAGCTAAAAACAATGAACTTAGAGGTGCTTGTGGTGCCGGCTTAACGATGACAGAACAACCACATGCTAAAGCCGGTGCTACTTTATGAAGAACTAGATTAAGTGGAAAATTAAATGGAGTAATACAAAGGACTGGTCCTATAGGAAATCGTTTTGTAAAAGCTGTCTTACCAGTTCCATGATCAAAATCAATTGGAACCATTTCACCTGTCATTCTTTTAGCTTCGACTGCTGAAGCTTCAATTGTAGTTAAACATCTTTGAACTTCAGATTCTGCATAAGAGCGAGGTTTCCCCGCTTCTCGAATTATAAGGTCAACTGCTTCATCTTCACGAGCTTTAAGTGCGTCTCTAAGTTTGTATAAAAACTCTGATCTCTTACCTGCTGACCACGAACGTAGCTCAATAAAGCCTTTCGTTGAACTTACCAGAGATTTTTCGATCATCTCATCATTTGCCATGGTAACTGTCGTTAAAATTTCACCAGAGTATTTATCAAAAATATCAGAACTTTTCTCAGAGGACTTCTCAATCCAAGCTCCATCAATATAATTTCCAAAATTAATTTTTTGATTCAACTAATATTCCTTTTCGTACTCTAGATTGATGTAAGTTTCTGACTCTGTAAAATCGTCAAAAGATTGGTCTATTCCGACATTTTGCCACAGTAGATGAAGTTTTAAATCTCTAGGGTGGTACTTTGAGCTATAAATTGTTCCAAAGTGATTCTCAAAATCAGTGCTATATAGCGGTTTATAAAAGAAAGATTGAACCAAAGATTCTTTAGTACATTTTGGATCAAGCATTTTTTTTGATAAAAAGTTATATCTCTCTAGAGTATTTGAAAACTTAGCATACTCTAACCACTCGACTTTTTCTTGATGGTTTGTCGACACAGGATCATCTTTAAAGACTGCATCTTTGTCCGGGCATAAAAAGACTTTACAATAGTCGCCTGTACTATCTAATAAAGTAATATTATATGCCATGTGAGATGGAATGTTTTTGATTTTGGTTTTGGCTTCTGATACATCATCGCAACTCTCGAGCAAATAACGCACAATAAGTGGAGCTCCAAAGCCTTCTCCTAGGTCTTTTTTACCACCAAATGTAAGTGAAGCAACTAGACCACTAGAGTTTATTCCATCAAGTAAGCCCCAAGCACAATCGAGTAGACCAATAACAGGTCTTACCCAATTAGAGTAAAACAATGTTCGCTCAAAGATACTTAATCCATAGTCATAATTCTTTACGAGGAATAGATCATCTCTATCCCAAATTGCCTGTGAGCACCCAACCAGATAAGGTGGCGGATTATACAAGCTCAAGAATCGACATGGAATATCTGCTCCGCCAACTTTTTCATTAAGCTCTTTATAAATGGGTACCAACTCAGGCATAAATACCTGAAGAGCACCTAAACAGCTTTGGTAACCTGGTCTTCTAAGCAGTCCCTGGGACAGGTACCACTCCTTACAGTGTGGCCAAACTCTCTTCCAGTGCTCTAACCACTTTTCACCAATCTTTTCTTCATGGACGCATAGAAAGTTAAACTCAGTATTAGACAAATTTAAACCCACCAATTTCTACTTCTGCAGGTACTTCTCCAACATGAAGAGTTGATTTGTATTCTTTACGAATAGCTTCAATCCAATTTTTCGCACGATCCATTAATTGAAAATCATCAGTCATGAGTCTTCCTCTCATAACAATAATTCCTAGGTCTGCACCTTCATAAAGATAATCACCTTTATTCATGATACGTAAAAAGAATGCCTCACCTTCTGTCTCCACAGCTCTTCTGTGAGTATCCATACGATCATATTCAATTTCAGCATTTTCATTAATCTTCCATATTCCAGACTTTGGAGCACTTTGTACGAGTTCAATAGTGTCATCAACATGCTTGATGATCATTTGTCCCCAACTATCAACATTTAGGTCTTGTGCCCAACGTTTATTGATTTCTTTAATGTTTAACTTATGCGGCTTATCCATCCACTGAAGTGTATGAAAAAGAAATAATGGCATATCTGCAAGGGCGAATACGGCATGGTTCGTTATTGAACTAGCTCCGGTAATACGCGGATTGAGCTCACCAAGATAAATTTCATCTGTATCAACATCTATCAAAAAATCGAGCTCGAAATAGCCTTTATAGCCTTTAGTCTTTAATGCTTCTCCAAATCTCTCTGTATATATTCTAGCTTTTTTTCTAATATCAGCAGTAAATACATCAGCATAGATTTCGTTTCCACACCATCCGCCTTTATAAGGTGTAAGATCCTTAAAGCCTACTAGCTCGGTCATTAGAGGTGCTACAATCGTACCATCTTGGGTAACACAAGCTTCTACAGCTGCGCCTTTACAATTGATTCTCTTCATTACCTTTACTTCTTTTTCAGCGATAATATCTTTGGCATTTTTTGAAAACTCTTCTTCATTTGTAATGAAATAAGTTGTATGTCCAGAATCTCCAAAAGGCAGCTGAATCACTAGATCTGTACCAAGATGTTTTGAGACCTGGCACAGGTGTTCATAACTTTTAACTTTTGAAAGAACATATGGGACACAAGGTACATTCGCTTTTTCAGCAAGCCTGTTTGTATTCACCTTATTGTCTAGCCAATTACGTAACTTAGCACTTGGAAAACAAACTTCAAGCCCAAGTTTTTTTGCTAAAGCTTCAGTTTTTTCATCAAACATCAAGAAAAGAGCTTTACCACCTTTACCTCTTGATTCAATAAACTCCTGGACTTCTTTATGCTCTAATAAATAGTTATTAATTTCTTCAATACTCTGAAATTCACTATGAGGAAATTCTTCAACAGGACTAAAGACGTTTGGATGTTCACCATCAAAACATTCTACATAAACTATAAATTTAAATCCTCTAATCCACTCATCTGCACCTAGTAGATTGAAATTGGTAGCACTAATAAAATATATGGGCTCTTCATTCTTAAAAAAGAATCTTCTTACGTCAGATAGACCATTTAAAATTGGGACACCATCTTTAGTCATTTTTGCGAGCTCTTTCTTAGCAACTTTCTTAGCAACTTTCTTTTTTGCTGCTTTTTTAGCAACATTTTTTTTCGTCACTTTTTTTGCTACTTTCTTCGTCACTTTTTTTGCTTTCTTAGCCACTTTTCTAGCGACTTTCTTAGCTTTTTTTAAAACTTTTTTGACTTTCTTTTTAGCAACTTTTTTCTTAGTTACTTTCTTAGCTACTTTCTTTTTAGCAACTTTCTTTTTAGCAACTTTCTTTTTAGCAACTTTTTTCTTCGCTACTTTCTTCTTCGCTACTTTCTTCTTCGCTACTTTCTTCTTCGCTACTTTCTTCTTCGCTACTTTCTTCTTCGCTACTTTCTTCTTCGCTACGTTCTTCTTAGCTAATTTCTTCTTCGCTACTTTTTTCTTTGCGACTTTCTTTTTAACTGCCATGATTACTTCCTTTATTTAATTGATTAAGTTTCTAGGTATTACTTTCTGTCTTGTCTCTTCTTCCGAAAGCGGAAGGAATGTGATATCTAGTCAGGACTTTTTTTGTAAATAATCGAACTCCGATCCGAGGATCATATCCGTGGATTTCTTTAACATCTAATCTTAGAAGAAACTCTACAATTTCTGCTGAGATTACTTGTCCTGGAACCAGAACAGGAAATCCTGGAGGATAAGGTGTAACGAAGCTAGTAGAGACTAGTACCTCATCATTTTCTAATGCTTTTTTACAATCTATTAATTGTTTATATTCACAGTTATCTTCATCATACGAAAGATAATATGCTTCCCTAATATTTCCACCCGACACCCCTGTTTGTGCTCTGAATGAATTATGAAATCCAGTAAAGCTTGGTAAAGGAGCGGCATCTGTCATTAAAGATATAGCTTTTGCAGCAATCATCTTTTGAGACTCTGGATTTGCACTATATGCATCATGTTCGATTTTTTCTGCAATCTCCAAAAGAACACTTAGAAGATAAGAAACTGAACTTCTCGTTGTTCCAATATTTGTCATAAAGAGAACTGTATTTGGAGATGTTTTATTAACTTGAATTCCGAACTGATCCATTAAATAGCTGTTTCTAAATGTATCTCCGTCCACACCTGTTTTACCTATACATAATGTTACCTTGGTAGGATCTAAAGCAAACTCATCTGATGCCCAAGACTCGCCTTGACGGGCCCAAGTATTATTTTCATTTAAAAAGCCTTGATCTGGATCTTCTCGGTACTGACTAGGTATAAGTTCCCTTGGAGGAAGAACATGAAAGTATTTTTTTAATTTAGGATTTATATAAATTTGATAACGCAATTGAAGAGCCATTTCCATGGCACTTTCAGTTAGCTCAAACCCTTCAAATTCAGCTTGTTTACGTCCAGCATCCAATGAAGCAAGTATTTGGTAGTTTGGTGAAGTTGAAATATGAGTTAAGTATGCTTCATGAAATGAGTTCGCTGCCTTCTTATCGAAGTCTTCGTCATATGCATGAATTACGGATCCTTGTCTAAATGAGGATAGCGTCTTGTGGGTTGATTGAGTTGCATAAACTCTAACTCTGATATCTTTTAACTCTGGATCTGTTTTCTTTTTATCTTCTAATACTTTTGCAGAATACATAGCAGTACGACTTCTTAAGTAAGGAGAAAAGCTTGCGAATCCAAACCAAGCTTCATCCCAAAGGAAGACCATATCTGGCTTAATCTTCAGAACTGCTTTCATAACCATTAAAGGGTTATAAACAATTCCATCAAAGGTGCAGTTTGTAAGAACTAACATTTTTACTTTTTCTAATCGGCCAGAGTCTTTTAACTCTTCGAGCTTTAAAATAATAGAATCAATAGTTACAGCACCGTATATTGAATACGGATTCACCTTATAAGAGTCTAGATAAACTGGTATTGCTCCAGAGAGGACCAAAGCATAGTGATGAGACTTATGACATTCTCTATCGATTAAAACGATATCTCCAGGAACAGTTAAGCCCTGATGAATTACTTTATTAGAAGTTGAGGTACCATTGGTAACAAAAAATGTTTTCTTTGCTCCGTATGCAACAGCAGCCATCTCTTGGGCTTTTTTCAAAGGACCTGTTGGTTGAGAAAGAGAATCTAGACCACCAGAAGTGGATGAAGTCTCTGCAAGAAAAAGGTTTCGGCCGTAAAACTCACCAAAGTCTCGCATCCACCACGATTTAAAAATCGAGTTTCCTCGCGATATAGGCATTGCATGAAATACTCCAGTGGGCTTTTGACTATATTCTTTAAGCGCCGTGAAGAAGTGAGTTTGATTTCTACTGCGAATATCCTCATGGATACAAATATGTAATTCTTGAATATCTTCTAGTCTGTAGAAGATTCTATTGAATGTATTAAATGCCTTCGCCTTCATTTCACGAAGTGATAAATCTGTTACTAAGTAGATAGGAAGCTCGGGACGTAATATTTTTATTCGCTCTGCTAACTCAAACAAAAGATCATCTTTTCTCTTTGTCTCAAAAATTCCAGGATCAATACCTTCAAGAAATTGATTGTAAGTCCTGTCTGATGCTTTAGCTTTTCGTTTAGAAATATTATATCTCAGCACAACTGATTGTAGGAGAGGGTTGAAAAGAATCGCAGTCAATGCATCTTCAAATGAAGTAGCAAAGACAGTTCTATAAAATGAGTCTTTATGAGCGGCACCGTGCTTCCAGAGGAGATCGCTTATATCACTTTGATCTTTTTCTTTTATATCATCGACAAAAAGTACTTCAAAATAGTTTTTGATCGATCCATCATCCACGGTCGTTTCGTGCTTGGCTTCAGTGAAGCTGAAGTCTGGATCTTTTCTGAACTCCATACTAGTAAATGCTCTTAAGCATATTGTAATATCAGAAAAAAGTGTTTTAAGTTCATTGAGTTGAAGTCTTTTTTTCAGTTGAAGCATAAAAGCTCTTCCTGGAAATCCCCAGAACATTTCCAACTCTCCAAGTTCAGTCAAAGCTTGTTTTAGCTCTTCTTTCTTCTCCGGTAACTGAGGATCTGCGTGATTATACTTAGAAACTTTTGCACGCAACTGGCGCCACAAAAACAATCTGTAGTTTGATACAAAGTAATAGTTTCCAGCATCAACGTCTTGAATTTTTTCTAACGATTCCATCGTTTATTCCTTATTAATTTTAATTTTTAATTTTTTGTAAAAAGTGCGATTCTATTGCCTTCAGAGTCTAGAATGAGAGAGTAGTGACCGACGTCATTACCTAATAAAGTTTTACCCATAATTATCTGACCGCCAACACCGATTATTTTAGTGAGTGCTTCATCAAGATCGCTTTGAACATTTAAGTACAAAAGAGATCCCGACTGACTAGGAATACAACCATCGCCAAAGACTAAAGCTCCACCTACACCTGAATCCTGTGGGAAGTAGGCCATAGAATGACTAACAGTTGTAATAATTTCGAATTTAATATTAAAGATTGCAGAGTAAAACGCTATTGCCCTGTCTAAGTTCAAAACTGGAATTTCGAACCAAGCCACCATTTCGGCTTTAGTGATTTTCTTACTTTTTTTATTATTTTTCATTTGAATTATCCTTTTTTCAATTTTTATAATGTTTTTAAAGGCTCAAAAGCATCATCAAGTCTTACTTTTCTTTGAGGTTTATCTAGTGCACCTAAGGTATTAAGATAATGTTGAGGATTACTTTCATCGTAAACGTCAAATTTAATTTTTCGATCTCTAAAACTCTTTAAAGGTTGGCCAAGTCTCAGTATTCCATGTTCTCTACTTCTATGAACTCTTTCTAGGTCAAGTTCTATTGGAATAATTTCATCTCCAACACTCGCTTGGTAAAGAACTCTTCCGTCCGGTCCACAAACGATTGATCTTCCGTTTCCTCCGGCTCCAATACCATTTACATCAAATACGTAGCACTGATTAATAGCCGCTGTTGATTGAACTATTGCAAGCTCAACATCTCTATCAATTGTCGGAGTTAAAGTTGGATGAAGGATTACGTCTACTCCCATAGCGGCTAGAGATCTTGCCGTTTCTGGAAACCATAGATCATAACAAACAGAGATTCCAAAACGACCAACATCTGGTACATCAAAAGTTGCAAACTTATCACCCGGCTCAACTCCTTCTTCATATGGGAAGAATGGAAATAGTTTGTCGTATCTTGTAACAACCTCGCCTTGAGGGTTGATAGCGATGGCCATATTGTAGATCTTATCTCCTCTGGTTTGGTACATTGATCCAGGTACAATCCAAATATTATGTTTCTTCGCTAAGTCACAAAATACTTGTTCTGTTAGAGATGAATCAACTTGAGAGTAGCTTGTTAGAGGTCCAAAGACCGCAAGCTCGCTAAACATAATCATGTCTACCCAAGGGTAGATCGATACTGTTAAATCAATTTTATGTTTCATCATCTCAATATTACTTGCAGCTGTTACGTACATTTGTACACCAGCTATAGAAAAGTGTTTCATTTAATTATCCTTCATTATTTCTTTTAGTGACTCTTCCATGACTTGAAGAGAGGTATTAATTTCAGAATCTGAAATTACAAGCGGTGATAAAATTCTTATTATGTTTTTATATTTTCCTGCTTTAAGAAGTATTACTTTTTTATCTAAACATTTTTGAACAAATACTTCGCAAAATTCAGTATTGTGCTCTTTGCCATCTGAATCCATAACAAATTCAACAGCTACCATTGCTCCAAGTCCTCGGATATCTCCTATGAATGGAACAAATTCAGCGAACTCTTTAAACTTATCAGTGAACATCTTTCCGACAACTTCTGCTCTTTTATTTAGATTTTTATCTTCCATCAGCTTTATAGTTGCTAAAGAGGCTGCACAACAGATGGGATTACCAAGGTATGTCCCTCCAAGTGTTCCTGGGACAGCTGCGTCCATAACTTCTGTTTTTCCGATTACACATCCAATAGGCATTCCTGATCCCATAGATTTCGCCCAAGTTGAAAGATCTGGAATAACCCCATAATGCTCGTAAGCTCCCCATTTTCCGGTACGACAGAACCCTGTTTGTACCTCATCGAAGATCAACATAACTTTGTGCTCGTCACAAAAATCTCTCAATCTTTCAATATACTCTTTAGGAGCAATGTTAAATCCACCTTCACCTTGAACCAACTCAATTATAATTGCAGCAACTTCATCGATGTCGACATAACTCCTAATAAATTCTTCTAATCTTTTTATTTCTTTTTTAGAAAACTCACTCTCAGTGAGTCCCTTACCTTTTTTATAAAAGTTAGGATAATCCAGTCTATAAACTTCCGGAGCAAAAGGTCCACAGTTCTTCTTGTACTCGACTTTAGAAGTTAAACTCATTCCCATTAAAGTCCGGCCATGAAATGCATCAGAGAAACAGATTACAGCCTCTTTTTTAGTGGCTTGTCTTGCAATCTTTACCGCATTTTCTACTGACTCAACACCCGAGTTGGTAAGCATCGCTTTTGTATTTTTCCCATGAGGAAGAATTTCTACTAGTTTTTCACACAATTCTACGTATCCTTCATAAGTCGATACATGAAAACATGAGTGAATAAGTTTATCGGCTTGATCCTTGATAGCAGCGACTACTTCATCTGGACAATGCCCAGCATTAAGAACTCCAATTCCTCCACCAAGATCAATATATTCATTATCATCTAAGTCTTTTATGATAGCGCCGTGAGCACTCTTAACTGTAGTGTGTACGAATATGCCAACTCCGTTAGAGACGACTTTTTCTCTACGCGCAAATAAGCTATTACTATTGCTATTTTTCATTCAAATACCGGAACCCTTTATTCAATATTATTTACGTAGATTATCGATCGAATAGATCCATTTAGCTACTAGATAAGGATAATTATTTATAATATTATTATCACAAAGCGCGTCTAAAATTTCTTCGAGTGAATGTGACTAAAATGTGTGGATAAGTAGATATTAATTTGGGTTATTTGAGTGGTGGGTCATTAGTTTTTCAAAAGATGTTTCTGAAGCCCGAAGGCTTCAGCAGAATTAATTTTTTCCTAATACGTCTTGTTTTTTAGCTAATTCTTTTTCTTTTTTGTTTTTTCTTTTTTCTTTAATGCCAATTTTCTTTTTGTCTTTATTTTGTGCTTTGTCTTTTCCGCCTTTATCTTGTCCTTTAGCCATTTTATTCCTTAACTCCAATCGAAAGTGTAAAGAAATTAATGCACTTTGTGATTGACCTAGTTTATCAACAATAAGTCTTAGAATGCTCAATAGCGAGCTAAATCGTAATTACAAGGCCCATGTGATTATTATTATTTCGTCATTGAATACTCCATAGCTAATTCTCAAGGTGGTATAGAGGTAAATGGAGCATTTATTAAAAGACTAAATAGCTAGAGTAACTCATCAATTTATTAGGAATATTCTTTTTGCTTTATCAGAGAAAGTCTCAACCCAGGGAGTTATATCAAAATCTGTTTCAGTTGAAGCATTTAGCTTAGTAGCAAAAGAATGTTCATCCCATCGTTCGCCCAACTCCTGCTCAACAAAAGGTAAAAACAACTTATTCCTTTGAAGTCTATACTTTTGATGATGTTCTTCAGCTGACCAGAAGTAACCTTTTTCATTATCTAGGTCTATTATTTCGGGATGAGGCTCGTTTTCGCCAGTTAAGTTTTTAATAACTTTTTCTACTTCATTTTTTTCACGCTCATTACTAGTAAAGAATAAAGTGCGGTACTGTCCAACACTTCTTGAGTTATAGTACCTCGATGCAAACTCTTGGAGAAGCTCCCTGAAGGTAATTATATAAGGATCATAATAGATTCTTACAGTCTCGGCGTGACCTTTTAATTCGCCATATGTTGGTTCGTCGAGAGGCGAACCTGCATAACCGACTCGAGTTTGAATGACTCCATCTAAGCTTCCAAAATAAGAGTCGAGTCCCCAGAAACATCCACCAGAAAAAAGTGTACTCCGAAGAGATCCATCCTCCACAGCAGCATCTATTTCCTCAGCAGTTAATGCTTCAACTCGAAATGCTTCAAACTTATCTTCATTTTTAATAATTTCTAGCATAAATCCTCCTAATATTTTATACCAGTTTATCGAAGTACAGTGGTTGCGTGAGATTACAATTTTTGTGCATTTAATTTTACTTTAAAATCTGTATATTGGGTTTATAATTATACTTCATCAACCTGTACTATAGGAATGACTATGAATCCAAATTACGAAAGAAGTCCCAAAAAAATTCAAAGTCTTACCAGGATACAGTATAAAGTAACCCAACAAGACTCTACTGAAATACCATTTAACAATGATTATTGGGACAATAAGGCTGATGGAATTTATGTTGATATAGTCTCAGGGGAACCACTTTTTAGCTCTTTAGCAAAATATGAATCAGGTACAGGGTGGCCTAGTTTTTATGAGCCACTAGTTAAAGAGAATATCGTCGAGAAAATTGATAAAAGTTTTTTTTCAACTCGCACCGAAGTTAGATCAAAGCATGGAGACTCTCATTTAGGCCACGTTTTTAAAGATGGACCGAAACCTACAGGGTTGCGATATTGTATGAATTCAGCAAGTCTGGAATTTATACCGGCTCGACAACTCAAAGAGTGTGGCTATGGGGAGTTCACGTATTTATTCAGCTTCGATTAAAAGATGAGAGAAACCTTAAAATCAAAGTAAGCTTGAAACAATACTAAAGACTGATACTCATCCAGAGTCATCATATTATCCCGTAGTCATCATACCAGAAGAAATACCTGCAACTGTTTTACGAACAAGTGATTCATCGGAGTCTCTATTGCCTTGAATTTGCAAAATATTTAAAGGATGAATCATCGATGAACGAAGCTTAATAGAATCGGCAAGCCAAGGTTTATTCCACAGAAGTTTTTTCTCTCCAGTTATAAACGTGAGAAACTTTTCGACTAGTTTTAGCTCGGCTTTGAATTCTGCGAAAACTTTATCCTGCTCCCTGATTGAAAGTGAGCTTTTAGACAAGTAAAGCTTAAATATTGAAAGATCCACCTTACTTAAAGTAAACCCTAATGTGCGAACGTAAGATGAAAATAAGTAGCTAGATTCATATGAATCTTTTAGTTCCTGAGATTCTTTTCTATTACTTCTTATCTTGTCCCACGATGAACCTACCCCCCACCAAGACGGGAATAGGATTCTTGTTTGAGTCCAGCATAGAATCCAAGGAATTGCTCTAATAGAATTAAAGTCTAGTACTTGAGTTTGTTCTGAAGCTCGCTTCGTTGGTCTAGAGCCAAGTCGTAGTACGTTTAAATATGAATATGGTGTTGCTGCTTCTACCATTTCAAAAAACTTAGACTCAGCAATCTTATATTTGTAACTTGTCGCCACATCAAAGGCAAATTTCTCAACAGCTTTATCAATTTTGATTTTACCTTTTTTAGTTTTTACCCTTTTAAAATTTGTTAATACTTTATCAATTCCGGACAAGGTAACCTCAGATGAAGTAAAGGTTCTCTCTACCATCTCACCTTGAATCGTCGCTTTATAGAGACTTAGTGCTGATTTTGGCCACCAAGCAGTCTGCTCTTTGATACTACCTCCACCTCTATCTACTGATCCTCCAGAACCATGAAAGAAGACTGGAGTGAAATTATTTTGACTAATCAAATCATCAAGACTTCTCATTGTTTTGGCGATTGCAATTCGACTTGGCAATACGCCCATTCCTTTGGACGAATCAGAATAGCCAAGCATAACTTCAAGTTTATTTCCCCAAGTATTTTTTACATTTTTTGTATATTCTTTATTTTTTAAAAGTTGAGAGATAATATCTGAAGAGTCTTCTAATGCTTGTGAAGTTTCAAACAATGGAATGACAGGTATTCGCAGGTCTCCGATTGTTTTATTACTAAGCTCAATTGTGTTTTCTATATCTGAATAAGACTGACACATACTGATAATTAGTCCTTGAGCGTAGTGACGAATATCTTGGCCCTTAGCTATTTTTGCAAGCTCTAGAAGCATTCTCTCAATTGCCAAAGGTTTCTTTGACTTCAAAGCATCAGCAATAATCTCACTATCTTCACGAAGCTCTATTGGAATTACAAGTCCCGGAAACATTCGCAAAATTGCCTCTAGTTTTAAAAGTCTTGGACTATTTGCTCCAACTTCTTTTTCATACTTTTGGCTTAAAGTTGTTATCTGTTTGACTAGTGTTTCAAGTCTATGAGAGTCATCAGCTTTTAGCTTCGTAAGTGTTTTTAAAGTTTCATTTAATTTAGATGCTAGTTCTGATATTTTTTTATTATTAATCATCTCAAGATCTTTGTAAAACAGAGTCTGAATACTTGAGATGATTAAAATGAACTGATCTCTTGAAGCTTGTAAACACTCGAGCATTACTTTCTCATCGACACCAGGATGTCCATCTTTATCACCACCAACCCAAGTTCTCACCTTGATCTGACCAAGGTCCCTGTCAGCCCTTAAGAGCGTATCAAAAATATCTTTTCTAAAGATTATAGAAAACAAGTGCTTGGCTTCATCTAGGACTTCGGGTTTTTCGTGTTTCGTTACCGGCAGTAGCCATGCTAACTTTAAATTATGTTTGATTATTGACTCTAGATATTCCTGTTCAGCAGTTTTTTCTAAAATATTAACTAGGATCTTTTGGATTCGAGAAAAAAGCTCAATGTTTTCCGGTGTACGAGCTTCTGTGGGATGAGCCGTTAAAACGTACACCATGGTGCTGTCTTTTTTTGAAAATTTAGATAATGGCTCTTCTTGTGTGCGCAATTTAAATGTTCTAAAGGCGGCTTCACAAACATTAATAAGTTCTAGCATTAAGGTAAATGAATGAGCTATTTTATGTTTATCAACGTTTTCTTGTTTATCAAGACGGGTGAAGAGTTTTTGAAGTATTTTATCTTTTTGAATATCTGATACGGATCGGTATTCAACCATCTCTTTTCTAATAGAGTCCACAGTTTTAAATACTTTATCTCCGCCTTCTTCTTTTATGACGTCACCTAAAAGGGCTACGGTGCTGTTGACGAGACTTGTTAGCTGTTTTGGTAATCCACTTTTTTTTGTTTTCATAATACTTAACCTTATAAAATCTAAAATTCTTTTAACCATTTTAAACTAAATAGACGTTAAGTAAACTAATGCTATTATCTGTCTCTCATTTCTTTAGCAGTAATGAGTGCTTTAGATACTTTTTGAAGTTCATTGTTGGCATCTACACCAAATCCTTCAGCTGCTCCTTCTTGCAGGTGAACACATTCTTGCTTCCAGTTCTCCAAAGCTTTAATTTTTTGGTCCATCTCAAGTTTGTTATCATCTAAAATTTGATGAGGTGTTTGATAATTTTTTGATGGCTGACTAATTAAGTTTTCAACGTTCATAAAGTGCTCCTTATATAAAATATCTTAAAGCCCAAGCCGGTGCATTTCATCACTCATGCATGTTGTGATTATCTAGATATCTTTACATTTCCTCTAATATCACTCTACGCTTACGTGCAATTAGTGAATAAAAACATGGAACAACGATTAAAGTAAATAAAGTTGACAAAAATACCCCCCCGATAATGACTAAAGCCATTGGTCTTCTGGTTTCACTTCCCGCCCCAATAATTACAGCAGCAGGCACGGCAGAAGCTAACGTCGTAAAAGTCGTCATAATGATGGGTCTAAATCTTGTTTCACAAGCTGATACGATTGCATCGTATGTATCCATTCCCTCTTCTCTGAGTTGGTTTGAAAACTCAACAATTAGTATTGAAGTCTTTTTGACAATACCCATCGTTAATAAAATTCCAATCATCGAGTAGATATTTAGTGTACTTCCAGAAATCCATAAAGCGATGAATGCTCCACTTAATCCAAATGGTATAGCCAGGAATACAGTAATTGGATCAGAGAAAGAATTAAATTGGCTGGCCAAAACCATATACGCGATTACTAACCCAAGAATCATAATCAAAAGAATTCCAAATAATGATTCATTTAGATCTTTAGAAAATTTTACATAATATCCTTTCGGTAAGACCTTCACTGCGAGCTCTTTTATAAAATCTACTGCTTTACTTTGAGCTACATCCTTGCCGAGGTTTGCATCTACCCGGATTCCCCTTGCTCGGTTTTCTCTATAAATTGATTGGGGCCCAAATGCATTTTCGATCTGTACAACATCTTTTAAAGTAACAAATTCACCTCTGTTATTTTGAAGTAATAAAGATGAAATATTTTTATTCGTACGATCCTCTTCTGCAAGTTGAACAAAGACATCGTAGCGCCTTCCACCTTCAGTATATTTGGCAGCTGAAAGACCTCCAACTCCAACATTCAATGTCTCGGCAATAGTCTTGATCTCCACTCCCCTTTGTTGTGCTCTAAGCCTATTAGGAATAATGTGAACCTCTGGTAGTTGTCCTATGTCATCCGAACGTACTCCAACCATGAGATTTGAATCAGTCATCCCTTTTTCTAACTTTTCATAGAGTTCTTGTTGTATAGCAAGCTGTGGACCAGTAATTGTAAATTCGATTGGACTTCCACGTCGCCCCCCAATGGCAGATCCCATTCGGTCTCGTATAATGATTTTAATACCCTCAATACCAGAGAGCTGCTCTCTAAGTTCAGTGGCAACCTCAAATTGAGACTTAGATCTCTGTTCTAAGTCTTTTAAAATTAAAACTCCAAATCCTCTATTACCTGTAGTCGCTCCTCGGCCTCCGCCAACTGCAACAATAACCCTCTCAACATTTTCATTTTTTGAAACAATCGCTTCGTATTCTTTTACTTTTGCGTCTGTGTAATCGAGACTTTTACCGTCAGGGGCAATGAAGATGACAAACATAAAGCTTCTATCAGCTTCGGGTGCAAACTCTCTATCAATATACTTCAAAGAGACTAAGGACAAGGCAATGAATATTAAAGAGATGACTAATATTTTGATTCTATTCACTAATGAGAAAGTTAGGGCCTTTATATAAAAGTCTCTAGAAATATTTACGCAATTATCAATCCATCGATGTACAAATATCCCTTTAGAATCAACATTTAAAAACTGAGAACATCTCATCGGAGCAAGTGTTAAGGCTTCAAGTGAGGATAAACTTACAGCAATACAAATAGTAAGTGCAAACTCTTGAAAGAAGCGTCCCTCTATTCCAGGCATTAATGCAATAGGTGCAAAAATGGCAATTAGTACAGTTGTAGTCGCAAGCACGGCAAAGGTGATCTCTTTACTTCCCTTAAAAGCGGCTTGGACTTTATCGTTACCTTTCTTGGCGTACCTAACAATATTTTCAAGCATTACAATTGCATCATCAACAACAATACCAATTGCAAGGGTGAGTCCCAATAATGAAAATGTATTTAAGGTAAATCCCATTAAGTACATAAAAGCAAAAGTTCCAATGATAGCAGTAGGGATAGCTAATAAAATATTTATGGTTGCTGATATTGAATTTAAAAATAGCCAACATACAATAGAAGTGAGTAATGCTGACAATAGTAAATTCTGAATAAGTTCATCGATAGATAATCTAATGAATGAAGTTCTATCAAAGTTTACTGATAGATTAGTTCCTTCTGGTAGAGACTTTGAGATTTCTTCAACTCTTTCTTTAACTTTGTCAGCCACTTCTACGGCATTTACGCCTCTTTGTTTATAAATAGGCATCGATAGTGAAGGCTTACCGTTCACTCTAGAGATTCTTGTTCTATTTTCAACCCCTGCGTAAATATTTGCAACTTGAGACAGAGTAATTGGGATGAAATTTGCTTGCCCTCCCCTTTTACTAATGATCATATTTTTAAAATCATCAACTGTTTTCCCCTCTCCAAGGACCCTGATGCTTGTTTCCTTTTCTTTAGTTTCAAACTTTCCAGCAGGTAGCTCAATACTCTCTCTCTCAAGAGTGAGTACAATATCCGAAAGAGTTAGTTGATATTCATTAAGCTTTTTTGCGATGACATCGACCCTCATCATTGGATCTCTTGCTCCAAAAGCTCTGACCTCTGATACCCCTTCAATTGTTGTCAATTGGTCTACAATACCGTCTTTAAAAAGAATATTTAGTTCTCTCTCATCAAGCTTGGTAGAAACAAGAGCCAAATAAAGAATTGGATCATCTGCAGCGTTAGACTTTGTAACTGTAGGTGTTTCTAAAGTGTCAGGAAGCTGTCTCTGAGCCCTACCTAAAAGAGTCTGAACCTCCTGAAGAGCAAAATCAATATTTTTATCAAGTGAGAATTCAAGTTCGATACGACCTTGGCCCCGTCCAGCAGTTGAAGTCATATCTTTTATTCCCTGCATAGACACAAGAACAGACTCCACTGGCTCTAAAATATCTTTTTCAACAACCTCAGGTGTTGCGCCTTCGTAATCATAAGATATTGATATAGAAGGATAGTCGACATCTGGATTTTCATTTATTCCAAGTTTTGTGAACCCCAAGACTCCAAAGAGAATTAAGGAGAACATGAACATCCAAGCAAATACTGGGTTCTTAATTGAAATTGACGATAGACTCATAATTTTGACCTTTTAGCTTCTTGGAAAATTACCAAGATACGCGTTAGCTTGATAATACAAAGACTTTACTTCTAGAGATGATCTTATCGATAGCTTCTCTAAGTTTATAACATCATCAAGGGATCTTATAACGTCGATTTGGGTAACTAGACCTCGATTTAAATCTTTTAACTGTTCCTTATAAGATATGCGACTTCTTTTCAAAGCAGCACGTAGAGACTTAAGTTCATTCTTCTTAGATTGGAAACTATCTATAAAGTTACTCCATTGGCTTTTAGCATTTTGTCGATTGAAGTCGAAACGCGCTTTATTAATAGATGCAGCGACTCTTTTGCTTTGTACATTTGAGGAACGTTGTCCAAAATCAAGAATGTTAAGCCTTACGTTTAGGCTAACCTCCCAATCGTTTCTTCCAAGTCGACTCTTATCTAGAAAGTAATTGGCGCCAAAGTCGACTTGAGGATAATAGGAAGACTTTTCAATTTTTGCTTCTAAAACTGAGCTGTCATAATTGTACTTTAAATTTTTTAGCTCTGGCCGTTTCTCCAGGTCCACATTTTTTTTCAACGTCAAATTTAAAGGATTAACTCTGTCTTGAATTCCATTTATAGATTCAAGACCTGAAAAATTTAAAAATTCAGTTCTAGAAGTATCCAATAGAGCCTTGCTTGTATAGAGATCAGCCTCAAGTCTGTAGAGTTGTGATTCTAAGGCGTAAAGATCAGCTTTTCTATCTCTACCAATCTTTGTTCTTTTTTTAACAATTACAACACGCTTCTTTAGATTTTTCAGCAGAGCTTCAACTTTTTCATTTTCTTCCATTGCAGAAGAAACCTGAAAGTAAAGTAGACTAAATTGGCCGTAATACTCCGATAGGTTTTTATCCTTAAGTGCCTTTGCCTGTTTCGGGATAACCTTTTTAAAATCATATAAAGCAAATTCAGCCCCACCTTGGAAGAGTCTTTGTTCTAAACTGACTGAAGTTTGAGTATCAACACCATTTTCATCAGAGAATGCATTAAATGCATTATTCCCATATCTGTTAGTATTAACAAGATCTACTGTTGGAAGTAAAGTGGAGGTTGTTGCATCAAGATTGGCGAGTGTTCCTTTTTCTGAGAGTTCAAAAATCTCCACTTGCTTAGATTTTTTTAATGACTCTAAATAAAGTTTATCAACAGAACTATATGCTGAGTAACTAACCACTATTGTGATTAGCAGGATTAAATTATTATTTTTCAAGATTTTCGCTCCTGGATATTATAAAAGAATGACTCTAAAAATGATAAAGCATCTTCGAGTTGTTTAAGTTCTTTGCTATTTAATAGGTCTATATTATGCTGAAATTCTTTACTTGCTTTAGTTCTTACATCTTGGAATTTTTTACTACCCTCTGGTGTTAGCCTTAGTTCTATAAACCTTCTATCAGAAGTATTTTCATGACGAGTTATATACTTTTCGTCTACAAGTGAGTCTACAAGTTTGGATACAGCAGGCTGAGAGATGCAGTGATTTTCTGCTAATTCACTGACAGTACACTAGCCTCTATTAATGTTTGAAAGTATGCGAAACTTTGGAAAGCTAAGGTCAGATTCGCTTGCATTACGTATATGCGAGCGTATAAGACTCATAGAGTTTGGAATCACTTTAATAAATTTTTTTGATATACCTAAATTAGTCAATACATAACTCGCTTAACAGTTAACCTATCTATATGTATTGTAAAATTAGCCTATTTTCAATTACTTTTACATTCTGTCCAACTTAAATCTGTAGAACACCACAAACTAGCTGACCTTATAGTGGTGTCAAAGTGACTACGAAAGACGAAAGAAAGTAAGAATATTATTCTAGCCTTTAAAACAATTTTTTAAACCCATATAATAACTATGTGAAGATATCTACAAGACTCCTATTACTTATCTTAACAACTTCGGCTAACTTATTGGCTTCTACCATAAAGATGGAAAAAATCGATTACGGAAAGTCTTTTCATGGGTTGTCTTTAACCGCTTATAAAATACATGATACTGAAGCCTCAAGGTCAGACTCTAAAAAAGCAATACTTTTAACTGAGGGAGTTCACGGCAATGAGTACAATGGTCTTCTGAACTCGTTCATAGACTTATCTAAAAAATCTCCTATGGCTTTAAGTTCATTCTCTAAGTTTTTAAAAAATAGCGGTGTTATATATTTGATTCCTCAACTAAACCCTGACGCAGTCCTTAAGAAATCGAGACGAAGTATATTGGGTGCTGATCTTAACAGAGACTTTAAAAATGATCGACTTCAAGCTCAAGAAACATTTACTTTTGCAACATGGCTCGACAGTGAACTTCAGACTACTAATGCAAAGCTTTATCTCTCAGTCGATTATCACTGTTGTGGAGGAGCTCTTCTTTCACCAAAGCTCTCGACACAAAAGAATTTCTATAAAAAACAATACAACAAAGTATCTTCGCTTATAAAGAGACATGTCTCTACAAACTTAATTCACTCAAAAAGTCATGATTTTTGGGGAAAGACTGTAACAGGAACTTTAAAGGACTATCTTCATAATAAGTACGGCTCCCTTAGCTTTACCTTTGAAGCAAAAATTATGGGTACATCTAAAAATACAGTTTCCAGTCATTCAAAGTGGTGGGCAAGTGTTGCTAATCATTTAAATAATTCATCTTTTAAAAAGCAGATACAAGCTTCAAAAGACCAATCAATTGCTTCATCTAATCATCTGCTTTCAGTAGAGCGACAAGTGAATTTAGCCGAATAGTAATCCTAACTAATGTTTATATATTTACAATCTCTTCACTACGAGATGATGATTTGTTTTAAGCATTCTCTTACTCTCTTTGTAACTTCCACTGCGGTGGAGACTAAATCCAAGGAGATTAAAATGAAAAACAAAGCTATGAAAGTATTACTAACGACTACTATGATTTTAGGCTCAGCAACTGCATTAGCTGGAAATTATCAGAATCAAACTGCTTCTGGTTACGACACTGCGCCTAAAGATATTCCAGACTCTCGAACTCAAAATAAGCCGATGCACGAAATGGATAAATCTGCTGCAGCAACTGATACTTGGTCAAACGATAGAACTAGTCCAAGAATGACAGATTCAATGAGAAACATTAAAAAAGCTCAAAAAGTTCTTAATAAAAAAGGATTCAAAGTTGGACCAGAAGACGGTGTTATTGGTCAAAGAACTCGCTCAGCAATTATGGATTATCAAAATGAAAACGATCTAACTGCAACAGGTTCATTAAATCAAGAAACATTACAAAGAATGGATATTGAGCCTACATCTAGAACAAGAAATTCAGATTCATATTCAGAATAAATACATTCAAATTAATTAATCTTATAAGTGGGGAGAGACAAGTTCTCTCCTCTTTTATTTAAAGGAGTATTAAATGAAAAACCTACTTGTTGCTATTTTATCAATAGGAACTGTTTCAAGTTTTGCAAATGTCGATACACAACCATCTCCGAGCTTGTATGAAGGAGCTATTGAAACACCTAGATCTACTCCGATTAACAAAACTGACTATGTTAAAACAACTGTTGATATGGTGAGAAAGTCTCAGTCATCTCTACAAGAAAGAGGATATAATACTGGAGCCAGTGATGGTGTTATAGGCTCAAGAACGAAATCTGCAATTATGGACTTTCAAAAGGAAAACTCATTACCGCAAACTGGAAATTTAAATAGAGAAACATTAGAACGATTAAATATAGACTCCGACTATAGTAAAAAAACTTACGAGTCTGATCAGTATTCCGAGTAAACTCCTAACAGTTTTTTAAAAGCTTCAGTGAGACTACTGGAGCTTTTTTATTTTATACTCACCTCTCCAGTTATATCCTATCCAACCCACCGGAATCATGAAGTATATCTCAATAGATGTAACGACTTCATTAGCGTATATAAACTGTAAAAGTTTTAGACACTCCATTGAAAATCTTTCAAGTCTTCACCCATATAATCATATTAGCTTTATGATTTATCTCTGAAAGTCTTCTTTGCACTTACTATTCTCTTATTGAGCTTCTGCTCTGTTGCCTCAACAACTACAGTTTGGCTTGAGACGCAATTTCGTGAAAAGAAAATTACTAAAGAGTTTAATAAAGTTCAGAAGTACTATTCTAATACTGAACTACAATCCATTTTCTCCCCTCAGAGCACAACTTGTGAAATCAATGTTCTATTTAAATTAAATAAATTAAATAGAAAAACTGTACCGTTTGCAGTCATTAAAGCCCATAAGCTTGGTTTAATAGACGAAGTAGAAGCTGATATTCTGTACTCTTACGCAAAATCTTATTCTAAAACCGGTTTAAGTGGAGACACTCAGCTCTCTATTCAATCAAGTGAAACTCTAAAGAATAACTATAGAGTTTTATTTACTTCAGGCTGTTTGAACGACAAGTGGGAAGAGTTTAAAGAAAAAATCATTCTCCAAGGAGATGATGAGAATATATATCAAAAGCTCAATCAATTTGCTCTAGAGTCTGGTTTTATAACGTTACAGGAGTATCGGCTGATAGAAACAGTGAGAACGATCACTGATAATGAATCCTCTCTTTTAAAAATTAAGGAATACCATTCAAAAAGAGAATGGCTAATTAATAATAGCTTAGATATGAACGACACTGTTGTAAGTTTTCATCTTACAGAAAGAGATAAAAAACAAAAAAGTAGAAGATACAAGCTCTTTAACAACTTCACACTCATTCAAATAAAAGAGATGAATAACCTCCTCAATAAAATGACGATGAGATTTAATTCTCATAAATCACAGATCATCTTTTCGGCGAAAGGTGGTTTCATCAATGAAAAAATAGAATTGACTCACACTGAACAGATAAGGCTAGCCCTTAAATTATACAAAAGAGAGAAAAACCTTCTTCTACAGAATGACTACTTTGGAGGTAGAAACTTTGATTATCGAGATCTAATGACATTAGGTTTTCAAACCTTCCAGATTGACGAGAAAGAGCTAGATGGTTTAAGTCTTCTGGAAAAGAAAACAATAAAGAAAAACTTCTGGCAAGAGTCAGTAACATTTCTAAAACAACTAGACTTCCTAGTTGCGGCAGTATCTGGACCCGTTGTGGGAGTTGCTTACTCAATTGGTATTTCAGTTTTAGATAATAAAGTGAATAAGAAAGAAGATGAAAAACCTAATTTCAACCATGACTTATTCTATGGAAACTGCGAGGAAAAAATATGAAATTCCTTCTCGCACTAATCATTTCATTTTCATCTTTTGCTTTTGAAACTAAAGTTATTGTAAGAGGAACTAACGATAAACTCGTTCCTCAGATGGTAAAGATAGAGAACCTATTAGATCAAAAATATTTTGAATCTCAGCACTTTAAATTAGTAATAGGCACAACGAATGAAGTCGTTAAGACATCTGATGAGATCCTGGTAAAAAAAGCTGCTACAGTTTTCTATCATCTAAACGTAGCAAGACTTTATTTTGAAAAGCTTGGGAAGTTTCAAACTGAACAGCTTATAATTAGAGTTAATATTCAAAATGCCTTCCACAAGAGATTTCACTTTCAAAATGCAAAAGTCTCCCCCGTATTTAACAATGCCACAACAATCGCTGCTGGAGCTGGGGATGCAATGTTTGATATTGAGCCGTGGGGTAATGAAATATGGTTTCGACCAGTTAAAAGAATTAAAATTACAAAAGAGTTTAGGAAGAAATATAAGAAATCTTTAAGAAACTCACTTCCAAGAAGGTCAAATATTGATAGTGAAGTTTTAATCTTTACAGCTTTAAACGCTGCAGTATCTGGCAATATAACAGGTTCCCTTCAGACATCCGGAGAAACTCTATTAACTAACTATCTTATTGATTCATTCATAAGAGTTGCAGTACCCGAATTGGCCTCTTTACTTTTAGGAAAAGAATTTTATTTTGATGCATCTTTTGTACCTGAAGTTATGTATCACGAATACTCTCACTACGCGATGAGTGACTCTGTTGCTCCTGAGGTCAATAGTTCAATTTTAGAGGGATTCGCAGACTACTTTGCAACTAAGATAAGCGGAATTGATGAACTGGCCCACGAACTTGGTGACTACGGGAAACTAGCTAAATCGAGAAGCGCAATTAACAAAATCGCATATGATTTGAAACTTGATACTAAACTTGGTGTAGGAACAGACTTCGTTCTTTCCGTTTTGCATGATATCGAAAAATATATATCTAAATACGAGGATAATGGTTTTGTAGAAAAAAGACTTTTTGAAATGAGAAAGGGTCTATCTGTCGATACAAACATTAGAGAGGGTCTGCCTAGACTTTTCTGGGATTACTTTCCTGAATATGCAGTTGAAACAAGTATTTTGTTAAATAATAGAGGAATATAACTTTTCAAAGGAGACTGATATTGTCTCAGAACTGTTGTTTTTTCTTATATAAATCTCAAGTAGTCTATTTTAATATTTCCATTTAATTTCAATTTATGATTCCAGTAATTCTCCCATGACTTTGGATCTGTTAACAACCTTAAAATTATTCTTGTCATTCTAGCGCTGTCTTTTTCAATCTAGTTAAATGCAAATTTTTTGATCCTGCGATTATTTTTTTCCTCAATTTTTCTCAAATTGAAGTTACTTTAGTTTGAGAATTCCTGTCTCATCCAATATCTTAAGTAAGTAAAAAGATTACATCTGGAGTTGCTCAAAGAGGTTTTTAGTTTCAAGATCAGCTCATCAAAAGAAAATACTTCTCCAGTTAGACAAGCTTTGAGGTTTAGATATACATTTTTACTGATAGTTGACTTTTCTTTGGTTTAAATTATTTGAGTCAAATCATCTAATTTTGGCAAGTTAGATCATGGTCAATCAATTCGCTTCAAAAAACTTCGATACTTCCAATTGTAAATTTTTCTAAAAACAACTACTCAATGCAAAATCATGATATTTGAATTTAAGTTATTAACAAACGTTCTAGACTATTAGTGAAGATTCACACGAAATTTTAGGGACAATATCAGGAGACTTAATGTTTAAATCATCACTAACTTTCATTATTCTATGTCTATTCTCATTTACAGTTTTAGCACAACCATATGCTGAATCGAAAATGAATATAGAGAACGTATTAACTAAGTATGACTATCTACTTACCAGTCATCCCCAAGCTCATGAAGCTGATTTCAAAGCCAAAACACTTGAAAAATTTAAGTCCGATATACGAGTTTCACTTCAAGGGTCTACAAAGGCAGAGATTGAAAAAGGTTTTGATACCATTCTTAATAAAATTCCACAAAAAGATAAAAGAGAAGCTTACTCAAAAATGATTCAGAATATTTCGAAAGAAAATATGGCAATGTTTTTGGCTAATCCGCAACTATTAGCTGATTCACTCCAAGGTGAAGGCGCCAACTTTGCTTTAATTACAGATAGTGTTGTCCTAGATGTTCTTATCATCTCCCTAGGGCTTTTAGTTATCTACGCAATTGTTCAGGCGGTCAGAGAAGCGGTTAACTATAAGCACTATAGAAGTGGAAGCATATATGTTGGATACACAAGATATTGTAACTCGAGTACAATGAGAAGAAATGTTTCTGATTTTGAAATCGAACTTGCTAAAACTGAAGCGAAAAACAAGTGCTATTCAAATGAATCTAACCCTGCATCAAGATGTAAAAGTGATGGTTTCACATTCAGTGAATCTGGATATGACTCAGAAACTGACAGATCTGACTGTTATGCACGAGCAGTATTTAAAGCAAAAAAATAAATAATATAATTTCTAAATCTATTTTAATAAAGATAAAAGCCTCCTTAATCGGAGGTTTTTTTATACCTTTTTTAAATTATATTTTTAAATGTTTAAGAGTCTAGACATTTTGAATACACTTTAGGTACTACTTTCATGGGGTTGAGACCTATACTTGATGCTGATAAAATAAGTTCTAGCCCGGAGAAATAATGATAAATAAAATCGCCCTACCATTTGCTAGGACTGGATACTTTGCTCGAGGACTAATCTATCTTACGATAGGATTTCTTGCTCTTCTCACTATTTTAGAAATTTCAAAATCTGGAAAGCTCACTGACTCTAAGGGTGCAATTCAGTCTATTTTGGAAGCAAGTTACGGGACATTTGCGTTATATCTACTCATTGGAGGACTCATAAGCTACTCTCTTTGGAGAATAGTACAATCACTTCTAGACTTTGATAATCATGGATTGGGGCCTAGGGGCTTGCCATCCGTACTGGACTATTAATAAGTTCAGTAACCCATACACTTTTAGCCTACTACTGCTACAAGTTGTTAAATGGAATTTCTACATCTGGTAGTGGATCTAAGGAAGATGAACTCGCCTTTTTGCTAGAGATTCCACTTGGAAAATATATAGTTACATTTATTGGTTTAGTTCTTTTTGTATTTGGGATAGCACAATTGAAGAAAGCTTTCTCTGAGACTTACAAGAAGCGAATTAAATTTGATCACAGTTCCACGTTCTTAAATTTTATCATTAAGTTTGGACTAACCTCGAGAGCACTATTTTTCTTTGTCATTGGTTCATTTATAATATATGCAGGGATATCGTTCGAATCTGAAAATGCAAAAGGGTTTGAACAAGTCTGGACACTTATTGTGTGATCTTCCATTTGGTGGATACTTACTATTTATAACTGCTCTGGGGTTAACTAGTTACGGAATATATTCGATACTTGAAAGTATATATAGAGAGTTGAGCTAAAATCTTAGTCTATTAATCTAGCTTAGTTATAATTTCCTCAATAAGACTTAGATCAAGTGGTTTACTCAATAAACCTTTGGCCCCAAGTTTAAGAGCAATTTCCTTATCTACCTTGGCAAAACCAGTCATCAAGTAAAATTCTTTTATGTCAGAGTAATCTTCTTGAACTCTTTGAAGAAGTTCAGTTCCTGTCATCTTAGGCATCATCACGTCAGATAGAATAAGTTTTACATCTTTATTTTTACTTAAGACTTCTAATGCATGCTCTCCATCGTGTGCAAGTATGACATCATAACCTTTTTCCTGAATAACAAATTTTACGAATGAGCAAATTGCTTTTTCATCGTCCACAACTAATATTTTCGACTTGCTCATATCTTCCTCTTTGGTAGCTGAATAACAAACTTAGTGTTTTCACTAGTATCATCATAGAAAAACTTACCATTATGTTTATCTATAATATTTTTAGAAATACTTAAATTCACTCCCGTTCCCTCTCCAGGCTTTTTGGTCGTAAAAAATGGTGTCATAAGCTTATCTTTTGTATCTTTACTAATACCAGGACCAGAGTCTATAACAGAAATAGTTGTTTCTTTTTTGTTTTGTAACACTTCAATCTTTATCCACTTTTTCTTTTCCTCTTTAATAGCATCGACTGAGTTATTGAGAAGGATGATTAGTACCTGCGCAATCTGTATTCTCTGTCCTTCGATGAGAAAACCAGTCTCGCTTGGAGAGATAATATTAATTCCAAATCGAGAATAACGATCCTTACATATTGCCATAATTTCTGACAGTAGAGAGTCAAATTCAATCAATGAAAATTTTTCTTTATGATCATCACGAGTAAGGTTTCTGAGACCTGATACGATATCTGCAATTCTTTCCACTGAATCCTTTATAGTATTTGCACTTGTGGTGAGAATATCTTTCGGTATAGGGTCTTTATTTAGACACATCTGAATCATTTGAGATGTTCCACTTAAAATGGCCAAAGGATTATTTATCTCATGCGCGATACTTCCAGACATTTGGCCAATTGCAGATAAACGTGCGACGTGAGTTCTCGCCTGTCTTTCTACTTCAAGCTTTTTTTGAGCTTTATCAATTAGACGTTTTCCAAGAAGAAGAAGAATAAGAAAGAAAAATGATGAGACGAACATAGACATCACAAGTGTGCTTTGCACGCCATAAATATCGTCACTAAATTTTGAGATTAGCTCCGGTTTTGCATTCACCTCAACAATAGCTTGTTTCCAATTTTGTCGAATCTGACCAACTTCATTATAATGATAAAATGTATAGATTATGACAGAGCAAATATACGTTACAATAATAAGCGCAAAACTTACTGATATTCTTCTAGTATTCGATATCATAGTTAATGAGTTCCAATGCAATAGTTAATCTATTGATCAGTATCGTCAGGTTTATATCAAATATTTAGTTAAATATCGGAAGAAATACAGATGAAAACTTCTTGTAGTCTTCAAACTGTGGCATGTGTCCCAAACCTTTAAGTACATGTAGCTTAGCATTCGGAAACCTCTTAAAAGTTTTCTTTGCTAACTCTTTGTAATCACCTAGCTTGTGTGTCTCTCCGGCTTTCTTCCAAGATCTTCCGGGACCAGTTTGGTCCCTAGTACCGATTACTAAGAATGTCTTATTCTTAATCTGACTCATCTTACTAGTGATATCTTCGTTGAAGATTGGCCCATAAGTGAGAGCATTATTCCATGCCACGAGGTCCCAGTCTTTTCCATTCATTTGACCAATATGCGGAAGGAGTAGCTTCTCATATCTCTCACTCCACTTTCCATCGTAATAATTTTTCTTTTGATACTCACGCATTTTATTAGCTGTTTTCTTTTTCTCAATGTCATGAAAAAAAGCGGGGTCTTTGAACTCAACAAACTTTAAATAAGGTTCGAGTCCAATTGGGTTAATAAGTACTAATTTTGTTACAGATTTTGGATAAAGGTAAGTCATATGAGTTGCTAGCATTCCACCCATTGAGTGACCAACAAGATCAAATTTCTCGATGCCTAAAGAATCTAGAAGCGACTTTGTATTGTAGCTCAACTGATAGAAACTAAATTGGTATGCGCGGACTTTTGTACTTTTTCCAAAGCCAATCTGATCAGGGATGATAACTCTATACCCTGCGTCTACAAGATCATTTGCCATTCTCTCAAAATAGTATCCAGCAAAATTTTTCCCATGAAGAAGAACGACAACTTTGTCCTTCTTAACTTTTTCAGGCTTCAAATCCATGTAAGCCATCTTGAGTTCTTGGTTTTGTGAACTAAGTTTAAATGTCTCTACTTTAAATGGATACGAATATCCATCTAATTCAGAGTTATACTTTGTAGCAGCAAAACACAGTGAAATTAGAAATGGTAAAGTGATCAAGACTTTCATTATTCTCTCCAGTGATTAGATACTACCCAATAAAAAGCCCCTATACAAATAGGTATTATAGTTATCTTTTAACATATTAAGAACCAATCATATTAATCGTAAAAGATTTTTTTGCACTGGGTAATTTTGACACATCCATCATCTACTGACTTGAATTCAGATGTGATGCACCTTCTTCTTATCTCATTAACAAAAAGAGAATAAATCATGTCTAAGCTTATACTTCTTTTAATCTTTGAAAAAAAATGAGAAGTTTTCTAATCGGTTTTCAATAAATTATATTAAGGTTCACCTATTACTCGATCTACAAGCCTCACAGAGGGCAGTATTAAAAAACATTTGCTTTATCTAGCACTTCCTATGGCCATAGGGATTGCTGCAAATATGTCATTTAATATTATAGACACTTACTTTATATCACTACTTGGGAATGAACAGTTAACCGCTATTTCTTTTTCCTATCCGGTAGTCATGATATTACTAAATTTATCTATAGGATTTGCAATTGGAGTTAATTCAGTACTTTCAAGAATGCTGGGCTCCGGTAAAGAAGCTGAAGTGAAAAGGGCTTCTACTGTCTCAATCCTAGTAGGATTTAGCTCTGCCTTTATATTAGTTATAATCGGGATATTTACAATTGATCCTCTCTTTACCTTAATGGGTGCAACAACTAAGCAACTCACTTACATCAATCAATATATGGTCTACGCATATATTGGTATGGGCTTTCGAATGTGCTCCCTCTCAATAGCTGGAACATATAGAGCTCATGGCATAACAAAGATTCAAAGTTACTCTATAATTTTGGCCACTGTAATAAATTCAGTTCTTGATCCTTTGCTAATCTTTGGATTTTCTTTTATACCCGCATTTGGAATTGAAGGTGCTGGTTTTGCGACAATGATAGCAAATCTATTTGCTTTCAGTGCAGAGTTCTCAATAGCTGCTTTTAAATATGAGTTTTTTGCTCCTTTGAAAGAGTTAACTAAAGAGGCGTTCGCTCCTTTGAAAAGAATTCTATTGATTGCAGCTCCAGCGGCATTTTCTAATGCTCTGAACCCCATATCACTAAGTATCGCTAACTATTTTTTAGCCTTGAAGAATACGGACTTAGTTGCTGGACTTGGAATTGCTGCGAAAGTCCAAGTCTTCACTATGATTCCTATTTTGGCTTTATCCGTAGGGGTTGGACCGATTGTGGGTCAAAACTTTGGTAATAAGAACTACGGACGTGTAAAAGAGACTATATTTACTTCTTTAAAATTCGCTCTGGCTTACGGTTTGATTCAGATACTGGTATTAACAATATTTTCCGACTCTATAGCCGGTTATTTTTCACAGGATACTAAAACTTTAAGTTATGCCGAGGACTTTCTTTTCTATATAGCTTTCACTCTATTTGGATATTCTTTTGTGATTATTATTAGCTCTTTATTTAATGCAATAGATAGACCTATTAGTGCTTTAGTCATAATAGCGTTAAGGGCAATAATCTTATTTGTACCAATTTACTATTTCTTAGTATTTATTGAAATTGATAGGCCAGTTATTTATTCAATGGCCATTTCAAATATACTAGCGGGACTAATATCTTACCTACTATTTAGTAAGACTCTTAAACAAAAGGACTACTCTAATAGCTGACCAGTAATTTTTTTGATTTTTTCAATGACTGTTAATTTTTTAAAAACAAGTGAACTCTGACTTTCAAACGAAGTGAAGTATAAGAGATCAACAGAGTCATTTTTCAGCTTATTAAGCATAGATTCTGTGTGGTCATGTCCTAGACAGAGTATATCTCCATTAGCCTTCAATAAAAAGGACGAGCCCAATAGAGCAACTTTTTTAGATCCTTGTTTGAGTACAATATACTTAGAAGCTCCCTGTATATGAAAATTGAGAGATGGGTCATTGAAGTCAATATTAAATCTTTCGAGTGCTATTTCTGGATCAAATTTTTCGTCGATCCAATTTCCAATACCTTTAGCACCGTAGATTTTAAATAATTTTTTATTTAAAGAAGTAATACCTTCAAAGCTTTCAAAGTATTGGCGAAAGAGTCCACCTTTGGACTTTATAAATTCATGATCAATATCGTTTAAGTCGTCTGAAAAGATGAGTAAGTTGCCAAAAGGTCTCTCCACAAAGTAACTTGCACTATTTTTAGAGTTTTTGAATTGGTGGATACCGAACGTCATAGGTTCAGCTTATAGTTACTCATTTTTGAAGTAAACAATACAACGCTTTGACTGTGCGAAGTTCATTCTTTTGAGTAATCTAGCGATGGCTTTGATACGATTTTGTCGTAAAGTACCCTTGGTAAAAATGAAAGTAATAAAACAACTCTAGCAAACAGTCTTGGATAAAGAATATTTCGTTTATTCTTATCTACTCCTTCATAAATTTTTAAGGCAATGTCTTCTGGGCTAGTCAGAAAAGGCATGGAGTGAGGGTTCTTCTTTGTTAAAGGAGTATCTACAAAGCCTGGGCATACACAAGTTACATTTATATTTCGATGCTTTAGATCAAGTCTTAAAGATTCGCAGATCTTAATAATAGCAGACTTTGAACCGCTATAAGCTGGCACGCCAGGAAGACCATTAAAGCCCGCAATACTGGCCGTTGCAACAAGATGGCCATGTCCATTTTCCAAGAATATATTTGTAGCAACCTCAAAGGTATTAAGTACACCATTGATATTAATATCGACAATCTGCCGAGCTCGATCAAAGTCGGGTAATCTCTTTTTATGTTCATAGCCTATCCCAGCATTAGCATAAACGATATCTAGTCCACCTTCGGCAAAATTTTTAATTGCGAATTCAACTTGGGAGAGATTAGTCACATCAACTTTGAAGACTTCGTAAACTGAAGAATATTCATTTAGTACTTCTTGATTCCTTCCACAGATTGCAACACGAAAGCCTCGGTCCTTATAAACCTTAGCTACCGCGAGTCCAATACCGGAAGTTCCTCCGGTAATAAAGATAGATTTAGCCATGAGTGTGGCCACTAGATTTACTAAGTCGAGGTTTAACCTCTTCTAAGTAAATGCCTTTAATAATAAGAACACTGAGAATTACTCCACAAGCAATCTCCCACCATGCCCCTGTATGATCGTGCATTGCGAACTTTTCAGAAAGGTTTAGTGTAAACCAATTTCCATACATCCAATCAGTTACGTATGAAAGAATCAGTGCAACTCCCCCGATACTTAAGACATTGATAATGACACCTTTTTTACCAATATACTTTTGAAGAACTGCTATATTTGAAATATTCGTTGCGGGTCCCACTAACAATAAAATTAATGCAGCCCCAGGCGATAGTCCTTTTAAGATAAGGGATACAGCAATGGGAGTTGAGGCCGTTGCACAGACATATAGAGGAATACCGACAAGTAGAATAAGATATCGTCCTATATTAGATCCATATTGTAAGAAGAAATCGTCGGGAACAACAAAGTCAATAAGAGCTCCACCAAGCATTCCTATAGCAAGCCATAAAGCAATATCATTGAGGAGACTACCATATCCAAACTTTGCTGCTCTTATAAGTCTATTTTGCTTTTTTACTTCTGGTTGCTCTAAACTCACCTTAGTTTTTGAACAACATGACTTTGGAGCAGCAGCTTCAACAGGTGCTTCATAATGGTTAAATTTTAAATTGAAAAAACCAGCAACCATTGCTGACAAAAAAGCAGCTACTGGTCTTATGATTGCCATTGGAAGATCGATTAGCGCGTAAGTTAAACTTATTGAGTCAACACCAGACTCAGGAGTTGAGATCAGAAATGCAGAAGTAGAAGCATTACTTGCTCCAGACTTTCTAAGGGTAACTGCTGTTGGAATAACAGAACATGAACAAAGAGGGAGAGGAACACCAATGAGTGCCGCTCTAACTACTGACATAAAGCTTTTTCCACCAAGCCACTTTTTAATTTTCTCAATTGGCATAAATTCCATTACGAAACCCGCCAACAGAAGACCAAACAGAAGATATGGTGCTGATACTAAAATATAATTCCAAAGGCTGTGTATAAAACCCATTTGTCACCTCGCAACATTGTCAATCATACCATAAACACGTTCTGTTGGTAAAAGGAGTTTTTTTAAGAAGTTAGAGCTTTTTTTCTTGACGCTTTTGCGTCCACCATTTATATTCTATCTTACGAAATACACGGGGGCGTAGTTAAGTTGGTTATAACGTCTGCCTGTCACGCAGAAGGCCGAGGGTTCGAGTCCCTTCGCTCCCGCCATTTTCGTAAAAATTTAAAAATGCAACTTAACAAGCCTTTGAGCTTGTTTTTTTGTTTCTGGGGTTTAGAAAGGTTCAAAAGTTCGTGTGACAATTCTGAAAGACAAATTCAAATATATTTTAAAAAATTATTCGGCTCGAGATTGAGTTAGCTAGTCCTAGAGAATGGGCAGTTGCAACTTTTATTGGGTGCTTATTACTTTTCATCTGGAAAAATATTTTTCCAATAGTATGGATGAGCATCAGATAACTTTTTAGTTTCCCATTCTGTAGGTTGACTTAAGTTCGGTACTCCAACTTCAACATTGGGTCCATATAAAAATAGTCTTTCCATGCAAACACCACAAGGACTTAGAACTAAATATTTTCCCTTTGCTCGACTTAAGCATATAGAGGCTGTTATATCTTCATCAATTTTAAATGCTTCACAGATCATACCAGTTTCGTGGCATACATCTACACAAGCGTTAGGCATTAATGGAGAACTGCTAATAAGAATTTTGCCAGACTTTGTGTAAGCTCCAGCAGCTCCTTTGAAGTCTTCACCATCTGGAAACCTTTCTTCAATAAAGCCCTTAACAGCATCTACTAACTTTTGGTCTAGTTTCACTATTTAATCTCCTGCTAAGAAGCCAATTTCTGTCTAGCTTCCCATAGATCATACTCTGCTTGCATTCTTACCCACATCTCTGCACTTGTACCAAGGACAGTCTCTAGTGTTATTGCAAAAGCTGCTGTGATACCACGTTTTTTATTAACAATCTCGTTTACTTTTGCACTCGTACATTTACAGAGCTTAGCAAGTCCAACTTGAGTTAAATTCATCTCGCTCATATAAATAGAAGATAAAACTTCACCTGGGTGCATTGGCATAGGGTTTGTAATCATAATCGACCTCACTTTTTTAATGATAGTTCTCTATCTTAACATCAGTAAATTCACCATTTTTAAACATGAACGTAATACACCAAGGTAGTTTTATAGTTACGCTCCAATATTCTTTCCGGTCACCTTTCAGTTTATGAAGACGAATTTTAGGCGGTTGTCCTTTAATCTTTAAATCATCCAAGTCTCTTGTTGCGTGCATTATTGTCAGTAAAGCTTTAGCACGGATCCATAACTCTCTAGGCAAAGACTTAGAAGTATTTGTGTCCCATATGTCTTTAGCAATCTTTCCTTGAAAATTTATAATCACAATAACTCCATCTGCACACCACTATATCACTATTCGATATAGCAGTAAATACATTTGTAAAAATTAATACTAAGGACTTGATCAGTCTTGTAGGATGATGTGCAGCTAATGGCCATACTTATAAAATATAAGTTACCAGAAATAGGTTCAAGTGGAGCCGCTCCCGCCATTTTTGACCCTTTTTTGGCATTTAGATTACCGAAAATTACAAGCCTTTGAGCTTGTTTTTTTTGTTTCTAGGCCTTTAAAAAGGTTCAAGAGTTCGTGTGATAAAGTACATTCTCAATAGCCATCTATAGCTTTCCGTCAATTGCATCCTGAAGTAATTTATTCAGCCTCAATAATTGCTTAAAGTGATTAGCCACATTTATTGCCAAACCAGGAGATGTAAATTCTTTAAGTGTGAGCGACTTACTTACAAAAAATGTTTTTAGCTTTATCCAATTTATGTCTGGATGATCCTCACTAAAACCACGTGGGCACCTTTTGGCCGTCTCCATTGGATTAAAAGAATTTTTAAAATATTTCTTAAACTCTTTATCTGCAAATAGATCTTTGAACGGTTTGGAGTTTTTGGCTATTGCCTCTCGAACTCTTTTTGTTTGTTTTGATGAAGCCATATAAAGACCTCCAGCGATTACAACTCCATTCCAATAAGGATCATTTGGTAAAAGACCAAAGAAAAGAAGTGGATTTTTTTCAAACCTAGACTCTGAGGGAGGAGTAACTATATATGAGACCCAGTCTTTACATACAGCTTCACCAGGAACGACTCAATTTGAGGGGCGCTGAATTCGTCCAATAGATCTTTGAGGAAAGTGGTAACCATCAGCAAGATCAAATAAATAAAACTTAACCTCATTGGCTAAATCATTCATTGGAAGCTTAATAAGATTGTCGTACTTATCTCCGTTCTTAATAATCCAGTTTACATTTTTTTGTTTTCCCGCTAATTTGAGAAAGTCCAATGATTCTTTTGAAAAAGATTTTTTCATAATAAAGTATTCCTATCTATATTCAGCAATTTTTATTTTTGAACTTTACTACAAAGTAAATACTGTGCCAATAGGATCTACAATGTCTCAGGACACCATTTTATTGGGCATTCAGATTGATCAAAACTCTTTTTAATTAATCCACATACTTAAATTCACTCAATTTATTAAAGAACAAATCAATTGTTAGTCTGTCTCCAGAAAAAAGATTAGGTGGTACAGGCGAGTGAAAAAAGTTTGCTGGAAAGAAGATCGCTCTATTGTTAACAAACTCAACTTTTTTCCAACACTCCCATCTAGAGATATCTTTTGAATCAGATTCGACAATAGCATTGTCTACAAATTGATTTTTCAAATGATCCAACCTTGTCATTTTTCTTCCGGTAACTTTATGTTGCCAAAAATACGTTCCAGTAGGAATATTGTCTTCACTAGTGGAGTCGAGATAAATAATTCCTGAAAACTCACAAAAGGTATCAATATGAACAAAGCTTTTGTAGTCATGACTATTTTCTGGTGATGTTCTCCGAAGTCTAATATTAAAATCATTATAGGAAAATAAATTTTTATCTATTAAAACTTTATTTAACTCTGCAACCTCTTCTGGCGTTGGAAAATGAGTCTCACCAGCATAATAAACTCTATCAATAACTTCGAATTTTCTTTTATTATCCATAAAAGAGTCAAGGAGTTCTGGTGGGAGGAAATCATCGATGATAATAATATCCTTAATCATAAAGCTCCCAGTCTCCATACCACCTTTTGATAATCTCTCTAGGTTTTTGATTATCTTTAAGATCGATATCAGTAACTTTACCACCAAGGTGAATTCCATGTAAGACGAAAGGCGAAAAATCTATTTGCTCCTGAGAGAATGTAATCAAGTCAGGACACCATGATGATTGAAAACAAAATAAATATGGATCTAGTAAGGAAATATTGAGATTCGGATATAGGTGTTTAAAGCCAATAAATAATACCTCTGACTTTGCCCATCTTTTTTTTGACTCATCGATAAGTTTAAGGAGTTGAGAATGAGTGGCCTTTGAATCGAGAACAACTAATACTCTCTCAACCTCATTGCATGGTTTTTGTCTTAGTTGGTATTTTTTCTTATTATTTGAGAACATTGGATGATAAATCCAATCCTTATCAATATCAGCAATACTATCTCTGAGCAAGATTTTGAAACCAGGATCTCTGTTTAACCAGGCGAGTGGTAATTTATCTGATTGAATAATAACAGGAAGACTCGCACTCAAGAAGATGGCTTCTTCTTTTGTTGAAAAAGCTAGATCTAATCTTTTCTTGTGAGTGACGATCCAATCTTCATCGTCTTTAATCCCAGTAAGGGGATACATATCGCTCATAGGCATTATGAAAGTCTCCAAATTTAATTTTAAAATCATTATCTTTTAAAAGCTTACCATCAGTTGGTTCAAGACTAGTCGACCGTAGAATATGATCTCTTTTATCTTGCCACTCTGTAAGTTTCTCTTTATTAGATGTGCATCCTTTTTTAATAAGATCAAAGAGTTTTCTTTTATTGATTAAAAGTTCGTTATCAATTTTTTCGACGGGGACGAAACTCACTCCTTCAATTCCTTCAAATTCTCTATAGCCTCCCCATCGAGTAAGGATGCAAGGCTTATCAAAACCCAGAGCTTCTAGAATGCTAAGTCCGAAATCCTCTTCTGGCGCAGTTGATAAACTAACGACTACATCTGCCCTTGCCACCTGGTGCCTTAGCGAACTCTCATCTAAATGCCCAAGATAATTTACTGTGAGGTTTGAGTTTTTTACTTCTTCAAGTAATAGATAAAACTTTTCTGCTGGGTATCCTATATAGTGGCCCATGGGTTCTGCTGGAAGATTTGCATTACTGGGAGCCCCGGCAATTGTTAGTTCAATTTGTTCAAAGTTCAATTCACAATATTCTTGAAAAAGTTTTATTAAATGATGAACATTCTTAAAATAAGCAATACGACCCATGTAGAGAAATTTATTTCTTTTTATTGATAAATTATTTTGAGTTTCAACAATAGGGTTAAAAGGAAGGTATTTAATTATATTTTGAGAAACTATGTTTGATAATATTCTGTAATTAGAGAGGCTTCCAACAATCAGGTTTGTTTTATCTTTAAAAAGTCCTTGTTGGTATATATCAATGATTTTTTTTACCGGATCTCCAAGAATATGGAGAAAAAAGAATTGGGTTTTAAAGATTGATTTAAGCAGCACAATATTGACTCTGGGATCAGCAACTATAATAACATCTGGATTAAAGTCTATTTCATCAGTCCAGGCTAGGATTTCATCTTTATTATTAATTGTAGAGATATCACGAAAGTCGATATCGGCTCTACATTGATAAGCACTCTTCCATGAATCAACAAGGCGTCTAGAACTTTTCCAATGGTCCTCTCCCTCGATTTGAATCCACAAATACTTTATCATTTTCATTTCCTAGATCTATCTGTAAGCTTTTAAAATGAAAGACTTAGATCTTAGAAAGTATACATCTGTTTATTTGAAAGAAAAAGAAGTTACGCCTTGGGTTATTAACCCTGATTGCTTAGAGAGACTAGAAATAAATGCTGAGTATATTAAGCAGTTAAAAGCTAACTATTCTCATGAATTAATATCATGGCATGTTAAAGATGTTCAAGAAGCCTGTAAAAAAATGAGTTTCTCTAAAACAAAAGCAGACTTAAAACATTTTGGTCTAGCTACTAGCGTATTCAATTCAGGTGGATTTGAAAGTAAAGAGTCCTGTGACATTTTTTACAAAGAAGCCGATTTAACATTGAACACTGAAAGGTTTTTTGCTCCAGACTTTCAGTCCCTAGGTTCTTCTCGGCATGTTTTATTGTATGACACTCAATTAAAAGGCTGCGGAAAAAACTCTTTGGCCATAACTCCAGATTTCCACCACCGCTGGGGTGGTTACTTGGCCAGAGACTGCTTGAATTCTATTGTTTCTTCTATCGTTGTAAATCAAAGATCAATTCTTGGCTCATTAGAGATTTTGGGATCATTTTTATACAAAGATAAAACTTTTAATCAAATGCATAATACCCTTCAAGTAAGAGATGCTAAAACATATCGTTTAGCCCAATTACATCCATGCCTTCTTAGTGAAGAAGATAAGATAAAAGCACAAAACTTTATTAAAAATAAATTTAACTCTCCCCCATCAGAAATACTGAAAATTATATTTAATAATTATATTAATGCTTTCAAAAAAGGTATCGTACACAAGTCCATAAGCTATGATAATTTATTAATTGATGGAAGGTTTATAGATACTGAGTCCATTGACTTCACAAAAAAGCCTGAATGTGCACCTCAATATATTAAGCTTTTTATAAAAGGAACTCCTTTAGATAATATTAGAGGACAGCTCTATAAATTAAAGGATCTACAAACAGAGAAAGATATCTATTTTTTTTCAAGTTGGGCACACGATCTGAGACTGATATGTCTCATGACTCAACATATTTATAATTCAATATGGAATGAAGATTTCAAATTCAATTCTGTAATTGAAGATATGATTAATACAATTGATGCAGAATCCTATCGGCACATATCTAATTTTGATTCATTTAAAGAAAATGAACTTCTTCCACTCAGGAAAACAATGTCTTTTATATCAAAGGATGTACGAAAAAATTACGCAAACTACTTCTTTGTTGACCGTTTTTATCTGCCGCAAATTGACGGAACAGTCTATACTTTTGCAACATCACAAGATGACATCAAGGCAAACAAAGTAGATCTTTTAAATAAATTAGAGGTCATTCTATACCCTCCTTCCAAAGGGTGTGATTTAGAAGAAGCGATCAAAAACTTTAAAACGATATCTCAGTATATGCAGAGATACCTATGACTCAAGCACTCTTTAGCTGTGTTATTAATAATGGTGGCATGAGAAGAATTGCGCAGTGGGCGTTTAGATACTCTGAGGAATTTGACGATGTTTTCTTTATTATATTTTCTTCCGATGATATTAAAACTAATAAAAATTTAATGCATGTTCAGCTGGATAAATTCAATAATATATTCACTGAAGAAATCATTGAAAAGTATCAGTCAGCGCTAAAGACACAACTGGGCAACAGGGAGTTTAGTTTCAAGATTGCAGATTACATGACCTTGGCATATATAGATTTCATCAAAATCCCCACTGTTTATGACACTCATATACTGGGGAAGCCCCTTCATGATTCAATTCTCAAGACATCAAATCTTCTAAAGTTTGATGGTGTATTCTTCAAAAAAGCCATTACCAGCATCGTGGATCTCATGAGTTTTTCCTTTCTAAGGTTTGAAAATAGTTGGATTAAGCATGCCGATGCATATATTACGAATTCAGAAATGACATCTGAACATTTAAAAAAATACTATAAAGATCAAATTGAAAATAAAAATGTATTTCATATTCCGCTTCCAGGAGCTGATAAAAAAAAGGAACTAAGCGAATACTCAAAAAGAAAATTCAAATATAATATCTATACTTTTGCTCGCGTTCATCCCCAAAAAGGATTTCATTTCATCCTCAACAATGATTGGTCGAAAGCTGGTATCACGATTCGTGGACTAGACATCAACTTGTTAACTTCTGAAGGTCAAAAAAAACTCACTCAAAAGAACATAACAAATCTAAGCTGGACCAATAGTCAAAGTCAACTTGAACTAGATATCTTATCCTCAAGGTTTATACTCTTTCCTTCAATTTATGAACCGTTTGGATTAGCGTTACAAGAAGCTTTAAGCCTTGGATCAATATGTATTTGTCATACTAATAACTCAGGTCACGAGGAGCAAATCACTCATGGTATTAATGGATTTTTGGTAGATATGGAAACTGAAGATTGGATTTCAATTTTTGACGAACTACAGAAGATGGATATTAAGAAGCTTGATGAAATTTCACGAAATGCTATTCAATCAGTAAACTTTGGGGATAAAAAACGTAATCAGATTTTTCATAAATTTATTCAGCAACAAAATTCTGATTTTTCATGTAGTTGATAAATTCTGTAACATCATTTTCTATTTGATCACTTTTCACGTCACGAAACTCTGACTTTAACATTTTAATTAGATCAGCTTCATCAAAATTATTTTTATCATTGATATAATTTATAAGTATCGATGTTACGTTTTCACATTTATAAAAATTTTCCTCTTCACTTTCTAAATCTATTAAATAGCAACTTTTGTCATTATACGTTTTTATAATAATGTTTGATTTGAGTCTCAAGAAGACTCACCACAAACAGAGATATCAAAGTATGGAGAGCCAAAGCAGCCATAAGCCGCAAATGCACTTAAAGTATTTTCTTGAGTTTCGATTGATAGCTCATCATAATTTGGCACAATTTCTTGGGCTAAGTCTTCGAAACTGATCTTTTCAGGTAAACTGAATTTATAATTCTTCATACTTAAAGCCTAACAGATAACAGTTTAATATTTAAGGGAATTCTAATCTTTTCATTAATACTGATTAAGGTATTGAAATAATTAGCCCCTAAGTAGTCGTAAATTTCGTAATTCCTTCATTTCATGCACTAACTGGCTTTAATTATTGGCGATTAAACATCTCAACCCAATTGGATGAAAATTTACTCAGATTTGATGATAGCTAATTACACATGAATTGCGGCAATATTGATCAATATTTTAAAAAGAGGTATTAACCTCTCAATCTCTTGTTAAGTGGAATAGAAATAAACCTTTCTATTAGAAATCCAACCAACCCTGAAAGGACAAAGATAGTAATCAAATAGTACAGGGCATAGATATTTTCGTATCCATTAGATCGGTAATGATCAACAACAAACACCAAAATAATCATATGAGATAGATAGACTTCGTAACAAATTTTTCCAAACCATACTATCGGATAAAGAATTATCCTAAAACCCAACTCAAGTCTAACTGAAGTAATTAAAATGATAGCCATACTAATTGAAATCAATGATTCATAGAGAAAGTATTTTCTTATGAATGATAATGAATCTGAATGCTTAAAACATAGAAGAAGTATTAACGACGATACTCCGAAAAAAACTAAACTATACAGTTTTTTCTTACCTATATTAAGACCATTCGTTAAGAATGCTGTAAGACACCCTAGTGCTATGGAGTCCATATTAGACAAGTAAGACTTCGCCTGCCAAACCGAGAAGCCATCAAGCCTATATCTTGTTATGGGGCCAAGTATAAATACTAAAATTAGAATACTAATAAAGTACTTCTTATTACGAACTTTAAGGCAAAGAAGTGGAAATAAAAGGTAGAAGACCTCTTCAACACTTAGCGACCAGAGTACACCCCACCCACCTGGTAAATACAAAGACTCCGATTCCAAGCAATTTACATGGAAGGTAAAAATAGCAAAGAGAGTTCTAAAAAAACTCAATTCGTCAGGCAGTACATGGCCTTGAATTTTGAATGAATGTAGTAAAGATAAAACGATTACGATAAATAGTAATGCCGGCGCTACTCGAGCAAAACGATATCTAAAAAACTTTCTAACATTAATTTTGTCTAGCGACTTCCATCTTTTAAGAGTCGTATAGGTAATTATAAATCCAGAAATAACGAAGAAGACTCGAAGTCCCTCATAGCCAGAACGATATAATACTTTAAGCCAATAGTTGAATCCCAATGGCTCTCTATAAAGATCAACTAACTGCATAGTGACATCAATATGTGTAAGAACAATGAGAATGATCGAAATTCCTTTTAAAAAGTCTAGAATTTCAAAACGCTTATTATTCGCTAACATAAAATCTCAACACACTGAGTATAATTAATATCTATATATTATACTAACCCTATTGTAGATTTAATAATATTAATTAGTTTAATCAGCTTAGAGCCAGTCGAATTATAGAAGTTTAGACACTCCTTAATTATTCAATAATTATTCGCCGCGAACTCTATTTCACCCCTATATTCTTAATTTTTTGTTAGATGCAAGTGCTTGTCCACTGGAATTATATCGACAATTACGCGTAAGTACTTCAATCTATGTAGGGAAACTTTTTGATACTTCTATTTCGGGACTTTCGCACTTTTTAAGGAACGATATTATAGAAAATCACAAACGTTAGACTTTGAATTTTTTGTTGCGAGGTGATTAAAGATTCGATATTACAAAATCATAACTAAGGCTAGGTAAATAATGATCAATGAAATAATAAATGAAATAAATCCCATTAACGAATCCTTAAGAAATCATTCTCTCTATGAAAAGATAAACACAAAACAAGACTTATGTTTTTTTATGGAAAGACATGTCTTTGCAGTACTAGACTTTATGAGCTTACTCAACGCTTTAAAAAGAAATCTTCTTCCCTCAGATATTCTCTGGACTCCAAGGAAAAACAATGACGTAGCAAGGTTTATTAACGAAATCACTGTTGCAGAAGAGTCTGATGAAAACATTGATGGCACTTACATAAGCCACTTTGAGCTATACCTTGAAGCGATGAAAGAAGTTGGGGCATCTACAAGTTTAATTAATGAATTTGTTCAAGAAGCTAAGGTGCGAGGAGTATCTCAAGCCTTAAAGACACTAGATGTTCCCTTGAGCTCAAGTCATTTTATCTCGAATACTTTTAATCTTATTGAAGAAAATGCCATTCATAAAATTGCAGCTAGTTTCTGCTTTGGACGAGAAAAAAGTATTCCAATTATGTTTCAATCAATACTCGATAAAATTGGCATTAAAGAAAATGATGCCCCTAAATTTCATTACTATATCAAGAGGCATATTGAGATTGATGGTGAAGAACATGGACCAATGTCTGAGAACCTATTAAGTACAATATGCAAGGATAATACAACAAGTTGGACGGAAGCTTTGGAGACAGCTATCTCAGCTCTAAAAGCGAGGGATCACTTTTGGAGTGAAATTGAATCTGAGATGAGTTGATTCATTCAAAACATTGAACTTACGAGCCTTTTGAGTTTGTTCATTGTTTTTCACAGAAAAAAAGTACTTCACGTGTTAGTACTGTATACTGCTGCCAGTTCATAATTTATTGTTCATTAATTTTTTAAAAATCTTATAATACTTTTTTAATATTTACAGATTTGTACATAAAAGACCGGAAGGAAGCGCTTTCTCAATCTTAACTTGATCATCTTTGCATTTAGGAACATAGGAATAATATAGGCTGCCACCATTAATTTTAGATAAAACTGCTTTAGCACCGCTAGTTGAAAATGCGGGACAACCATAGCTTCGTCCCATGAGATCAGAACCTGTCACTTCTTTATTGTTATACCAAGCTCCGTGCATCACTACACCATTAGCTCGTGCCTTATCATTTATACCATCACTTAAACCATCAAGCCTTAATGCATTTACTTTTTTACTCGAATTTAGATAGGGCCAACCTTTTATAACTACTCCCCCCGAATTAGTACGCTCAAGATGTGAAGAATTACTGCCTCTTGATAAGTATAGCTCAGCTGTTTTAAAGAAACCAGGTCTAGTCATATTAGTTCGGCTGCCTTTATATCTACATCGGTCTATATAGCCATCGTGATTGGGATCTCCATATTTTACGCCCCCCCTTGAACCTGAACCATGAGAGACTTTGTATTGACTTAAAGTTAAATTTTCTAAATCAAGGAGATAGAATCTTTTTTTTGATGAACTTTGTGAATAATCAGCAATTGAAATATATCTCTGATTTTTAAACAAACTTTTCTGAGCGAAATAGTAAATTAATGCCTGCTCGAGAGGTTTCTTAGGAACTCCCTTTGAAGAAAAAAACTTAAATGTCTCGCAAATCTTGTTATCTTTTTCATCAAAAGCCTGACAATTATTCGATATGTGTTCAAGGTTTTGAAATTTATTAATTTCACTAGAGACTTCATTCAATTTATCAACAACTTCAATCGATGCTAAAGCGTTTAAAATAAATATGAATTGAATTATGTAGAGCTTCACAATTAATATTTTAGCATAAAGGCATTTCCAATTTTGATATATTTCTTATGAGCAAGATTGGTTAATAATCCTAGCGGAGTAAAACAATCAGTTACCTCAATTAAAGTTATCTTGCAGCAAGCTTACTATAAAGATCTTACTAGTTTGAATTATTAAACATCAGAGTTTCGTAACATATTCGTATAAATAAGTACCGTTTCTCTTTATAAAAAAGATAGTACAAGGTTATTTAAAACTATAAGGATGAATTAGAAATTGATATCTATTTATAGAACTCTACATAGAATTCGACTTTACCAATGGGTTGAACCTTGTGAATCACTTCAGGCTCCACAACACCAAAATAATTAATATTAAGCTCTACTTCTTCACTGGGGTC